>Ga0209382_10002878_pt1 | contig 24465 bp, 19 predicted proteins | sample SoiMetdeltSBSDD5_FD_187599 | JGI IMG/M metagenome (GOLD analysis project Ga0209382, IMG submission 187599) | Bulk soil microbial communities from a Populus tree surrounding site in Tennessee, USA - Soil MetaG P. deltoides SBSDD5 (SPAdes) (version 2) | ecosystem: Environmental > Terrestrial >...
CTTACTCAACTTGATTGTCCTTGGGGCGCTTTATTTCGCGACAACCTGGCGAGCAAAGCAGGGAGCGCCTGAAGCGTCACAGCAGCAGCTCTTATTCCAGGCTGCTTCGAATGAGCTGTATCCCCTGGCTCGGAGCGGCTGTGAAAAGTGAACCCTCAACCAAAGTAAAGGACCGAGGCCGCCCAGACTTTGCCGCTGTCGACGTGTTTGAAGCCAAGGCGCAACGTGGATTTGTCGCTGCTGCAATTCAAACAGATCGTTGGGAGCCAATCGAGTGCGCTGCGATGTCCGCTATTGGCCCATAGCGGACATCCCAAGTTGCACCGCACATGTCCGCTTTCGGGAGCAAAGCAGACATGGCGATTGCACTGCGAAGTGTCTGCCTTTGACCCAAAGCGGACATCAAGCGCTGTCTCATCTGCCATAACCAAGGGTTGCTAGGCTGTCCTGCGTTTGCATTTGCTGGTGAGCATCGACAAGGAAGTGGTCGAAGTTCTCAATGCGAATGAGTCCGAGTCGCGGATATTCCATGTCGGTAAGAGTGTAAAGGGTGACGGTCAGAGTCCCGGCAAAAATGAGCATGTGAATCCAGCTGCGCGATTTGGCAGCTGCCATACCGAAGCCAGCCAGTAACGAGCCGCCTAGGCCAAGACCGAACAACATGACGTAGATGACCTGAGGCGGATGTTTTTCTGCGGCCCCGAGCCGTAGGCGCGCAACTTCGAATAAATTGGCAACCGCGGGGAGAGCCTGCGCACATGCAGGACGAAAGCTACTCTGCGGGCATGCCCCAACTGCCGCGTTCCATAATCTATTTTTGAAACTGAGGATGTTATCCTCCTGCTCCTGAGAAAAAAATTCGGTTCGTTTTAACAGGGAGTAATCGTGCGGCATGCGATAAAGATCGATGCGGGCTTGGACATAATCCTTAAGTTTGTTCTGCAGGTCGCGGCCAACATCCCCCTCGAATAAGGCGAGACGATCATGTGCTGTACTGGCAGCGTTTGCTTCCTGAATGACGAGTTGTCGACGATCATCGAAACGCTGCAAGGCGCCAGAAATCGTGAATGCCAGTAGCAATCCTATCAAAGCGAAAACCGCGCCTTCCACAGTTGTGAGGCCCGCCATATTGCCCGTGTCTTCTTTCAGGTATCGCAAGCCGAGCTGACGCCCGTAGTTCAACAAAAACAGTGAACTGACGAAAAACGCGCCGGCAATTAGCACGGCAAAAAACAAGAAGATCATTGAGAGGTCCCCGCTGTGCCCCTTTCGGAAGAGCAAGACCACTCGCCAATTTAGGAGGAACGGTGTCGGGCGTCTGGCATATAACTGGTTTTCGCTAGGCCATATTTGTCGGCTGGAACTTGGCCACCGGTATTTGGATCGTTGTTGTTCTAGACAGCGCAATTGTCATCAGGCATATGACATTGGGCGGCTAAACAATTCCGAGCCGATCTGCCGCCATGCCGTCCACTACAACAGAATTCATAGTTTTCCTGATTGATGATGACCCGGCCATTTTGAAGGCCCTGGGCCGGCTTCTGGGAGCCGCTGGCTATCAAACCAAGGCGTATCAGTCGGCGGAAACATTTCTAAACGAGCATGATGCCTCGATCCCCGGTTGCGCTGTGCTTGATCACGCGATGCCAGGATTAAGTGGCTTGGATTTGCAGGAGGCGCTGGCTCGTCAGGGCATCCATCGACCGATAATATTTTTGACTGGCCACGGGACCATTCCCGAGAGCGTAAAAGCCATGAGGGCGGGCGCGGTAAATTACCTGACCAAGCCCGTGGACAACATCGAATTACTAAGCGCGGTAAGGTTGGCTGAGGAACGCGATAAAACACGGCGCGATGCTGAAGCGCGGAACGCAATAGTTCAGCAAAGATTGGCAAAGCTTACGCGGCGCGAAAGAGAAACTCTCAAACTTGTGACCGAGGGTTTGTTAAACAAGCAAATCGCCGGAGTCATGGGGGTTACCGAGAAAACAATCAAGGTGCACCGCATGCGGGTGTTTAAGAAAATGGGGGCGAGAAACTTAGCCGAACTGGTCCGAATGACAGCGGAATATCTTTAGAATGACAGGCCCTCGCAATGTCCGCTTTTGGCCCAAAGCAGACATTTCGCGGTCGCTATTGGGGGTAAAGCGGACATGCCCTTTTGCACTGCATATGTCCGCTAGTGACCCAAAGCGGCCATTTATGACGCGGTTATTGCCCTAAAGGGCAATTCCCACTGCGAACTCGCCGGACCAAAATCCAAACTTCCACTCATTGCTGTACGAGGAGACCGCCATGAAATCGAGCCGTCGAATTTTCATGGGCATGGCTGGATGTAGACTACTTGCTAGCTGTGCGTTGCTGGTATTGGCAGTATCGACAACCTACGCACAACAGATCACCGGCACGCCGGGCTCACCCAGCGCGACGACGACCATCGACGGAAAGTATCTTCCGCCTCCGCCGCCAAAGTTCGGCGGTGAAATCAACCTGCAAGCGTCTCAGTCCAAACCCTATTGGCCGCCGCAAGTGGTGCCGCCTCAGGGCGCGCCCAACATCCTTCTCATCATGACCGATGACCAGGGTTACGGCGTTTCGGGCACGTTCGGCGGGGTGATCCCCACACCGTCGATGGACCGGATCGCAAAGATGGGCCTGCGCTATACACAGTTTCACTCCACCGCGCTGTGCTCGCCGACGCGGGCGGCGATTATCACTGGTCGCAATCATCACTCGGTGGGATTCGGCATCATCTCGGAGCAGTCCACCGGCTATCCGGGTTACGATTCCGTGATCGGCGTCGAGAATGCCACCATCGGCACGATCCTGAAGCAAAACGGCTACGCCACATCTTGGTTCGGCAAGAATCACAACACGCCGAGCTATCAGTACAGCGCCGCCGGTCCGTACGATCAGTGGCCGATCGGTATGGGCTTCGATTACTTCTATGGCTTCATGGGTGGAGAGACCGACCAGTGGACGCCGTATCTGTTCCAGAACACGACCCAGATTTTCCCCTGGATCGGCAAGCCCGGTTACAACCTCACCACTGACCTGGCCGACGAGGCTATCGCGCACATGAAAAAGCTCAATGCGAGCGCGCCCGATAAGCCTTTCTTCGTGTACTACGTCCCCGGCGGTACGCATTCGCCACATCAGCCGACAAAGGAGTGGATCGATAAGTTCAAGGGCAAGTTCGACATGGGTTGGAACGCGCTGCGCGAGCAGATCTTCGCCAACCAGAAGCGGCTTGGCGTGATCCCAGCGAATACGCAGCTCACTCCGTGGCCGGATGACCTCAAGAAATGGGACACACTCACCGCCGACGAGAAGCGCCTGTTCGCGCGTCAGGCGGAGGTCTTCGCCGCCTATGCCGCCTACACCGACAATGAGATCGGCCGAGTGATCCAGGCGGTCGAGGACATGGGCAAGCTCGATAATACATTGATCATCTACATCAGCGGCGATAACGGCACGAGCCCAGAAGGCACGACAGTCGGCACCCCTAACCAGATGACCGCTTATAACGGCATTCTCGACCTGCCCGTCGCCGAACAAATGAAAGCTTACGACGCCTGGGGTTTGCCCCCGACCTATCCTCACATGTCGGTGGCGTGGTCATGGGCATTTGACACGCCATTCAAGTGGACCAAAGAAGTGGCGTCGCATTTTGGCGGCACTCGGCAGGGCATGGCAATCGCATGGCCGAACCGCATCAAGGATGCCGGCGGTATCCGCACGCAGTTCCACCACATGATCGACATCGTGCCGACGCTACTTGAAGCAACCGGCATTCCGGCGCCTGTGATGGTCAATGGCATCGCGCAGAAGCCTATTGAAGGCGTGAGCATGGCTTACACCTTCGACAAGGCGAACGCTAACGCACCAAGCACGCGCACAACGCAGTATTTCGAGATGTTCGCCAACCGCGCGATCTATCACGACGGCTGGATCGCTGCGACCACTCCGCCGGCTCCGCCCTGGCTTCTCGGGACTGCCAAACTGCCCCAGGACGTCATCAATGGCTACAAGTGGGAGCTCTACAATCTCACAGAGGATTACTCTGAGGCTAATGACCTCGCGGCCAAGATGCCCGACAAACTGCGCGAGATGCAGGAACTGTTCTTGGTGGAGGCGGCGAAATACAACGTCTTCCCCCTGGACAACTCGGTCTTGCCGCGAATCATAGCACCACGGCCGAGCGCTACCGCCGGGCGGAATGTTTTTACGTATTCGGGTGAGATGCCCGGTCTGCCCGACAGCGACGCCCCGAGCATCCTCAACAAGTCATATACAATCACTGCGGATGTGGAGATCCCGCAGGGTGGCGCGGAAGGAATGCTCGTCACGTTGGGTGGCCGCTTCGGTGGCTATGGCTTTTACCTGCTCAAGGGCAAGCCGGTGTTTCTCTATAACTTCCTAGACCTCGAACGATTCCGCTGGGACGGTCAGCAGGCGCTCGCGCCGGGCAAGCACACCCTCGTGTTCGACTTCAAATACGATGGCCCTGGATTCGGCAAAGGCGGCACTGGCGTCCTGAGGGTGGACGATAAGGACGTCGCCACCAGGAAAGTCCCGCACACCATTCCGTTCCTCATGGCCATCGACGAAACCTTTGACGTGGGCGTTGATACCCGCACGCCCGTTGACGACAAGGAGTACCAAGTGCCCTTCCGTTTCACAGGAAAGCTCAACAAGCTGACCTTCAAGTTGGGGCCGACGCAGTTGACGAGCGATGACCATCAGGTCATCCAGCGCAACCTCGCTAAAGCACACGATTAAACAAAACACGCGTATAGATGATGGCAGTCCAACGTTGTCGAAATGTCCGCTATTGGCCCAACGCGGACATCTGTAGCTGCACCGCACATGTCCGCTTTCAGGTGTAAAGCAGACATCACCATTGCGGCATGTCTGCTTTTGCGGTCGCTATTGGGGGTAGCGGACATGGCCTCTTGCACTGCACATGTCTGCTTCTGACCCAAAGCGGACATCCTGCCGTGGCGCGAAATGAAGGATTTGCATAAGATGGGGGCATCGTCGTGAACCCGCCTTAGGAGGCGACATGCAGCGACGAGATAAGACTAAACAGTCTGCCAAGAGTCGGGGCACGCGTAGGCCTAAGGCTCGCAAAGCGCCGACCGTACAAATATCGACTAACCGCTCACCGGAACAATTTGGTCGCTTAAAGCGTGAGCGCGATGAGGCGCTGGAACAGCTCGCAGCAACCTCTGATGTGTTGCAACTCATCAGCAGATCGCCCGGCAAACTTGAGCCGGTTTTCAAGGCCATGCTGGATAATGCGCTACGCATCTGCGAGGCCAAGTTCGGGACGCTGTACCTTTGCGACGGCAGTGCCGTCCGCCCGGTTGCCGATACTCAGCGCGCGCCACTTGCATATATTGAGGCGCGCAAGCACAAGCCGCGGCTTCCACCGGTACCAGACGGGCCGGTTGGCGGTGTTTTAATTGCAAAGCAGGTCGTCCATGTCGCCGACCTCAGCAAGCTGCAATCTTACCTCGAGCATCATCCGACGGTCGTAGACGCCGTTGAACTCGGCGGATTTCGAACCGCCCTCGGTGTACCGATGCTGCGAGATAGCGAGCTGATCGGTGTGATCAATATTATGCGCCAGGAAGTTCTGCCATTCACGGGCAAACAGATCAAATTAGTTGAGAACTTCGCGGCTCAGGCAGTTATCGCCATCGAAAACACCCGGCTGCTCAATGAACTGCGCCGGCGCACTGACGATCTGACCGAGTCACTAGAACAGCAGACCGCAACTTCGGAAGTACTGCGCGTGATCTCAAGTTCAGAAGGTGAGCTTGAGCCGGTTTTCCAGACGATTTTGGCAAATGCAACGCGAATATGTGAGGCGGCGTTCGGTTCAATGTTGCTGTACGAGGGTGATCTGTTCCGCCGTGTTGCGACACATAACCCCCCACCGATGTTTGCTGAATTTCACAAGAATACGCCAATCCTTGATCCACGAAAAATTGCAGACCTGAAACTCATTGTCGAAACCAAGCGGCCAGTTCATGTAGTAGATGCAGCGGCCGTGAGTCTCGACGCTCCTATAGTCAAATATGCGGGTGCCCGAAGTCTGTTGGTCGTCCCGCTACTCAAAGACGGCGATTTACTCGGTGCCATTGGTATTTACCGCCAAGAGGTTCGACCTTTCACCCACAAGCAGATTGAATTGGTGAGCAACTTTGCGGCCCAGGCCGTCATTGCCATCGAGAACACGCGGCTACTCAACGAGCTCCGTGAGTCTCTTCAACAGCAGACAGCCACTGCCGATGTGCTCAAGGTCATCAGCCGCTCGACGTTCGACCTACAGACCGTACTCGACACGTTAGTTGAGTCTGCAGCGCGTTTATGCGAGGCCGATAAAGGTCAAATCATTCGCCCGACCGAGAAGGGCACGAGCTACTACGTTGCTGCAAGCTACCATCACACGCCTGAGTACGATGAGTATATGAGCACTCAGACGTTCGTCCCGGGACGTGGCGGTGTGGTTGGGCGTGTTCTGCTGGAGGGCAAATCGGTTCAAATTCCGGATGTGCTTGCTGATCCGGAATACGCCTACAAGGAAGCCGCTAAAATAGGCAGTTGGCGTACAATACTTGGCGTGCCGCTTCTGCGGGAGCGCGTGCCGATTGGCGTGCTTGTGCTACACCGCGCTATCGTGCGGCCGTTTACCGAAAAGCACATCGAGTTACTCGAGACATTTGCCGACCAAGCAGTAATTGCAATCGAGAACGCGCGTCTGTTCGACGAGGTACAGGCGCGCACACGCGAGCTTTCCGAGTCGCTGGAGCAGCAGACCGCGACGTCGGAGGTCCTCAAAGTCATCTCAAGTTCGCCGGGCGAGCTAGAGTCTGTCTTCAATGCAATGTTGGCGAATGCAATCCGTATCTGTGAGGCCACTTTCGGCAACCTGTTTCTGTGCGAGGGAACTATCTTTCGGTCCGTGACGATCCACAGCAAGCAGCAAAGTCATGTCGATTCTTGGCGGCGCAATCCCATCATCGATCTGCGTAACAATCCGGGCCTCCCACTCGACCGTGTCGCCAACACCAAGGAGGTTGTCCACATTCCCGACTTGCGGGCCGATCAGTCCTACCTGGGAAAAAATGATCGGATGGTTACCCTCGTGGAAGTCGCGGGTGCCCGGACCTATTTGGTCGTCCCAATGCTCAAGGAGGATCAGCTCATTGGCGCAATTAATATGTATCGCCAAGAGGTGCGGCCTTTCACCGACAAGCAAATCGAGCTGGTCAAGAGCTTTGCTGCCCAGGCCGTCATTGCCATTGAGAACACGCGTCTGCTCAACGAACTACGCGACTCGCTTCAGCAGCAGACGGCTACGGCAGACGTGCTCAAAGTCATCAGCCGATCGACATTCGATTTGCAGACGGTGCTGGATACGTTGACCGCATCGGCTGCACGGCTGTGCGACGCGGATTTTGCTTTCATCTTCCAGCGATTCGGCGATCTCTTTCATCTTGCGGCTACTCATGGATTTTCTGGCGATTTCATAGAATATCAGAAGCAAAATCCAATACCGCTCGGGCGAGGGTCGCTTACGGGACGTACCGCGCTTGAACGGAAAATGGTGCACATTCCCGACGTTCTCCAAGATCCGGAATATACTTGGACAAAATCCATCGAACTTGCGCAGTACCGGACGATGCTCGGCATCCCGCTGTTGCGGGAAGGGGTGCCTATCGGGGTGATCGCGCTGCTCCGCAGAACGGTTCGCCCATTCACCGACAAACAGATCGAGCTGGTCAAGACCTTCGCCGACCAGGCGGTGATTGCGATCCAGAATGTGCGCTTGTTCGATGAGGTGCAAGCGCGCACGCGTGAGCTTTCCCAGTCGCTGGAGCAGCAGACCGCGACCTCGGAAGTGCTGAAGGTCATCTCAAGCTCTCCAAGCGAACTTGAGCCGGTCTTCAACGCAATATTGGCGAACGCAACCCGTATTTGTGAGGCCAAGTTTGGTCTCCTTTATCGAAGCGAGGGGGATGTTTTCCGAACCGTTGCAATGCACGGCGCACCGCAGTCTTATGTTGAGGAGCGGCAGCGCGATCCAATAGTCCGACCGGCTCCCGCTACGGCACTCGGACGTGCTGTGGCGACACGACAGCCGGTTCAGATTGCCGACATTTTGGCGGGGCCAGAATATTTGAATGCACCCGCAGGCTACACCGGGGTGGAGTTCGCTAGGCTTTCTGGTGCTCGGACAGTGCTCGGCGTTCCAATGCTTAAGGACAATGAGCTTGTGGGCGCGATTACTATTTATCGCCAGGAGGTACGCCCGTTCACCGACAAGCAGATCGAGTTAGTCAAAAACTTCGGCGCTCAGGCCGTCATCGCCATCGAGAATACGCGCCTGCTGAGCGAGCTGCGCGAATCGCTCCAGCAGCAGACCGCCACCGCCGACGTTCTTAAGGCCATTAGCCGCTCGGCGTTCGATCTAAAATCGGTATTGGATGCATTAGTCGAAGCTGCCGCGCGGCTGTGCGACGCTGATCAGGGTGGTATTGCGCGCGAGCGGGACGGCGTGTTCGAACGTGTAGCAGAGTACGGGTTATCCGCTACCTACACGGAGTATCTCCGAACTCAGCCGGTTATTCCGGAGCGTGGCACGGCAATGGGACGAGCCCTGCTTGAGGGTAAAGTCGTGCATATTCCGGACGTGCAGGCAGACCCAGACTACACCTTTGGCGGGCAGAAGCTCGGCAGAATTCGTACCGTCATCACCGTTCCGATGTTACGCGACGGAACGACGATTGGCGTTTTGGGCCTGACCCGTCGCGAGGTACGGCCATTCACGGACAAACAGATCGAACTGGTTTCGACTTTTGCCGACCAAGCCGCGATTGCAATCGAGAACGTACGGCTGTTCGAAAGCGTGGAGGCCCGCACACGCGAACTGGCAAAGTCACTAGAGGAATTGCGCACCACGCAGGACCGCCTCGTGCAGACACAGAAGCTCGCGTTACTGGGACAACTGACTGCCGGTATCGCTCACGAGATCAAGAACCCGCTTAATTTTGTGAACAATTTCTCGGGTATCTCCGCCGAACTGATCGATGAATTGCAGGATACTCTGAAGGGCATACCCCTCGACGATAAGGCCCGAACTGAAATCAACGAGCTCACCGACACGCTGAAGAGCAATTTCGACAAGGTCGTGCATCACGGCAGACGCGCGGATGCCATCGTCAAGAATATGCTGCAGCACTCGCGCGAAGGCTCAGGCGAGCACCGGGTGATTGATATTAATGCGTTGGTCGAGGAAAGCCTCAATCTCGCCTGGCACGGAGCGCGGGCCGAGACGCAGGGTTTTGAGATCAAGCTCAAGCAATCCTTTGATCCGTCCGCCGGCGGGGCAGACGTTTTCCCGCAGGACATCCGGCGGGCTCTTCTTAACCTGATTGCAAACGGCTTCTATGCTGCGACTAGGCGCAGATCAGAGACTAACGGTGGCGACTACGAGCCGACCCTTACTGCCTCAACCAAAGACCTTGGCGATCGTGTGGAGATCAGGATTCGCGATAACGGCACCGGCATTGCGCCTGACGTGAAAGATAAGATTTTCAACCCGTTCTTCACTACCAAACCAACCGGAGAAGGCACCGGCCTTGGCCTTTCGATTAGCCACGACATCATCGTCAAGCAACATGCGGGGGCAATCGAAGTCGATACGCAGCTCGGCGAGTTTACCGAAATCAGGGTTATTCTGCCCCGTATCGCTGTGTTCGTTTGAAATCCGCTGAGAGGGCAAGCAGCCCTGAATGTCCGCTTTTGGCCCTTAGCGGACATCGATGTTTGCTCTGCAAATGTCCGCTCTTGGGGGTAAAGCGGACATACCTCTCGCAACGCAAAATGTCCGCTTATGACCGACGCATCACGGCTAGCTGATGTGAACGACGGAACCGCTAGTTAACGGTCGCGTGGTGTTGCTTTCAATTGGTGGACGCCGCGGGCGCAAATGTCTGCTTTTTGCCATTGCCGACATGCCTCCTCCTGTCGGCCCCCCACAAAATCCGCTACGCTATTGACCAGCAGCAGCCAAGGAGCTTGACATGCCGGAGCCGACAACATCGGCGGCGGACGCCGCGCCTGCCGCTGTCGAAGACCAGCCGATCCGAGAACGCGTCAAAGAGCTGACGAGCCAGGTTCTGCAGCAGGGCCGGGTCGATCCCGAGGCCGTCAGGGACGTTGTCAGTACCGTCCTTGGTCGGGCGCCCAGCACTACCTTCGTGAGCGGTGACAAGGCCCGAGAACTCTTCGCCGATGCAGTGAGGCAGCTCGACGATGCGCTCGTGAAGTCTGCCAGCGCAACGCATGGCGCTCTCCAGCAACTCGCATCCCGGGGGCAGGACTTCACTGACAACGATCTCAAAGAAGCGCTGGCCAGCCTGCGGAAGCTGGAAGAAGACTATGTGGCTGTCGCGAATCGACTTTCTGAGGCGATGAGTGCCAATCTGCGCCGCGAATTGACGGAACTTGCGACTCACGCCCAAAACATTGGCGTAGAGGCGAGCGTTCGTGTGGCGAGCATGATGGGGGAGTTTGCCAGCAGCATGAGTGCTGGGTCGGGGCTGGCGACGGTGCGCGGCGCAAGCGCCCGTGTAGCAATGCTAGCTAGTGGCGTAATGGCCGGCATCGCGGATGCACTGCGCGACCATACCGAGGCGAAGAAGGGCAAATAGCAACCGATGGTCTCCGGGTTGTTCAGCACGGCCCGCGAGCTGCCGCGCCTGCGTGAGATCAGCATGGTCTTCGTGCGGCATGGGCTGGGAGACCTCGTGCGTCGCGCTGGCATTGCTACGCTGCTCGAGCACGCAGGACATGCATTGCACTGGGGGGAAGCCTCCGAAACCTCGCATCTTGAAGTGCAGCAGCGCGCGAGGCTCGCATTCGAGCAGCTCGGACCGACCTTCGTAAAACTTGGCCAGATGCTCTCGACAAGAGAGGATTTGCTGCCGGCGGTATGGACAACTGAACTGGCCCGGCTGCACAGCGACGTGGCGCCGGTGCCGTTCGACGATCTCCTGCCGCAGGTTGAACACGCCCTTGGCCGCTCTCCACTCGAAGTGTTTGGCGATGTTGAACGCGAACCCTACGCTGCCGCCTCAATCGCGCAGATACACCGGGCCAAACTTGCCAGTGGCACGCCAGTGGTCCTGAAGATTCGGCGTCCCGGAGTCGAGGCAAAGATCGACGCTGATCTCAGAATCCTCGATCACCTTGCGCATGTGATCGAGCGCGAGATACCCGAAGTTCGTCAATATCGGCCAGTCCAGGTCGTCGACCAACTGCGTCGATCGCTCGAGCGCGAGCTTGATCTCGCTGTTGAAGCGCGCAACACGGAACGCTTCGCGCGTAGCTTTGCCAACGATCTCGATATCCTCGTGCCACGCGTCTACTGGGAGTGGACGAGCAGCACGATGAATGTGCAGGAGCACATCCAAGGCATCCGCGGCAACGACCTGGCGGCCATCGACAGCGCGGGCCTCGACCGAAAGGCGCTCGCCGCGCGCGGTGTCGATGCCGTGCTCAAGATGATCCTAGTGGATGGCTTCTTCCATGCCGATCCGCACCCGGGCAACGTCATGTATCTGCCCGGCAACCGCATCGCGCTGATCGATTTCGGCATGGTGGGTCGGCTCTCGCCGGCGCGGCGGAGACAGATCATCGATCTGCTGGCGGGACTCGCGGGCCATGACGAGGAGGCGATGCTGGAGGTGCTGCTCGACTGGCGCGGCGATGACTTTGTGGACGAGGCTCGGCTCGCCGCCGATCTCGGCGAATTCGCGTTCGACTACGCGGACATGCAGTTGAAGGATTTGAAAATCGGGGTGCTCCTACACCGAGTGTCTGCGATCCTGCGCGAGCACTCTATCGTGCTGCCGACCGATCTCACCCTCCTGTTCAAGGCGCTCATCACCCTTGAGGGACTCGGGCACCAGTACGACCCGGAGTTCCGTCTGATCGAGCGGGTCAAGCCGTTCATCGACCGCGCCATGCGTGAACGCTATCAGCCGGTGGAGACGGCGCGGCGCGTCCAGCAGACGCTCAGCGACTTTTTTGGCCTGGCCACGTCAATGCCGCGCGACCTCGCGCGGTTGGTCAAAGACGCCCGGCAGGGCCGCATGCGGGTCGATCTCGACCTCAAGCGTCTCGACCGCTTCGGCGATCGCGTCGATAGTGCAATCAATCGGGCAACCATTGGGATCATGACGGCATCACTTGTGGTCGGCTCTTCCATTGTGATGACGGTGGCGGAAGGGCCGCGCCTGTTCGGCGTGTCATTGCTCACCTATTGCGGGTTGCTTGGTTACCTGGTCGCTTTCGTGAACAGCCTCTGGATCATCTTTTCGATCTGGCGGTCCAGTCGGCGATGAGGGACAAAATGTCCGCTATTGGCCCCTTAGCGGACATGGGCTAGTGCGCTGCACATGTCCGCTTTCGGGGGTACAGCAGATATGGTGCGACTTCCCTTCACCAACCCCAATAAAACCAGGCACTTTTTGCAAAGTATCTTCCCAGCAACCGAGGCTGGGAAGATCATGGGAAGACCCGTAAGAGGCGAATTCAACGGCCCCGACAGGGTGGCCCGTAGTGCCAGCGATTAGCGCACGGGCGCCCAAGGCGCCGCGGCGCTAGGGCAATAGCGGGCGTCCTAGGCCGCGGTGAGCTGGACCAAGCCACACAGGGCTAGTTGCGCGACGTCGACAACATCGGTGTCGGCGAATCGGTGACGGAGCTTCAGCATTGCGCCGACACGCTGTAAAAAAATATCGCGGCGCTCTGGACCTATGCTGGCAGCGGCGGCCATGGACGCCGTGTCCGCACCGTGTCCGCAAAATGTGCTAGGCAGGATTTCGGTTGCCCCGCGAGCCGAGGCCCGATCGCAAAGCATGGCCAATCATTCACCCATAAGCCGGCGCGCCGCGATATTGCGGGAGCACGCGCGGGCGTTGGCAAGATCAGGCCAGGACTCCCAATACAAAAGCAAAATGGTTACCGTGATGTGGTGGGCAACGGGTGCCGGGGATGCGCGGGTCATGCCATGACAGCTGAAGCATCAGTCGACAATTCCAAAATTGAAGCGATCTGTCGTGAATGCGGCAATACGCTGCCGGCCCCTGAATTGGCCGAATTTTTTAATGAGGAGCAACTTGTCCTAAATTTCTGGTCTTGCAGTAACTGTGGCTTTCAGTTTGAGACCGAGGAAAAAATCCGTTTCGAAGCCACGTCGCAAATTGATGCGAGTGATGGCGAGGCAAGTCTGTTCCCGGAAACCTTTTTTCCATCACCGCGTTTTTGAATCCGCGTCGGTCCAAGCGGTTGGTTACGAGGAGCAATCGGCATGTCCGCTTTGCCCCCAAAAGCAGACATGTGCAGTGCAGCAAGGGTCTAGTCACCTTCGCCCGGATTTGGCGACAAGCTGTCTGGCTCACACACGCGGTCGGCCGCCGGGAACGCCGACCAGTATTTGGTGAGTTCCTCGCGCGCATCGGTTGCGTTAAGTCGCTAACGTTCTCGCCCACCTACACCGAGCTTCTGGCAGATCGCCGCTCACCAGTTAACGGTCTATTAACCAACACTGCCTAGCCTGCGGTCATTGCCCGGTCATCACCCGACTACCATCCCGGTTTCTTCTCGGAGACCAGCCAATGTCCGTTGAGATGCTGACCTATGCCGCGCTAGGTGCCCACCTCAAAGTCTCACCAGAGGCCGCTCGTTCGCTCGCTAAGCGAGTCGGATTGCCACGCTCACGCGGGCTGGACGGCAAAGCCCTGGTGAGCGTCGATCTCGCCGAGATACGGCACACACCCCGACCCCCAAGCACTCGCCAGGCGGGCAACATCGCTGTGCTAACGACAAAAATCGAGACATTGCAGGCGGAGATCGCGCGGCTCGAAACAATGGTGGCGAGTCATCGAACAGACTTCGAGCGCGAGCGTGAGCGCGCAGACCGCCTGATGGTGGAGCTGCTCCAGGCGACTGCCGAGACTGTGGCGGCGAAGGAGGCAACAGCACGGCTTGAAGGCGAGCTGGCGGCTCTGCGAACCAGCGACCGAGCGGCCAGCGTCCAAATACAACCTGCACGCCGATTGGGACGTCTAGCCGCGTCCATAGTGGAGGCAGACCGCAAGGCCTGCAGGTGACGACCCAACTTGTGAGGCACACATGACTAGCATCGCCGACATTCGCGAGATGAAGGCACGCCTTACCGTGTTCGGTGTCGGCGGTGCTGGCGGCAATGCCGTCAACAACATGATCGCGGCCGGCCTGCAGGGAGTTGATTTCGTCGTCGCCAATACCGACGCCCAGGCGCTCGCCAAGTCTAAGTGCAAGCGCATCATCCAGATGGGCCCTGAGGTGACCCAAGGCCTCGGCGCTGGCTCGCAGCCCGGACTGGGCCGCGCAGCAGCCGAAGAGGTCGTCAATGCGATCCGCCATCATTTGACCGGCGCGCACATGGTGTTCATCACCGCCGGCCTGGGCGGCGGTACAGGCACCGGCGCGGCTCCCGTTATCGCCGAGACAGCGCGTGAGCTCGGCATTCTCACCATTGGCGTGGTTACCAAGCCATTCCACTTCGAGGGCCAGCGCCGTATGCGCCTTGCCGAAGCCGGCATCGCAGAGCTGCAGAAGGTGGTGGACACGCTGCTGATCATCCCGAACCAGAACCTGTTTCGCGTGACCACCAAGGACACGACTTTTGCCGACGCCTTCGCCATGGCCGATCAGGTTCTCTATGCGGGTGTGGCGTGCATCACCGACCTGATCGTCAAGGAAGGTCTGATCAACCTGGACTTTGCGGACGTGCGCACGGTCATGCGCGAGAAGGGCAAGGCGATGATGGGCATGGGCGAGGCTTCCGGCGAGAACCGCGTGCTCACCGCCGCAGAGGCCGCGATTTCCAATCCCTTGATTGAGGACCCCTCGATCAAGCGCGCGAGCGGCCTACTCATCTCCATCACCGGCGGCAAGGACATGACCCTGTTTGAGGTCGACGAAGCTGCCACCCGCATCCGTGAAGAGGCCGACCAGGACGCCAACATCATCGTCGGCGCCATATTCGACGAAAGCCTGGAGGGCATCGTCCGGGTCTCGGTGGTCGCGACCGGCATCGATAACACCGGTGCGGCGCACCAGATACAGCCTGCGGAAAGTGCATTGAGGGAACTTGTTGGCAAGCTGCGCAATGACGGCCATCGCATCGCCGAACGGATCGAGCGTCCTGCGACGCCCCAATCCGAACAGCAGCGGCCTACGGCCCGCCAGCCCGAAGGACGACCGGCAAAGTTCATTTCGGAATATGCGCGCAAAGCGGCTCCGCAGGGCCATGATCCGTACAGCGGCTCTTCTCCTGGGCACAACTTAATCGAGGAGGACGTTCTCGATATCCCGGCCTTCCTGCGCCGCAAGGCCATCTGAGCAGCAGAGATGTTGATCACCCCTCTCAACTGAAGCCGTCTTTTAGGAAAAAGCACAATGGCAAAGGTCTTGGTTGTAACCTCTGGCAAAGGTGGCGTCGGCAAGACCACGTCAACCGCTGCCCTTGGCGCAGCACTCGCTCAGTCCGGCGAGACCGTGGTCGTTGTCGATTTCGACGTCGGCTTGCGCAATCTTGATCTAGTCTTGGGCGCCGAGCGACGGGTGGTATTCGACTTCATTAATGTGATCCAAGGTACTGTCAAACTTTCGCAGGCGCTGATCCGCGACAAGCGTCTCGATACATTGTGGCTGCTGCCGGCTTCGCAGACCCGCGACAAGGACGCACTTACCGCCGACGGCGTCGCAAGGGTTATCACGCAGCTCCGCCAGATGTTCGATTGGGTGATCTGCGACAGTCCGGCAGGCATCGAACGCGGCGCAATGCTCGCTATGCGGTATGCCGACGCCGCTGTCATAGTGACTAATCCGGAGGTCTCCTCGGTACGCGATTCCGACCGCATCATAGGTCTGCTCGACGCCAAGACCGAGAAAGCCGAGAAAGGCGAAGTTATCGAGAAGCACCTGTTGATTACGCGCTACGATGCGGTGCGTGCCGGCAAAGGGGAGATGCTGAGCATCGAGGACGTGCTTGAAATTCTCTCGATTCCCCTTGTCGGGGTCGTGCCGGAGAGCCAGGAAGCACTGCGCGCCTCCAATATCGGGGCGCCGGTCACCTTGTGCAGCGCTTCAAGTGCGCCGGCCCGTGCCTATTGCGACGCAATGCGTCGTCTCAAGGGCGAAAACGTTCCGATGACGATACCCAGCGACCCGAAGCGTCTGTTCGGCAAGCTCTTCAGACGGAAAGCTGCATGAGCATCTTCAACTGGTTCAACTGGAACCGCCGGCGCGGCTCGGCACCCGTTGCGCGCGATCGCCTCAAGGTTCTGCTCGAGCATGAAGGAATGCGCGGCGTTAAATCCGACCTCTTGGGCCTCTTGCGTGGGGAAATCGTCGCTGTGATCTGTCGTCATGTCACGGTGAAACCGGAGAACGTCCAAGTGAAAATGAATCGTGGCGCAACGGTTTCGACGCTCGCAATCGACATCGAAATCCCCGCGTAGTGTGACGATAGCTTGAGCGCTCCAATCTCCATCCCTGCGGTCCGCGCTGCGGCCGCCCAACGCGGAGCAGACAAATGTTCGGAATAAAACCTTTAATGGACAATCTCGGCCGCGAGCTTGATCGCGCGCGTGATAAGCGCAACGCCCTTGTATCTAAACGCGAGGCCCTTGCTTCCGATGTCACGACACTCAACGCTCAGATCGCCGAGTTGGAAGCCCGTCTTACTGAGGAAAAGGATCGGCGCGAACGCGAGCGTGTTTTGAACGAGATCGAGGGGATCAAAAAGCGACTCAAAGATGCTGCCGCGGCGTTTGCGCCTAGCATTGTCGGCCTTTGCAACGCGACCGAAGCGGCAGGAGCGGTCGTTCCCGAAGCTCGCGAGCTTAACAGTTTCCTTTTATCTGTTGCGACTGAGGTCGACATCGTGATCGATTCCTTGCTGCGCGAGCTGCAACGACAGACGGAAGTGGTGTGCGCCGGCCACGCTGCAGTGGGCCTGCCGCAGTCGCTCAACGGGGCGCCGGAGCCGCCGAAAAACAATGATCGCCTACTTCTTCTTCCAGCATGGCTACGTCGCAGCAAGGAGGCGGAAAAAAAAGAATCAGCGGAGGATCGGTTCAACACGGCAGCGTGAATAATCGGTCAGGGGCAAGGGCTGGCGAGCGTGGGCAGGAATCCCATGCTGCGATGCGATTGGCATGTCCGCTTTGGGTCAAAAGCAGACATGTGCGGTGCACCAACCCATGTCCGCTTTACTCCCAATAGCGACCGCAAAAGCGGACATCCCATGGTGGATCGGCGAGGCCAGCGCGTGTAGACACTCTGGGGCGGCGTGCGATGCCAGACAAGCTTCGTCGCGGCCAACGAAGCAGCCTTTCAACGGACGGCGGCGCTCCTGAAATTCCGGATTTGTTGTTAAAGGACTGATCTATGCGCCGCGCGGGCGGATGCCGCTTGCGATTTCAAACCCGCGGCAGGCTTAACCTGACAAATATTTGGCCCCGCCAAGCAAGAATGTACGGCCGTCAGGGGATATTTTTGCCAGTGGGCCGCCTCTGGGCCTGCGAAACAATTGAGAAGCAATGCCCAAGATCAACCAAATTTGTAACCTGATTGCGTCGCTCGAAATGGAACCGCATGACGCCGAATTTTTGCGGAAGATGATGTGTGACTTTCGCACGAGACATTCGGTGGCGTACCGCGACCTTATGAAAATTCCCGGGACTGCCCGGGTATGGACGACGACCGAAACCCTAGCCGCGTTGTCGTGCGCCAAGCGGCTCGGATCGATGCAGCGCTATTTGTTTGAGCTTCTCTACGAAAGCGACAAACCGATGACGCTTGCCGCCATCCGCCGCGCGGCAGCTGGAGAAGATTTTGTCTTCCGGTTCACCGTCGAGCGATCATTGCGCCACGCCTTGAAGCGCATGGTCGATAACGAAGTGGTCGTCGCAAATGGCGACCGTTTCTGCATCCATCCAAGAATCTTAGCCATAATGGCTGACGGCAAGGCATGAGACCCCCGAAAGCGGACATGTGCGGTGCAGCTACAGATGTCCGCTTTGGGCCAAAAGCGGACATGGCACATAATTCACAATGACCCACCCGGCGCACGAGGCTGGCGGCATTCCTCGCGCCCAGCTCTTCCATGACATTTGCAATCGATAGCCGTCGTCTAGGCCTTGATGATCTCAGTAGTGCCCTCCTCGGTATCTACAATCGCAACCACCACGACCGGAAAAAGCTTTTTTATCGCCGCCCCGGCAGTTGCCGCGGGTTCTTTGGCATCGAACGAAGTTTTGATCTGCCCGTCTACTTTTAAGAGGAACCGTTTCTCGACGGGACGCACCTGACGCTTTGGCGTCCGTGAGTCGGCTTGATCTCGTGGTTTCGTCAAGATGGGGCGGGCGGGCATCGAAGCAATGTTGGAGGCCTAGTTAGCCGTATTAACTGCGATCCGTCACAGAGCAAAGGTTCCGCGCCGTAGTAAGGTGCGGGGTGGGTCACCACGGCGCGGAGTTGGGCTTCACATGGAGTACTGTTGTGGCCGCATATAAACGATATGAGCGCCAACCGAAAACAACACCGCAGCACCATTTGCGTCATAACCTTAATAGCGCAATCGCAGCGTAGGCAGCGCAATTAGTTGACGGTCTTCGCAATAGTGCGGGGCCGTCGGTTGTGGAGTTACGACGACCCCGCGAGCGATGGCCAGAAAGGGAGAAAGTCAACCCATCGCCTGCGAGCTAGACTAGAGATCAACAATTTCCGTGGCTGTGACTGCCATCACAACAATCGTGCGGTGCAGCTAGAGATGCCCGCTAAGTGCCAATAGCGGCCATCGAGTATGAGCGAAGGCTTCGACCACACCCACTTTCACGACACTTGCGCGACGGTGGAGGAGCCCTCCACCGCACCATTAATCGACACTCGGCTGGCCGTAGCCAATAAGCCGGGTTCACGCGACTCGCGCTAGCCAAAGCTACCGGTCAACATCAGCTCATAGGCTGGGATGGTGAGGAACGGCACGAATTCGCGGCTGAGCGACAGTTCGCGAAACAACTTGATCGCTTCCGGGAAGCGCCCACGGGCGTAATTTGCCGCCCCGACCTCGCGCTTGACCACTTGCATCTCTTGCCTGAGCGCGCGCTGGAAAAACTCGGCAGTTACTTTCACGCCGCCCTCGAGCACAGCGCCGTATTTGATCCATTGCCAAATCTGCGCGCGGGAGATCTCGGCGGTCGCCGCGTCTTCCATGAGATTGTAGATCGGTACCGCGCCGCGCCCGCGCAGCCAGGCATCGATATATTGTACGCCGACTCGGATATTGAGGCGCACACCCGCTTCGGTCTTGGTCCCTTTGTGAATCTTCAACAGGTCGTCGCGCAGCACGCGCACATGTAGGCGGACACGATCGGTTTGGTTCGGCTGCGGCATCAGGCGGTCGAACACTTCCTTTGCCACTGGCACCAAATCCGGATGCGCCACCCAGGTGCCATCGTAGCCGTCGCGCACCTCGCGCTCCTTGTCAGCGCGCACTTTGGCAAAGGCGGCCGCATTCGCTTGGCTGTCGTTCTTGATCGGGATTTGCGCCGCCATGCCTCCCATCGCGAAGGCGCCGCGGCGGTGGCAGGTCCGCACCAGCAGCGACGCATAGCCGCCGAGAAATCCCTCGCCCATCACCACCTGCGAGCGGTCGGGCAGCACATAGTTCGAATTTTTGGCAAAAGTCTTGATGAAGGAGAAAATGTAGTCCCAGCGTCCGGCATTCATACCGACAATGTGATCCCTCATCTCCCACAAAATCTCGTCCATCTCGAAGGCAGCCGGCAAGGTTTCGATCAGTACCGTCGCCCTGATGCTGCCTTTCGGAATGCCGAGCGTATCCTGTGTGAACAGGAACACTTCGTTCCACAGCCGCGCCTCATGGCGGCTCTCGAGCTTGGGTAAATAGAAATAGGGGCCGCTGCCCTGGGCAAGCTGCGCCTTGGCATTGTGGAAGAAAAATAGGCCAAAATCGAACAGCGCGCCAGATATCGGCGCGCCATCGACCGTCAGATGCGCTTCGGACAGGTGCCAGCCGCGCGGGCGCACGATCAGCACCGCTGGTTTCGGACCGATCGCGTAGCGCTTTTTCGTGAGCGGATCGGTAAAGTCGATTTGACCTTGCCAGCGATCCTTCAGGTTGATCTGGCCCTCAATATTGTTCGCCCAGGTCGGTGAATTCGCGTCCTCGAAATCGGCCATGTAATGGGTGGCGCCGGAATTGAGCGCATTGACGATCATCTTGCGGTCGACTGGGCCGGTGATTTCCACCCGCCGGTCGGTGAGATCGGCCGGAATCGGCGCCACGCGCCAGCTGTCGTTGTCGCGGATGTGCCGGGTTTCGGGCGGGAAATCCGGCAATTCGCCGGCGTCGAAGCGCTTTTGCCGTTCGGAGCGCGCGGCCAGTAGATCGCGGCGCTTGCCGTCGAAGCGGCGGTGCAACTCGGCTAGGAAAGCGAGTGCGTCGCGGCTGAGGATTTCCGCATAGCGCGGGCCAATGCGGCCGCGCACGACGACACCCGGCAACGACGCGATCGCGGCGGTCTTACGGGCGGCTTGGACGTTCGACTTGCGCTTGGACGCGCGCTTGGCTGCCACCTTGCGGCGAGTCCGACGCGGCTTGAAAATCTTGTGTTTCTTTTTTTGAGCGGCCGCCTTTCTGGCGGCGGGCGCCCGCTTGGGCTTCGGTCTACTGGCCTTCATCGTCCTTCACCACGTTGGGAAGACGGCCTCGTCAAGTTGTGCAAATCGTGTGGAGGGTAAGCCACCCGAGAAAAGCCTAGCACTTTGCGACCGGGCGGCGAGTGAGAATTGGTACACAGCCAGCCTCGCGGTCCCGATCAGGCCCGATGTCCGCTATGGGTCAAAAGCAGACATAAACGGCATGTCCGCCCTATGTCCGCTTTACCCCCCACATGCTGACATTCGCAGTGCACTGACCCATGTCCCTAAGGGCCAAAAGCAGACATTCCTGGTTTTGGAGAATGTCACACTCCAAAAAGCCTCCACTGCGCCACAGCCGGGAGCTGTAAATTCAACCTGCGCTTGACCGCAATCCGAAAAGCACCATCTTCTGCCTCGAAAAGACCGTGCGCAGCAGCGATCCAGCGGCGACTTTGGTCATGGAATGTCACATTGGCGGGGTTCCAATCGTCAAGTCATGATGGGAACTGCTATGACTTAGCCGGCGAGCATGCTCAAAGGCTCGAACCTTTTCGACTTGCACTACGATGCAATCGCGATGTTTGTGCTGATGCTGATTGCGATGACTATCGCTGTCACGCGATTCCGTCGCACGCTCGACTAAGTCGGTTTCAGCGCATGTCCGCTGTGGGTCATTAGCAGGCATTTAGCAGTGCAATCGTCATGTCCGCTTTACCCCCGAAAGCAGACATTTGGATCAAGATCAAGGAACGCGGCGGTCAGAATGAACGGACTATCGAATAGGTCGAGTGGATGCCTTCGTACCGATGCCACTCTTTGGTATTGAGATCGGCAACGATCTGGCCGGTATCGAGCTCGACGCCCTTAGCAGAAAGCGAGGCCAGCAACGCCTCCAGTGGCAACGACGCAGGCTCATTAGACAGGTCGAAGTAATAGACATTCATTGTTGCCCCCCGCATTATTTTAGGCGCCTTAAACCGGATCATAGGCTCACGGTGCGCCTGTTGTCCGTTATTTCCGGGAGGTATGCCCCTTATATCCCCAAAATGGTTTATTGCGTAACTCTCGCGGCAGGCCATTAAACGCGCCTGCCGCTTTCATTCATCCGTGCCAGCCGATCGTCGCCAAGCAGCCCTATTTGATGCTGTACTCCTTCAGTATGAACCGCATAGAGCCTGTGCCCTGCTTCACATAGATGCCGTGACCAGCGGAATGTCGGCCGCCGAAAGTGAAGCCGACATTTGCAAGGTCAGACATCGCAGTCTGAAACTGCTGCGGGAAGTCGCTGCCCCTCTTTCCAAAGACTTGCGTCCAGTTCTCAGGCGATACAACGACCGAAGCTTCGCCCTGCGGATTAAGCGGTATCTTGTGTGACCACCATCGCTTGAACTCGTCAGCAGCGCTCAACGTATCGCCCTGCTGCTGCAAATAGAGCGACACAAAACAAGGGCACACATCGCCCGGATCAGATGCGAGCAGTTCGGCCGCGCCGACGAGTTCAAATTTGATAGTGATCGTCTTGCCGGTCGGGTTGTTCTGAGCGCCTTGAACGACGTAATGCAGGCCGTCCTGATATGGCAGATCGACATAGTAAGTGCCGTCAGCGTTCTGCGACATTGAGGGCGGCATGCCAGGGCTGTACCGTATGCTCCATCCGCTAGTGGCTGCCGGGTTCGTCGGCATGTTCAGAGGGGCGCTATATTTTATGCTGCCAATTGAGATAAGCGCAGCGAGAACGATCAGAAGCGCTTGCATGACTTTGGTGCCTCTGTGGAAGACTATTAGCCCATTGTATGTCGAACACACCGAGAGCCACGGCGACAAATTGTTTGCTGCGGCTTGTCAACTTGGCCTTGAGGGCATCGTCTCAAAGAAGCTCAACGCGCCATACAAGTCGGGGCCATCAAAGGTGTGGTTGAAAATCAAGAATCCCAATGCACCGGCAGCCACGCGTTGATGGGACGTTCTGACACATATCCGCCGGGGGGCTTCGAGTTTTAGGGTTTTGATATCAGCGAGCTGGTATCACAGCGTGACTACGCACATTCGCTATCGTTTCATCGGTGTTGCCCTCGCGCATCTGCTCATCGCCTTATTCGCTATCCTTTTGGCGGCACTTCTATTGTCCCTTTTGACGTATATGGGCGCAGCGTGCTGCGCCATCGCCGCCCCTGCATTTTTCGGCCTGCGGTTACTCGGCACCACCCCGAACGAGGAAGTGGGAACTACTGTTTCCGTGCTCCTTCGCTCAAGGGGATTGGGGAGGAGTAGTGTGCAATCAAGAGATAGCGAGAATCGTCGGCTCGCTATCTGCATTGCAGGCGGGGAAAGCCAAGGAAACACTCAGGCAACCCTTGAGCTTTTCCTCCTGCCTGCTCGCGCTCCCAGACGAAAAAATAGCGATGCGAAAATACTTGCTTTCGGTTCTCGCCATCATTGCCGCAACAATCATCGCCGCCGAAACGGTGGAACTCGCGTTAGACGCCAACGGCAACACTGCCAAAATATTAATACCCAAGGACGACTTTACTATCGAAGAATGATCAAAAATCGACGGATGCTGCGCCAACGCGATGATGCGCGGCCTACCATATTGGCCTTGAGGGTATCGTCTCAAAGAAGCTCAACGCGCCGTACAAGTCGGGGCCATCAAAGGTGTGGTTGAAAATCAAGAATCCCAATGCACCGGGAGCCACGCGTTGATGGGACGTTCTAATAGTTAGTATCGATACCGAGCGCTGCGGCGTTTTGCAGACCCACACGGATTGTAAAATTGATTAGGCACGCAAAATCCACCGATGCCGCTCACGGTTGCCCTGCACTGCTCAATGGTGAAGAAGCCGCAATTTGTGCCACCGCCACCCATGCCCGAATATTGGGCGCACCATCGGGTATTATCGCAGGGCAGAGCGTTGGCGGGCGTCTGCGTTAGCACTATCGGGACCATTACGAGGGCTGCCATAGTCTTGGTTTCAAAGCGCATCGGGGTCTCCTCTGGTCGTATTTCAAATAACACCGTGCGCTAATATTCATTCACCGCCTCGACGGCTCGACATTGGCCCAAGGTCCAACTTCAAATGTTTGCCTCACCTGGTAACGAGACAAGAGTAAGAAGTCCCCATCACTGAACTTAGGCCCGTAACGGGGTGACGTTGCGGGCCTTTTGTTATGTTGCCGATCATGATGGGTTCGCTGAATCAATTTGTTCTAGTCAAAGCTCGCAAAAGTTGCGGGGGCGATCATTGGTCACCTGATGATTACGATGTGCGAAACAGCCACGGCAAAGGAGTCGGACGCATCATGCATCACCCGCAAGCTCCGAAACACCAGCCGTGGTTCTGGACGATAACGGCGCGTGAAATCCCACCATCAGTTCACAATCACGGATATTCAGCGAGCGACCAAATGTCCGCTTTGGGCCAATAGCCTCTCATGACTGGCCTCTTTACAGCTATTGTCTAAGGCGCCCCATATCCTTTGCTCTCGAACTCGCAGACGTCGAATGAAGACTGCGTAAATTTGGAAAGAGACCGCGAAAGCGTGCTTGGTTCATCCGTGAGACCGTTTTGATTTTTCGCGGCGTATTGCACCTAGGTATAGGTTTAGCTTTCTCATCCCGATACCAAAGGATTCTGTCCGACGTTCTTTTTTGTGATGGACGACACA
>Ga0209382_10002879_pt1 | contig 24464 bp, 14 predicted proteins | sample SoiMetdeltSBSDD5_FD_187599 | JGI IMG/M metagenome (GOLD analysis project Ga0209382, IMG submission 187599) | Bulk soil microbial communities from a Populus tree surrounding site in Tennessee, USA - Soil MetaG P. deltoides SBSDD5 (SPAdes) (version 2) | ecosystem: Environmental > Terrestrial >...
GACATTAGCCGTCGAGAGCGACATGCCCTGGGGTGGCAAGTCCAGGATCGGGGTGTCTGCTAAACAAGAAGTTCGCGGAACGATCAAAGTACGCATTCCCGGTTGGGCGCGAAATCAACCCGTGCCCGGCACGCTCTATACCTACGCCAACAGACTCGATAAACAATCGCGAATACTCGTCAATCGCACGACGATCACTGGCGTCCCTGACCGCCTAGGCTATGTTTCGATTGAGAGAGCCTGGAAGAACGGCGACGTCATTCAGGTCGAGTTCCCGATGGAAATTCGGCACATCGCCGCAGATCCGCGAGTTCGCGACAACCGCAGCCGGGTCGCGATTGAGCGAGGCCCCATCGTCTATTGTGCCGAGTGGCCGGATGCCGAAGATCGTCACGTCCTCGATGTACTGCTCGAGCCTTCCACCGAGATGACGGCCGCAGTGGACTCGTCGCTGTTTGGAGGTGTCACCGTTATCAAAACGCGCGCCCGTCGTATTACCAACCCGTCGTTGCCGGCGACACCACTGACTCTCGTTCCCTACTACCTCTGGGCGAATCGGGGAGTCGGAGAAATGAACGTCTGGTTGCCGACTCGTGAGTATGAACCCGGCGACGTTGGTCCGGCAGGCGGGCTCATTTTTCACAAGAACCCGAACGCTGGAGAATCATGGCGCTACCTTGAAGCAGCTCCAGTCGATCAGAGTGGCGGCGCGAAATGGGGCTGCTTCCGCCGCGCGATTCCTGGTGCCCGTGGAACTGCGGTCGGGACAGGCAAGCAAAACACTCAGGACATGCTCGCCGCCTGTTCCGAACGAGGCACCGCTGCCGATTTATGCGCCAACTACAGTCTCAATGGAATTCAAGGCTGGTATCTTCCATCACGCGATGAACTGGCGTTGATGTATCGGCATTTGAAAGCAACGAATGTCGGCGACTTCCGCGACGCGGGTATGACCGACAACTGCGAGTACTGGACGTCCTCTCAGGTAACGGCAGACATGGCACACCATATTGACTTTGCCGACCTCGGCCGCCAGCATTACGACGACAAAGACTTTCCCCGGCGGGTCAGAGCGATTCGCTCATTTTGATCGCCCAATTTGATAAAGGAGAACGCATCATGATTAACGATCTCGATCGCAGCACGATCTCACGTCGTCAAATGCTAAGAGCGCTCGGCATCGCCGCAGTAGCAGGACCGGCCGGTGCCTTCGCTCAGGGGCGTTGCGGGGGACCGAATGCCGGCACTCCCCAATGCAACACGACGCCGTTCGCTCCACCATTTGCTGCCACGGGATGGAAGACCGTCGTGCTCGACCATTTCAATCTCAAGGTGGTCGACCTTGAGAAAGAGGCCGCGTTCTATAACGCGCTGATGGGATGGAATGTCAGAAGCAACGACGGAAAGACGATCGTCATGGATATGGGAACCCTCGGTCGAGCCATGATGACTGGCGGTCTGGAGGTCCCAACTCCCGCGCCGGCACCGGCTCCACCGGCAGGTAATGCGGCTGCCGGTGGGCGCGGAGGTGGACGCGGCGGTCCGCGGCGCGCGGTTTGGGACAGCTTCTGCTGGGGCATCGAGCCGTGGGACACGAACAAGGTCGAGGCCGAACTCAAGAAGCGTGGTCTCAACCCGGTCGCCGACCATCGCGGTAATGATTTTTTCAGCTTCCACGTGAAAGATCCGGACGGCTTTGATCTCCAGATCAGCAACGCCAATAAGAAAAACCGGCGGATGCCGCCTATGAGTGCCAGGCTCAACATTGCCCCGCCGTTTGAATCGACCGGTTGGCAAACCTATTACCTCGATCACATCTCATTCGAGGTGACCAGCTACAAAGAGTCCGTGGCTTTCTATCAGTCACTGCTTGGATGGAAATCCAACGGCGACGAAGGAAGCCAGAGCGATGTTGAAATCTCACCCGAAATCGGTCGCGTCCTGATACGCGGCGGTAATGCGAATGCACCCGGCGGTGTGAATACCAGTGCGCGCCGCGCTCAGATGGGTCACATTGCTTTCGACATCGTCGACTTTGATCCGGATAAGGTAAAGGATGCGTTGTTGAAGCGCGGTCTCAACGCCCGGGAAGATACCGGTGCGACGCCTGAGTCGCCGCCGGCAGAGCACGACATCCATACGGCGACGCACAAGAGCTATCACACCACGACGCCCAACGGCTACGATCTCCAGATCAGCTATAGGGCGAAACGGTAGCGTCCTGACCCGACACGCATGACTTCGATGCCGAGTTGCGGCAGTGGCTCGTGATGTCCTACCCGAATACTGGTAGTGAGGCTGGCTCAAGTCCACTCAGCGAAGCACGAGCGGGAGCGAATCTCGGACGACGACAGGAACCGGATCACTCCCGCCTGCGTGGGACAGGAATCCGAACGGGTCTGAAACCGGCCTCTCCCATGTCATCCGCGGCGGCTGGTCCGACAACGACGAACGTCTCCTGACACTTCACTATCGCAACTTCACCAATCCAGATCACTGGATCGCGACAGTCGGTTTTTCGCTGCGCGGTGTGAGTCGCCAAAACCACGACCGTGCGCTTCAAGCCTTGCTCGGCCTGCGTGGTAGCCGTCGATCGCGTTCGGCCATGGAGCTGAGCATTGTAATGAAAGGATTGTTCTTTTCGCGTTTTTCCGACATCATTGGCGCACCTATTCCGTACATTTCCATTTGTCGTCGCGAGACGGCATAAGACGCGAAGACGCAACGAATCGTGACGCGAGACCTTGAAGGAGGGCACGTGAAGCGCAAGGTTTCAATTGTTGCGTTGTTCCTTGTCGGCGTTTTGCCGCTTTTCTCCAGTATTGCTCCTTTCCGCGTGGACGAGGCCACGATCGCCGACATTCATGCAGCAATGAAGGCCGGGCAGCTCACGGCGCAGCAGTTGGTACGCATGTACCTCGATCGAATCGAGGCGTACGACAAGAAAGGCCCGTACATCAACTCAATCATCACGATCAATCCGAAAGCGATGCAGGTCGCAGCTGAGCTGGATGCCAAATTTGCGCAATCTGGTTTTGTTGGTCCGCTACACGGCATTCCAATCATCGTCAAAGACAACTTCAACACGTTCGACTTGCCGACCACGAATGGGATGCTGTCGTTGAAGGACTCTGTTCCGCCCGAAGACGCCTATGTGGTCCGCAAAGTGAGAGAGGCCGGAGCGATCATTCTGGCGAAGTCAAATCTCGCCGAATTTGCCTCGAGCGGTGCGTACACGCTGAGTTCGATTCTTCCCGGTTACACTCGCAATCCTTACGATACGAATCGAGTGACTGCAGGCTCGAGCGGAGGAACCGCCGCCGCGGTGGCAGCCAACTTAGGTACCGTCGGCCTGGGCTCCGATACTGGTAGTTCGATCCGCGGTCCGTCATCCTTCCAAAACCTTTTTGGCATCCGTTCGACATTCGCACTGGTCAGCAGATACGGAATTGCGCCTCTCGATTCGACCCGGGATGTGGGCGGTCCGATGGCTCGCACGATGGCGGACCTGGTCGCCGTTCTCGAAGTTGTCGCGGGGTATGACCCGGGTGACCCATCGACTGAGCCGGCACGTGGAAAGGTTCCGGAAAACTATCATCAGTTCCTCGACAGAAACGGATTAAAGGGCGCCAGGATCGGCGTCCTCCGCGAGGTCTTCGATCCCAGCGAAACCGATCCCGAGGTGATGAAGCTGATGAACCAGGCCATCGAGGATATGAAGAAGGCCGGCGCGAACATCACCGACCCGGTGACCGTCGGGAACATCAAAGAAATCCGAGACGGGGTAAAACGAGGAGCCGGCCGCCTCAAGTGGGATTTCGAAAAGTATCTCGCGACTCGAGGTCCGAATGTTCCTTACAAAACGCTGAAAGAGATTGTCGATTCGAAAAAGTATCATCCGTTTCTGGAGCAAACATTACAGAACGCTCTGGCCAGGGATGGAGACCCGGAGAAGAATCCGGATTATCAGGAGAACCAGAGACTCTACGCCCGGCTTCGCGAATCCATTCTGAAAGCGATGGACGCCAGCGGCGTTGACGCTCTTGTCTACCCAACCTTCAAGTATCCTCCCCGCCTCATCGGCGACTTGAACTCGCCCGATGGAACAAACAGCGAAACGTTCGCGCCGACGTTGTTCCCGGCAATTGCTGTCCCGATGGGGTTCTTGTCCGGGGAGCTTCCGGATGGCTTCCAGTTTCTGGGGAGGCCGTTTACAGAACCGACGTTGATCAAATTCGCGTATGCATTCGAGCAGGCCACGAAACACCGGAGACCGCCGAAAAGTACGCCGCCTCTCAATTAAGGGGGAGCTATGAGTGTTCGAACCAACAGTTTCATGATTGCCGTAGTGTGCCTTTTTCTTTCCGTATCTGCGTTTGGGCAGCGCGTCACGGGATCGATAGACGGCCGAGTTACCGACCCATCGGGCGCGATCCTGCCTGGAGTCGAAGTCACCGTAACCAACGAGTCCACCGCGCAAACGCGCGTCGTGGTGACCAACGAAACCGGTCTGTACAACGTTCCGCTGTTAACGTCGGGAACCTATTCCGTCCAGGCGTCGCTGCCGGGTTTCCGGACCGAGGTGCGGCGTGGAATCGTTGTTGAAGTCGATCGCAACGCGCGAGTCGAAATCCAGTTGCAGGTCGGGGAGGTCACCGAGAAGGTCGAGGTGATGGCAGACGCGCCGCTCGTGCAGGTCGATACGTCTTCACTCGGCCAGGTAATCGATGCGCAACGCGTGGCTCAGCTTCCCCTCAATGGCCGCGACTTTCTGCAGCTCGCATCGCTCACTCCGGGCGTGCAACCGAATTCCGAAGGCAGCAATCTTTCGACGCAGAGCGGTTCGGTCAACGTTAATGGCGCGCGAGAGGTTTTCAACAACTTCATGCTCGACGGAATCGACAACAACGATTCCGGACCAGCTCAACTGGTGATCGTGCCGAGCGTGGACTCGATTCAGGAATTCAAAGTTCAGACCAGCAACTACAGCGCGGAATACGGTCGGTCCGCCGGTGGGTTGATCAATGTCAGCACAAAATCAGGATCCAACAGTTTTCATGGCTCCGTTTATGAGTTCCTGCGGAATTCCGCGATGGATGCCAGGAACTTTTTCGACAACCCGTCGCAGCCCAAGCTCGCGTTTAAGAGAAATCAGTTTGGAGCGACACTCGGCGGGCCGATTTCGCAGAACAAAACATTCTTTTTTGCCGCGTATGAGAGAACCGTGATTCGCCAACCTCAGAGCGCAACGGCACGAGTGCCTCCCACGGCCTGGCGCACCGGCGACTTTTCTTCATTGGCGACGCCGGTGATCGATCCATCTACCGGCACAGCATTCCCCGGCAACATCATTCCGCAAAATCGAATTCTTCCCATCGCCAAAGGCATGCTCGATCTGTTTCCGCAGCCGAACGCGGCGGGCGCGAACAATCTGATATCCGTCTCGAAACTTACAGTGGATCAGGACAACATCACCGGTCGCCTAGACCACACATTTAATGACAAGGATTCGACATTCGTACGGTACTCGTATTGGAATCAGCCGCGGCTGGAGCCTTATTCCCGTTCGAGCACAACCATCGGTGGATATGGAGTGTTCCTGCTGACGCGCACTCAAAGTCTGGTCCTCAGTGAGACACACGTTTTCAATCCGAATCTCGTCAACGAACTGCGAGTTGGATACGCGCGCCTGAAGGGCGGACTCTTCTCGGAAGCGCGAAACCGACCGGAAATCCGGACGCTCGCGCTACCCGGTACCCGCGTGTACGATCAACCGAACATGCGTGCCGACTTCCTCGAAGTCCCGCAGGTCGTATTAGCCGGCTATAACACCGTCGCTTACACCGGACCGCAGATCCGCTTCGACAACATGTACGACTACATCGATAACGTCTCGTACAGCAGAGGCGCTCACCGAATGAAAATCGGATTTGAGGGACGCCGCAGCCACAACAACTTCCATGACGCTGCGACCCCGAATGGCAGATATCAGTTCGATAATCGCTACACCGGCAACGCTGTGGCGGACCTCCTGCTGGGTTATCCGAGCCAGACCATGCGTCAGGTGGGAGACATGGATACCTACGGCAGAACCTGGTACTTCTCCGGATTCATTCAGGACGATTGGAGAATCGGTGACAAACTGACCTTCAACATCGGCCTTCGCTATGAATATCAAACGAACGGCTACACAACGAATGATCGAAAGGTCACCTTCGACACGAAGACCGGCGTGATCAAACTGGTGGGCAAAGGCGACCCGCCGGCGGATGTCATTCCGATCCTCAATCAATATCCGGGAGCGGCGATCAAGGATGGGACCGTTCCGCGCGGAGGCTGGCTCGACGATCGCAACAATTTCGCTCCCCGTCTCGGCTTCGCCTACGACGTTGCAGGTGATGGAAAAACCGTGATCCGCGGCGGCGGCGGCATCTTCTACGTCAATATCGCGCAGAACAAAACCTATCAAGCTACTCGGGCATTCCCGTTCTACCGCATCAACAATGTGTTCGCGAACACAGATCCGCGCAATCCCAATCTTTTCCTCAGCAATCCATTTCCTGCCGAGCTGCTGAGCACCGGTATTGCCGGCCGCAGCGTCGACATGAATATGAGGACGGGATACATGATCCAGCAGAACCTGAACGTTCAGCGTCAGTTGGACAAGGCAACGGTGTTTGAAATCGGGTATGCCGGAAGTAAGGGAAATCACCTGAACCGCTCGCGAGATCTCAACGCGGCGCCGCTGGGCCCGGGCTCAATTGCCAGCCGGCGGCCGTTTCCGAAGTACTCGACGATTCCTCAACTGGAAGCCAGTGCGAGCTCGAGCTATCACTCGCTGCAACTTCGCCTCGATCGGCGAATGGCGTCGTCGTTCTCGGTCCTTAGCTCGTACACGTGGTCGAAGTCGCTCGACGACGACTCCGATATCACGGGCGTCTCTGGAGGAGGTCAACAGAATCCCTACAATCTGCGCGACGACAAGGGACTGTCCGTGTTTGACCGCACTCACCGGTTATCCAACGCTTTCCTGTGGGCAATCCCGTTCGGGCGTGATGCCAGGGGAGTGGCGGGTGGTTTCATCAGCGGATGGCAGGTTAATGGTATTTACACGTTTGCGTCTGGCCAGCCGTTTACACCGAGTATCTCCGGAGATAACAGCCTGACTGGCACCGGGGCCGATCGTCCCGACCTGATTGGAAATCCGAACCCTGATCATCCCGACCCTTCGGCCTGGGTTCTGCGTTCCGCCTTCGCGATTCCTCCTCTAGGCCAATTCGGCAATGCGGGAAGGAATCACTTACGCGGACCGGGCACGAATAATTTTGATTTCGCGATGTTCAAAAGTTTTCCATACAAGGACATCAGAGAATTTGCGCAGTTCCGAACCGAGGTCTTCAACATCTTCAATCACCCACAATTCTTTTTGCCCAATCGATTTGTGGATTCACCACAGTTCGGAACAGTGTCCAGAGCTCGCGACAGCCGGCAGATCCAACTGTCGCTGCGCTTCAGTTTCTAGAAATCGAAATCGGGGCCAGACGGGGTATTCCCCTATTTTTTCCGGGAAAAAATAGGGGAATACCCCGTCTGGCCCCGATTTAAGGAGTCACATGAAGAAGCGACTTTTGCTACTCGGTCTCGTTGCGGCCGCAGCGGTCGCAACGCTGTCGTGGGTTGCGCAAAGCCAGATTTCGAGGACGATCAAGGGGCGCAATCCATTGTCTGAAGAGGCTCTGGGTCAGACGACATGGATCGAGCAATTCGACGTCTCGCCGGATGGCAAGCAGCTCGTCTTCAAGTCGGCCAGGGGAGGTAATTACAACCTTTGGACGGTTCCAGTTGCCGGTGGCGAGCCGAAGCAACTGACCTCTTATAAGGTGCCTTTTCGCGCCAAACACCCGCGCTGGTCGCCGGACGGCCGATGGATCGCATATCAGGTGGATCAACACCTGACGCGGCAATCTGAAACCGACGATGTGGTAGTGATCTCTGCATCAGGCGGCGAGCCGCGCAATCTCACCAACACGACATGGTCGAATGAGACGAACGCCGTGTGGTCTCCCGACAGCAAGTACCTCGCTTTCACCAGCAGCCAGGGCCGATTCTTGAACGACACCGGAGCGTTCATGGGCGGTGGCATCATCCGGGTCGAGGTGGCGACAGGCCAATTCAAACAGGTGAGCGCTCGCGGCGGCAACGACCTGCAATGGTCGCCGGATGGCCGCTACATCGCGTATAGCGCCAATCGGGTTCGGGACGAAAAGACGTTCATTTCGAACCATGACCTCTACATGATCCCCGCCGACGGCGGGGAGGAACGTGCTCTAACCACGAACACGCTCGGTTTCAAAGAGCAGGATCCTCATTGGTCTCCCGACAGCCGCAAGATCGCTTTCATTACTGATAAGAACGGCTTCGACAACATTGCTGTGCTCGATGTCGCGTCAGGCGAGTCGAAAGTGCTGACCGATACGCGCTTCGATCACGCCAATCCCACATGGTCCCCGGACGGTAAGTCGATCGCGTACGTGGTGAACCAGGAGTACAACTACTACATCGAGACCGTCAGTCCTGAGGGCGGACCACCGGTACGCGTAACGGACCGTAAAGGCGTGAGCGGCGGCATGGAGCGAATTCAATTGCGAGGAACTCTGCGCTGGTTGCCCAGCAGCCAGCAGATTGCCTACACCTACATGTCGCCTGCCAATACTTCGGACCTTTGGATCAGCGATGCGAAGGGCGGCACCCCGCGCCGTATCACCGACAGCCGCGAAGCATCCCTGAAGAATGAAGCACAGTTTGTTTGGCCCGATCTGATCAAGTATCCCAGCTTTGACGGCACGGAGGTCCAGGGCCTCCTTTACAAACCGAAAGGAGTAGTTGACGGAGACAAGGCGCCATTCATGCTCTTCTACAGGGCGAATGCAAGCGGACAACATCCCGTAGGTTGGCAGCCTTACATCCAGTACTACGTTAGCAAAGGCTACGTCGTGTTCGCGCCAAACTTTCGCGGTAGCACCGGTCTCGGCAAGAAATACTTTGAATCGATTTTTACTTTCGGCGGTGATCACGATATCAAAGACGCGATGATCGGCATGGATCTGCTGATCCAACGCAAACTCATCGATCCGGATCGCCTCGGCATGACGGGCGGAAGTACTGGCGGCTACTTCGTTCTGGCGACATTGATTCAGCGGCCCAAGACCTTCAAGGCCGGCGTGTCGTGGTACACAGGCACGTCGGATATGGCCGGCCTGCTTGATATGTCAGGTCCGGAGACTGGCCTGGGCTGGCACGGTACGATGATCGGCGGAACTCCTTTCACAAATCCCAAAAACTATTACGACCGTTCGTTGATTTACTTCGTTGAGCCGATCCAGACGCCGCTGCTTTTCCTGTTTGCTCAAGGCGATATTTATTTAGGCGGATTACGCGAGATCATTCCGCCTCTTGATCACTACGGAAAAGAGTACAGCTACAAAATCTACGATAATGAACCACACGGCTGGTACCACTGGCGTCCGGAAGACGTAGAGGACAGCATGCGCCGAGTGGGCGAGTTCATCGACCGCAAAGTCCTCGGGATGGAGGCAAGCAGATGAAGACTAAACAACGACTCACACGCCGCCAGATGATGCAGTTAATGACGGTGCTCGGTCTTACGGGACCTGCAGCACTAGAACTCAACGCGCAGGCACGTAAAACGATCTCTCCCGAAATCGTGAAGACTGCGATGACGCTCATCGGTCAGGATTTCGATGACGAGCGAATAAAGATCATCACGACCGCGCTGCAGCGCAGGCTTGATGAAATGCAATTGCTGCGGGATCTGGAAATCGACGACATGATCGGACCGGCGACGGTTTTCATGGCGAAAGGATGGTGAGCCGTGGCGACGAATGAACTGGTATTCAAGAGTGCGCGAGAGTTGGGTTCCTTAATCAAAAGCAAACAAGTTTCACCCGTTGAAGTCGTTCAGGCTTGCCTCGACCGCGTCGACGATCTCAATCCAAAGTTGAACACGTTTATCACCATCGCAAAAGACGAGGCGCTCCAACGAGCGCGGCAAGCCGAAAAGGAGATCCGCGGCGGAAAATATCTCGGTGTGATGCACGGCATTCCCTACGCGCCCAAAGACATTTTCGCCACCAAAGGCATCCGAACGACCAATGGCTCGAAACTAACGGCGGACTGGATTCCCGAATACGAATCGACCGTCACTGACCGTCTCAACAAGGCCGGTGCGATTTTGATCGGCAAATTGAACTTGAGTGAGTTTGCAACGGGAAGCAGCGTGCTGTCGGGGTTTGGCCCCGTGCGCAACCCATGGCATACGGATTATTCCCCGGCGGGTTCTTCCAGCGGTTCGGGTGCAGCATTAGCAGCGAACCTGGTTCCACTTTCGATGGGAACCGATACGGGGGGATCCATTCGAGGACCCGCCGCAGCCAACGGCATTGTTGGATTGAAACCAACGTATGGCCGAGTGAGCCGGTACGGCGTCACCACGCTGAGTTGGACTTTGGACCACGCGGGACCGATGACGCGAACCGTGGCCGACAACGCAATAATGCTTCAAGTCATGGCTGGTGCCGACCCAAAGGACTCGTCATGCAAACCTGAGCCGGTTCCAGACTATTCGAAGGCGCTGACAGGAAATATAAGAGGTCTACGCATCGGAGTCCCCAGCTTCTATTTCGAAGGAGTGCAGCCTGAGGTGGAAAAGACGGTGCGTGCCGCCATTCAAACATTGGCCGACATGGGCGCGATCGTCAAAGAAGTGGAACTTCCTCACGCCATGTATTCAGGCACGGTTCAGTTAACCGTGGCGATCGCGGAAGCTGCGGCTTTCCACGAGAAGCGCCTTCGCGAAAAAGCGCACCTGTTGGATCCGGTGGCCCGTGAATATTGGGAGACGGCGAACTTTATCCCCGCCACCGACTACATCAAGGCGATGCGCGCGCGGACCCTCATCATGCAGGAGATGGCTGATGCGTTTACAAAATGCGATGTGATGGCGGTCCCTGCGAACGCCAGTCTGCCGAATAAAATCGAACCACCCGAAACGGCAAAAAGCACCATCAAACCAGGATCTAAATCGGAACCGATCCGGCGAGGTAGTACCGCATTGGGAAATGTTACAGGTCTGCCCGCGATCGTTATCCCCTGCGGATTCTCAACAACCCAGCCGATGTTTCCAATTACGATCCAGTTTTACGGCAAGCCATTCGATGAGTTCACGCTGTTTCGGGTCAGCCATGCATACGAGTCGGCCACCGACTGGCACAAACGTCGTCCGCCTTTGCAGACCTGAGGTGTTCTTAAAACGTCAGACGAATTCCTAGCTGCCCCTGGAACGGATCGAAAGCGCCGTTGGGTTTCCCGAAGGTCGTCGAGCGCATGTTGCCGCTGTAATTGCTGAAAAAGTTCACGGTGTTGAACATGTTGAACATTTCCCACATCACTTCGAGATTCGTCCGCTCGCTGAAGGCGAATTTCTTCGACACGCGAATGTCAGTATTGAAGAAACTGTCGCCACGGCCGGAATTGTATTGCACGCCCGGTTGACGATCGTTCACCACCGCATCCCGGTTGTCATCGTTGCCGGTGGTGATGTTGTACGGCGGAGCCGAATTGAACTGAACAAAACCGCCAAATCGGATGCCATAAGGAAGATCGTACAAGGCGTTCCCCGTCACGCGATGCCGGACGTCGTTATCGATCGGGCCCCAGTCATTCTTGAGGTTGTAATTGTCGGTTGGCGTGGCAGCGTTGGATAAGCCGCCTCCTCCGAAGGCTTTGCCGTCGCCCCAAACATACGAAGCCAAAAACCCCAGCTTCTTCGTCAGACGCTTTTCGACGCGCAACTGCAGGTTGTGGATCTCCATGATATTGGAGCCGTCGTAAACGTTCAGTCGAGTCCCGGAAGCGATCAACGGAAATCCGCACGTTGTGCACAGCCGCGCGTTCACGTTGCGGGTCATCGGAAAGTGCAGGCCAAAGAGATACGTGTAGTCGGCAGAAATACCGAGATCCTTCACCACCTCGCGAGTAAAACCCAACGTGTACTGTTGTGTGTACGGCAGCCGCGCTCCGTTCACATCCACGGTAGGAATGCTGAACGATGTGCTGCCCGATTCCGACAGCGCACTTAACGGCGGTCGCGCCGGAAAGTAGTTATTAGGAATATTGGTCAATCGCGAATTGTTTGCGAACTGTGTGGAGATAAAGCCGGGATAACTCGCGACCGTGCTTCGCAAGGTGCTCATGAAGTGGTGATAGCGGTAGATGCCCCAGCCGGCGCGGACTACTGTCTTGCCATCACGGAAAGGATCCCACGACAGGCCCAGTCTCGGACCGAAGGTCTTCTTGTCTTCCGGAACCGGCTTGAAGTTCTGCGCGTAATATTTCCCCTGCGTCAACGCGACCCAAAACGCTTCAGGTGAGATGTCGGATGGCGGAGTTTGTCCGTCCAGGTCACCCTTCAAAAGATACAGGTCGTATCGCAATCCGATATTCAGTGTGAAATTCGGCTTCATCTGCCACGAATCGTTTACGAAGAAGTCATAGACGCTCGTGTCGCGCCGCAGGCCGGCGTAGCTGAAGCCGCCGAGCGTCACAGGAGATGGGTACCGTAAATCCACGCCCTGTGTGTATTGGAAAGGCAGTGTAGACGGATCATTCGGGTTCACCGGCAGGTCGGAAGCAAAGGTGTAGGTGCCTTGATCGTTGCCGTTCAGCACGCTGTAAGCCGGTACGAGATTGATACCACCGCCCCATTTGAGCGAATGCGCGCGGACGTGATAACTCATCGTATCACTCAGGATCTTGTTCTTCTGATTGCGTCCCTGCATGCCGTCCACGCCGAAACTGATGCTAGGAAAAACCAAGGTCGGTTTGCCGCCGCAACCGAGTTGGTTCGTGCAGCCATTCTTCCCGTACGGGGATTCATAAGGAGGAACGCGCAGCAGGTATTGGTCGGAACGGTTCACCCGAAGTTCGTTCACGAGGTTCGGGCCCAGAAGCGATGTCAACGTGCCGAGCAGAAAATATGAATGCCGGAAATCGTCCCAGCCGGAATCGGCCGCCACATTGCCGCCGACGTTCGTTCCCGGAGCTTCTCGATGATCGCGCAGGTACGTGGCCGCGAAGGTATGTTTCGAGTTGATGGTATACGACACCTTCCCGAAATAGTTTTGCGCCGTAATCGGCAGTTTGGCGGTTGCCGTGGTGTCGTAACCGAGGCTTTGCGCAAAGGCAACGAGATTCTGTGGAATGAGAACCGCAATCGACGAGTGTTGTGTGCGGCCTTCCACAGAACCGAAGAAGTGAATTTTGTCCTTCACTACCGGACCACCCACAGTCGCTCCGAATTGTTGCGAGCGGTAAGGCAGCGAACCAAAATAGTTTTGTTTCGCAAATTTGTCGTCGCGCAGAAAGTAGAATGTGTTGCCGTGGAAATTGTTCGTTCCGGACTTGGTGACGATATTGATGACACCGGATGCCGATCGGCCGAACTCTGCCGAATAGGAATTCGCCATCACCTGGAACTCCTGTATCGCTTCCTGTGCAATTGTGGTCCGTGTCGGCTGAGAGACCTGCGAGCCGCCACCCGTCACTTCGTCATTAAAATCGACTCCCTCAAAAAAGATCGATTTGTATCGTGAACTGACACCGCCAAAGGAGATCGGCGGAAGACCTGTCGAGGCATTGTTCGCGACGGTCTGATCCATCACCACGCCGGGCGCGAGCAGCGCGAGGTTCATAAACTCACGGCTTTTCAGCGGAAGGTTCTCGATGCGTGTGTTGTCCACCAGCGTCTTTATCGAGCTTTCCGTTGTCTCGACCAAAGGCGCCATCTCGCTAACGAGTACGGATTCGGCAGCTGTTGCGATCTGAAGCGAGAAATCCAGCTTCACCTGGGTCGCAACCGGCACCTTGATGTTCTTGCGTGTTGCCGCGGCGAATCCTTGGAATTCGACCGTGATCGTATATTCAACTGGTTGGAGTGCGTCGAATCGATACGCACCGATTTCATTGGTCAACGTTTCCCGCGTTGCTCCGGTTCCCTCGTTCAAAAGCTTCACTGTCGCGCCAGGCAGGCGCGCTCCCGAAGAATCCGTGACCTCTCCAAGAATGGATCCCGTTGTAGATTGGCTCAGCGAGATTGTTGCCAGCGCAAGCGACAGGACGACAAAGACGGCAGATTTGATCTTCATGCATTCTCTCCCTACCGAAAAAATCGCTGTGGTTTCTTATTTGGATATTTTTCAGCGCACTATAGCTCGGCTCGCGCGGGCGGTCAAACAACTTGCTAATTGCAGGTCGTTGCCAGCGAGGCGAGTGATCGTGCATTGATGCGATCGTTACCGGATTGGCGGTAAACAGTTCCTTTGATCTGCACCTTGTGATTCCTTAGATCGCGTGGCTTCACACCGGGAATTGCAAAGTCGAGGCCCGGAAGCCGAAACGTCAAAGCTCCCAGTGGTCGAGACTCGGACGATTTCAACTCGTCGGGCGACGTGTCATCGGGATTGTGCGCACGCGGTGGTTCGGCGACTCGGTCGAGGATCCAGGTACCGCCGGTTTGCGACAGGCATCCAACTGCGCGAACGATCGTCCCGTTCGGCAACGGTTTGGGTCCGTCCTTTCCTGTAAGCTGGATCTTGCCGAGATTCTCTATGGCGAGTTCGGACGTTCCTGCGGGAAACTGGTTCACCTGTAACAGATAAGCCAGCACGTCCAGTTTCGCGGCATCGGTCATGGTGGACGCAGCGCGGCTCGGCATGGAAACTTGGAGGAAGCGGAAGAGCTCTCCAAGATCATCTTCGCGCCAGCGTTCTAGAAACCGGTCGCCTATCAGGACAGCGGCGTTAGTGCCTGCCACTCCCTGAAAGTCTTCACCATGGCATGACAAGCACCCCTGGCGGTATGCCGCCTGCCCTCGCGCGGCCTGCTCCGCGTTGTAAGAGCCGTCCCAAACGGTCTTCATCCGCGCCTGTTCAGACTGTTGTAACAGAATTGCCGCGGACAACCCTACGATGAGAACTATCGCCGGCATGTCTGTACCTTTCTAATGTGTCGATCGTCATGGCCCGCAGCTTTCGGCAAGCGATGCGATCGCCATGACATTGATACGTTCGTTGTTTGGTTGCCTGTAGACCACGCCTTTTACTTGAACCTTGTGCCCGACCAACGACGTAGGTTTCAGTCCCGGGATAGCGAAGTCGAGGCCCGGAAGCTTGAACGTCAACGTACCGAGCGGCATGGATTCCGCGAGCTTCAATTCTTCCGGGACGGTACTCTCCGGAGTGCGGGTCCTCACGGGTTCTGAGGCTCGCGTGAGTGTCCAGCCATTTGGCACCTTGCTCAAACAACCCACCGCCCTGACTGGAGTCATACTTGGCAGTGGCCTGGGTCCTTCCTTTCCGACAAGCATGATGTTTCCTAACACGGTGGGAATCAGTTCCTGGGAACCAGTAGGAAAGCTGTTGCGGTCCAGGATAAACGCGAGAATGTCCACTTTGTCCTTGTCCAAGACGGTTCGCGCCGCTTCGCGAGGCATGCTGTCGCGGATATAACGGAACAGTTCGTCGAGATTGTCCTCGCGCCATTTCTCGATGAAGGATGAACCGATAAGAGGTGTCGCGTCCACTTCAACTGCCGAACCATGCGTGCCTTCAAGGTTTGCACCGTGACAGGGCGCACATTTGGCTGCAAAAGCAAGTTGCCCTCTGGTGGCCTGTTCCGTTGTGTACACGCCATCCCAGACGGTTCTACCAGCACCCTGAAATCCCGCAAGGATCACGCCGATCGCAACATGTATGAGCACGATTTTGCCGCAGCGTATTCCTCCACGCGGGCAAAGTCACGTTTTGTTTACCTGGCGGGGGACAGTGTTCTATATTGGACCGCAACGTTCTCTTATGAAAATACTACTCGCGACCGTGGCGGCGGTGGTGTTGTGTCCATCGCTTTACAGCCAGTCTCCTGGTCCGTCGGCTGCCGAATCCCGGCGCGTCGTAATTAGCCAATACTGTGCCGGCTGTCATAACGATCAGGTCAAATCTGGACGCCTCGATTTGGCGGGCCTGGATGCGGCGCACGTCGAGACAGCGGCGCCGCAGTGGGAAAAGGTTATACGCAAATTACGAAGCGGCATGATGCCTCCGGCCGGGATGAAGCGACCCGACGCAGCAACCACGAAGGCGTTCATCACGTCGCTCGAATCCGCCCTGGACCAGGCGGGGGCGGCCAAACCAAATCCCGGCAGAACAGCGGTTCATCGTCTGAACCGAGCCGAATATAAAAATTCGCTGCATGATCTGCTTGGCGTTGAAGTGGATCCGGCGGCATACGTTCCTCCGGACGACGCCAGTCACGGCTTCGACAATATGGCCGACGTGCTCAGCCTTTCGACGACGGTCATGGAGGGCTTTGCTCGAGCCGCATCCAAGATCAGCCGCCTTGCCGTTGGCGATCTGGAGATGAATCCAGTCACCGAAACGTTCGTGTTAACGCAGGGCATGTCTCAGATGAGACATGTCGAAGGCACCCCGTTCGGCACTCGCGGAGGCATTGCGGTCGAGCACATCTTCCCAGTCGACGGCGAATACGTTTTCAAAATGAACTTCTGGCACGCAAGCACGGGCGGGCTGTTTGGCCTCACCACGAGCGGCGAGCAGATTGAGGTGTCGGTCAACGGAGAGCGCGTGGCGCTACTCGACATCAACCCTCGATTGACGACAATGGAAGATGTCCGGACACCGCCGATCAAAGTGAAGGCAGGGTTGCAAAACGTGGCCGCCGCGTTCATTCAAAAGGCGGGGGGAATGGTTGAGGACTCTCTCGCGCCATTCAAGTATGCGCTTTCCGATTTAACGACGGGCACCGTCCCAGGATTGACAGGCCTGCCGCACCTGCGGAGCTTTGCGATCAGCGGACCAGAGAACGTAACCGGTCCTGGCGACACGCCCAGCCGCCGCAAAATTTTCGTTTGCAAGCCCGCGTCGGCGACAGAAGAGGTTCCTTGTGTCAGGAAGATTATTTCAACACTGGCGCGTCAAGCGTTTCGACGACCAGTGGCGGAAGCGGATGTCCGCGATCTGTTGAACGTTTATCAATCGGCGCGCGACAAAGGCGATTTTGAGTTCGGCATCACTGCCGTGGTCCAGGCGATCATTTCCGACCCTGAATTCATATTTCGCTTTGAGCGTATTCCCAGGAATCTGAAACCAGGTACGAACTATCGGGTCACGGACCTGGAGCTCGCCTCGCGGCTGTCTTACTTTCTCTGGAGTTCCGCCCCGGACGAGCAGCTTTTGCATGTGGCCGTTCAGGGAAAACTTAAAGATCCAATCATCCTTGAGCAACAGACCAAACGGATGCTCGCAGATCCGAAATCTGAGCAGCTTGCGGCAAACTTTGCGGGTCAATGGTTATATCTGCGGAACCTGAGGGATGTACAGCCGGACAACTACATCTATACAGATTTTGACGACGTGCTGAAGGAATCGATGCAGCGGGAAACCGAGTTGTTCTTCGACAACATCGTGCACGAGGATCGAAATATTCTCGACCTATTGACGGCCGATTACACGTTCATCAACGAGCGGCTGGCGGAGCACTATGGGATTCCGAATATCGTTGGATCACGCTTTCGCCGCGTGCCGGTCACGGATGAGAACAGGAAGGGTTTGCTCGGCCACGCCAGCATTCTCACGCTGACGTCGCTTTCCAACCGGACATCGCCGGTCGCGCGGGGGAAATGGGTGCTTGAAAATATCATCGGCACACCGCCGCCCACACCGCCTCCAAATGTTCCTGCGTTAATGGAAAATAGCGAGAACCAGAAGCGAGTTTCTGTTCGTGAGCGCATGGAAAAGCATCGCAGCGTGGAGCCGTGCGCTTCGTGTCACAAAATCATGGACCCGATCGGCTTCGCTCTCGAGAACTTCGACGGCGTCGGACAGTGGCGTGTCCGCGACAGCGGTTTTGAAATCGATGCCTCCGGTACGCTACTCGACGGCACACCGATTAATGGGCCGGTCGGCCTACGCAGTGCATTGGTGAACAATTACTCCGAGGCATTCATCCGAACGTTCACGGAAAAGCTCACGACCTATGCCTTAGGCCGTGGGCTCGAATACTTCGATATGCCTGTCGTCCGTTCCATTCAGCGCGATGCGTCGCGCCGAAGCAATCGTTTTTCTGAATTTGTACTCGGTATTGTCAAAAGTGCTCCATTCCAGATGCGTCGGGTTGAGGAAACTGCGAACTCCGAGGCCCGGCACTAAAGGAGATCGAAAAATGTTTATCAGCAAGAACCATCTTTCGCGGCGCGCCGTGCTGCGCGGTTTAGGCGTGACAATTTCGCTGCCACTGCTGGACGCTATGGTTCCCGCTCAGACTCCGCTTCGCCAGACAGCCGCTGCGCCAAAAACGCGGCTGGCGTGCATTGAAATTCCTCATGGGGCGGGTGGCAGTGCGATTTACGGGCACCAGCAGCACTACTGGTCCCCGGTGAAAGAAGGTTCCGATTTCGAGTTCACATTGAGCTTGAAGCCGATGGAACCGTTCCGCGACTACCTCACCATCATTTCAGATACCGATGCCACGGGAGCGGATCCTAAAACGCCTGAAGAAGTCGGCGCCGACCATACACGCTCCGCCGCCGTATTCATGACGGGTGCTCATCCGAAGATGACGGAGGGCGCGGACTACTACTGCGGCACTTCGATCGACCAGATTTATTCGCAGATGACGGGCAAGGACACACCGATTCCATCAATCGAAATGCAGGTTGAAGATCCAGGTGCACTGGTGGGGTCCTGCGGTTTCCGTTATAGCTGTGTGTACAAAAACACGATCAGTTGGGCTTCTCCGACAACGCCTCTGCCGATGGAACTCGATCCGCGAGTGGTTTTTGAAAGACTTTTCGGCGACGGCGCAACGGCCGAGGAGAGGAGCCGCAGGCGGTCGCTCGACCGCAGCATTTTGGACAGAATTACAGACAAGGCCGCCAAGCTGCAAATGAACCTGGATGCACCGGATCGACGAAAGGTCGCCAATTATCTGGACAACATCCGGGAACTGGAACGACGCATTCAGAAGATCGAGAAACAGAACACGACGGACCCCGAACGCGAATTGCCCACAGCACCAGTCGGCGTACCGGATTCGTGGGATGAACACGTGAAGCTGATGCACGATCTCACCGTGTTGGCGTTTCAAGCCGATATCACACGCGTCTCTTCCTTGATGATGGCTCGCGACGTGAGTTCGCGAGTTTATCCGGAAAGCGGTGTTCGAACACCGTTCCATTCCGGGTCACACCATGGTGAAGCGCCGGAGAAGATCGAAGAATTTGCCCGCTTGAATCGATATCACGTCAGTACGGTCGCTTACCTGATCAATCAGTTGAAGAACACGCCCGACGGGGATGGGAATTTGCTGGACCATTCACTTGTGCTGTATGGAAGTCCAATGGGCAATGGAAATATCCACGAGCATCGGCGGGTACCGATCATTCTAGTGGGGCACGCCGACGGAAAGCTGAAAGGTAATTTGCATGTCGTGTGCAAACCGGGCACGACGCACGCCAACATCTTGCTGACAGTGATGCAGAAACTCGGAATTGAAATGGACAGCATCGGTGACAGCACGGGAACCGTTGCGGTCTGACCAGGCTGAGGAGGAATCCATGAAGCGATCACGTTCAACAGTAATCTGCCTCATTGCAACCATGAGTGCCGTTCTCGCGCTGCCTTATTTGGCGCACGCTGCGGCGCCTTCCTTGGCTGACGCCGCCATGCAGGGCGACATTCGAACTGTTCGCGAGCTGTTGAAACAAAAAGTGGACGTCAACGTCTCCCAGGGAGACGGTATGACCGCTCTTCATTGGGCTGCGTTCCGCGACAATCTCGAAATGGCGAGGCTACTCGTTCAAGCCGGAGCCAGTGTCAAGACGGCAACGCGAATCGGAGCAATAACGCCGCTGTTCATGGCCTGCAACAACGGCAGCGTCGAGATGATCCAATTACTCCTCGGCGCAGGCGCTGACGCCACCGCGGTGAACACCGTAAATGGTTTGACGCCGTTGATGGCCGCAGCGACATCCGGGAAAGCGGAGGCTGTCAAATTACTTCTCGATCGCGGCGCACAGGTTAACGTCAAAGAAACCGGTCATGGGCAGACGGCAATTATGTTCGCCGCAGCATTCAACCGACCGGCGGTCGTCGAGATCCTCGCCTCGAAAGGCGCCGATCTCAACGCGATGACACCCGTGGAGGACCTCACCAGCCGTCCCAAATACGACGAGAATGGAAACCTCATTAAGCCTGACCCGAACGCAGCAGTCGCGGCAGGTGCAGCGCGCGGTACTGCCGCAGCGATGGGTGGCATGACGGCGTTGCTCTTTGCGGCGCGCGACGGTCAGATCGATGCGGCAAAAGCACTCATCCAGGCCGGCGCCGACGTCAACCTGACGAGTGGTGCCGAACACACAAGCCCGCTCGTCATGGCTTTGACAAACGCTCGGTTCGACGTCGGAAAGTACCTCCTCGATCAAGGTGCAGACCCGAACATTCCGAATGTATACGGCCTCACCGCGCTTTACGCGGCGATTGACGCGGAATACGCGCCGCATTCGTGGGCTCCCGCCGCGCTGACAACCAATGAACACGTCACGCTGATTGAAGTCGCGCGTGACCTTTTGGATCGTGGCGCCGACCCGAATGCAAAACTCGTGAAGAAACTCTGGTATCGTCCCACGTCGCACGGCCGCGAATGGATCCGTCCCGAAGGCTCAAGTCCATTCTGGCGGGCTGCTATGGCAGCAGATGTCGAAGCGATGCGTCTTCTGGTCCAGCGCGGAGCAAACCCTCGAACCCCATCCGACGACGGGGATACCCCAGTGATGATGGCCGCCGGTGTCGGTTGGATTCCAGGTAACTTCAGCCAGACAGCACCCGACCCGAAGGCCTGGCTCAATGCCGTGAAATATTGCATCGAAGAACTCGGTCTTGAAATCAACACCCAAGACAAACTCGGGTACACCGCACTTCACGGTGCTTCCTGGAGAGCCAACCACGATGTGATCCGGTATCTCGTCGAAAAAGGCGCCAGGCTCGACCTCGCAAACAAAAAAAGTGAGTATGTGTCGGACATGGCGAATGGTGTCGAAGTCAATCCCGGCGGCGATCTCCCGCTGGAAAAACCCGAGACCGTCGCGCTATTGGTAAAGCTCGGAGCCCCGGTGCCTAAAGCTCCGAAAGCAACCGACGGTGTCGTCAAAAAACAGAATTAATGTCGGCGCGCCCGACCACCTGAACAGGAGCGTTATATGAGAACCATGACACGTGCACTATTTGTACTACTGCTGAGCGCCGCTTCCACGCACGCTCAGGCTCCTGGCCAGCGCGTCGATCCGGTTCGCGGGGACAGTCCTGTAGACGTCTTGAACATGACGCGGCCGATCGAAATGCACGACAGTGTCTGGATTGGCGAGCTCACAACTTTGGAAGTGCGCGACCTCATCAAAGCCGGTAAAACAACTGCGCTGATCCTCGGCGGCGGCATGGAGGAAAACGGACCCTACCTTACGCTCGACAAACACAATAACGTCGCGAGAGCCATGGGCGAAGCTATTGCGCGACGGCTCGGTGACGCCCTGTGCGCGCCTGTCCTGACGATGGAACCGGGCTCACCCGACAAGCCTTCAACGCCAGGTGGTGTAGTGCTTTCGACCGAAACTTATAAAGCCGTCTTAACGGACATGGCCACGTCCCTTCGGGCGATGGGTTTTAAGAACATCATTTTCCTCGGCGACCATGGTGGTGACCTGAAACCGATGCAGGAAGTTTCATCGGCGCTGAATACCCAGTGGAGAGGCGTCGGCGCGACCAACTACTTTGTCGAAAAGTACGGCAACTCGGGACCGGACTCCGGATGCTGCGGTTTTGGCGTGCTCGAAAAATACGAATCCGAAGCGCTCGGCATTCATGAAAAGAAAGAAGGTCTCCACGACGATTACTACATTTCGTCGATGATCATGACCGTCGACGTCAACGGTGTGCGGCTTCCCGAGCGAATTAAGTCCAAAAAGAGCACGATCAATGGCGTGGAACTGACGCCGGCGGCGAAGACCATTGAGAATGGAAAAAAGATCATCGCCTTTCGTGCCGAGGCCACAGTCAAAGAGATCCGGCGAATGATGTCCATAAAATCATCGCAACAATGAACACGTGATTTCTTGTACCTGACGAAAGCGGAACCCCTCGATTTCAGACCCTGGCAACTGCCACATTCAGATACGCCAGCGCGTCGCCTCCAGCGGCGGTTGCGGCGTGCTTGAGTACTTTGTCGAATGGCTGCATGGTCAACTTGGCACCATCCGAGGAAATTCCATTGCCAATCCGCCGCCCCGCACAAGAGCTATCACACCACGACGCCCAACGGCTAGATCTCCAGATCAGCTATAGGGCGAAACGGTAGCGATCGCCATTCGTCTGTTTCAGGATTCGTATGCGGTGGGCCTCGCTGTCTCCGACATAAAGGTTGCCGCTCATGTCTACGAAGACACCGTGTGGTCGCGCCATCCGGCATTGCAATGGATCGGTCTCGGGACCGTCACCTCGTACGCCGGTTCCGAGGACGGTGATGATCGTCCCTGTGGATAGATCAATCCGGCGAATCACGTGATTCTCGGTGTCCGCCACATACAATTGTCGATCCGTGGAATACGCCAGCCCTTTCGGACCGCCAAGCTTCGCTGTAAGTGCCGGACCGCCATCACCGGAATATCCTTGCTCACCGGTTCCTGCGATCCTGTGGAGGGTCTGTGTCCCAGCGTCGATGCGATAGATTGCATTTCCCTCACGAAGTGCGAGGTACAGATCACCGTTCGGCGCCATGGCTAACGTCCGGGGACCGTTGAGAGGTGTGCCGCGGACCGTCGCTCCGTCTGGTGTCGGCCTCGCTTCACCAGTTCCGCCATACGTCTCGATGGTACCGGTATTCAAATTCAAGCGGCGAATCCGATGATTGCCGATGTCGCAGATGAGAAGCGACCCGTCGCGATCGAAGACGATGCTGTGCGGTTGTCGAAGTTGTGCCTTGTTTGCAGGTCCTCCGTCTCCCGAGAATCCGGGAGCGCCGGTACCTGCAACCGTCGAAATAATTCCGGTGTTCGCGGCCACTTTGCGAATGACGTGGCTGTCGCGTTCGGCGATATAGATATTCCCCGACCCGTCGAATCGTAGTTCATGCGGCATGTTCAGGGCTGCTTCGACCGCCGGTCCGCCATCGCCTCGGTATCCGCGCTCGCCATTTCCGGCAATAGTGGTCAGACGTTTCGTCCTTACATCGAGCCGTCGAATGCGTTGGTTATCGAGGTCACAAAAATAGAGCGCCCCGTCCGGACCGATAACCAGACCGTATGGATTATTCACCTGCACGTCTGTGTACCCGGGTGTACCGGTCCCGACAAGGGTTGATACAGAAGCCGGTGGGAGCATTAAGGTCGCGACCAGAAGAGGTAACAATGCTTTCACGATTACCGATTCCTCACTGTGACCGAGACCGTCGAAGACATCGAGTTGCCGGCGGCGTCTCGTGCAACCGCAGTCAGGGTATGGGGCCCATTGGAAATCTTCGATGTGTTCAGCGAAGTCGAATATGGGGCGCTCAAGTCTTCTGACTTCAAGGCGATTCCGTCCAGCTGAAAGCGAACCCCAATAACTCCGACATTATCGGAAGCGGTTGCAGAAATCGTTATGGTCTTGGAGACAACGGCACCGTTTTGGGGAGCTACTACGGACACGGTTGGTGGAATTGTGTCGCCTCCGTTGTTATTCACGGTTACTGAAATCGGGGAAGAGGAGGCCGTGTTACCCGCCGCATCGCGTGCGATGGCGCTGAGGCTGTGAACACTATTCGATGAAGTCGTTGTGTTCCATGACACCGAATATGGCGGGGAAGTATCCTCGAGGCCGAGGTCCGCGCTGTCCAGTTTGAACTGAACTCCGGCAACGCCAACGTTGTCCGAAGCTGAGGCCGAAACGACAATTGTGCCCGAGACGCTCGATCCAGCACTCGGACTCGTCAGCGCGGCTGTAGGAGGTGCAATATCGGAAAATGCCAGTTCTTTGAATCCTGTAGTGATTCGCCATCCTGGATTTGTTGCCAAACCATCGGTTTCATATGCTCCGACATCATACGGCGAGGTGCGGGAATTGACGTTGAAGTCAGCGGCAGACGCATAAGCGGCGTTTGCATTTCCAATGAGGGCCGAACCGATTTTTGGCCAGAAATCATTAATGGCATGATCAACGAACGCTGTCGTCGAACTTCCCCCGGCAATGAATGCCACACCATCCAAGGCTCGGTCTGATCTCCCCTCGACATAATTAGCGACGAACGTACCAACACTTCCGGAAAGCTTCAAGGCGTCCTTGTTTGGC
>Ga0209382_10002880_pt1 | contig 24464 bp, 20 predicted proteins | sample SoiMetdeltSBSDD5_FD_187599 | JGI IMG/M metagenome (GOLD analysis project Ga0209382, IMG submission 187599) | Bulk soil microbial communities from a Populus tree surrounding site in Tennessee, USA - Soil MetaG P. deltoides SBSDD5 (SPAdes) (version 2) | ecosystem: Environmental > Terrestrial >...
CGAAGTCGGCCACACGCTCGGCTTCCAGCACAACATGAAAGCCAGCTCGATGTATCCGGCGGCCAAGGTCCGCGATCGCGAGTGGGTCAAGAAGATGGGCCACACGCCGACGCTGATGGACTACTCGCGGTTCAACTACGTCGCGCAACCGGAAGACAACGTCGACGCCGCCGACCTGGTGCCGGGTGTCGGTCCGTACGACAAGTGGGCAACGATGTGGGGATACAAGCCGATTCCCACCGCGAAGTCGCCCGATGACGAAAAGAAGACGCTCGACGAATGGGCGCGCCAGCAGGACGCGACCGCCTACCTGCGCTTCTCGACGACCGGATCCGCCGGCGCCGATCCGGGCGAGCTGACCGAAGCCGTGGGCGACGAAGACGCCGTCTACTCCACGGCGCTCGGACTCAAGAACCTGCAGCGCGTCGCCGCCATGCTGTTGACCGCGACCACCGCCAAGCCGGGCGAGCCATTTGACGATCTCGACGAGGTCTATGGCCGCATGCTCGGTCAGTGGGCCACCGAATTGAATCACGTCGCCGCGATCGTCGGCGGCTTCAATTCGCAGCAGAAGTACGTCGGTCAGCAGGGCGTCATCTTCAAGCCGATCGCGCGCGAGAAGCAGATGGCGGCGGTGAAGTTCCTGAACGAGAACTCGTTCCAGACGCCGGCCTGGGCGATCAACCCGGAGATCCTCCGCCGCATCGAGCCGGTCGGCGTGCTGGATCGCATCCGCACCGGACAGCTGCGCGTGCTGAACTCGCTGCTCAGCACCGCCCGCATCAACCGCCTGGTCGAGCAGGAGGCGCTCGATGGCACCGCCGCCTACCGCCCGCTCGATTTCCTGGCCGACGTCCGCAAGGGCATCTGGTCGGAGATCTACGGCGGCGCCGGGATCAGGGTCGATGCCTATCGCCGCAACCTGCAGCGCGCTTACATCGAGGCGCTCGCGGATCGCGTCAACGGCCGCACGGCGGCGGTGGATGACGTCCGCGCGTTCTTCCGCGGCGAGCTCAAGACCCTCGACGGCGAGCTCCGACTCGCCGCGGCTCGAGCGAGCGATCGCGCAACACGACTGCATCTCGAGGACGTTCGTACGCAGATCGAACGGGCGCTCGATCCTGCAGTGGTCGAACCGGCCAATGCCACACGGACAACGTTCGCCGACGAAGACATCTTCGATCCGACGGTCGATCCCGTGTCGTGCTGGGTGGATTACGCGATCCGAAGAAAGAACTGAGGATCGGAAGCTCGGTTGCTCGGAAGCTCGAGCGACCGAGCTACCGAAGCGTGAAGGACATCTCGATCTCGATCAGGACGGGAACGGGTTGACCGAGGCGCGTTCCTGGACGGAACAGCCACTTCTTCACCGTGCGCTCCGCTTCCTGATCGAGACCGAACGTGGCGTCGAGCGAGCGCGTCACGCGAACCTGCGTGACCGATCCGTTTTCGGCCACCACGGCCTCGAGCCAGACCACGCCTTGGATCTTGGCGCGCATCGCGTCAGCGGTGTAGTTCGGCTTCACCTCGCGGACGAGCGTTGGCTGGGTGACGCCGTTGCCGGGACGGTACGCCCCGCCGCCGAAGCCACCACCGAATCCGGGGCCGAGCCCCGAGCCTTGCCCGCTGCCGCTGCCGGTACCCGTGCCAGTTCCAGCGCCGCCCCCAGTCCCGCTCCCGAGCGAAATCGTCGGCGCGGTGACCTGGCTGACCGCACCCGGCAGCTCTTGCACGCCGGACGCGATTGGCTGAATCGGCACGTTCATCTTTTGCTCGACCTTCGGCGGTTCCGGCGCCTCCATCTTGGGCGCCTTGGGTGGCTGGATCGTCACCTTCTCTTTTTCGGGGATTTCGGCCTTCCGCGGCGGTTCAGGAGTCTTGTTCCCGCCGCCACCACCACCGCCACCCGGCCCCGGTGAGGCAATCCAGACGATGTTCTTCAGCGAAATGTTCTCGGTATTGACCGGCGAGGGGAGGCCGGGGAGCGTCAGAACGACCAGCACCAGCAGCGCAAACGCCGCATGCGTGATCGCCGACACCGTGAAGGCATTGCCAAGACGCGCGGCGCCCTTGGGTGCCGAGTGAACGGCACCGGCCAAGAGTCGCGAATTCGGGCTATCGCCCTGGTAGACCTCGGGCATTAGTATTTCAACGGGTTACAGCTGGGACACCCTGGGATGTCCCAGATCCATTTTGGCTGACGTCGCCGTTCCGTGCAAGTTGCAAGATGAAGGCCCAGCTCAGTCGCTCGTGGAATTCGCGCGAATCCAGCGGCGCTTTCCGGTTGATTCGACCTCGTCGGCGGCGTGATGTCTCCACACTCGGACAACCTGTCTTAGGATTGCGTCAGACGATTTTCGCTTCGCTATGCCTCACTTCGACGTCGCGATTGTCGGGGCCGGCCCATCCGGCGCCTGGACCGCTTATCGGCTCGCGTCACGTGGCATTCGCGTCGCGGTGCTCGATCCGAGTCACCCGCGTGAAAAACCGTGCGGTGGCGGACTGACGGGCCGCGCCCTGGCGCTCGTCGCCGATGCGATCGACCCCTCGACGCTCGCCTCCGTCCGCGTCAGCAGCGCCCGCTTCCTCCACGGTGCACGATCGGCCGTCGTCGACTTGGACGCCGCCGGCCAGGCCCATATTCCCCTGGTCGTGGCGGGCCGGCGATCGTTCGATGCCGCGCTGCTCGCGGCCGCGGTCCGTGCCGGCGCAACCCACGTCCCGCATCGAGTGACCGCGATCCGCCGCGGCGCGAAGATGTGGGCGATCGAGTCGCGCGATGGACGCTTCCAGGCCGAATGGGTGGTGGGTGCCGACGGCGCCAACAGCCTCGTGCGGCGCACCGTGTCACGACCGTTCGGCCGAGAAGATCTGTCGATTGCCGCCGGGTTCTTCGTCCACGGGCAAACCGCGACCGAGATCGACGTCGCGTTCGAGGACTCGCCGCCGGGGTATTTGTGGTCGTTTCCACGACCGGATCACCTGGCGGTTGGTATCTGCGCGCAAGCCGACGTCAGCTCGTCGGCATTGCTGTTGGCGCAGGCACGATCCTGGATCGAGCAACATGCGCCGGGCGGCACGCTCGAGCGATATGGCTGGCCGATTCCTTCGCTGAGCGGAGAGACGCTCGCGAAGGACGCCCCGGGCGGCAAGGGCTGGATCCTCGTCGGCGACGCGGCGGGGCTCGTCGATCCCATCACCCGCGAGGGAATCTTCTTTGCGCTGCAGTCGGCCGACATGGCCGCCGCGGCCATCATCGACGGGCGCGATCCAGCGGCGACCTACATGCGGCGCGTGCGGCGGGACATCCACGACGAGCTCATGCGGGCCGCGCGCTTGAAAGCGCGGTTCTTTCAACCGCGCTTCATGGGTCTGTTGTTACAGGCGCTCGGCCGCAGCGCACGCATCCGCGCCATCATGGCCGATCTGGTCGCGGGACGTCAGACCTACGCCGGCCTGCGGCGCCGCCTCATGAAAACGCTGGAATGGAAACTGATGCTGGAGCTTTTCGGCCGCTAGCGGTGCGCACAAGTGCTCACGATAGGTGCTCACGACAGGTGATAGAATCTGACGAAGGTCCCGCCGGCACGCGGGACCACGAAGGAGCCCGCTATGGGTCTCGGCATTCCCGAACTTATCGTCATTTTGTTCCTGATAATCCTGATCTTCGGGGCCAGCCGGCTGCCGGAGATTGGCCGGGGCATCGGCAAGGGCATCAAGAATTTCAAGGAAGCCAACCGCAGCGACGACCGCTGATTGGTCAGAGCACGATCCGCGCCTCCCCCACCCTTCGCGTCACTCGCTCGCGATCGAGATACTCGAGCAACGGAATCGCATATTTGCGCGTCACCCCGTAGCGTCCCTTGAACGACGCTACGTCGACGCGTGCCGGTGACGCCTTGCCGTCCCGTCCCTGCTTCAGCGCCCTCACCTCGGCTTTCAATGCCTCCAGCGCCGCGGTATGGAAATATATGCCGTTGAGCCGCGCGAGCGTTCGATTGCGCACGAGCAAGGCCGCCATCCGTTCGGCCAGTGCCGGCGATGCGCCCGCTGCGGCCGCCGCCGACGCAGGATCCGGCGGCGAGAGCGCCGCCTCGCGGTAGATCCGCTCGAGTTCCGCGCTGACTCGCGCCTCCTCGTCGTTCAGCAACACTCGATGTCCGCCGAGCGCCAGCCGGTCTCGTGCGGTGATGGTTGCCGCCGACGTCAGGCGCTCGAGTACGAGCTCGAACAGTCCGGCCGCGGTATGCCGGAACACTTGCTCGCGCGCCTCCTCGCGCGGCATGCCCTCGGAGAGCGGATGGTCGCGATGGTGCGCACGCAACGCTTCGAGGAGCCGCTGGGTCAAGGTGGCGATCACATCCGAGTGCACGATCCGATCGCCGATCTCGGTGGCCGCGGCGCGGTTCACGAGCCGCGTGGCTGCGGCGGCCGCCTCGGCCGTCGACAATCCGCCGCGGCGCTGCAGCTCTCCGCGCGAGACGCCGGCGCGGCCTCGCTCCTCGAGGAACAGGCCGATCGCGGCGTCGTGTCCGGTACCATCGATCGCCAGCCGCCGAAAGCGCGCGCGGCCGGCATCGCTGCGAATCGCCCCGCGCGGCGGCGACGGATCGAGGACGACGCCACCGCCGATGGTGGCGACCGGCGAATACGAACGGAGGATGAACGGGTCGCCGCGGGTGAGCACGATCGGCGACTCGAGCCGGATGCGCGCATGAATCGACGCCGGGCGGCCGTCGATGTGCGGCACGGCCACCGCCACGCGACCCAGCACCTCAGCGGTGCCGCAATGAAAACGAACGCGGAGCCCGTGGTTGACTGGTCCGGCTTCGGGCAGCACGTCGATTGCGGCATCGAGACGGCGGACGGCGTCGAACGCGCCAGGCTCGCACAGCACGTCCCCGCGCGCGAGATCGCCGACCTCGACACCGCCCAGGTTGACGGCAACTCGCCGCCCCGCACCGGCGCGCGTCTCGTCCTGTCCGTGGATCTGCACGCCTCGCACCTTGACGGTGCGCTCGCCGGGCAACACGACGAGCGCTTGCTCGGGAGCGATGGTCCCCGATACCAGTGTTCCGGTAGCGACCGTGCCGAAGCCCTTGACCGAGAACACTCGATCGATTGGCAGCCGCACTGCGCCGTCCTGCCGGCGCGGCTGCGCGCTGCGCATCGCCGCCAGCACCGCATCGAGCAGAACGTCGAGCCCATGTCCCGTCCGCGCCGACACCGCGATGACCGGCGCCCCCTCGAGGAATGAACCCTTGACGAGATCGCGGACCTCGAGGGCGACGATCTCCAGCGTCTCGCCGTCGACGAGATCCGCTTTGCTGATGACAATCACTCCGGCGGGTATCTGCAGCAGCCGGCAGATCTGGAAGTGCTCGCGCGTCTGCGGCATCACCGACTCGTCCGCAGCGACGACGAGCAGCACGAGATCGATGCCGGCGGCCCCGGCCAGCATGTTCTTGACGAACCGCTCGTGGCCGGGCACGTCCACGAACGACAAGCTGCAGTCCTCGCGCTCGAGGTGGGCGAATCCCAGGTCGATGGTGATGCCGCGCGCCTGTTCTTCCTTGAGCCGATCGAGTCCCGGAGCTTTGCCCGGATCGCGATCGGCGCCGGTCAGCGCGCGTACGAGTGCGCTCTTGCCGTGATCGATGTGACCAGCCGTTCCGATGACGATCGAACGCACGATGAATCAGCGTTTCTTGCCGGACGCCCGCTCGCGTTTGCCCGGCCGTTGTTTGCGTTTCGGAGCGCCGCCCCGTCCGGGCTTGGGCTGTGCTCTCGACGTCCGCGGGCCGCGATTGCGCTCGGATTCACGCACCGAGTCGAGGATTTCCACCAGCCCCAAATCGACCTGCCGCCGTTCCATGTCGACTTTGACCACCTGCACTCGCACTCGATCGCCAAGCCGGTAGATCCGGCCCTTGTTCTCGCCGCGCAGAATGTGGGCGCGCTCGACGAACCGATAGTAGTCGTCGGCCATGGTCGAGACGTGGACCAGCCCCTCGACGAAGTGTTCGATCAGCTCGATGTAGAGCCCGAACGCGGTGACGCCGGTGACGTAGCCTTCGAACTCGTCGCCGACCTTGTCGGCCATGAAGCGGACCTTCTTCCACTGCACCAATTCGCGCTCGGCGTCGTCGGCGCGGCGCTCGCGATCCGACGTGTGGCGCGCCATCTCGGGCAGCTCGTCGTTCAGTTCGTTGCGGCGCTCCTCGGTCATTCGTCCATGCCGTGACTCGCGCAAGGAGCGATGAACGATCAGGTCGGGATAGCGGCGGATCGGCGAGGTGAAGTGGGTATAGCTCTCCGCCGCCAGGCCGAAGTGCCCGAGATTCGACGGGTCGTAGCGCGCCTTCTGCATCGTGCGCAGCATCAGGAACGCGATCGGCTTCTCCTCGGCGGTTCCGCGCATCCGCTCCACCAGCTTCTGGAAGTCACGCGGCCCGACTTCATTCGAGGACCTGCCCAGGCTGTAGCCGAGGGTGGCAATGAACTCCTCGAACTCTCCGACCTTCAGGGGATCGGGCTCTTCGTGGACGCGATAGAGCGTGGGCACCTCGTGCTCGTCGAGGTGGCCGGCGACGGTCTCGTTGGCCACCAGCATGAACTCTTCGATCAAGCGGTGCGCGACGTTGCGTTCGAGGGCGATGATCTCTTCGACCAGTCCCTGATCGTCGAGCACGATTTCCGGTTCCTTGAGGTCGAAGTCGATCGAGCCGCGCCGGCGGCGGCGGCGATTGAGAATCTCGAACAGCTCGCGCATCTGCTCGAACATCGGCACGAAGTCCCGGTACTTCGCCATCGCCGCCTCGTCCCGGTCGGTGAGAATGGCGTTGACCTCGGTGTAAGTCATGCGCGCGTCGCTGTGGATCACGCCGTCGTGCAGCTCGTAGCGGACGACGCTGCCCCGCGGATCGATCTCCATCAAGCACGACTGCACCAGTCGATCGACGTGCGGATTGAGGCTGCAGAGACCGGTCGACAGCTCCGACGGGAACATGTGCACCGCGCGCTCGGGAAAATACACCGACGTCGCTCGCTCGTAGGCTTCTTCGTCGAGCTCGCCGCCCTCGGGGACGTAGTGCGCGACGTCGGCAATGTGGACGCCCAGCCAGTAGTGGCCGTTGTCGAGCCGCGCGATGGTGATGGCGTCGTCGAAATCGCGCGCGTGCTCGCCGTCGATGGTCACCGTCTGCCAGCCACGAAAATCCGTGCGCCCGGCGATGTCACGTTCCCGCACCGCCGTGCCAAGCCGCTTCGCTTCGGCGATGGCATCGTCGCCGTGCGTGTCGGCGATGCCGTACTTGCGAATGATGATTTCGGTGTCGACTCCGGGCGCGTCGATGTCGCCGAGCACCTCGACAATGCGTCCAAGCGGGCCGCGCGCCGCTGTTGGCCATCTCGTGATCTCGACCGAGACCATCGCGCCGGATGTCGCGCCGCCCTGCTCCTCGTGCGGGATCTGGACGTCCATGATCAAGCGGCGGTCGAAGGGGATGACGAAACCGGGCCCAGCGCCGTCGACCTCGAAACGGCCGACGATGGTCGAGGCGCCACGCTCGATGATTCTCACGATGCGCCCTTCGGCGCCGCGATCGGTGATGCGCTCGATTCGCGCCATGACCCGGTCGCCGTGCATGGCTTGGTTCAGGTTGCTGCCGGCGATGTAGATGTCGCCCTGGAGGTCGTCCACGGGGCGATCGGGGACCACGAAGCCGAACCCGCGCGGGTGGGTGGTGATCTTGCCGACGATCAGGTTCATGCGGTCGGGGAGGCCGTAGCGGCTGCCGCGGGTTTCGATCAGGTCGCCGGACGCGGCCAGCTCTTTGAGCAGGCGCTTCAGCGTCGGTCGCTGGTCGCGGGGGATCTTCAGGCGCTGGAGGAGCTCGCGAGGCGTCGCCGGATGCTCCACTTTGTCCCGGATCAGTTGCAGTAAGGTGTCTCGATTCATGTCCTCTGGTCCAATTCTAGGCGTACCCTCGACTGGGGTCAGACCCCACTCGTCGAAGCCCCATCCGCGCCCCTCTACCGGGGGTCTGACCCCAGTCGGGCGCGGATGACGGTAAAAACGACGCGATTTCGTGCAGGATTTGCGTACTGTGATTCTCATCGGGGGTCAGACCCCAGACGATTCGGCGGCTAGGGGCTCGATCGAGCGGGGTCTGACCCCAGTCGGGAAGAATTTCCAACTGCGATGCGTGCGGCAGAGTCTAGAGACTGTGTGACCGGAGCCGAGCCCGCTGAGGTATCCGACCTGGACCTGGTGCGCCGGGCGCAGGCCGGGGACGCCGACGCGTTCGGGCAACTGGTCGAGCGGAACCGCCGCGCGGTGTTCCGGGCGGCCTTGGCCGCTCTCGGCTCGGCTGCCGAGGCCGATGACGTGGCGCAGGATGCCTTCGTGATGGCGTACCGGAAGCTCGCCACTTTCCGTGGCGAGGCCGCGTTCCGAACGTGGCTCCTCGCGATCGCGTGGCGCAAGGCCCTCGATCGCCGCAAGAGCCTCACCCGCTGGCTGCGGGTGACCGCCACGCCGCCGGACAGCGATGCCGATGCGCCCAACTGGATCGAGCACATGCCCGCAGACCAACGAACCCAGGAAGAGGACCTCGCGGCCGCGCAGCTGCAGCAGAAGGTCAAGCGCCTCATTCGCACCCTCCCGCGCAAGCTGCGCGACGCGCTCCTGCTCGCCGGCTCGGGCGAGTACACCTACGAGCAGATCAGCCACATCCTCGGCGTCCCGGTGGGGACGGTGAAATGGCGCGTCTCCGAGGCGCGACGGGTCTTGAAGCAGAAGCTGGCCGCAGTGGGACACGCGCATGATTGACCACGGCCGCCGGCGATTCGACGGCGACGCGGCCGACGCCGCCATCGATCGCGCGGTTCGCGAAATCATGAGCAGCGACGCCGCGCCGGGATTCCGGCAGCGGGTGCTCGCCAGGCTCGACGATCGACCGCGGGCGGTGTGGGGATGGGGGCGCCTCGGACTCGTCGCCAGCGCCGCCGCGCTCGTGATGCTCTTCGCGATGTGGGCGCGGACCGAACGACCGCGCGATCTGCCGGTGACGCCAACGGCGCCCGCGACCGCGGCGCAACGCGCCGACATTCCAGGATCGCCACCGTCCCCGCCAACAACGACGCCGCCTCCACCGGCTGAGCGTCGAACACCTCTCGCGGTGGCGCGGCGATCCGCGCCGGCGGCCGCCGAGCGTCGCGTGACGGCCGCGTCGATTGACCCCGCCGAGGAAGCCGTGGAACGCGGCGCGGCGACGAACCCGCGTCCGTCAGTCGACGCAACCGGCGCTCCGCCGTTGCAGATTCGACCGTTGGAAGTACCCGAGATTGTCGTGAAGCCGGTAACGATTGGGCCGCTTGTCGTGATGCCGCTGCCACCGCCGCGGCGTTGATGGTCGATCGGGCCAACTATTGCGAGGACGCGACCCGAATCGCCTCGAGCGCATCGTTGGCTTTCGAGTTCGCGGCCTGATCCAGCTTTCCGGCCAGCCGCTGCCCTTCCTCCACGTGCGCCATTGCCGCGCCGATACTGCTCGCCGCGGCGTTCTTGCCGAGGCGCTGAAAACGGTCCCGCAAGCGTCGCAGCGGGGCCTTCGACTCTTCGAAGTGCCGGCTGGCGTCGCCGAAGTTGACGTTGTAGAGGCTGACGCGCGCCTCGAGGAGTTGCCCGCGCGCTTCGGCGACGTCGAGGCGCTCGCGCGCCTCGTCCAGCGCGGTCTGCAACGTGAAACGGCCCGATCCTCCCATCGCATACCCGATGCCCGCGGCAACGATCAACGCGATGATGGCGGCAAGCATCAGCTTGGTTCGGCTCATTGATCAGTCTCTCAAAAATAGAGGGTCACGCTCTCAAGAACACTTGCAGATCTCCGACGTTGGTGCCGGTTGCGCCCCAGCGAACGAGATCGCCAAGCGGCGCAAAGAAGTGATACGCATCATTGTCCGCGAGAATCGTCTTCCAATCGAGGCCGGCGCGCAGACTGCGGTCCATCGTCGAGCGATCGACGATCGCTCCGGCTGCATCGGTGGGGCCATCGGCGCCATCGGTGCCGACGCTCGCGAGGACTGCCTCGTCGCGGAGGGCCTCGACGAATGGCGCGGCGGCGAGCGCGAACTCCTGATTCCGGCCGCCCAAACCACGCCCGGTGACCGTCACGGTGGTTTCTCCCGCAGCCAGCACGCACATCGGGCCTGACTCGCGCGCCGCGTGCGTGGCCGCGCGGTCGACGAAGACGGCTGCAGCCTCACGCGCTTCGCCGGATGTCGGCTCGGCAAGCGTGACGACCCGATAGCCGAGCGATTCGGCCGCGGCTCGCGCCCCGCTGAGCGCCGTCAACCGATTGCCGATCACCTCGTAGGCCGCCTCGGCAAGGCGCGGATCGCCGGGCTTGATCGTCTCCGGTGTCTCGCCGGCGGCGCCGCGCTCCAGATGTCCACGGACCGCGCGCGGTACCTCGACGGCACTGGTAATCGCGAGCGCCTCCTCGAAGGTCGTTGGATCGGCGACGGTCGGGCCGGATCCGATGACCGACGGATCGTCGGCAACCGGAGCGTGAACGTCGGAAATCGCCAGCGTCACCGTCCGGCCCGCCGCGGCACCGAGATGTCCGCCCTTCACGCGTGACAGGTGCTTTCGAACGCAGTTCAGCTCGCCGATCGCCAAGCCGGCGTGCATCAGCGCCCTCGCGGTGGCGATCTTGTCGGCGAGCGTCAGCCCCTCGGCGGGCGCCGTCAGCATGGCCGATGCTCCACCGGACAGCAGCACGAGCACGACGCCGCCGGCGGCACGCGCGTCGCGCGCCACCTCCAGCGCGCGGTGTGCGGCCGCCACGCTGCCTTGATTGGGAAACGGATGACTGGCTTCGAACCACTCGAGCGGACCCGGCAAGGGATCGCCATCGATGCGAGGACACGCGATGACGCCGTTGCGAAGGGGACGCGGCGGCGTCGCGAGAAACGCGCGCGTCATCGGCCAGGCGGCCTTGCCGGCGGCAATCAGATACAGAGGGCGATCGATGGCGTCGAGAAGCGGGCGCGCGGACTCTACCAACCGCGACGGCTCAACCGCCGTCACCGCGGACCGTGTGATGAGGCCGGCATGCTCGCGCAGCCGGGTGCGTGAAAATGTCAGTGCAACTGCGACGGATCGGACCAGCCGGAGAGGCCGGTGATCGCATTGAACTTTCGAAGCAGCCCGGCGATCAACTGCTCGGCGTCGTCCTTCTCACAGAGCTGTTCGAGTTGATTGAGAACCCGCGCGAGCGCCGCGTCGGCGTCGGTGATCGCGCTCTCCGAAAAATACTCACGCAACGTCGCGAGGCACTCACGGTGCCGCGTGAATTCCGCGCGGTAGAAATCGGTTGGGGTTGTGGTGACCGGGGCTGCCGGGTTGATCGGTGCTCTCAAAATCCTGGAAGGGCTGACAACGCGTGCCATGCGACTCCTTGCCTGGGACATATGAGGTGGGTAAAACGAGTGTAAACGCCCATCCAAACCAATGTCAACCGACGGTTTCGTATTCGGGCCGATCGGTTTTAGACGACTGACACCCGGGCATTGGACGGCACGCGAGCTCAGCGGACCGTGCGGGCGACGATGAAGCCGCCGAGGCAGCCCAGCAGCATGCCGCCAACGAGCAGCCCGGTGATCGCGCCGATCGGCAGGAACATCAACGACGTCAGGCCCAGCCCCTCCATGGCTTGTCGGGCGTACCAGCCGCGGCCGATGAGAAAGACACCCCACAACGAGACAATCGCGACCAGCGCGCCAATGCCGCCCTGGAGCACGCCCTCGGCGATGAAGGGGCCGCGGATGAAGGCAAACGGCGCCCCCACAAGCTGCATGATCTCGATCTCGTCGCGCCGGGCGTAGGCCGCCAACCGGACGACATTCGCGACCGTCAGCGCCGCCGCGATGCCCAGCAGCAGCACGATCACCAAGCCGATGGTATTGATGAAGCCGACCGCGGAGCCGAGCCGGCTGAGCCAACGACGGTCGTAGCGAACATCCGCCACCCCGGGCAGCGTCGGCAGCTTGGCGGCAAGGCTATCGACGCCGTCCGCCGCGTCGTGGGCCGATGGCGCGAGCCGAATCTCCAGCGACGCCGGGAACGGATTGCGCTCGAGACGCTCGGTCGCGGCCGCGAGATCGGGGAAGTCCTGGCGAAACCGCGCGACGGCATCGGCCTTCGAGAGATGCGTGCGCTCGGTCGCGAGACCGGTCTTGTCGACCGCGGCCTCGATTGCGCTCAGCTGCGCGGGTGTGATGTCGTCCTTGAGGAACACCGACATCTCGGCCGCCTCGCTCCAGCGGCCGACGACCCGTTGCAGGTTGCTGTTGACCATCAGGAAGAAGCCGAGCACGAAAAGGCCGGCGGCGATCGTCAGCACGGCGAGCGTGGCGGAGCGCCAGCTGCGCAGGAGGCTTTCGGCGGCTTCGCGGACGAAATATCTCAGCGCACGCATGCGGGTCTAATTGATCTCGACGATACGGCCGTGGTCGAGGGTGAGCGCACGGCGTCCGACGCGGCGAATCAGCTCGCGATCGTGAGTCGCCACCAGCACGGTCGTGCCACGCGCGTTGATTTCGCGAAACAGGTTCATGATCTCGAGCGACAGGTCGGGATCGAGGTTCCCGGTCGGCTCGTCGGCCAGGATGATCATCGGGTCGTTCACCAGCGCGCGCGCGATGGCGATGCGCTGCTGCTCACCGCCCGACAACTCCATCGGATAGGCATTCATCCGGTGCTGCAGCCCCACCCACTTGAGCACCTGGAACGTCCGCCGCTGCTGCTGGGTCGTGGGCATTCCGAGCACATGGGGGACGAAGGCGACGTTCTCGAGCACGGTTTTCGACGGCAGCAGCTTGAAGTCCTGGAAGACGAACCCGAGGGATCGGCGGTAGGCCTGGACTTCGGCGGACGTCAGAGTGGCGAGATCGCGGCCGCCGACGACCAGCTGACCGTCGGTCGGCACGTCGCGCCGCAGCAGCAGCCGAAGGAGCGTCGATTTGCCGGCCCCGCTCGGGCCGGTCAGAAACACGAATTCACCCTTGTCGACGCGCAAGGAAAGATCGCGCAGGGCGTAGACACCGCGCCCATACAGCTTCGACAGGTTGTGCGCTTCGATCACGGCGTGAAAAAGTGTGAAGCCTACGAGTCCAGGATCTTCTTGAGCAGCGCGTTCACGGTGGCCGGATTCGCCTTGCCTCGGGTCGCTTTCATCACCTGCCCGACCAGGAACCCGAACGTCTGCTGCTTGCCGGCACGGTATTGCGCCACCGCCGTCTGGTGGGCGGCCAGCGCGTCCCGCACCGCTGCCTCGAGCGCCGCATCGTCGTTCATCGCGGCCAGCCCTTCGTCGGCAACGATCGTCTCCGCCGATCGCCCCGACGCGTACATCTTCTCGAACACGTCCTTGGCGATCGGTCCGGTAATCGTGCCCGAGTCGACGAGCCGAATCAAGCCCGCGAGCGCCTGCGGGCCAATCGCCGACGATTCGACGCCGATGCCGAGCTCGTTCATCTTGCGCGTCAGCTCTCCCATGATCCAGTTGCTGGCGGCTTTGGCGTTGCCGGCGGCCGCGGCCGCGGCCTCGAAGTAGTCGGCGAGCGCGCGCGACTGCGTCAGGAGCGCGGCGTCGTAGTCGGGAATCGCGTACTGCTCGATCAACCGCCGCCGGCGCGCGTCGGGCAACTCCGGCAGCGAGGCGCGAATCTCGTCGACCAGCGCCGCGGTGACCTGCAGCGGCGGCAGGTCGGGCTCGGGAAAATACCGGTAGTCGTGCGCTTCTTCCTTGCTGCGCATCGAGACCGTCCGGCCCGCGTTGGCGTCCCACAATCGGGTTTCCTGGGTGACGCGGCCGCCCTCTTCCAGGAGCGACGTCTGACGTTCGATCTCGTACTCGAGCGCCTTCTGTACGTGCCTGAATGAGTTGAGATTCTTCACTTCGGCCTTGGTCCCGAACGTCGTCGAGCCCATCGGCCGCACCGACACGTTCGCGTCGCAGCGCAGGCTTCCCTCCTCCATGTTCCCGTCGTTGACGTCCACCGCGACGAGAATCGCGCGCAGCCGGCTGAAGAATTCGCCGGCGTCGGCGGCCGATCGCAGGTCGGGCGCGGTGACGATCTCCAGCAGCGGCACACCGCTGCGATTGAAGTCCAAGTAGGTGCGGCGGTCGGAATCGGCAAACCCCTCGTGCAGCGACTTGCCCGCATCCTCTTCGAGGTGGGCACGCACGATACCGACGCGGCGCGCCGCGCCGGCGGCGGCGTACTCGACGAAGCCGTCGGTCGCGATCGGCTGCTCGTACTGGGAAATCTGATAGCCCTTCGGCAGGTCGGGATAAAAGTAATTCTTCCGCGCGAAAATCGACACCGGCTGTACGGTGCAGTTGAGGGCGTGGGCGGCGCGAATCGCAAACTCCACCGCGCGGCGATTCAAGACCGGCAGCGCGCCCGGCAGCCCCAGGCAGACGGCACACACGTTGGTGTTCGGTGGCGCGCCAAACCGAGTGCTGCAGCCGCAGAAGATCTTGGTCTCGGTCAGCAGCTGCGCGTGGATTTCCAGGCCGATGACGGGCTCGTAGGAAGGCACGGTGTCGCTGGTCGCTGTTCGCTAGGCCTTCGGACCGGCGGCCTTGACGTCGGGGGCCGCATCACCTTCGAACGCCCTGAAATTCTCCACGAACATGCGCGCCAGCCGCCGCGCCTGCGCGTCGTACGCGGCCTGGTCCTTCCAGGTGAGCCGCGGCTTGAAGACCTCGCTCGGCACACCGGGACAGGCCGTGGGAACCGACAGGTTGAACATCGGATCCGTCTCGTAGGTCGCGTGGTCGAGTGCGCCGGAGAGCGCCGCGGTAATCATCGCGCGCGTATGCGCGATCCTCATGCGCGAGCCGACGCCATACGGCCCGCCAGTCCACCCGGTGTTCACCAGCCACACGCGGACGTCATGCCGCGCGATCCGCTCGCCGAGGAACTTGGCGTAGACGGTCGGGTGCAGCACCATGAACGGAGCGCCGAAGCAGGTGCTGAACGTCGCCTTCGGTTCGGTCACGCCCTTCTCCGTTCCCGCGACCTTGGCGGTGTAACCGGACAGGAAGTGGTACATCGCTCCGGCCGGCGACAGCCGGGCGATGGGCGGCAACACGCCGAACGCGTCGGCCGTCAACATCACGATGTTGCGCGGATGCCCGGACTGTCCCGACGGCACCCAGTTGTCGATGAACTCGAGCGGATACGCGCCCCGCGTGTTCTCGGTCAGCGAGTCGTCGTCGAGATCGAGCGTCCGCGTCGCCGCGTCCATCTTGACGTTCTCGAGCACGGTGCCGAATCGCTTGGTGGTCGCGTAGATCTGCGGCTCCGCTTCGGCCGACAGCCGGATCATCTTGGCGTAGCAGCCGCCTTCGATGTTGAACACACCGTCCTCGCTCCAACCGTGCTCGTCGTCGCCGATGAGATTGCGCTGGGGATCGCTCGAGAGCGTGGTCTTGCCGGTCCCCGACAGTCCGAAGAACAGCGCGACGTCACCGTCCGTGCCGACGTTCGCCGAACAGTGCATCGACAGCACATTGCGAAGCGGCAGCAGATAGTTCATGACCGTAAAGATCGATTTCTTGATCTCCCCGGCATAGCTCGATCCCCCGATGAGCACCATCCGCTTGGCGAAATTCAGCAGGATGAACACCTCGGAATTGGTGCCATGGTGCGACGGTTCGGCGTGCAGGCCGGGCACGTCGACGACGGTGAACTCCGGCGTGTGGCCCGGGCCCCCGCCCATGGCGTCGGGAATGTCGATGAACATGTGCCGCGCGAACAGGCTGTGCCATGCCTGTTCGGTGATGATCCGGACGGCCAGGCGGTAGCGCGGGTCGGCGCCGGCGTAGCAGTCCTGCACGAACAGTTCGCGCCCTTCGACGTAGCTGAGCAGCCGCTGCTGCAAGGCATCGAAATACCGTTGCTCGATCGGCCGGTTGACCTTGCTCCACCACACACGTTCTGCGCTCGACGGCTCGTGGACGATGAACTTGTCGTTGGGCGATCGGCCGGTATGTTGTCCCGTGCGGCAGACGAGCGGACCGTCCGCAGAGATCAGCCCCTCGCGGCGGCGCACCGCCTCCTCGAACAGCGCCGGGACGCTGAGATTCCAGTACACGCGGGCGACGTTGGTGATGCCGTGAATCTCGAGTCCGCTTGCCTGGGCCTGTGCCATCCTCGCCTCGTCTGGATAATGCATATGAGCCTATAAACCGTATTGGCTCGGAACTTTGCGGTCAGAAGAAGGGGACGATCGTACTGAGAGGGACGGCAGGAAGTCAATTGCCGACCGCGCGGCGGATGGGGGCGCCGAGGCGCCGCTCACGTCGCTTCGATGAGCGCGACGAAGGCGTCAACCACCCGCGGATCGAACTGCGTTCCACTGCAGCGGGTCAACTCGGCGACGGCCGCGGCCGGCGTGATCGCATCGCGAAAAACCCGTGCTCGCGTCATCGTGTCGTACGAATCGGCAACCGATACGATCCGGGCGCCAATCCACACGCCGTCGCCGCGGCTGCCGTTCGGATAGCCCAGACCGTCCTTCCGCTCCTGGGCATCGCGTACGACCGCCGCCGCCCCGGCAAGATACGGGATCTTTTCGACCAGCGCGCTTCCCACCGTCGGGTGGGTTCGAATCAGCCGCTGCTCCTCGGCGGTCAGCGGCGCCGGTTTCCGCAGCACCGCCTCGGGCATCGCCAGCTTGCCGAGATCGTGCAGCAGCGCGCCGTGCTCGACGATCTGGACTTCGGCGGGCGTCAGCTTCAACGCGCGGGCGAGCGTGGCCGCCAGTGCTGCGACACGATAGGCGTGGGCATACGCGTCGGGATTGTCCTTGGTCAGCGCCGCGAGCAAGGCGTCGAGCGTGGCCTCCGAATCGACCGGCCGGGCGGCGATGGCGGCGGCGAGCGCGGCTTGCCGCCCGCGTGTCTGCCCTTCGAGGATGTCGCGCCACCGCCGCGCGTCGGATGCCGCGCGGTGCCAATCGACGCCGCGAGCCACGGCATCGGTGAGGCGATGGCGATCGAACGGCTTCGGCAGATAGTCGACAACGCCCTGGCGAAGCCCTTCGACCACCGCCGTGACGTCGTTCACTCCCGTGGCGATGATGACGGCGGTTTCCGGAAACTCGCGGCGCACGTGATTGGTCAACCACAAGCCGTCGTGGCCGGGCATCCGCAAGTCGGTCACCGCGACCGCGCTTGGTTTCACCGCCAGCGTGCGCAGCGCCTCGTCGGCGCTGGCCGCGACCGCCACGCTGTAGCCGCTCGACTGCAGCCAGGCCTTCAGCAACGCGCGTACGTTCGGCTCGTCATCGACCACGAGCACTCTCGTCCTCGTCTCCACCTCGCGTCGATCGGCTGCCGTGCCGGCATCCCCCGGGACCGCTTTTGACATCTCCTCTAGACCTCGACGAGCGCACCATGGCGGCGGCGTGAAATCGTCGCCGACAGGTCGAGCCGCTCCAGACGCCGGTACAACGCGCGGCGGCTGAGACCGAGCATCTGCGCGGCGGCTTTCTTGTTGCCGCCGGCGCGGACCAGGGCGCGCTGAATGTGATCGCGCTCGACGTTGACGAGCAGTTCGGTATCGGCGGCCGACGGCATGCCGGCCGGTGCCGGGTGCGGCGCCGCCGACGCCGCGACCGAGGCCACCGGTGCGGGCGGCGGCAGACACACCACCAGTTCGCGCTCGGTCACGAACTCGCCGTCCGCCAGGATGCAGGCGCGCTCGATCACATTGCGGAGCTCGCGGACGTTGCCTTCCCAGGGGGTCTCGTTCAACAGCCCTTCGGCGCCCGGCGTCAAGCCGCGCAGCGGCTTCTGCAAACGATCGGCGATGTCGCGGACGAACGCCGCAGTCAGGTACGGAATGTCCTCGCGACGATCGCGCAGCGGCGGCAGCTTCACCTCGACGATGTTGAGGCGATAGAAGAGATCGCCGCGGAAGCGCTCCGCGGCGACCTCGGCGCGAAGATCGCGGTTGGTGGCGGCAATGACATGGACGTCGACCCGCCGCGGCTCGAGGGCGCCGACGCGGCTCACCTCGCCCATCTCCAGCACGCGCAGCAGCTTGGCCTGCGCGGTCGGCGGCAGGCCGCCGATTTCGTCGAGGAACAACGTGCCGCCATCGGCCAGCTCGAACAGTCCGGCTTTGTTGTCGGTGGCGCCGAGGAACCCGCCGCGCATGTGACCGAACAGCTCGCTCTCGAACGACGTGTCGTTGACCGCCGAGCAGTTGACGGCGATGAACCGCCGGTCGCGTCGCGGTCCGAGCGTGTGCAGGGCGCGCGCGACCAGCTCCTTGCCCGTACCGGTCTCGCCGGTGACGAGCGCGAGGCGGACGTGCGGCGCGAGGCGGCGAATCATCCCGAACAGATCCTGCATCCGCGCCGTGCGACCGATCATGCCGCAGAACTCGAGCCGGCGCGCGAGGTCCTCCTCCATCGACAGCACGCTGCGGCGGCGGTCGATCTCCTCGCGCACGCTCGCCAACAACTGATCGACACGACCGAAGTCGAGCGGCTTGGTGAGATAGTCGGTCGCGCCGAGCTTGACTGCCTCGACCGCGGTGTCGACCGAGGCGTAGCCGGTCATCAGCACCGCCTGACAATGGGCGTCGACATCGCGAATCGCCCGCAGGATGTCGAGGCCGCCGACCTCGGGCATGCGCAGGTCGACCATCACCAGGTCGGGTCGTCGCGCCTGGATCAGTTCCATGGCCTCGCGTCCACGCGAGCACATCGCCACGTCGAAGCCGGCGCGCTCGGCAAACCTGGACACCACATCCAGGATGCCCTGTTCGTCGTCCACGATGACAAGCGTCGGTCGGGGGCCGCTCATGATCTCGGTCTCCTTTTATCGGTCTGACCCGCAGCGCGCGGCGCGGCGCGCTTACTTCACCAGCAGCGCGGTCAGCGCTGCGTTCAGCGATCGCAATTGGAACGGCGGTGCCAGGACCGCATTGGCCTGCGCGTGGCCGAACCGCTCCACCTCTCCGTCGTCGGCCGCCATCGACATCACGACCAGGGGCACGCGGCGCTCGTCCGCCGCGCGCGCCTTCCGCCAGCCGTCGAGGTCGGCGCCGAGAATCCCGCGATCGATCAGGGCGGCGGCCAGATCGTTGGCGCGATAGCGCTCCAGCGCATCGGCAGCGTGGTCGGTCGCGGCCACCTCGTAGCCCCAGGCGCCGAGGGCGGCAGCGAGGAAATCGCGTTCGCCGTGATCCAGGTGCGCGACCAGAATCGGTCCGAGCGCGGGATCCGGCGCGTCGCTGCGCGCCGGCAGGAGAATCGTGAAGGTGGTACCGACCTGGACCTTGCTGGTGACCACGATCTGCCCGCCGTGATCGCGAACGATGCCGTAGCAGATCGAGAGACCCAGACCGGTTCCCTCGCCAACGTCGCGGGTCGTGAAGAACGGATCGAAGATGCGCGTCAGGTTCTGATGGTCGATGCCGTGTCCGGTATCAGCGACGGAGAGCTCGATCGCCCCGGCACGCGGATCGAACCGCGCGCCGACGGTCAGGCGCCGGGACGAGCGGCCACGCATCGCGCGCTCGGCGTTCAGCACCAGATTGAGCAGCGCCTGTTGCAGCTGCCCTCCATCGGCGATGACGCGCGGCAAGGCCGGTTCGAACTCGGCGACCAACTCGATGCTGTTCAACCGCAGTTCGTAGGAGCGCAGCGTCAGCACGCGCTCGACCAGATCGGTCACGTCCTGGGGCACGCGGGCCGCCGTCTGCCGGCGGGCGAACGCCAGCAGATTGCGCACGATGCTCGCGGCGCGACCGGATTCCTCGGCGATCCGCCGCAGATCGTGGCCCATCGCTTCCGGAGACCGCGGCGTGTCGCCGGATCGCCATTCGGTCTCGAGCAGCTGCGCAAAGCCGATGACGCTGGTCAACGGGTTGTTCAGCTCGTGAGCGACGCCCGCCACCAGTTGCCCAATCGCCGACAGCTTCTCGGCCTGCAGCAGCTGCGCCTGCGTCGACTTCAAGCGGTCGAGCGTCGCGGTGAGCTGCGCGTTCGCCTGGCTCAGCTCGTCGCTGAGGGTGCGAAGCTGGCGCGCCGAGCGCGTCTCTTCGGTGACGTTCTTGGCGACCTGGACGACCGATGCGCCGCCGGCGAACCCGTCGACCGGAAAGGTCGTCACGCTGAGAATCTGGTCGTCGGCGCGCGTGATCTCGGCCCGCGTGATCTCGGCCCGCGCGACTTCGTCGAGCAGCAACGCCTGGCCGACCGCGCACGACGGACAGCCACCGCCACACAGTCCGACGTCGGCGCATGCCGCGCCGCGAATCTCGGTCACCGGACGGTTGAGCAGCGCGGCGAGCGCCGTGTTGCCGCGCAGCAGCCGGCCGTGACGATCGAACACGGCGATCGGATCATTGATGGCGTCGAAGGTGCGTTCCCACTCCTGCTTGCCGTTCCGCACCGAATCGTGCAGCCGCGCGTTCTGCAGCGCGACGACGATCTGGCTGGCAATGATCGCCAGGAGCCGTTCGTCGGCGAGCTCGAAGCGCCGCGGGTTCTCGGCACCGAGCGTCAGGACGCCGAGCAGATCGGCACCCGCGATCAGCGGCAGGCTGATGCCGCTGCGGATCGATCCCGCGACCAGCGGCTGCTGCGGCTGCTGCGGCTTCATGTCCTCGACCACGACCGCCGCGCGCGTCGCGATCACCTGTTCGGTCAGCCAGGCATCGGATTCTTCCCAGAATGGCTGGGCCTTCGAGGGGCCGACCGACGCCGCCACCTCGAAGCGCTCGGTGCGCTCGTCGAGCAGCCGGATCGACGCACCGACGGCGTCGAACGCTCTGACGATGCGCTGCAGCGCCCCGGTGAGGATGTCGTCGAGCTCGAGCGATCGGCTGATGCCGTCGGCGATCTCATTGATCGTCTGGAGCTCCCACAGCAGACGACGGTTTTCGACCGTGGTCTGCTCGACCAGTAAGGCTCCACGCGTGTGAGTCGACATGGGGGGTGGCGGCCCGTGCGCAGTGGGCACACGGAGGCTCGTCTGTCGATGGCAATTCCCAGGCCCGGATCCGCACACGGGCCAGTCGGCGGGGTGCGCGGCCCTTTGGTGTGAAGGACTTACGAGGATCCAGCGCTGCGGGCGCGCAGGGTCGGTGGACCCGCCGGTGTTTCAAGAATGAAATGGAAAGACGTTTCTCGGCTGAAACAGACGCGGGCGCTAGGCTTCCACACCGTGCTTCTTCATCAGCCGCCACATCGTCGTGCGGCTGACTTGCAGCTCACGCGCCGCGGCGCCGATCTCGCCGCCATGCTTCGCCAGCGTCGTGATGATCATCTCGCGCTCGGCTTTTTCGCGTGCCGCGGCCACCGTCCCTTCGGCCGCCGGAGAAGGCGCGGGCTCCGCGAGCAGTTCCTCGGGAAGATCGTCGGGCGTGATTTCCGACGACCGCGCCGTGGCAACGGCCCGTTGAATGATGTGTTCCAACTGTCGGACGTTTCCGGGATAGGCGTACGCGCTCAACACCTCGAGCGCAGCGGAGGTGCAGGCCATGGCGATCGTTCCCGGCACGTTGCGCGAGAGAAAGTGGCGAACCAGTAGTGGAATGTCTCCAACACGGTCGCGCAGCGGCGGCATGTGCACGTGATGAACGTGGATGCGATAGTAGAGGTCGCTTCGGAACTCGCTCGCAGCCGTGGCCGCCTTCAGGTCGATGTTGGTCGCGGCGACAAAGCGCACGTCGACGTGCCGGTTGTCGTTCTCGCCGATCCGCCGCACCTCGCCGGACTCGAGGGCGCGGAGCAGCTTGGCCTGCAGGCTCTTGGACAGGGTGCCGATCTCGTCGAGGAACAGCGTGCCGCCTTCGGCATGTTCGATCAGCCCGGAGCGCGCGCCGGCCGCGCCGGTGAAAGCGCCTTTGGCGTGGCCGAACAGCTCCGCTTCGAGCAGCGACTCGGTGAGCGCGGCGCAGTTGACCGTCACGAATGCGCGCGGATGGCGCGGACTGCCGGCATGGATCGCGCGCGCCGCCAGCTCCTTGCCGGTGCCCGTTTCGCCGGTGATGAGGACGGTCCCGTTGGCCGACGCCGCGCGCTGAATCAGTTCCTTGACCTTGGCCATCGCGCGGCTCTCGCCCACCAACGCGTCGAGCGACGCCTCCGGCTGATTTTGCCGCTGCAGCAGATCGACTTGCCGTGCGAGTTGCCGCCGATCCGCGGCGGCGCGGACCCGCATCAGCAGCTCGTCGCGAAAGAACGGCTTCTGGACGAAATCGACGGCGCCCAGCTTCATCGCCTCGACCGCCGAGTCGACGGTGCCGAATCCGGTCATGATGATGAAGGAGGCGTCGATGTGCGCCGCGCGCAGCCGCGACAGGAGCTCGAGTCCGGAGAGACCGGGCATGCGCATGTCGGACAACACGACGTCGAACACGTCTCCGCGGGCCAGGTCGAGCCCTTGATCGCCGCTGGCCGCGACTTGCACGGTGTACCCTGACGCGCGCAGCATGCGAGCCGTGCTCTCGAGCACGCCAACATCATCGTCAATGACCAGGACGCGGGGCATGTGGCCCTAACTTTACCATCGCGTGATCCCGATAGGACGGCCGTGACGCGACTGCTGTCGGTGGCGTTGTGCGCGCTCGCGTGCGCACACTTGAGCCTGGCCGCACACGCCGGCTCGAGCGCGCAGCGCGCGCCCCTGCCGTCGCGCATTCGCGTCCAGCTGATCGAGCACGGCGCGCTGACGGTCAAGGAGATCGCGCTCGAAGAGTACGTCAGCGCCGCGGCGGTCAGCGAATTCGCGCCGCCAGCCGGCGAGATGGATCTCGTCGAGAAGATGCTCGAGATTCAAACCATCATCAGCCGCACCTACGCGATCTCGCACCTCGGACGCCACGCGCGCGACGGGTTCGATCTCTGCTCGACAACGCACTGTCAGCTGTTCGAACCGGGACGGCTGCGAACATCCCGCTGGGCCGCGGCGGCAATCGAAGCGGGAAGCCGCACGGAGGGTCAGGTGCTGCGCTACGGAGATCAACTCGCTGAAGCGTTGTTTCATGCCGACTGCGGCGGGCACACGAGCAGTGCCAACGAAGTCTGGGGCGGTCCCGACCGCGCGTATCTCGTGGCCCGGGCGGATCGCGGTCTTGCCGAACTGGCGCACGTCAGGTGGGAGTACGGCGTCGCGCGAAACGCGCTCGCGAAAGTGCTGCAGTCCGATCCACGGACTCGCATCGACGGAGCGTTGACGTCGATTGCCATTACCCGGCGAGACAGTGCTGGCCGCGCCGCACGGATTGAGATTCGCGGCCGCAAGGCGCAGAAGGAAGTACGCGGCGAGGATCTGCGCGACGTACTGACGCGCGTCTACGGCGCGCGGGCCGTGCGCAGCACCTGGTTCGACGTCAGGAACGCTGGCGCCAACGTCGTGTTCACCGGCCGGGGATTCGGCCATGGCGTCGGCTTGTGCCAGGCGGGCGCCCTGGCGCGGCTCGCGGCCGGAGCGAAGCCCAGGGACGTCATCGCGTTCTACTATCCTGGCACGATCGTCAACTAGGGCTTGCCGCGGGTTTCACCGCGACGCCGCCTGATTCAAGAAGTCATTGCATACACGACGAGGTTGACCGCGAACTTGGTGTTGTCCTCGCGCTGGAATCGCTTGTTGCGCCAGTCATAGTCCCACTCGCAGCCATAGTCCTTGTTGCTGTAGAGCACGCCGAGGCGGCGCGCATGCTCGATGCCCCTCAGGTAGTCGTGCACGATTTCATCGCCCCATCCGTTCAGCTCGTGCGAGGTCGTGGGTGGCCCGTCCTCGAAGGTGAAGAAGCTGCGATAGATGGGATGCCGCTTCGGCAGCTTGGGCATGGGCTGGGTGGGAAAGACGGCTTTCATTTCCTCCTCGAAGCTCCGCGCGTACAGTCCCTCGATATCGTGGTTGCAGTCATCGGAGAACAGGAGGCCCCCGTGCTCGACGAAGCGGCGCAGCCGTCGCCGTTCCTCGTGCGTGAATCGGACCAGCTTGTGGCCGGTCATGAAGAGAAACGGGAACGACAGCAGTTCGTCAGAGGACGCGCCGATGACCACTTCCTCGGGATAGACGGGAATAGTGGTGTACTCGACCACCGAGTTCAGGACGTTCGCCGCGACCTTGGGGTTATAGTCCCAGTCGCCCGACTCGTATCGAAGCCGCGCGAATACGAATTCCGATGCCCGTGGCCGCCCCTGCCCCATCGGGTCCATTTTATTGGGGTCTGACCCCCATCCGGCTGTCCGCTATAATGGACGCAGCAACACGCGATGCGGTAAACGGTGGCTGCCGGGAAGCGTAATCACATGACAGGAGCTCAGGCTGCGGGCCTCCCCACCCGCGAAGCCGACAGCGCGGCCGCGTCGGCGGTCAAGGCGTTACAGGCGGAAGGACGCCACGCCGAAGCGC
>Ga0209382_10002881_pt1 | contig 24463 bp, 24 predicted proteins | sample SoiMetdeltSBSDD5_FD_187599 | JGI IMG/M metagenome (GOLD analysis project Ga0209382, IMG submission 187599) | Bulk soil microbial communities from a Populus tree surrounding site in Tennessee, USA - Soil MetaG P. deltoides SBSDD5 (SPAdes) (version 2) | ecosystem: Environmental > Terrestrial >...
CTCCTGCCAGGCCCGGCGGCGAAGGCGGACGCCGGCCTCGAGCAGGGCGAACTTGTACGCCCAGGTGGTGAAGCGACTCGCGCCGCGGTAGTCGTCGAGCTTGGCGAGCACCGCCACGAGCGCGTCGTCCGCGGCCTGCACGGCGATGTCGTCGAGCTCCTCGCCGCGTACGCGGGCCAGCGCCGCGCGTCGCCGCGCGACCTCGAAGCGGGCCGCGCGCAGCAGCAGCGCGTGCAGGCGCACCACGGCTTCTTCGCGCGCGCTGCCCTTGGAGCGGAGCGCATCCAGCCAGGCGCGCGACTCGGCCTTCGCCCGGTCCGGCCCGCCGGCGCCGCCGCCGATGGGCAGCTGCGAGCTCATGCCGGTGCCGAGGCTAACAGCGCCCCCCACGAGCTCCACGTCCGTGGTCCGAAGCTCCACGCCTCGTTAGCGACGGCACACGATCGTTTCTTACTCGAGAGCCGCCGAGGTCGCCTGGGCCAGGTCCGACGGGTCCCGATCGGGCCCGTCGAGCGCCACCAGCGCGGCCCGGACGACGTACGGCAGGCCGTTCCCGTCGCCGCGGCGCAGCGGGCCCGCCTTGCGGTCGACCAGGAGCGCCGCCATGGCCGCACCCCGAGCCGTGATGGGCTCGCCGTCCCGTAGCCGGGAGACGAGCTCCATCAGGTCGTCGGCGCTGCGGTGGATCGCCGCGTGGCGCGCCCTCGTCTTCTTCCTGAACGCACCGAAGTTCGAGCGGCGGGCATCGCCGAGGAGGGTCACGAGCCGGTTGGCGAGGCGGGCCCGCTCGTCAGGGGACACGAGCCGGCCGGCCCTCCGGCCGAGCTCGGCGCTCGCGGCCGTGTCGGCGCCGCGCGCGAGGTCGTGGTCAAGGACGCCGCGCTCCCGGCGAGCGGGCTTCGGCTGGACCTTCGGGACAGTGACGATTCCGCTGGGCATGTCCGCCTCCTCATGACGGGGTGTATCTATCCCTCGCATCGTCGCCCCGGCAGGTCCTCGCGCCCATGGGTCGCAATGCCCAAAGGCCGGTATTTTTCGCGTCTTCTAAGGGACCACGAGCCCCCGCCGAATCGCGTAGCGGGTCAGCTCCACGCGATTGCGCATTCCGAGCTTCTCGAGCACGTTGGCGCGGTGGCGGTCGACCGTCTTCTTGCTGATGAACAGCTGCTCCGCGATCTCCTCGCTCGTGAGCCCCTCGGCGATCAGCTTGACCACCTCGAGCTCGCGCGGGCTCAGCGGGTCCTCCGGCGTGGTCTCGCCGCGGCTGGCGCGGTCGAGGTAGTCGCGGACCAGCGCCCTGACCGCGTTCGGGTAGAGGAACGGCTCGCCGCGCATGGTGGCCCGGCAGGCCTCGATCAGGTCGCGGTTCGCAACCGACTTGAGCACATAGCCCGAGGCCCCGGACTTGAGCGCCTCGAAAAAGTACTGCTCGTTGTCGTGCATCGAGAGGATGAGCACGCGCAGCTCGGGCTTGCGCCGCGACAGCTCGCGCGCGGCCTGCAGCCCCGTCATGCGCGGCATCGTCACGTCCAGCACCGCGAGGTCCACGTCGTCGGAGAGGGCGAGCTCCACCGCCTCGGCGCCGTCGCCGGCCTGCGCCACGACCTCGAGGTCGGGCGCCGAGTCGAGCACCAGCCGCAGGCCGTCGCGCACCACGGCGTGGTCGTCCGCGAGCAGGATCCTCGTCTTCAGCGGAACGGTCATGCGCCTCCACCCTCGACCGGGACCGTGAAGCGCACAACGGTGCCGGTACCGGGACCGGACTCGATCGAGAGCCGGCCGCCCACCAGCAGCGCCCGTTCGCGCATTCCCGCGATTCCCGCCGTGGCGGGTGGCAGCGTGGCGGGCATCCCGCGACCGTCGTCGGTCACGACGAGCGCCACCGCGCGCGGATTCGCCGTGAGCGACACGGTCGCGCGCTCCGCGCCCGAGTGCCGAAGCGCGTTCGTAAGGCCCTCCTGGGCGATGCGATAGATCACGAGCTCGATGTCCGGCGAGAGTGCCGGCAGCTTGGATTGGAGGTGGCGGTCCACGCGGAGGCCCTCCTGCGCCTCCACCCGCCGGCAGAGGGCGATCAGCGCGTTCACGAGGCCGAGGTCGTCGAGCGCCTCGGGTCGCAGCTCGCGGGCGATCCGCCGCACCTCGTCGAGGCTCTCCCGTACCGCCTCGGCCACCCGGCGGAGCTCCCGCCGCGTGGAGGCCTCGTCGCCGTCCGCGGCCCGCTCAGCCTGGAGGGTGACCGCCGTGAGCGTCTGCCCGATCTCGTCGTGCAGCTCGCGGGCCACCCGCAGCCGTTCCGCCTCCTGTGCAGCCAGGGCGGCCCGGGCGGCCTCGCGCCGGGCGCCCTCCAGCCGCTCCAGCATCGCATTGAAGGCGTCCGCGAGCGCCTGGCCCTCGGCGCTGCGCATGTGAACCCCGGACAGGCGCCGGCCCGGCCGATCGGGATCGATCGAGCCCATCAGGTTCGTGAGCTCGAAGAGCGGGGACAGCACGCGGCGCAGCAGCACCAAATTCAGCGCCAGCAGCGCGAGGAAGCCGGCCAAGAGCAGCGCGAACTGCCCGGTCTTGATCGGTGCGTCGATGGTGATCGGGCTGAACGTGAGCAGCAGCAGCGCCACGACCAGCACGGCCGCGTTGGCGAGAAATACCAACCAGAGCAGCGACGGCCCGCGTCGCGGGGGGCCCACGGGCGCGGCACTCGCATCGAGTGGCGGTCTGGCGGCGGATGGTGTCGTGGTCAACGGCTCGGCCCGATCGAGGCTGTCCGTGACAGTCCACCAGAACCCCCCTCCCTGCGCCCGCTCGGGCCGCGCCCGCGACCCGCGCGCGATCAAGTGCCGGTTGGGGCGCGCTCCGTGGGTGTCCGAGCGGCGGTGGAGCGCAGGGGTCTCAGGTCGACCCCGCACATTGCGCATGCGTCGGCGCCCTAGGGCACCCGCTCCAAGCACTGCGGGCAGCGCTCGCGATCGTCCGCGATGGTCGCCTTGCGTCGAAACAGGCCCATGCGGCCTCCTCTCGTGGTCCGGAGCGGTGATGATCGCCCGGGTACGCCCGTGCGCCCATACACAAAAGACCCCATTCGGGGCTGTCAGCGCGTGTCGCCCGGCTCGAGCGGCCCGAGGTCCGGCACGCCGCCGCTCCACACGGCCTCGGGGGCCGGTGGCGGGTAGGTGGGGGTCGCGGCGCGGTCGTCGGCACCCGCGCGGCGCATGTGCCGGTACCAGCGGTGGTAGAGGGGAGCGAGGAGCACCGCCAGCGCGACGAGGATCGCCAGGCCCGCCAGCATCCAAAGGTGACGCCGCAGCGGCTCGAAGCCGGAATCCGCCAGCGCGGCAAGCCCGGCCAGCGCGATCGACAGGAGGATGCTCAGGTAGTAGTCGCGCGGGAAGCGCCAGAGCCACGGGACCTCGAACCACCAGACGTTGCCGCGTTTGAAGCGGCGGACGGTGTAGGCCGGGTTCATCACGAACCACAGGTAGTCCCAGACGACGGCGATCACGAAGTAGGTGGCGATCGTGCGCAGCTCGCCGGCGAGTGTCCAATCCACCCCCATCGCGTACGGCAGGTGGAGCACGAGCATCGGGATCGTGAAGGCATAGACGTGGTAGCCGGTGAGCGGCCGGTGGCCCATCACCACTCCGTACACCTTTCCGACCCGGCCGCGCTTCAGGAACCAGGTGGGCAATCGCTCAGCCCAGCCGACGCCGCCCTCGATCTCGATTTCGATCCCCGCGAGCCCGAACGACCAGAGGAACAGCAGCAGCGTCCGGCCGATCTCGAGCTCGCTCACTACTACCGGCTGCCCCCGGTCGAGTCCCCGAGCTCCGTGATCGCAGCCACGGCGACCATCTCCGGGGTGACCTCGACCGGCAACCGCGCGGCGCCGACGGCGCCGAGGAGGGTGAGGGCCGCCGCGTGAAGCCTGCGGCCGGTCTCGGTCGCGGCCCTGTCGAGCAGCTCGTCGCGCACCTCGTCCGGCAGGCCCTCGAGGTGCGCCTGGGCCATCGCGGCTCCTCCGTCTGGCGACTCCTCGATGCCTTCGAGCAGCGCATCGTCGGCGTTCGGCGCCATGTCGCCGAGCGCCACCTGGCGCACCATGAAGCGCCCGAACGCCTCGGAGGCGTCCGAGTCCAGCACCTTCCCCATCAACGCCTTGAGCTCCGGGGCGCCTGGCTTGTCTCTCTCACCCATCGCCTCGCTGCCGGAGGATGCCACAGCGCGGCGCCGGGGCCGAGCCTGCCAACGCCTCCGCGCCGGCAGGATGACGAGCGCCCGGCGCGAAGCGCACTAGCGTGCCGCCCGAAACGCGCCGTGTCGAGGTCGTGTTCTCCGCCTGGACGGTCGGGAGCGGCCTCCTCCTCGCCCTGCTCGTCTTCCTCTGCGTGGTGGCGATCGACGCGCTGCTGGCGATCCTCCTCGCGCTGGTGCTCGCGCTCGGCCTGGATCCGCCCGTGTCGGCACTCGTCCGGCGCGGGGTAGCTCGCGGCAAGGCCGCGCTCCTCGTGATCGGAGGGCTCTTCCTGGCCCTCGCGATGATCGTGATCTGGGCGGTGGCCCCGATCTGGGAGGACATCCGTGAGCTGCTGGCCGACCTCCCGGGCTACATCGAGGAGCTCGAGGACACGCCCGGCTTCGAGCAGCTCTCCCAGAACACCGACGTGGTGCACAAGGCCAAGGAGCTGGCGGCGGACGCCGCGCGCTCGATTCCCGAGGCCGCCTCGGCGCTGCTCGGGATCACCGGCGGGCTCGTGGGCTCGGTCCTGTCGGTGGTCACGCTGACGTTCCTGACGCTGTTCCTCCTGATCGGCCTGCCCGACCTGCGCCGGTCGGCGCTCGAGCTGCTCGCGCCAGCCCAGGCGGCTCACATCGACTCGGTGATCGACGAGGTGACAGGCGTGATCTCCTCGTCGCTGATCGGGAACGTGGCCATCTCGGTGATCGCGGGGAGCGTGGTCGGCGTGACCGCGTGGCTGATCGGCGCGCCCTTCCCGGTGGCGCTGGCGGTGATCGTCGGGGTGTTCGACCTCATCCCGCAGATCGGCTCGCTTATCGCGGCCATCATCGTCTGCCTCATCACGCTGGCCGTCGCGGGGCTCGCGCCCGCGCTGGCGCTGGCCGTGGTGATCCTCATCTACCAGCAGGTCGAGAACTACCTGGTTCAGCCCGCCGTCTACCGCACGGCGATATCGCTTTCCGGCTTCACCACGATCGCGAGCGTGATGCTCGGCGGCGCCGTGCTGGGCGTGGTGGGAGCGATCCTGGCAGTGCCGGTGGCGGGCTCGGTCAAGGTGATCGTCCGCGAGCTCACGAAGCCGCGCCGCGAGCGCATGGCGGCCATGCGCGCCGAGGCCTAGACGGTCGACACGCCGGCCGGCGCCGGATCGGTCACACTCCGGCCCCCATGACCGACGACGACGGCCTCGACAACCTGTCCACGCCCGAGCTCCACGAGCTCGCGGTGCACCGGGCGCGCCGGCATCTCGACCTGAAGTTCTTCTGGAACCTCCTCGAGGTGCTGCCGGTGGCCGAGGCCGGCGCGGGCGATATGCGTCAGGCGGGCGCCGACGTGGCGACCGTGCGTGCCCACCTCGACGACCTGACCGACTCCGGTCGCGGTGAGGTGGCCGAGATGCTGCGCCCGTTCTACCTCGACTACCTGCGGGAGCACGGCGTCACGGCGCCGTGAGCAGGGCGCGCTCGAAGCGCGCGCGGGCTCATCGAGTCCTGCCGGAGATCGCGCAGCGCAGCCGGCGCGCGAGCCGCTCGCGCGGAGGACGGGAGCGGCGGTAGTCGGCGATGGTCATGCCGGCCGGGATCGTCGTCTCCATGTAGACGAGCGGGACCTCGACCTTGACGCCTGCGGTCTGGGCGATCACGGGATCTGGACCTCTCGAATCGGGATGGGCATGGTTCGCCGGGCCACGAAGCGCGGCAGCAGCGCGAGCGCCGCGTCGCGGTCCGGGGCCTCGACCCGCCACCACACGCCGTGGCCACCGGCCAGGCAGCTCGAGGGCGCCACGCCGTGCCTCAGCGGGCTGTCGAAGCCCTGCCAGGCGGCGTAGGCGGCGGCGCACTCGTGCGCTTCGTGAGAGTGGTGGAGGAGGAAGGACGGCATGGTTCGATCGTCCTCTCGCGCGCCCTCTGGATCATCGGGCGGGCGCCCTGAACCGACGCCCTGAGGACCCTGAGATCGGTTCGCCCACTCGGCGCGTCGGCCTGGACCGGGCGCGCTGAGCTGCGATCTTCCTTGCCGCCTCGCGGGTTCCGGCGACGACGGTGAAGTCGCGCTCGCCGATCGTGACTGTCCAGAAACGCGGAGCCATCGGATGTTCCTCAGCCCACCTGCGGCCCTGACAGCTGGGCCCGCAGGGTTGCGATCTCGGTCACGGCCGCCCCGACGTACGCGTGGCGCGTCACGGCGATCTCGTGGTCGAGATCGGCCATGTAGGCGTCGAGGTCGGCGAGCCCCTCGAGCGACGCCAGCGCGCGCTCTGCCTGGAGCTCCTGAATCTGATTGTGCATCTCGTTGGCGGACATGGGGCGATAGTGCTTCCCGAGCCGCCCGCCGATCATCGGGTGATCACCCTGATTCGGACTGCCGGCCTACCCTGAACCTGGCCCTGAACAGACCGGCGCCCGCCGGGTGGGCGGGCGCCGGACCTGCGTGGGGATCTGTTCGGGGCTAGGCGTTCGCGGGCACCACCTCCGGCTCGTGGGTGAGCTGCGGGATCCAGCCGAGGCGCTTGGGCAGCCACCAGTTGCGGTCGCCGAGCAGCGTCATGGCCGAGGGCAGCAGCACGCCGCGGATGATCGTCGCGTCGATCAGCACCGCGGCCGCGAGGCCGATGCCCATCTGCTTCATCTGCAGCTCCGAGGAGAGCGCGAACATCGAGAACACGGCGACCATCACGATCGCGGCGCTCGTGACCACGCCGGCGGTGCTCTTGATCCCGTGGGCGACCGCGTCCTCGGTCGTCATCCCGCGATCGAACGCCTCGCGGATCCGGCTCACGATGAACACGTGGTAGTCCATCGAGAGCCCGAAGAGGATCACGAACAAGAACAGCGGCAGCCAGGCCGCGATCGCCTCGCCCGGGAACGCGAGCACCAGCAGCCCGTAGGCGGAGCCGACGGACAGCAGGTTGAGCACGATCGCCTTGATCGGCACCACCAGTGACCGGAAGGTGACCAGGAGCAGCAGGAACGCCGCCGAGAGCACGAAGGCGAACACGTACGGCAGGTTGCCGATCATCGCGTCGTTGAAGTCGCCGGTCGCGGCGGCCTCGCCGGTGGTGTAGGCCTCGACGCCGTCCAGCTCGCCGAGGGTGGAGGGCACGAGCTCGTCGCGCAGGGCGTCAACCGCCTGATTCGAGCGGTCGTCGGTGCCGGTGCCCGTGGTGGGCAGAGTCACCAGAGCGACCGTCTGATCCGAGCTCATCTCGACGGATGCCTCGCCCTCGAAGAGACCGGGCCGATCGGCGGCCTTCGACTCGAGCGAGTCGATTGCCGAGACCACGGCCGTCGAGGTCACGTCATCGGCCTTGACCACGACCATCTCCGCGCTGCCCTCGCTCGGGAAGGCGGCCTGGATGCGGTCGTAGGTCTGCATCACCTGGAGGTCACGCGAGAAGTCCTCGGTGCCGCCAAGCGAGGTCTGCATGCCGAGCGCCGGCACCGCGAGCGCCACCAGCAAGCCCGCGGACACGAGCGCCGAGAGCAGCGGGCGACGCAGCACCCGGTCGAGGAAGCGCGACCACAGGCCGGCCTCGCCGATCCGGGTCTTGATGCGCCCGACGAACGGCACGCGGCCCTTGTCGACCCGGTCGCCGAGCTTCGAGAGCACGGCGGGCAGGACGGTGAGTGAGCCGGCCACGGCGACTGCCACGACCATGATCGTGCCGGTCGCGAAGGAGGCGAAATTCGAGATTCCTCCGAGGTACATGCCGGCCATCGCGACCATCACGGTCAGGCCGGAGATCACGACCGCCCGCCCCGAGGTCGCCGCTGCGGCCTCGATGGCTGCGTCCTTCTCACGCCCCGCGGCCCGCTCCTCGCGCTCGCGCTTGAGGTAGAAGAGGCTGTAGTCGACGCCCACGGCCATACCGACGAGCAGGACCACGTGCATCACCGACTGGTCCACCGGGGCGATCTGGCTGACCGGCCCGAGCAGCCCGAGCGTGGCCAGCACGCTCGTGAGCGCGAGCAGCACCGGGATGCCCGCCGCCACCAGCGCGCCGAACGTGAACACCAGGATGATCAGGGTGAGCGGGAGCGTGAGCAGGGTGGACCTGCCCATCTCCTGGTTCGACTTGTCGAGCGTCGCCTTGGTGATGCTGGCGTCGCCCGTCTCCTCGATCCGGAGCTCAGGGTGCGCCTTTGCGGCCGCCTCGACGGCGGCCAGCGAGTCCACAACCGTCTTCTTGGTCGTGGCGGAGTCGCCCGGCAGCTCGAACGTCACGAGCGCGGAATGCCCGTCAGCCGACACCTGCCCGGGCGCCTCGTAAGGCCCGACCACGGTGTCCACGCCCTTGCTGCCCTCGAGGTGCTCGGTCACGTCGGCGACCGCCGCCTTGAACCGAGGATCGTCGGCCGTGAGCTCATTGCTCTGGACCAGCACCTGCTCGGCGGCCTTGTCCTCGAACGCGCCGTCGATCACTTCGGCGGCCTGCCCGGACTCGCCGGGACCCGCCGCCTGCTGGTCGATCTGCTTCTGCGGGAGGACGTTGAACCCCACCACCACCGAGATCAACAGGAACGCCAGCCATCCGAAGATGGCCTTCTTACGATTCTGGACGCTCCAGCGCCCGATCCTCTGAGTGATGTTGCCCTGTGCTTGCATCTCTGCCCCTCTTGGCCGTTGATCGAACAGCGGCAATGTCGATGTCGGGCCGGGGCGGGGACATCGGGCGGGCGCCCTGAACCGGCACCCTGAACCGCACCCTGAGGCGTATGCTCGCCCCGTGGAGCGAGCGTCCAGTCCCGGCCGGGCCACCACGGTCGGTCGCGAGCGTGAGCTGACGCAGATCGAGGCGGCGCTCGACGCCCTCGGCGACGGCGAAGCGCGCTTCCTGACCTTTGAGGGCGAGGCGGGCATCGGCAAGACCCGGCTGCTGGAGGAGCTGCGGCGACGGGGCGAGGATCGCGGCTGCATCGTGCTCTCCGGAGCCGCGGCCGAGTTCGAGCGCGAGCTGCCGTTCAGCGTCTGGGTCGACGCGCTCGACGCCTACGTGGTCTCGCAGGACTTCGCGAGCCACGCTGCCTGGGACGCCGCCCTGGCCGAGGAGCTCGCACAGGTGCTGCCTTCGCTCGGCGGCTCCGAGGCACGCGCGAGCGCACTGCCCGACGAGCGCTACCGCGCGCACCGCGCGGTCGCACGCCTGCTCGCGTTGATTGCGGAGCCGCAGCCGCTGGTGGTGATCCTGGACGACCTGCACTGGAGCGACGGCGCCTCGCTCGAGCTGATCGCGGCGCTGGCGCGCCGCTCCCCGACCGCTTCGGTGCTGCTGGCGCTGGGCTTCCGGCCCGGCCCCGCCGCGCAGCGGCTTGCCGGCCCGCTCACGGCGCCGACCGTCACGAGGCTCGATCTCGCCCAGCTCGGTCCGGACGAGGCCAGGCAGCTCCTCGACGGCCTCGACCCGGCCGCGGTGGCCGCGGCCTACAGCCACGGAGGCGGCAACCCCTTCTACCTGGAGCAGCTGGGCCGCGCCGCGCAGGACGGCGACCTTGCCGCCTCCCACGGCCGGGGCGAGGGCAACGGTGGCGTGCCGCCGGCGGTGGCGGGCGCCATCGCCGGGGAGCTGGCCGCGCTGGAAGAGGCCCCGCGGCGGCTCCTGGAGGCCGCGGCAGTGGCCGGCGAGCCGTTCGAGCCGGACCTGGCGGGAGCGATCGCCGACGTGGAGACCGCCCAGGCCCTCGACGCGCTCGACGACCTGCTCGACCTGGACCTGGTCCGTCCCACCCAGGTGCCGCGCCGGTTCACCTTCCGCCACCCGCTCGTGCGGCGCGCCGTGTACGACTCCTCACGCGCCGGATGGCGGCTCGCCGCGCATGCGCGCGCCGCGGAGCTGCTCGCCGCGCGGGGGGCACAGCCGAGCGAGCGCGCCCACCACGTGGAGCAGTCGGCGGGGCAGGGCGACGAGGCGGCGATCGAGCTGCTGCTGGAGGCGGGGAGGTCCGCAACCGGACGGGCTCCGGAGGTCGCGGCCGGCTGGTTCGAGGCGGCACTGCGCCTCCTGCCGAGCGGCGACACCGATCGGCAGGTGACGGTGCGGGTGGCGCTGGCCTCAGCGCTGCGGTCGCTGGGCGAGCTCGAGCGCTCCCGCACAACCCTGCTCGAGGCCATCGACCTGCTCCCACCCAATTCCGTCGTTCGCCGGGTGGAGCTGACGACCCGGTGTGCAGCCGTCGAGCACTGGCAGGGCCGGCACGACGAGGCCCATGTGCGGCTCAGGCGCGCCTGGGACGAGGTGCCCGACCGCTCGACACCCGCCGCCGCGGCCCTCCAGATCGAGCTCAGCATCGACGGGCTCTACGAACGCGACTTCGAGCAGACACTCGAGATGGGCCGAGGCGCGCGCGAGACCGCGCAGGCGCTCGGCGACGATGCATTGATCGCTGCTGCCGTGTCGGCGCTCTGCCTGGGTGAGGCGGCGGTGGGCGACATCGCCGCGGCGAAGGAGCACCGCGCCGAGGCGGTCGAGTACGTAGACCGGCTCTCGGACGCCGAGCTCGCGCCCCGCCTGGAGGCGCTCTACTACCTGGGCTGGGCGGAGAACTATCTCGAGCACTACGACGAGGCCATTGCCCACGCCGACCGCGGCATCGAGATCGCGCGCTCGGCGGGTCAGGGGCGCCTGCTGCTACCGCTGATGCTGCTCAAGGGCTACCCGTTCGAGATTCAGGGCCGGATGAACGAGGCCCTCGAGGTGACCGACGCAGCCGTGGAGGCCGCGCGCCTGTCAGGCAATCCGCACAACCTGTCGTGGGCGCTCTTCGAGCTCGCCTGGGCGCACTATTACCGGGGCAACCTCGACGAGGCGGTCGACCTCTGCGAGGAGAGCCATCGGGTGGGTGGCCGGCTGGCGGGCAGCACCATGCCGGCGGCCAGCGGTGGGCCCGGCTGGCCGCTCGCGTCGGCGCTCTTCGAGCGCGGGGACATCGAGCGCGGGCTCGAGGTGGTCGAGGCGATCGGCGGCGGGGACCTGGAGCACGCCATCCCGGTCGAGCGCTGCTTCTACTGGGAGGAGCTCGCCACCGTCGAGATCGCCCGCTCGGACCTCCACGCGGCGGCCCGCTACGTGGAGCTCGCCGAGGAGCAGGCCGCCCGCCTCGGCCTCTCGCTCCCCACCGCCCTGGCCCGGCGCGGCCGGGCGGCACTGCTCTTGGCGAGCGGCGACGCCGTGGGCGCGGCCGCGGCCGGGGCGCAGTCGGCCGAGGAGCTCGAGGCGCTCGGCGCGCGCCTGCCCGCCGCGTACGCCCTCATGATCCAGGGCAAGGCGCTCTCCGCCCAGGACAAGCGGCCCGAGGCCGTCGCGGTGCTTCGCCAGGCCGAGGAGGCGCTCGACCGTTGCCGGTCGCTGCGCGTCCGGGACGAGGCACGGCGCGAGCTGCGCAAGCTCGGCGCGCGCGCGGAGGTGCGCGGGCCCGCCACGGAGGACGACTCCGGCATCGGGTCCCTGACAAAGCGAGAGCTCGAGATCGCGGAGCTCGTGACCGACCGGCTGACGAACCCGCAGATTGCCGACAAGCTGTTCCTCAGCAAGAAGACGATCGAGACGCATATCCGCAACATCTTCGTGAAGCTCGGAGCGTCGTCGCGGGTGGAGGTCGCCCGCATCGTCGAACAGGACCGCCGAGAGCGGCCGGGGCTCGTGGACGCGCCGTGAGCCCCGCGGCGGCGCCGGTCGACGCCGACGCTGCTCGCCTGAGTGAGCTCGGCTATCCGCAGGAGCTCGAGCGGCGCCTGCGCCTCATCGACAACGTCGCGTTCGGCTTCGCGGCGATCTCCCCGGTGGTGGGCCTCTACGCCGTGGTGCTCGTGGGCACCACGGTGGCGGGACCGGCCTGGGTCTGGGTGCTGCCGGTTGCGCTGGCGGGTCAATGCCTGCTGCTGGCTGTCTACTCCGAGCTGGCCTCGGAATTCCCGATCGCGGGCGGCGCCTACCAGTGGACGCGCCGCCTGATGGGCCCAACCTACGGGTGGTTCGCCGGCTGGGTGGCGGTCTGCGCGTACGCGGTGGCGAACACCACGATCGCCTACCTGGGCGCGCCCTGGGCCCTGACGCTCCTCGGAATCGACCCGACGGCAAACGCGCTCGTGGCCATGGGCATGGTGCTCGTGGTGATATGCGGGCTGGTCGGCGCGTTCGGCATCCGGCCACTCAGCTGGGCGGTGAAGGCGGGCGTGACGGCCGAGGTCGTAGCCTCGGTTGGCATTGGCCTCGCCCTGCTGCTCGTGTTCCGTGAGCAGGACGTGTCGATCCTCACCGAGACGCTTGGTGCGGAGGCGCTGTCGGGCGGATCGACCGCGGCCGGGCTGCTGGCCGCGCTCGCGGTCGGGGGCTGGGTGTTCATCGGGTTCGACGCCTGCGTGGCGGCCTCCGAGGAGACGCGCACCGCCGGGCGCCACGTGCCGCGAGCCATCTGGGTGGCGCTCCTGAGCGTCGGGGCGCTCGTGATCATCAACGCGGTCGCGGCTACCCTCGCGCATCCGGACCCCGCCTCCGTTGTGGCCGGCGAGGACCTCGATCCGATCTCCACGGCGGTCGTGAGCTCCTTCGGCTCGTGGTCCGCCAAGCCGTTCGCCGCCGTGGTGCTCGTGGCGTTCCTGGCGTGCGGGATGGCGGCGCAGGGCCTGACCGCGCGCACGATCTACTCGATCGCCCGCGACGGGGTGCTGCCGTGCTCACGCGTCCTGCGACGGGTCGATTCCCGCCGCTCGCCACTCCCGGCCACCGCGCTGACCGCGCTGATCGCCTGCCTCGGGCTGCTGCTCGGGCTGAGCTCGGCCGCGGTTGGCAGCCTGATCACGTTCGGCACGGCGGCCATCTACGTGGCCTTCCTGCTGATCGCCCTGGCGGCTCTCACGGCACGCGTGCGCGGCAGCTGGCGGCCCGCCGGTCGCATTCGGCTCGGGCGCGCCGGCCTGGCGATCAATGCGCTGGCCGTGGCCTGGCTCGGGTTCGAGACCGTGAACATCGCCTGGCCGCGCGAGTCGCTCGCCCCGCCCGGCGCCCCCTGGTACCAGGTCTGGGCCGCGCCGCTCGTGCTGGCGCTGATCGCCGTTGCGGGGCTCGCCTACCTGGTGCTGGCGCGCCCCCAGCTGCGGCCCCGTCCGGCGCCCGCCGGTCCGAGCGAGAACGTGGAGCTCGTGCGGCGCAGCCTCCAAGCCTTCGGCCGGGGCGACTTCGACACCGCGTTCGCCGCCCACGACGCGGAGACCGAGTGGCACACCGCGGCCGACGAGCCGGATCCGCAGGTCTACCGGGGGATCGCGGGGCTCGCCCGCTTCGTCGACGCGATTGAGGAGCCGTGGGAGGACCGCTTCGACGGGGTCACGAAGTTCGAGGACTTCATCGAGCGCGGCGACTGGGTGATCGTCCCTTGGAGCGCGCGATTTCGAGGCCGGGGCAGCGGGATCGCCGTCGACGTCCGGGAGACCTACGCCGTGCGGGTGCGCGACGGCCGCATCGTGCGCGTCGAGGAGTACCGGCACGTCGATCAGGCACTCGAGCGCCTTGACGGCGCGCGAGGCTGAGCGATCGCGCCAGCTTGCGGACGCGGGGTTTTCGGCCGGGGTGCCGGGAACCCGAACCCCATGACTCAGACAATCGAACAGTCGATAGACGTCGACGCACCGATCCAGCAGACCTACAACCAGTGGACCCAGTTCAAGGACTTCCCCGAGTTCATGGAGGGCATCGAGCGCATCGATCAGCTCGACGAGCGCCGCCTGCACTGGGTGGCGAACTTCGGCGGCGAGACGCACGAGTGGGACGCCGAGATCGTCGAGCAGCAGCCGGACGAGCGCGTTGCCTGGCGAAACGTCGACGGCAAGGACAACGCCGGCGCGGTGACCTTCCACAAGATCGACGAGGACACCACTCGGGTGATGGTCCAGATGGACTGGGCGCCGGAGGGGATCAAGGAGAAGGTTGGCGCCGCGCTCGGCGCGGACGACCGCCGCGTGAAGGGCGACCTCGAGCGCTTCAAGGGCTTCATCGAGTCGCGAGGCGCAGAGACCGGCGCCTGGCGCGGTGAGGTGCCGCGCGAGGGGTAGTCTCGCCGGCGCTTGCCAGCCGACCCGAGATCACTGCCGGTGGCGGTCCTCTACGACCCTGATTGCGGCTTCTGCCGGGTGAGCATGGCCGCGCTTCTGTGCTGGGACAGACGCGGCCGGCTCCGGCCCGTGCCGCTCGGCGGGGCCGAGGCCGATGAGCTGCTCATGGGCATGCCGCACGACGAGCGGATGGCCTCCTGGCACCTGGTGGCGCCGGACGGAGCGGTCCGCTCCGGCGGCGACGCTCTGCCCGGCGTGTTCGACGTCGTGCCCGGAGGCGCCCCGCTCGCCCGGCTCTTCGAGCGCTTTCCGGACGCCTCGCGGGGCGGCTACCGCTGGGTGGCCGAGCATCGCTCGCTCTTCGGCCGGGCGCTTCCGGACCGCCTGCGAGGCTGGGCCGACGGCGTGATCTCGGGGCGCGCCTAGGCGCGCTCGCGCCGCATCGTCGCCGTGATCGTGGCGGCGGCCAGGAGCGCCAGCGTTCCGCATGCGATCCAGGCGAGGGTGAACAGGTCGTGCTGGGCGAGCACGCCAAGGACCAGCGGTCCTCCCACCGCGCCCACGAACAGGCCGGTCATCAAGACACCCACCGCCCAGGCCGGCGCCTCGGGGCTGCGCTGAACGACAGCCAGGTTGAGGCCGCCCGGCCACGCCCATCCGAGGCCGCCGGCGAGCAGCGCGGCCACCACGATCACCGCCGGCTCGCCCACGGTGAGCAGCAGGTAGCCCGCCACGCTCGCGGCGAGCATCGTGGCCACCGGCCGCAGCGGCTCCTGCCGGCCGCGATCGGACAACTCGCCCAGGCCGACCCTGCTCGCGGTGGCCATCAGGCTCACGCCCGCCAGCAGCAGCCCGGCGCTGGCCTCGCGCATCCCGCTATCGACCGCGTAGGTCACGAGGAACGACACGAAGCCCACGCCGGCGGCGCTCGCGAGAACGGCCGCGAGGCCGAGGGCGTGTACCGAGCTGAAGCCGTGCGGCCGCCGGGGTGGGGCGTCGGAGCGGGCGCCCGGCCCGTCCGCATGCGGCGCGCAGGCGACCGCGACAAGCGCGAGCACGGCGGCCAGGACGAACGCCCAGCGCCAGCCGAACGGGATCGCCACGGCCGGGAGCGCGAGGCCCGCGAGCAGCGCGCCGCCCGGGGCCCCCGCCTGCTGCGCGCCGAACGCAAGCCCGTGCCGCCGAGCGGCTACCTCCCGCTTGAGGAGGGCGCTGACCGACGGCCCCCCAAGAGCGTTGGCCACGCCGCCGATCGGCATCAGCACGGTGAGGCCCGCGGCCGAGTCGGCGAGCAGGGCCACCGCGAGACACGAGCTGACGGTGAAGGCGGCCGCGAGCCTCATGCCCCACGCCGGTCCGGCCCGGTCGACAAGCCGGCCGGCCGGGACCGAGCCGGTGGCGGACACGACGTAGAAGAGCGCGACGGCAAGGCCGAGGCTCGAGTCGCCGAAGGCGAAGTCGGCCTTGATCCGCGGGGCGAGGCTGGCGGCCAGGAAGCCGGGCATCACGGTGGCCACGATCAGGCCCGTGCCCGTGACGAGCGACCGCCGGCTGCGCCGGTCGAGCCTGCCGCTCTCGCTGGTGTCGGCGCTTCCCGCGATGACGGCAGGGAACGGTACGGGGGTCGCGCGCGCGTGTAGTTAGCGCCAGGCGCCGCTCTGGCGCCTATCGGGGTTGCCGACCGGCGTCCAAAGGCGCACCATTACGGGTGTGAGCCTGGAAGGTCCCTCACTGCGAATCATCTCGGAGCCGGTTGCCGCTGTGGCCGCGCCCGTGCCGTCCGACCCGCCGGCCGAGCCTGAGCCACGCTCTCCCGATCCCCGCGAGCCGGCCCTCGGGCCCGAGCCCGCGGGGCCGGCGTGAGCGCGGCGGCGGCGCCGCTTCTCCCGAGTCCGGTCTACGGCCTGCGCACCTGGGCGGTGGTCGGCGAGCCGGGCGCCGAGCGCCTGGCCGCGACGCAGCAGCACACCACCTGGCCGGCGGGCGGCGAGTGGCTCGAGGCCTCGTGCGCAAGCTCGCCCGAGCACCGCCCGCCGGTCGCCGGGTGCGGCTGCGGCGTGCATGCCTGGCACCCTTCGCGGGGCTCGGCACGCAGGGTGCTGGCCCGCCGCCGCCAGATCCCCGGGGTGGCCGAGGCCCGCGGCGCCATCGAGCTGCATGAGGACGGCTTCCGCGCGGAGCGCGCCCGGCCGGCGGCGCTATTCCTCCTGCCGGGGCGAAACGCTCGCCTCTACCAGCGGCTCGCCGAGCGCTACGGCGCCGAGCTCGTGGAGGTGGACGGGCCCGCCGAGCTGCTCGAGGCCTGCCGCGCGCGCGGATTCGGCCTCGACGACTCGACGGTGGCGAGCCTGCTCGGGCGACGGGCAACCGAGAGCTGGCGCCAGGAGCGCCGTGGCCGGCTGCGGGCGGACCTCATCAGGCTGGCCGTGGCGGCGGTTGTCGTAACACTGCTGGTGATCGGGGGCCTGGCGCTTGCAACCGATCCACCAGGCGATCGCGTGCTGCACGGCCGCACAGGCGAGATCCGCATCGAATCGCGCTAATTCAGGCGCGAAGGTTAGAAACCCCACCCTGGGTATGGAGTACTTGGGGCAATGGGGGACGGACGAGTCAACCGAGCGATCGCGGAGGGAAAGAAGCGCGTTCCCGATCTTCGCGAGCGCGTGCCCGAACTGCCGGAGGAGCTCAAGCAGCGCGGCAGCGAGCTGCGCAGCAGGGGCGCGGAGCTCGGGCGGCAGGGCGGTGAGCTCGCGCGCCACTACCGGAACATCGACGTCTCCTGGGCGCGCTGCGGGTACGCCAAAGCCGCCCGCGCCGGGCTCCTCACGTTCGGCCTCGGCCCGATGATCGACTTCTACGTGCACAACCGCGTGGTCGGCGCCGAGTTGTTCGACACGCTCGAGCATCCGGTGCTGTTCGTGGCCAACCACTCGAGCCACCTCGACACCCCCACGATCCTGCGCGCGCTACCGCCGAAGTGGCGTCGCCGCACCGCGGTCGCCGCGGCGGCCGACTACTTCTACGACAAGCGCTGGAAGGCCAGCGGGGTGGCGCTCCTGTTCAACACTGTGCCGCTCGGCCGCAAGGGCGGCGGGCTCTCCGGCGGTGCTACCGACCACGTGGACCGGCTGCTCGACGAGAAGTGGAACCTCGTGATGTTCCCCGAGGGCACTCGCTCGCGCAACGGCGGGATCGGCAAGGTTCACTCCGGCGCGGCCGTGATCGCCGAGAAGCACGGCATCGACATCGTGCCGATCTACCTCGATGGGACCCACGAGGCCATGCCGCCCGGCCGCAACTGGCCGCGCCGCATTCCCGCCCGGCCTCTCTCTCGCCGGCACGAGGTCGAGGTCCGCTTCGGCGATCCCGTCACCCCCGGCTTCGGCCGCACTCCGCGCGAGGTGATGGACGAGGTCAAGTCGTTCTGGGAACGCAAGGGCCTCCCACCCGAGCCGGTCGAGGAGGCGCCGATCGTCAGCCCCGCGCCCGTCGCCGAGCGCGTCCGCGCGCCGGCCGCCTGACGCGCCGAGCCGCGCACCGATACCTTCCGTCCACTTCCCGCCTGTGCGGCGCGGTCATCGAATGGAGGAGGAAGCGTGAAGAAGCTGATCAACGAGCCGGACGCGGTCGTACGGGAGGCGCTCGAGGGCGTGGAGGCTGCGCACGGCGATCGTGTGCGGGTCACGTATGACCCGTACGTGGTCGTTCGCGCCGACGCCCCGGTTCAGGGCAAGGTCGGAATCATCTCCGGCGGCGGCTCGGGGCACGAGCCGATGCACGGCGGCTTCGTGGGTCCCGGGATGCTCGACGCGGCTTGCCCCGGCGAGGTTTTCACCTCGCCCACCCCCGACCAGATGCTGGAGGCGACCAAGGCCGTGGACGGCGGCGCCGGGGTGCTCCACATCGTCAAGAACTACACGGGCGACGTGCTCAACTTCGAGATGGCGGCCGACCTCGCCAAGGGCGAGGGGATCGACGTCGAGGCGGTGGTCACCAACGACGACGTGGCCGTTCAGGACTCTCTCTACACCGCCGGACGGCGCGGAGTGGGCATCACCGTTATCGCCGAGAAGATCTGCGGCGCCGCGGCTGAGGAGGGCAGGTCGCTGGCCGAGGTGGCGGAGGTCTGCCGCAAGGTCAACGGCCAGGGCCGCAGCATGGGCATGGCGCTCACGCCGTGCGTTACACCCGGGTCCGGCGAGCCGAGCTTCGAGCTGGGTGAGGACGAGATGGAGATCGGCATCGGCATCCACGGGGAGCCGGGCCGCTTCCGCGAGCCGATCGGGTCGGCGGCGCAGGTGGTCGAGCGCCTCGCCACGGCGATCGTCGAGGACCTGCCCTTCGAGTCGGGCGACAAGGTGCTGGCGTTCGTGAACGGCATGGGCGGCACGCCGCTGATCGAGCTGTACATCGTCTATCGCGAGCTCAACAACTTCCTGAGCGAGCGCGGTATCACGATCGAGCGCCGGCTGATCGGCGACTACATCACCTCGCTCGAGATGGCGGGCTGCTCGATCACGTTGCTCAAGCTCGACGACGAGCTGACCCGGCTCTGGGACGCCCCGGCGGACACGCCCGCCCTGCGGGTCGGCTGAGGGGCGCCTTGAGCATCACGGCGACAACGGTCCGCGACTGGATCTCGGCCTACGCCGCCGTGATCGCCGAGAACCGCGCCGAGCTCGTGAAGCTCGACTCGGCGATCGGCGACGGCGACCACGGCACGAACATGGATCGCGGCATGCGCAAGGCGGTGGAGAAGCTCGAGGCCGTCGAGGGCGACGACATCGGCGCGCTCCTGAAGGCGGTGGGGATGGCGCTGGTGTCGAGCGTCGGGGGCGCCGCCGGTCCGCTCTACGGCACGCTGTTCCTGCAGATGGGCAGCGCGAGCGCCGGCAAGGAGGAGCTCGACCTGGCCGGCTGGACCGAGGCGCTCGAGGCGGGCGTGAAGGGCGTCCAGGCGCGCGGTAAGGCCGAGCCGGGCGACAAGACGATGATCGACGCGCTCACGCCGGCGCTCGAGGCGCTCGGGTCGGCGGCGAAGGACGGGGCCGATCTCGGCGACGCGCTGCGCCGCTCCGCCGACGCCGCCGGGGAGGGGATGCGCGCGACGATTCCGCTCGAGGCGCGCAAGGGACGCGCGAGCTACCTCGGGCCGCGGAGCGTCGACCACCAGGACCCGGGGGCCACCTCGTCGCACCTGCTGCTCGAAGCAGCCGCGAGCACGTTCGAATAGTGTGCTCGCCGCTTCGGTAAATCCAAGGGGAGGAGAAGAAGCTCTTGAGCATTTTCGGGGCTGAGGTAATCGGGACAGGACTCCTGATCCTGTTAGGAAACGGTGTCGTGGCGGGAGTGCTGCTGAGCCAGTCAAAGGCGGAGAACGCCGGCTGGATCGTCATCACCTTCGGCTGGGGCATGGCGGTGATGGTGGCCGTCTTCGCCGTCGGCCAGTTCAGCGGCGCGCACCTGAACCCGGCCGTAACGTTGGGCTTCGCGGTGATCGGCGACACCGCTTGGGAGGACGTGCCCAAGTACCTCGCCGGTGAGTTCGTGGGTGCGTTCGTCGGGGCCACGCTCGTCTGGGCCGCATACCTGCCGCACTGGGGCGCGACCGAGGATCCCGGGCTCAAGCTGGCGTGCTACAGCACCGCGCCGGCGATCCGCAGCACGCCCGCGAACATCGTGTGCGAGATCATCGGCACGTTTGTGCTGGTCTTCGGCGTGCTCGCCTTCTTCGCGAATCCCGACACGGCCGCCACCGGTCTCGGCGGGCTGCTGGTCGGTCTGCTCGTGTTCGCCATCGGGCTATCGCTGGGAGGGCCGACGGGCTATGCGATCAACCCCGCGCGCGACCTGGGGCCGCGCATCATGCACGCGCTTCTGCCGATCGCCGGCAAGGGACCGTCCGACTGGGGCTATGCCTGGATCCCCGTCGTGGCGCCAATCATTGGCGGCATTCTCGGCGCGCTCGCGTTCGACTGGTGGTATCCCAGCTGATTTCGTCCAACTGAGAAAGGTGCTTAATGGCTAAGTACGCGGCAGCACTCGACCAGGGCACCACCAGTACGCGGTGCATGGTCTTCGACCACGGTGGCCAGGTGGTCAGCGTGGCCCAGAAGGAGCACGAGCAGATCTACCCCAAGCCGGGTTGGGTGGAGCACGACGCGACCGAGGTCTGGTCGCGGACCACTGAAGTGATGGACGAGGCGCTCGCGGATGCCGGAGCGAGCGCCGACGACATCGCCGGCGTGGGCATCACCAACCAGCGCGAGACCACGCTCGTGTGGGATCGCAACACGGGCGAGCCGGTGCACAACGCGCTCGTGTGGCAGGACACGCGCACGGACAAGCTCGTGGACGAGTTCTCGAAGGACGGTGGCCAGGCGCGCTTTCAGGAGCGCGTGGGCCTGCCGCTCGCCACGTATTTCTCCGGTCCCAAGATCCGCTGGATCCTGGACAACGTGGACGGCGCCCAGGCCAAGGCCGAGTCGGGCGACCTGCTGTTCGGCAACATGGACACCTGGCTGATCTGGAACCTCACCGGCGGTACCGACGGCGGGCTCCACATCACCGACGTCACGAACGCCAGCCGCACGATGCTCATGGACCTGGCCTCGCTCCAGTGGGACGAGGAGATCGCGGGGATCATGGGCGTTCCCACGGCGATGCTGCCGGAGATCAGGCCCTCGAGCGGGGTCTACGGCGAGGTGAAGGCGGGCGGGGCGCTCCAGGGCGTCGCGATCGCCGGCGACCTCGGCGACCAGCAGGCGGCCACCTTCGGGCAGACGTGCTTCGCCGTCGGTGAGGCGAAGAACACGTACGGCACGGGCAACTTCCTGCTGCTCAACACGGGCACCGAGCCGGTTCCGTCCAAGTCAGGGCTGCTCACCACCGTCGGCTACAAGATCGGCGATGAGGATGCCGTGTACTGCCTCGAGGGCTCCATCGCCATCACCGGCGCCCTCGTGCAATGGCTGCGCGACAACCTCAAGATGATCCAGGCCGCGCCGGAGGTCGAGGATCTGGCCAAGTCGGTCGACGACAACGGCGGCTGCTACATCGTGCCCGCCTTCTCGGGGCTGTTCGCTCCCTACTGGAAGTCGAACGCGCGCGGCGTGATGGCGGGGCTCACCCGCTACGTGAACGCCGGGCACATCGCCCGGGCGACCCTCGAGGCCACGGCGTACCAGAGCCGCGAGGTGGTCGAGGCGATGAACTCGGACTCAGGCGTCGAGCTCGAGTCGCTCAAGGTCGACGGCGGCATGGTCGGCAACGACCTGCTCATGCAGTTCCAGGCGGACCTGCTCGGCGTGCCGGTGATCCGGCCGAAGGTGCCCGAGACCACGTCGCTCGGAGCGGCATACGCCGCCGGGCTCGCCACCGGCTTCTGGAACGAGGTCGAGGACCTGCGCGAGAACTGGGTGGAGGACAAGCGCTGGGAGCCGTCGATGGACGCCGCCGAGCGCGACGAGTACTACAAGTTCTGGAAGAAGGCCGTGACGCGGACCTTCGACTGGTTCGAGGCTGAGGAGGAGTAGGTCTAGGTCCAGGGGAGCTCGGCGCGCGTATCCCAATACGCCGCCGGCTCCTCGGCCAGGCCCCCGAGCCGGTGCTCGAGCTCGTCGTCCCAGGCCACTTCCATGTCGGCGTGCAGGTTGCTGCGGAGCTGCCCGACGGTGGCCGCCCCGCTCAGGACGACGTCCGCCCACGGGCGCGCCAGTGCCGCGACCAGCGCGATCTTGTCCTCGCTCGTGTCGCGCGCGCGGGCGGCCGCGCTGAGCGCCGCAGGCGCACCGCGCCCGGCGAGGCGGCCGTTCGCGAGTGCCTCCTTCACCAGCACCCGCAGGCCGGCCGCGTGCGCGCGCGAGAGCGCGTCCTCGGCCGAGCGCTCGTGGAGGTTCCAGGTGGCCTGCACGGTGTCGAAGCCGCCGACGTCGAGGGCGCGCTCGATCGTCGCCGCCTGCTCGGCGCCGGTCACGGTTAGGCCGATCCGAATGCCCTCGTCTCGCAAAGCGTCGAGCTCGCGCCGTACCGCCGCGTCGTCAAGCACGCCGCTGTCGAGCGTGGCCGAGTGAATCTGGTACACGCGCAGCCACTCGCCGAGCAGCTCCCGCGTCTCTTGCCACTGGGCACGCAGGTTCTCCGCCGACAGGTCCTTGATCTCGTGCTCCTCGGCGTCCACGCGCCAGCCCGCCGTGTAGCGGTAGCCCCACTTCGAGCTGACCACGAGGTCGTCGCGCCCGAGCCCGCGGCTGGTGAGCCACGACGCGAGGAACGCCTCCGCGCGACCGTAGGAGCGCGCCGCGTCGATCCAGCGCACGCCTTCCTCGTAGGCGGCGTCGAGCACCGCGTGCGCCGCCCGCTCCATCGCGTCGACGCTCGGGTCGGCCACGTCGTCGCTGTGGCCGAGGTTGATGTACGCGGGTCGGCCCAGCGCAGCGAGACCGAGGCCCATATGGGCTGGTGGCATCGGCGCAGACTAAGCGCCTGCCTCGAATAGCATTCGCCCGGTGCCAACGCTCGTAGCCGACGTGCTCGTGATCGGCGGCGGCGCCACCGGCGCCGGTGTGGCGTGGGACGCGGCGCTGCGCGGCTTCGACGTGATCCTGATCGACCGGGCGGACCTGGCGGAGGGCACGAGCGGGCGCTTCCACGGGCTGCTCCACTCGGGCGGCCGCTACGTGGTCAAGGACGCGCTGGCCGCCGAGGAGTGCGTGGCCGAGAACGCGATCCTGCGCCGGGTGATCCCCGACTGCATCGAGGACACCGGCGGCCTGTTCGTGACGACGCCCGACGACGACCCGGCCTACGGCGATCGCTTCCTGGAGGGCTGCCGCGCCGCCGAGCTGCCGGTCGAGGAGATCGGCGTGGCGGAGGCGCTCCGCCGCGAGCCGCGCCTCAACTCCCGGATCCAGCGCGCCTTCGCGGTGCCCGACGCGTCGATCGACGCCTGGAAGACCGTCTGGTCGTTCGCCCGCGGCGCCTCCGAGCACGGGGCCCGGATCCTGCCATACCACAGCGCGATCGCGCTGCACCGGGAGGGCCACGCGGTGACCGGTGCCCGCGTGCGCAACGAGCTGACCGGTGAGGAGCTCGACATCGAGGCGGGCTTCACGATCAACGCGGCGGGCGCGTGGGCCGCGCAGATCGCCACCATGGCCGGCATCGAGGGGGTCGGGGTGGTGCCCGGCAAGGGGATCATGATCGCCATGAACCACCGGCTCGTGAACACGGTGATCAACCGCTGCACGATGCCGGCCGACGGCGACATCCTCGTGCCGATCCGGACCGTGAGCGTGATCGGCACGACCGACATCCGTTCGGCCGACCCGGACGAGCTGCCGGTAACCCAGGCCGAGGTGGACCAGATGCTGGATGACGGCGAGCGGCTCGTGCCCGGCTTCCGCGAGGCGCGCGCGCTGCGGGTGTGGGCGGGCGCGCGCCCCCTCTTCCAGGACGAGAAGGCCGAACAGGTGGCCGACACTCGCGACATCAGCCGCACGCACGCGGTGGTCGACCATCGCGAGCGCGACGGCGTCGACGGCCTGCTCACGATGTCGGGCGGCAAGCTCACCACGCTGCGCCTGATGGCGGAGGACATCGTGGACGCCATGTGCAAGCAGCTCGGCACCGAGCGCGCCTGCCAGACACGCGACGTGCGCCCGCCCGGCAACGAGGACGGCGAGGGCTACAGCCTCGGCTCGCGGCTGCGCCGGCGCGAGCAGACGCTTCAGGACGAGCAGCTGATCTGCGAGTGCGAGCTGATCGGCCGCAGCCGCCTCGAGCAGGCCATGCGCCGCCGCGGCAGCGCGAACCTCGACGACATCCGGCGCTCGATGCGTCTTGGCATGGGACCCTGCCAGGGCGGCTTCTGCATCTACCGCGCCACGGGGATCCTCCACGGCGTGGGGCGGCTCGACGGCGCCGAGGCGGCCGACTCGCTGAGCGGCTTCCTCCAGGAGCGCTGGAAGGGCGTGTGGCCGATCCTCTACGGGGATCAGCTTCGCCAGGCGCGGCTCGACGACTGGATCTTCCAGGGGCTGCTCGACGTGGAGCACCTGCCCGAGGCGGAGGAGGTCGCGTGAGCCACCACGACGTGATCGTGGTCGGCACGGGGCTCGCGGGCCTCACGGCCGCCGTGCGCCTGGCCGAGGGCGGCGCGCGCGTGCTCGTACTGGCGAAGGGCGT
>Ga0209382_10002882_pt1 | contig 24462 bp, 18 predicted proteins | sample SoiMetdeltSBSDD5_FD_187599 | JGI IMG/M metagenome (GOLD analysis project Ga0209382, IMG submission 187599) | Bulk soil microbial communities from a Populus tree surrounding site in Tennessee, USA - Soil MetaG P. deltoides SBSDD5 (SPAdes) (version 2) | ecosystem: Environmental > Terrestrial >...
GTCGAGCATGTTCGCCACGACCCGGTGCAGCGCGTCAGAGTCACCCTCTGTCCACAGTAGAGACTGGGTCGGAACGACCTCCACCGACGGGTAGCGCTGACCGACCTCGGCGAGCAGGGTCCCGAGCTCGATGAGGACGCCCGGCCGCACGGATGCGCCGGGGTCGTCGTCGCCTCGGGCCAGCAGCAGCAGATCGTCGACGAGCCGGGCCAGGCGGTTGGTGTCGGTGAGCACGTCGTCGGCGACGGCCGGCCACGGCGCCGCCTCGCCCAGCCGCTGCGAGACCTCGAGCTGGGTGCGCATGTTCGCGAGCGGGCTACGCAGCTCGTGCGCCGCGTCGGCGACGAATGCCCGCTGCCGCAGGCGGTTCGACTCGAGCCGGTCGAGCATGTCGTTGAGGGTCACCGCCAGCCGGTGCACCTCGTCCTGGCCGGCCGGGACGGGCAGCCGCCCGGGCGCCCCGCGCCCCGTGATCTCCTCCGCTCCCCGTCGCAAGGCCTCCACCGGACGCAGCGTCGCCCCGATCACGCGCCAGGCCACGGCGGCGAGCGCGACCACCAGCACCGGAAAGATCACCAGCAGCGTGGTGCGGAGCAGGCCGACGCTGCGGACGACGTCGGCCAGCGGCCTCGCCACGATCACGGTCTGTTGGTCGTCCGGTGGGCCGGCCCGCACCGCCACGACCCGCACCGGGCCTTCCAGACCGACCCGGTCGCCCGGCACGAACAGCCGCTGCCCGGCGCGCGCCCGGGCCAGCTCGGCGTCGTAGAGGATCGGCACGAGGCGGTCAGCGTCCACCGAGGACGAGCGCACCCGCCCCTGGCCGTCGACGACCTGCACGAGGTGCGCCCCGGTGACCGGGACCGGCTGCGGCAAAGCGCCCAGGTCGACGAGGGACGCGACGTCCTCGGCGGTCCGTACGGCCTCGGTGTCCACTGTGCGCTGCAGCGAGTACCCGAGCGCCGCGACCAGCGCGATCCCACCCAGCGCGAGCCCGATGATCAGACCGACCACACCGATGAGCATCAGCCGGGCCCGCAGGCTCAGCCGGCGCCACCAACCCAGGCTCACCCGCCGCCTTCCACGTCCGCCGTGGCAACCTCGGGTGGTGCATCGCCGGGCTCCGCCGCCGCGACCAGGCGGTAACCCGCGCCCCGGACCGTCTCTAGCACGTCCCGGCCGACCTTGCGTCGCAGATATCCGATGTAGACCTCGACCGCGTTGGGTGCGGTGTCCTCGCTCGCCTCCCACACGTGGTCGAGCAGCTCCGTCTTCGACACCACCTCGCCGGCGCGGCGCATGAGGTACTCGAGAAGGGCGAACTCGCGGGTCGTGAGCGCGACCTCGACGCCGGCCCGCTCGACCCGGCGCCGGGCCGGGTCCAGCTCCAGGTCGCCCACGGTCAGCACGGCCGGCCGGCGGGGCGCGCCCCGGCGTAGCAGGGCCCGCAGCCGGGCCAGCAGCACGACATAGGAGAAGGGTTTGGTCAGGTAGTCGTCCGCTCCGCAGTCGAGCCCGTCCGCCTGGTCGTACTCGCCGTCCTTGGCCGAGAGCATGAGCACGGGCAGCCACCGCTTCTCGGCTCGCAGCGCCCGCACGACGCGGTAGCCCGACAGGCCGGGCAGCATCACATCGAGGATCATCGCGTCGTAACCGCCGTGCCGGGCGAGCTCCAATCCGGCCGGGCCGTCGTGGGCGACGTCCACCGCGAAGCCCTCGGCCTGCAACCCGCGCCGCAGGGCGGTCGCGAGCCGCTCCTCGTCCTCCACGACCAGCAACCGCACGTCGACAGCGTGGCACGGACCCGCCCGTCACGTCACGTCAGCCCTCGCCGTGACCGGTTCGTTCTCAGCGGGATCACAGCGGGTGCCCGGCACGATATGCGGCAAGGAGGTGCACCATGTCCGTCCTGACGTCCCGTCCGGTGCTGCGGTGGCTCGCCCCCGCCGCCATTGCCGCGACCGTCCTCGGCGGGGGCGCGGCCGTCGGAGCCCTACGCGCCGCGGCCGACCCCGACCTTCCGCCCCGCAGCGCGGCCCAGCTCCTCGTCGACCTGCAGACCGCGCGCCTTGATGGCTTCTCGGGCACGGTCGTGCTCCGGTCCGACCTCGGGCTGCCGGCGTTGCCGATTCTCAACTCCGCGGAGGGCGCCAATCTGGCCACGTTGATCACCGGCACGCACACGCTGCGCCTGTGGTACGCCGGACCGGACCAGGCCCGCGTCGCGCTCATGAGCACGCTCGCCGAGACCGACATCATCCGCAATGGGCGCGACCTGTGGGTGTGGAACAGCCGCGCCAACACGGCCGAGCACACCGTCCTGCCCGAGGCCGTGACGAAGTCGAAGACGCTGCTGCCGCAGCCGCTCCCGTTCACACCGCAACAGATCGCCGACGCGGCGCTCGCTGCCATCAACCCCAGCACGGTCGTCACGACCGACGGGTCGGCGCGGATCGCCGGTCGCGACGCCTACGAGCTCGTGCTCTCCCCGCGCGACACCGACTCGCTCGTCGCCCAGGTGCGCCTCGCGATCGACGCTCGCGAGCACCTGCCGCTGAGAGTGCAGGTCCTCGCCCGCGACGGCGGGGCACCCGCGTTCGAGGTGGCCTTCACCCAGATCAGCTTCGCCCGCCCCGACCCGGAGCAGTTCCGGTTCAACCCGCCGCCGGGCGCCAAGGTGGAGGAGTCCTCGGATCGCGACCAGAACGTCAAGCCTGACCAGGTGAAGCCCGACCAGGGCACGGTCAAGCCGGGTGAGGGCAAGACGGTCGACGGCAAGCCGATCCTGCCGCCGAAGCCCGTCGGGCCCGACAAGGTTCCCGGCAAGCCGGAGGCCACGGAGCCCGGCCCGCGCGACGCCGGCCCGGTCTTCATCGGGAAGGGCTGGACCACCGTGGTCGTGGCGCGGGTGCCCGGTGGTGCCGGCAACGGCGGCGAGGCCGCCGAGCTCGCCGGTCTGCTGGGCCAGTTGCCGAGCACCAGCGGGGCGTGGGGCAGCGGTCACCTGCTCACCAGTCGACTGTTCAGCTTCCTGCTCACCGATGACGGCCGCGTCCTGGCGGGCGCCGTGACCCCCGAACGCCTGGCCCAGGCCGCCGCCGATCCGGCGGCCCGGCTCGGCTCGTGACGGGCACGTCGACCCCGGAACCCGCGACCGATCTCGCGATCGCGAGCTCGGGGCTCACCAAGCGGTTCGGCCGCCAGGTTGCCGTCGACGCGATCGACCTGGCGGTCCCCCGCGGCTCCGTGTTCGGGTTCCTGGGGCCGAATGGATCCGGCAAGACCACGACGATCCGGATGCTGCTCGGCCTGGTGCGCCCGACCGCGGGTACGCATGAGCTTCTCGGCGCCCCGATGCCGCGGGGCGCCGGGGCCGTGCTCCCCCGGGTCGGGTCGCTCGTCGAGGGCCCGGCGTTCCACCCTTACCTGACCGGGCTGAACAACCTGCGCCGGCTCGACGCCGCCGACCGTCTCGTCGATCCGTCCACATCGGAGGCACGTATCCGCTCCGCGCTGGAACGGGTCGGACTGCTCGCGGCGGCCGGCAAGCGGTACCGGGCCTACTCGCTCGGCATGCGCCAGCGGCTCGCGATCGCGGCCGGCCTCCTCTCGCCCCGGGAGCTGCTCATCCTCGACGAACCCACCAACGGACTCGATCCGCAAGGCACCCGCGAGGTGCGCTCGCTCATCACCGCCGTCGCCGCGGAAGGCGCAACGGTCATGCTCTCCACCCACCTGCTGTCCGAAGTGGAGCAGGTGTGCACCCACGTCGGGGTGATGCACCGGGGCCGGCTCGTGGCGCAGGCTCCGCTGGAGTCGCTGCGTGCCTCGGCGGTGCCCCGCGTACGGGTGGAGACCGACCGCCCGGACGACGCGGCGAGGGTTCTGCGCGAGCTTGGATTGTCCGAACTGGACGAACAGGCCACCGCGGTCACCGCTCTGCTCGGCGGGGCCGCTCCCGAGAAGGTCGTGGCGACGCTGGTCTATGAGGGCGTGCCGGTGCGCGGCTTCGGCGTGGTCGCGCCGGACCTCGAGGACCTGTTCGTCTCCCTCACCGGAGAGGGCTTTGATGTCAGCGGTTGACGCACCGGTCCGACTGGACGCCGGACGCCGAAGGCCGGCCCCGTGGCGCCTGAGCACCCGCTTCCTGCGGTCGGAGCTGCGACTGGTCTTCGGTCGCCGGCGCAACTGGGCGGGCCTGGCGGTGCTCGCCGGAGTGCCCATCCTCATCGCCGTGGTGATGCGCCTGACCTCCGACGGCTCCAATGACGGCGGCGGTCCGGACTTCTTCGCGTCCATCACCCAGAACGGCTTCTTCGTGGCACTCGCCGCCCTCACGGTGGAGCTGCCCCTGTTCCTGCCGATCGCCGTCGCGGCCATCGCGGCCGACAGCATCGCCGGCGAGGCGAACTCCGGAACGCTGCGCTACCTGCTCGCGGTCCCGGTCCATCGCACCCGGATGATCGCGGTGAAGTTCGCGGTCATCGCCACCTTCGCGTTCGCCGCGGTGCTATGGGTCGCCGCGGTGGGCGTCACGGTCGGGCTGGCCCTGTTCGGTGGTGGCGAGGTGACGCTGCTCTCCGGCACCCAGGTCGGGCTCGGCGACGCGATGGTGCGGCTCCTCGCCATCTGCGTCTACCTGGGCGCCTGCCTGGCCGCGCTCGGGGCGATCGGCCTGTTCGTCTCAACCCTCACGGAGCAGCCGATCGGGGGCACCATCGCCATCGTCGCGGCCAACATCGGTAGCTTCATTCTCGACTCGATCCCCCAGCTGCACTGGCTCCACCCGTACCTGTTGACGCACTGGTGGCTCGCCTTCGGCGACCTGCTCCGCGACCCGGTGGCCACCGACGCGATCCGGCAAGGACTCATGTGCTCGGGCGCGTACGCCCTCGTGTTCGTCGCGGCCGCGTGGGCCCGCTTCACCAACCGCGACGTCACCAGCTGACCTCGACACCTCTGCGCCGATCATGAACTAAGGTTCCTTGTCGATGGTGTGTCGTGCCCTCAAGTTCATGATCGACGGGATGTTCGGGTGCGGAGCGGGCGGAAGAAGGTCCGGATGTCCTCGGCGAGCAGCTCGGGCTCCTCGGCCGCGGCGAAGTGACCGCCGCGCGGCATCTGGGTCCAGCGGGTCACGTTCATCGCTCGCTCGGCCAGCTCGCGCGGCGGCGCCGTCAGGTTCGGCTCGTGCCACAGGGCGACCGCGACCGGCACGTCGACCCTCAGGCGGGGGGCCGGTTCTCCCCGGTGGCGGCCGTCGTAGTACGGCAGGAACGACGAGCCGATCGTGTCGGTCACCCAGTAGAGCGTGACGGTGGCGAGCAGGTCGTCGCGGTCGAACCGGCTGAGCACATCGCCGCCGCAGTCGCTCCAGGCGCGGAACTTCTCGACGAGGTACGCCGCGAGCCCAGCGGGCGAGTCGGTGAGCCCGAAGGCGAGCGTGCGCGGCCGGGTCCCCTGCAGGTGCGCGTACCCGCCGTGCTCGGCGACCCAGGCGCCGTCCGCCGCGAGGTAGGACCGCTCGGCCTCCGACAGGGGCGGCGCGGCGTCGGGATCGGTCAGGTACGGCGTGGCCTGAGCGACACCATCCGGATCCACATGGATCCCGACCACGAGCTCCGGATGCTGCATGCCCAGCCGCGTGGTGACGCCCGCCCCGATATCGCCCCCGACCGCACCGAAGCGGGTGTAGCCGAGCACGTCGCGCATGAGGACGGCCCACCGATCGGCCGTCCGAGGGCTTAGCGCCTCGCCGGCCGCGGGCGGGTCGGAGAAGCCGAAGCCGGGCAGGGACGGCACGACGACGTCAAAGGCGTCGGCCGGGTTGTCGGGGTGCGCCAGGAGCCAGGACAGGCGCTCCATCTCCAGGAACGAGCTCGGCCAGCCGTGCGTGATCACGAGCGGGAACGGGTCGGGTCCGTCCCCCTTCTCGAGCAGGAAATGCACCCGGCCGCCGGCGACGTCGGCGGTGAACTGCGAGCGGGCGTTGAGCCGCCGCTCAACCGCGCGCCAGTCGAACTGCTTCTCCCAGTACGCGAGCAGATCGCGCAGCAGGCCGGTCTCGGTGCCGTGGCTCCACGCGTCACCGACGCCGTTGCCCGTGTTCTCGCGCGTGCTGTCGCCCCGGTCGGCCCGGTCCGCGGGCAGCTCCCGCGGCCACCGCGTGGCGGCGACCCGCCAGCGCAGGTCGTCGAGCACCTCGTCCGGCACCCGGATCTGGAACGGTTCCATCGCGACCTCCTCCGGCCCTCGGTAGCAAAACTTCGACACTAGTTAGGACGATAGCTAGTGTCGCCCGCGAATGCAACCGGTAAACTGTTTTTGTGGAGTCGCGGAGCCGGGTGCCTGACCCTCGGGTACAGCTTGACCGTGGAGCCGACCGGGCCCTGACCGGTTGGGCGGTGGAGGACCGCGTGCCGGCAGAGCTGGCTCTCGCGTACGACTTCGCCAACACGCTCGACGAGCGGACCTTCGGCGGATACGAGCCGTTCGACGCGCTGACCCGCCCCACCGACCTCGGCCGTTGGCTCGCCCACCGAGGGCTTGTCGGCCGCGGCGCCAAGGTGTCCACTGAGGACCTCGCGTTGGCGCACGCGCTGCGCCGGCACCTGCGGGCCGCGGCGCGGGTGCACCTGGACCCAGACCGGCGCCCGGCCGGGGACAGCTTCACGCGCAATTTCGACGCGGTGGCCGCGCGCCTGCCGCTGGTGGCGACGCTGGACGCGACCGGCGGCCTGAGCCTGCGTCCGGCGGGTGGCGCCCTGGTGGCCACGGCGCTGGCTCGCATCCTCGCCGGCGCCGTGGTGGCCGAGGGGCGGGGCACGTGGGCGCGGCTGAAGATGTGCCTCGCCCCCGACTGTCGGTGGGTGTTCTACGACCACTGCAAGCCACGCACGGGTCGCTGGTGCTCGACCACCGGCTGCGGCAACCGCATGAAGACGAAGGCGTACCGGGCGCGCGCACACGCGCAGCCGGTCAGTCCCCCGTGATCCGGATCAGGCTTCGCAGCAGCTCGTCCAGGTCCTGGGCGAGGGCGGCGTCGAGCCGCTCGTCCTCGGCGCGCTGCTCGACCTGGTCGCGGAGGTTGTCGGCGCGCTTGCCGATGTCGCGCAGCCGGCCGCGGTCGAGCCGTTCCCGCAGGTCGCGGACCTCGTCCATGAGGTCGAGCGCGGTCTCCTGTCCGATCTCGCCGGCCGTGATCGCCTGCGCGATGCGCGCCTCAATGGCGCCGATCAGCGCGGCGGGCGTGTTCGCGGGTGGTGTGGGCGACGCGGAGGTCGTCGGGGGTGGCGTCGTGGCTCCGCCGGCGCCGGGCGAGGACGGGTTACGGGCCGAGAACAGCATCGCCGCCCCCAGGGCGAGCAGCGCGGCGAGGAGCGCGAACGTGGCCGCGGCGGCGAGCCCGGTGCCCCACCGGCGGGCCACGGCCGCACCAGGACGCGCCGGCCCGGCGTGACCGGCCTCGGCGATAGGCGGCGCCCGTTCGAGCAGCGTCGGTCGCGGCACGACCGGTCCGACCGGCACGCGCGCCACGCGAGCCCGACCGAGTGCGGGATCGGCGGGCCCGACCGTGGCGAGGAGCGTCCGCGCCGCGTGCCCGGCCGTCGGGCGGGCATCCGGGTCCCGGGACAGGCAGGCCAGGCACAGCTCGCGCACCGGCTCCGGCAGCTGGGGCACCGCGAGCTCCGGCGGCCGGGCGGGACCGGCGGCATCGAGCCGGACGGCCTCGGCCCAGGTGGTCGCCGGGGACGGCGGCGCGCCCGTGAGCATCTCAAGCAGCAACGCGCCGAGACCATACACATCGGACGCCGGCGACGGCGGCTCGCCTCGCAGCGCCTCGGGTGCCGCGTAGGCCGGCGTACCGGCGACCAGCACGACCTCGCCCGACGAGCCGGGGCCGGACCGGCCGGGGCCGGACCGGCCGGGGCCGGACCGGCCGGGGCTAGCGAGCGCCGCGATGCCGAAGTCGAGCACCTTGGTGCCCGACGGGGTGAGCATGACGTTGCCCGGCTTCACGTCGCGGTGAACGATCCCCAGCCGGTGGGCCGCGGCGAGGGCGGCGGCGACATCGGCTCCGACCCGGACGGCCTCCGGCCACGGCAGCGGCCCGACCCGCAGGCGGTTGGCGAGCGTATCGCCCGCCAACAGCTCCATCACGAGGAACGGCATCACCACGCCGTCGTCGAGCGTCGCCTCGCCGTAGTCGTAGACCTGGGTCACGTGGGGGTGGGCGAACTGCGCCGCGGCGCGGGCCTCCCGGCGGACCGTCTCCCGCAGCCGCGGATCGGCGACCAGCGCGGGCGCGAGCGTCTTCACCGCCACGGTGCGTCCGAGCACCGTGTCGACGCCACGCCACACCTGCGACATGCCGCCCGTGCCGATGGGCTCTTCGAGCCGGTACCGGTCGGCCAGCCGCAGGCCCGCGGTCAGCTCCGCCACGCGCTCCAGTCAACCACGGCAATGCACCCCGCGACGGGGCGAGCACACCGCGGGCCACTCCGGGAACGGAATCGTGAGGCCGCCAGGGGCGGACGCGCGCGAAAACGTGCGACGACTCCCGGGGGGCACCTTGGGGCGGCGGAACGACACTCCCGGTTCAGGCCGCGAAGCATGGACATGCGAGCGTTTGTTGACCGAGCTACGGTAAGTCGCCGCTGTCGAGCGAAAGGGCAGCATCTGCATGGCCACCCCGACATCCGTGGAGGCGCTTGCCCCCGGGGATCACGCATGCCTGACGTTCTCCGACCCGGATGAACGTCTGGACATTGTTGCCGCGTTTGTCCAGGACGGGCTGGGCCGGGGGCACAAGGTCATGGCGTTCACGGAGTCGATCGCGCCGGAGCGCCTGAGCCTTGAGCTGACCGACCGCGGCATCCCGGTCGAGGAGAAGCTCGCCGATGGTCAGCTCGCGGTGTTCACCAGCGACGAGTCGTGGCTGGCGGGCGGCGAGCCGACCGCCGAGGGCATGATCGACCTACTCGCGCGCCACGTCGACCGGGCCAGCCGTGAGGGCTACGCCGGCCTGCGCGTCACCGCCGACATGTGCTGGGCGACGCGCCCGGGCGCGCGGGCCGAGCAGCTACCCATCTTCGAGGCCGAGGTGGGCGAGCTGTTCGCCGACGGCCGCCTGACGGCGATCTGCCAGTATGATCGGCAGAGCTTCGACGCGGTCACCCTGGCGTTCGCGACGGCCTCGCACGCGTACCTCGTCGCAGCGGTCGTCTATCACGAGGACCCGGTGCTGCGGATCTGCCGACAGCACCGCCCGCCCGGCATACGATTGGCGGGGGAGATCGACTACACCCACGCCGACAAGCTGGCCCTGGCGCTCAGCGAGGCGGCGCGGCTCGATCGCGACGTCCAGGTAAACCTCGCAAAACTGCGGTTCATGGACGCCGCCGCGGCAACGACGATCGTCCGCGGCGCGCTGAGCCTGCCCCCCGGCCGGGTATTGAACGTCGTCTGTGGGGGCGCCGTGTACCGGATGCTGCGGCTCGTCGGGGCGAGTGAAGTGCCGACACTCCGGGTAACGAGGACTCATGGCGAGCTCTGACCTCGGCAGAGCGAACCCGGGCGGCGCGCAACCGACGCCCGACGGACACGCTACCGCTGGCGCGTCCCGGGAGTCGTGGCGCCCCGTTGCGGCGTCTGGCGACCCCGGTGCCCGTACCGGTCCCATCGCCCCCACCGACGTCCCGCTCGACCAGCCCTTCGACTCGAACGACCTGTTCGCGTTGCGGGCCGCGGTGGCGGCGCACGCGAGCGACCTCGGGTTGTCGCCGGATCAGGTCGCGGACGTGGTGATGATCGCGCATGAACTGGCGAGCAACGTGGTCCGGCATGGCGGCACCACCGGACGGTTGCGCTTGTGGCGAGCCAACAACAGCGTCCTGTGCCAGGTCAGCGACACGGGACCGGGCCTGCCCGAGCCGGCGAGTGTCGGCATCGAGCGAGCGCCGTTGAGCGCGCTCGACGGCCGCGGACTGTGGATCGTGCGGCAACTCAGCGACCGGCTCGACATCGACTCCGGCCCTCAGGGCGCGACCCTCACGGCGACGATCGCGATCGAGCACACCAAGGGCTGAGATGCTCTGGGTCGGCACCTCCGGTTGGCAGTACCGCTCGTGGCGCGGCCCGTTCTATCCGCCGGGCCTTCCTCAGCGCGAGTGGCTCGAGTTCTACGCCGAGCGGTTCGCCACGGTCGAGGTGAACAACGCCTTCTACCGCCTTCCGGAGCGTTCGACGTTCGTCCAGTGGGCACAGCGTTCGCCCGACGACTTCGTCATCGCGGTGAAGATGAGCCGGTACCTCACCCACATCAAGCGGCTACGCGAACCCGCGGAGCCGGTGGCCCGGTTCTCCAACCGCACGGCCGGGCTGGGCGGCAAGCTCGGCCCGGTGTTGCTGCAACTGCCGCCCAGTCTGGTCGCGGACGCCACGGCCATCTCCGAGGTGCTCTCGGAGATGCCATCGACCGTACGCGTCGCGGTCGAGCCCCGTCACGCGTCCTGGTGGACCGACGCGGTGCGGGAGGTGCTGGCCAAGCACGGCACCGCGCTGTGCTGGGCCGACCGGCTCGGGCGGCCACTTAGTCCACTCTGGACGTCGGCCGACTTCGGCTACATCCGGCTGCACGAGGGGCGGGCCCGGCCGCGGCCACGCTACGGCCGGCAGGCCCTGTCGAGCTGGCTAGACCGGATCTGCGCGGCGTTCCCCGCACGGGCCGACGTCTACGTGTACTTCAACAACGACGCGGGCGGCGCGGCCATCGCCGACGCGAGCGAGTTCGCCGCCCTTGCTCGCCGCCGCGGCCTTCCCGTCACCCGTACGCCGCGACCGACCCGCTAGCAGGCAACACCGACGCATTGGGCGGGGTTCCCGTTGAGCGGGCGGCCCCCACCGATGGTGACGCCGAACCCGTTGGCGTTGATGCGGTTGGCCCACACGAGGTTGCGCGAGACGCTCGGCGCACACCCGACACTCCGAGCGGCTACCGGTCCACATTGAACGGATAGGGCACGAACGGGTCCGGGGCCGCTGGGCGTTCGTGGCGCAGGGCCAGCGCCGCGTGGTCATGACCCCGGATGACCGGCCAGGTGTCCACCCGCAGCGGGTCGGAGCGGCCGGAGCCGTCGGTGAGCAGGACGCCGCCATCGCAATAGATCTTGAAGGCGAACTCGTGGGAACCGAAGGCGACGGGCAGCCCGTCGACCAGGCGGCCGTTGAGCTCCAACCGCACCGGCCGACCAGTTATCGACTGGACGCGCAGCACGCCGGCGCCGTGACGCGGCACCTCGGGATAGCGCAACCGCTTGACGTAGCCCAGGTCCGAGTGTCCGTTGTAGACCTGCCAGGGTTCGTAAAGCGGCGTGTAGGCCTCGTAGAGCACCCGCCGTTGCCGCCCGCCGTCCCACTCGAGCACGAAGTCGAAGCCCGGGCGGTGGATGTTGATGCGCTCGTACCCGGCCTTCTCGGCCAGCCCGGCGACCACGGCCTCCTCGGGCGCCACGCCGGCACTGTCGTGGATCGCGGCACCGGGGAAGAGCGCCCCGAGCCGGCGGCCCACGTACGGGATGCGGCTCATGCCACCGACGAGCAGCACGTGGTCGACCGTCTGCGCGAGCGCATCGCGGCCCTTGGCGCGGATCTCGGCCGGGGTCAGGCTGTACTGCTGCGTCATCAAGGCGGCCCGCAGCGCGGCCAGCACGAGGTTGTCGGCCCCGTCCATCTGGGTGCGGAACGCCACCTCGAGCTGTTCGCGCCGGTACCGGAGGACCTTTGGGTAGGCGAGCTGACGAGGCAGCACGATCGGATGCTCGGTGGCCCGGGACAGCCGGATCTTGGCGCGGCCCGCCTCCCGTTCCAGCAGGGCCCAGGCCAGCGCCGGCTGCGGATGGTACTCGAGGTCGAATCCCTCCCGGGACATCTCATCGCGGAGGTCGCGAGCGATGGCCGTGTCGAGCGCGTCCCCGGCCATGGCGACGCCGAGCGAGGCGAGCACCGACACCTCGGGGCGCGGACCACCCACGACGTCGAGCACCGCGATGTCCAGGGTGCCGCCGCCCATGTCGAAGACGAGCAGCCGTCCCGCTGGGCGTTCGGCGTACTCGAGGAAACGGTTCGCGAGCCAGGCCACCCCGGCCGCGATGGGCTCGTCGATCAGACCAGAGTCGCCCAGCGGCAGGCCGGCGCGGGTGGCGATGTCGATCAGCCGGCGACGTTGGGCGCCGTCCCACATGGCCGGGCAGCCCAGGCGCAGGTCGCCCTCCTCGGACAGCGGCCGGCCGAGCTTGGCGGCCCGCGCGGCGATCTCCGTGAGGATCGCCCCGATCACCTCGTCGGCGGGCAGGTCGCTTGGCCCGTGGGCACCGACGACCGTGAGCGCGTCGCGGCGATCGGTGATCGTCCGCTTGACGGAACGGATCAGCAGTTCCGGGTCCGCGTCCTCGGCGTCCTCGCCGACGACGAGCCGGCCGCCGAGGTACGCCGCGACCGACGGCAGCCAGGTCGTGGTGCGTCCGAGCGGAAACACGTCGGCGGGGCCCCACGCGGTTCGCTCCGCGATGAGCGACGTGGACGTTCCGAAGTCCACACCGACAGCCAGGCTGTCGGGCTGCGCCATGGCGCCCCCTTACAGCGGCGCCACCTGCGCCTTGGAGATGAGTAGATCCCCCTGGGGGGCTCGCCAGGTATAGCCCGGGCGTACCACAGAAATCCGCGACCCGTCCCCAACCAACCCACCGATCGGAGCATGTCGGGCCGGGTCGAACGGCTCCTCATCGCCCGCCCGTCCGATGGGTTCCAACTCGTACGCGTCGACCTGCGCCCGGATCCGTTCGATCAGCACGTCGGGCTCGGCGCCGCTGTGAGCCAGCTCCTCGACCTCCATGGCGAGCTCAGCGAGGCCGCGGACGAGGTCGATCCGCGCCTGCCGGTCCTGCGCCTCCCGCAGGCCGCCCGCCCGGGTCTGGCCAGCGCGCACCTCCGCCTCCAGGTCGGCGCAGCGCTGCGTCAGCTCGTCGCATCGCCGGGCCAGCTGCGCCGCCTCGCGCTGCAGCGCCAGGGTCCGCTCGTCGGGAACCGCCGGCGCCCCTCGCGCGCCGACCGGTGCCTGGTCCGCGACGGCGGTTGCGGCGCGCCACCGGTAGGACCGGCCGGTGATCACCACGTTGGGGTGCTTCTTCAGCGCCTTCTGGACGCCCGGCCACGCCTTGTCGGCGGCGGCGCGCTCCACTCCCGCCGCGACGAGCCCGTCCTTGAGCGCCACGGCGCCCCGTGGCTTACCCGCCCGCCGCAGCAGCTCGACGACCGCCGCGACCGGGTCAGCCCCGAACTGCCCCGCCATCCCCGACGCGTCGGCGCCATCCGTTCGATCCACACCGGCACTGTAGTGTCCGTTCCGCCTACCGGTCGGGTTGGACCTGGCGTGATCGCGAAGGATTGGTGTCGCATGGCAGCACCAATCCTTCGCGATCACGCGATGTCCTCTACGAGCGGAGCGTGACCACCGAGTCGGCCGCGGCGACGAGCACCGGGTCGTGGGTGGCGACCACGACGGCCATGCCGGCCGCCGCGGCGTCGGCGAGCGCCCGTACGAGCAACTCGGCGTGGGCCTCGTCCTGGCGCGACGTGGGCTCGTCGAGCACGGCCACGTCGGGTGAGGCCACGAGCACCCGCACGACGGACAGCCGTTGCCGCTCCCCGCCCGACAGCGCCCGCACCGGCCGGTGCCGCAGTGGCCCCAGTCCGAGCGCGTCGATCCAACCATCAATCGCCGCATCGGACTGGACCAGATGGTCGGCTCGCAAGCTCGCCGACGGGGCCATCTGGGCGGCTCGCAAGCTCGCCGATGGGGCCAGACCGCGCGCGAGCCGGACCAGCCGCAGGTTCTCGACGACGTCCAGCGTGTCGAGCAGCGTGGTGGTCTGGCTCGCCACCGCGATGTGCCGGCGGCGCAACGCGGCCAGGGCCGGTCGATCCAGCCGAGCCAGATCGTGGCCGAGCACGACGACCGAGCCCGCGTCGGGGCGCTCGAGGCCGCACAGCACCCGCAACAGGGTCGTCTTGCCGGAGCCGGAGCGTCCCTGCACCACGGTGAGCGAGCCCGACCGCACCTGCAGATCCTGGCGGTCGAGCACGCGCCGCCCGCCCCGGTCGACGGTGATCCCCGACAGCGAGGCGACGACCTCCGACCCAGCCGGAGCAGGACGCTCCGATGTGGACATGACTCCCGGCGAAGGGCAGCGGTCACCGTCGGGCGAGCTCAGCACGATCGCCTCGCCATCGGACGATGCCCGGGCGAGTCGGGTGATGCCGGTGGAGACCCGGAGCGGCTCGGGCAGGCGTACCCATCCCCGGTCGTCAACGACCAGCGACTCGGCGCCCGTGGCCACCCACTCCTCGCTGAGCCGACCGTCGCGGATGCGCACGATGCGGTCGGCGATCCGGGCGGCCCGCTCGTCGTGGCTGACCACGAGCAGCGCGGCGCCGACGGAGCGCGCGGCCATGGCGAGCAGGTCGTAGACACCGTCGGCCGACTCGCGGTCCAGCTCCGCCGTGGGTTCGTCGGCCAGCACCAGCACCGGGCCGTGTGCGACAGCGGCGCAGACCGCGACGCGCTGGGCCTCACCGCCCGACAACGTCACCGGACGGCGGCCGGCCAGCGCGCCCAGATCGAGCCGGTCGAGCAGCTCGCGCGCCCGGATCCGGGCGGCGCGCCGTCCACCGCCGCCCAGACGCGTCTGGAGGGCGACGTTGTCGAGCACCGTCAGCTCGGGGCGAAGGTTGCGTCCGTGGTGCTGGTCGACGAGCCCGATCGAGCGGCACCGCAGCCGGGTGCGCTCGCGGTCGCCCGCGCTGGCCAGATCGACGCCGCACACGTCGACGATGCCGGCGCTGGGCGCCCGCTCCCCGATGAGCACCCGCATGAGGGTCGTCTTGCCCGATCCGTTCGGGCCGTGCACGACCACCCGCTCCCCCGCCGCCACGTCGAGGGTCAGGCCGCGCAACGCGGCCACGTGGCCCCGCGGCGTCGGGTAGAGGCAGAACAGGTCCTGCGCCCGGACCGTGCTCGTCGCCGAGGTCACCACAGTCCCTCCTCCGGCCGGCGCGGCAACGGCTCGCGCGCCGCCGTGGCAGCGACGATCGCGCACACCACCAAGCCGATGCCGACCCCGAGAAGCACCACGGCCGCTGTCCACACTGGACCTATGGCCAAAACCAACGGTGGCACCGGCGACGTGCCGACCGCGGTCACCATGACGAGCGCCGTGGTCAACATCGACAGTACGAGTCCCATGAGGACACCACCCGGCACGCCGACCGCGACGACCGCGAGCGTCCGCACGAACAGAGCCCGCCGCAGCGTGGAGGGGGCCACACCGTCGCTTTCCCAGGCATAGAGCTGCGCCGACTCGTTGCGCTGTTCGGCGAGCCCGAGCAGCACCAGCGCCACCACAGCGACGAGGAGGGCCAGCAGTGCGCTGCCCGTCAGGAGGCGACTGGCCCCGACCGCGAGGGGGTCGGCGGCGAGCTGGGCCTCGTCGGCGGCGCGCAGATCCGACCGCAGGCGGTCGTAGGGTGCCGACCGCAGCGCGTCGGCGAGCTGGTCGGCCCGCCCGGTCGGCGCCGCGAGCCACAGCTCGCTCACCGAGCCCGTCCCGGGGTCGCGGGCGTCGAGCGCGTCGGCGAGGGTGTGCACGTCGCCGACGACGAAGGTGCCGCCCACCGTCGGGAAGCGATGGACGACCGCGACCACTCGGGCCGACAGGGGTGCCATTCCGCCGACATCGAGCTGCAGCAGCCCGTCCTGCGCGGCCGCGGCGGTGCCGGCATCGGCGAGAACGGGAATGGGCTGCGTCACGACCGCACCCGGCTGCAGCACCACCTTCGTCCCCGCGATCCGATAGCTCACGTCGAGCCGCCCGTCGCTGACCGAGGCCGTCGCGGTGGTGGGGTCGGCCGGCGCCCAGTCTGTCCATCCCGGACTCACGGCGTCCGGAAACATCGGCGGCCCGAGGCTGATGCGCCCGACCAGCGCCTCGGCGTCGTTGCCGCCCTCGCCGGTGCGGTGCAGGCGTCGCGTGGCGGCGAAGCTCGACTCGGTGACGGTTACGGCGAAGGCGCGGGCGGGCGACGACTCCTGCGGGACCGACGCCACCAGCCGCGCGCCGTCGACCCGCAGCGGCAGCCCGATGTCCCGGCCATCGGCCGTGCGCAACCACAGGCTCAGGTCGACGTCGGCGAGGTCGCCACTGGCCAGGATTTCAAGAGTACGGGCACCGGCCGGCACCTCGAAGCCCCTGGGGAGCGTTGCCGGCCGGTCACCAGCTCCGAGCAGCCGGCCAACCCGCGCCGCCGACGGACCGCCCACGACGGCGTCCCAGGACCGGATGTGGGTCAGCGCCCCCGGATCGACCCCGACGAGCTCGGCGGTGACGGTACGCGAGGCGTTGACGCGTACACCGGCGGCGGCCCGGATGACCGGGTGGACACTCGCGCCGGTGTCCGATGCGAACCTGGTCAGGGGCGCGACGTCCAGCGGTCGCTGCAACGTCGGTCCGGTTCGGACGGTCGCGTCGAGCGGGACGGCGAACGTCGCCTGGTCGGCGGCGCCCTGCCGCAGGGTCGCCTGGTACGCGCCGGCGAACACGACGATCCCCGTCGCCGCCGCGAGGAAGGCGGCCGTGGCGGCCGGGCGCAGAGGCTCTCGCACGGCACCGAGCAGCCCGAGCTGGTGGGCGATCCAGCGACGGGGCGTGAGCGCCATCGTCAGCCGGGCGCCCGCCGCGGCCAGCGCCGGCCATACCCGACCCACGAGCAGCCCGCCGCACACCACGACGATGACCGGCAGCGCGAGCAGAAGTGGGTCGGTCCGGTCGCCGAGCGACGCTGACGTGACCGCTCCCCGGGCGAGCGCAAGCGCGGCGACGAGGACCCCGGCGACAATCGTGAAGTCCACCAGGCGCGCCGGCGAGACGACCGTGGCGGGCGCGTCACCGCCGCGAAGCTCGCGAGCGGCGCCGGCATCGTCGAGCAGCCCGGCGGTCAGCGTCGCCACGACGACCGCGGTCGCGGCGAGCGCTCCACCGAGAACGGTCGGCGTGGCCGCCGCAACCGCGTCAACGGCGGAGGCCCAGGCCGGCAGGTCGGCCGACCGGGCCCGCCAGGCGGCCACGGCCAGGCCGGCCGCGAGGCCGACCACGGTGCCGCCGAGCACCGGCACGGCCGCCGAGATCACGGTGAGAAGTCCCGCCCTGCCGCGCGAGGCCCCCCGCCGGCGCAGCAGCGCCACCGCGGCGGTGTGGTCACGCCGCAGGCCGATCGCGCCGATCGCGGCGAAGCCGAGCAGCAGCGCCATCGCCGCCCCGCCGAGCAGCGCGAACCGACGGGCCGACCGCTCGGCGCGCGCCGCCTCCGCCCGCAGCGTGTTGTCGGGGGCCGCGAGCGAGAGCCGGTCGCGGTAGAGCTCGATGCTGACCCGTACGCTGCGATCCAGGTAGCCGTCGACGCCGAGCTGGTCGACGCGGTCGAGGTCGACGGAGGTCACCCAGCTGTAGGTCCGCTGGAACGCCGCGAGCGCCTCGAGTTGAGCGGCCGCCGCCACGCCGTCGGCGAGCAGAACGGACTCGGGCCCGGGGTCGAACGAACCGGTCAGCAGCAGCGGGTCGGCGCGCTCGGCCCGCCCCACCACGACGAGTCCGAGCGTGGGGTCGGGGTTCGGCGTCCCGGCCCCGAGCGCGACGACCTCGCACAGGTCGGGCCGGCACTGCGTCGGCAGCCGGCCCGACGTGAGCCGGACGGCGGTGCGAAGGTCGTCGGCGGCGCCGAAGTAGTACGAGCCGCCCTTGCCGTCGGCGATCCGTCGGGTCAGCACCTGGGCCCGGATCGGGCCGGTCGCCAGCTGGGTGAGCCCGGCGCGGGCCTCGCCGTCGAGCTGCCGGATCCGCTCCGGCGCCTCGCGCAGACCCTGGTAGTACGCCACGACGCTGCGGTCGCCCGGCGGCAGCGCCGCGACGCCGTACCGCACCGCCTCGACCGCCACCAGCGTTACCGTGTTGGCGGCGAGCACGGGCAGCACGGTCGCCACGGCGACGCCGAGGCTCACGAGCAGCCACCGGGCCGGGTGATGGCGCAGCCGGGCCCACGCGAGAGAACCGACAACACCCACACGGCCTCCGCTGCTCGAACCTGACTAACCGGTAGACTCTATTCGGCAGGTTAGCACCGGTGCGAAGGAGTGCGCGGGTGGCGTCGGTCGTCGTGGACGGCATCGCGGTCCCGATCTCGATAGGCGGGCACGCGGCCCTCGACTTCTGCAACACCCGGGCCGGCTGGGGTTCGCCGCAGCCGAAGGAGTACCTGAAGGCCCACACCCATCTGTGCGTGTGGGCCCGCGAAAACGGCCTGCTGTCTGCGACCGCGACCGCCCGCCTGCGACGCGCCGCCGCGACCGACCCGGAGGCCGCCCAGCGCGTGGTGGACCGGGCGGTCGCTCTCCGGGACGCGCTCTACGCGGTGCTGACCGGGGCGGCCCGGCCCCGAGACTGGAGCCTGCTCAACGACGAGGTGCGGCTGGCCGTCGCCGCGTCCCACCTCGCCCCGACCGACGCCGGGCGGCCCGCGACCTGGGTGCTGGCCCCGCCGCGAGCCGTCACCGTGGAGCTTCCGTTGCTCGCGGTGGCCCATGCGGCGGTCGACCTGCTCACGTCGCCCGCGGGCGTGACCGTCGCGGCCTGCCCCGGGCGTGGCTGCGGTTGGCTCTTCACCGACCCACGCCAGCGACGGCGCTGGTGCTCGATGGCGTGGTGCGGCAACCGGTCCAAGGTCCGCCGCCACGCCGAACGCCACCGCGAAAACCTGCGCCGATCATGAACTAGGGTTCCTTCTCGACGGTGTGTCGAGGCCCCGTACTTCATGATCGGCCGGCATGGGGTGTCAGCGCAGCCGCCGGTCGAACCCAACGCGGGTTCTCCCGCGCGTCGGCCGGAACGCCCAGGTCGGCGGGAGCGGTCGGGTCGGAGGAGGCGGCCGCGTCGGCGGGAGCGGCCGCGTGGGGCGCTGTCAAGGTCATGCCAAGATTCTCGGCGACCACCCTAGGCCGCAGCGCTCATCACCCTGTGCGTCCGCTGTGACCGCGTCCGCGCGTGCGAAGTTCCCCTAGTACCCCGGAACGCCGCCACCGCCACCGCCGCCGCCCGACAGCACGATGGCACCGACAATCGCGATGACGGCCACCACGACCGCGAGCGCCACCCAGAGGGTGCGTTTGGCGAGCATGTCGATCACCTCCGCCTTATCCATACCCCGTTCACCGGCAATCACCACCACAATGCCGGCGCGGATGGACCGCGCACCCGATGTCGGACGGCCTCATCGCCGACTAGCCTGTTCGCAACGGCGCGGCCTGGATTCATGATCAGCGCTGGCCCTTCGGACCGCGCCCGCACGGGAGGTGCCCCACGGTGGCTGAGCACGACCGGACGACGCAGGCCGCGGCGTACCTCAGGATGCTGCTGGTACGCCCAGGCGAGCCGCGGTCGGTATGGCAGAAGTACGCGCCCGACACGCCCCCCGCCGAGATCGATGTCGCCGCCGCGGCGGAGGTGCTCGCCCGTCACACCGGCGCCGAGCGGCCGGTCGCCGAGCTGACCTCGGCCGTGCGGCGGGCGCTGGACGGCACGGCCCTCGACCACCAGATGGTCGACCTGTTCATTGAGGCTTTCCAGATCACCCCCCGGCACGCCGGTCGGCTGCGCGACCTGATGCGCGGCTCCGACTCGGTCCGGGTCATCACCGGCGATGTGCTGCCCGCGCCCGAGCTGTCCGAGCAGAGCAGCCCGCCGGGCTACGAGACGCTGGCCCTGCACGAGCTGCACACGCTCGGGCCCGACGGGCTGCCGGCCGAGCACCAGACGATCCAGGCCATCAAGTCCACAGTGGATCGGCTCGAGTCGTACCCCTACCGCTTCGACACCGACGAGCTGGTCGTCGAGGTGATCCGGGGCGGCCGGCTGGGTGACCGGTTCTACCGGCTCACGGAGACGCTGTTCGGGGTCGACATACTGCTCGCTCCTCCGCTCGGACGGGACGAGACGGCGCTCATGCACTACCGGACGACGTTCCTCTACCGGAACCCGCCCGAGCCCGAGTTCCGCCGCGGCGTGATGCACTCCACGAAGGACATCACGATCTGGGTCAAGTTCCATCCCGACCGGCTGCCGGCCCGCGTGTGGTCGGCCCGGTGGGACCGGCTCCACCACGCGCAGATCATGGACCAGCAACTGGTCGAGCTCGACGATGAGTTCTCCGTCCACTCCCGGTTCGACGCGGTCGAGCAGGCGATCGTCGGCTTCTACTGGTCCTGGGACTGAGACCGCGTCACCACCCGGTAGGCGGCCGGGTCGAAGCGCCGCGCGCGCAGCCGGTAGGTGAAGCTGTACCCGGGCCAGAGGGTGGAGTTGCGCCCGGTCGTGTCGAGGTACCAGCTGCGGCAACCGCCCCGCAACCAGACCGTGCCGGCCATGCGGCGGTCGACATCGGCGACATAGTCGGCCTGCGCGCGCCGGGTCGGCTCGACGGCCGCGGCGCCGGTCCGCCGCAGGTGCCGCAGCGCGGCCACCACGTAACGGATCTGGGCCTCGGCCATGAACACCACCGAGTTGTGGCCCAGGCCGGTGTTGGGCCCGAGGAGCAGGAACAGGTTGGGGAACCCGTGCACCGTGGTGCCCAGGTACGCGCGCATGCTGCCCTGCCAGGCCTCGGTGAGGCTGCGCCCGTCGCGTCCCCGGATCCGGTGGGCCACGGGCGCGTCGGTCACACGGAACCCTGTCCCGAAGATGATCGTGTCGACGTCGCGTACTCGACCATCGACGGTGACCACCCCCTCCGGCCGCACCTCCGCGATGGCGTCCGTGACCACCTCGACGTTGTCGCGGACCAGCGCCGGGTAGAAGTCGTCGGAGAGCAGCACCCGTTTGCAGCCCATCGTGTAGTCGGGCGTCAGGGCGGCCCGCAGCCGCGGATCGGCGATGCTGCGCCGCAGATGGCGGGCCGCCACCCGCTGGGCGAACCGCATGACCGGCGGGCGCAGGAAGCCGAGCGCGAACGCCTCCCGGCCCCAGTAGATCCCGGCCCGGACGACGCGCTGCGCCGGCGGCAGCGCCGCGAAGAACCGCCGTTCGAGCGCGGTGATGGCCCGGTCCCGGCGCGGCAGCACCCAGGCGGGCGTCCGCTGGAACAGGTGCAGCCGGGCCACGCTCGGGGCGATCCGCGGCACGAACTGCGCCGCCGACGCCCCGGTGCCCACCACGGCGACGCGCCGACCGGCCAGGTCGAGGTCGTGGTTCCACCGGGCCGAGTGAAAGGTCTCGCCGGCGAACGTCTCCAGCCCCGGCAGCGGCGGCATCCACGGCTCGCTTAGCGGTCCCGCGGCGGCGACGAGCACGTCGGCGGAGTCGGGGCCGTCCGATGTGTCCAGGCACCAACGCCCCGTCGTCTGGTCCCACGTGGCCCCGAGCACCTCACAGCCCAGTCGCAGGTTGCTTTTCAGGCCGTACGCGTCAACGCAACGCCGCAGGTACTCCCAGATCTCCGCCTGCCCCGAGAAGCTGCGCGTCCAGCCCGGATTCGGCGCGAACGAGAACGAGTAGAGGTGTGACGGCACGTCGCAGGCGCAGCCGGGATAGGAGTTGTCGCGCCACGTCCCGCCCACGTCGTCGGCTCGTTCGAAGACCACCAGGTCGTCGAAGCCCGCCTGCCGCAGCCGGATCGCGATGCCGATCCCGCCGAAGCCCGCACCGACGATCGCCACCCGCATGGGTGCCAGCCTATCGGCGCTCCGGCCGGCAATATCGCTGGTGGGTCCGGGGTGGGGCGTGCCTATGCTGACCACTGCCATGGGAGCACCCACCTCGCCGCTGACGGATCTGCGGCCGCGACTGACCGGCCTGATGCTGCGGGATCAGCGCCGGCTGCAGCGACGCATCGACGGCGCCGCGAAGACTCGTGACCCGGCCGCGCGCGCCACGATCGCCGAGAAGATCACCGCGGACATCGAGCAGGCCGAGCAGCGGCTGGCCCGGCGAGCGGCGGGCGTACCGGCGGTGACCTACCCCGAGGAACTCCCGGTCAGCCAGCGCCGCGACGACATTCGCGACGCGATCCGCGACCACCAGGTCGTGATCGTCGCGGGCGAGACCGGCTCGGGCAAGACCACCCAGCTCCCGAAGATCTGCCTCGAGCTCGGGCGGGGAGTCCGAGGGCTGATCGGCCACACGCAGCCGCGGCGCATCGCGGCCCGCACCGTGGCCGAGCGCATCGCCGAGGAGCTGGGCACGCCGCTCGGCGAGGCCGTCGGCTTCCAGGTGCGCTTCACCGGCCAGGTCGGCGAGGACACGCTCGTCAAGCTGATGACCGACGGCATCCTGCTCGCCGAGCTCGGGCAGGACCGGATGCTCACGCAGTACGACACGATCATCATCGATGAGGCGCACGAGCGCAGCCTCAACGTCGACTTCATCCTGGGCTACCTCCAGCAGCTCCTGCCCCGCCGGCCCGACCTGAAGGTCATCGTCACGTCGGCGACGATCGACCCGGAGCGCTTCTCCCGCCACTTCGGCGGCGCCCCGGTGATCGAGGTCTCCGGCCGCACGTACCCGGTGGAGGTCCGCTATCGACCGCTCATCGACCTCTCCCCCGGTGACGACGACGATGACGAGCCGGTGGCCGCCGTCGTGCGCGACCCGATCCAGGCGATCTGCGACGCGGTCGACGAGCTGCGGGCCGAGGGTCCCGGCGACGTGCTCGTCTTCCTCAGCGGCGAGCGGGAGATCCGGGACACGGCCGATGCGCTACGACGCCTCAACCATCCCGACACCGAGGTCCTTCCCCTGTACGCGCGACTGTCCACAGCGGAGCAGCACCGCGTCTTCCAGCCGCATGCCTCCAGACGGATCGTGCTCGCCACCAACGTGGCCGAGACCTCGCTCACCGTGCCGGGCATCCGCTACGTGGTCGACCCGGGCACGGCCCGCATCTCCCGCTACAGCCACCGGTTGAAGGTGCAGCGGCTGCCGATCGAGGCCGTGTCGCAGGCATCGGCCAACCAGCGCAAGGGCCGCTGCGGGCGCACGTCCGACGGCATCTGCATCCGGCTCTACGGTGAGGACGACTTCGCGGCCCGGCCCGAGTTCACCGAGCCGGAGATCCTGCGCACCAACCTCGCGTCCGTCATCCTCCAGATGACCGCCCTCGGGCTCGGCGACGTGGCGGCGTTCCCGTTCATCGACGGGCCCGACCGGCGCAACGTCGCCGCCGGCATGGACCTGCTCCACGAGCTCGGCGCGCTCGAGGCACCCGCGTCCGGGAAGGCGCCCGGACCGGGCCGGCTCACGCCGCTCGGCCGCCGGCTGGCGCAGCTGCCGATCGACCCGCGGCTGGGTCGGATGGTGCTCGAAGCCGAGCGCAACGGCTGCGTCCGGGAGGTGCTCGTCATCACGGCCGCGCTGTCCATCCAGGACCCCCGTGAGCGGCCGACCGACGCTCGGCAGGCCGCTGACGAGAAACACGCCCGGTTCGCCGACCCGACGTCGGACTTCCTCGCGCACCTCAACCTCTGGCAGCACGTCCAGGAGCAGCAGCGGACGCTGTCGTCCAACCAGTTCCGCCGCATGTGCCGCACCGAGTTCCTCAACTACCTGCGGGTGCGCGAGTGGCAGGACCTGGAGAGCCAGCTGCGGCAGCTGGTCCGCTCGATGGGCGTGCACGTCGGCGAGGCTGGGGCCGACCCGTACCGGATCCACCTGTCGCTGCTGTCCGGTCTGCTTTCCCACATTGGACTCAAGGACGTGGAGAAGCAGGAGTACGGCGGAGCCCGGGGCGCGAAGTTCGCGATCTTCCCGGGCTCCGCTCTCTTCCGGCGGTCGCCCCGGTTCGTGATGGCGGCCGAACTGGTGGAGACGTCCCGGCTGTGGGCACGCGTGGTCGCCCGGATCGAGCCGGAGTGGGCCGAGTCGCTCGCCGGCCATCTGGTCAAGCGCAGCTACAGCGAGCCGCACTGGGAGGCCAACGCCGGCGCGGTCATGGCGATGGAGAAGGTGACGCTCTACGGCGTGCCCCTCGTGGTGCAGCGCAAGGTGAACTACGGCCGCATCGACCCGGAGTTGAGTCGACAGCTGTTCATCCGCCACGCCCTCGTCGAGGGAGACTGGACCACCGAGCACCGCTTCTTCCACGCCAACCGGGAGCTGCTCGAGGAGGTGTCCGAGCTCGAGCACCGCGCCCGGCGCCGTGACATCGTCGTCGACGACGAGACGCTGTTCGCCTTCTACGACCGGCGTATCGGCGCCGACGTGGTCTCGGGCCGGCACTTCGACAGCTGGTGGAAGAAGACCCGGCGCACCCAGCCCGACCTGCTCGACTTCTCCGCCGCGATGCTCGTCACGGAGGCGGCGGCCGGCG
>Ga0209382_10002883_pt1 | contig 24456 bp, 22 predicted proteins | sample SoiMetdeltSBSDD5_FD_187599 | JGI IMG/M metagenome (GOLD analysis project Ga0209382, IMG submission 187599) | Bulk soil microbial communities from a Populus tree surrounding site in Tennessee, USA - Soil MetaG P. deltoides SBSDD5 (SPAdes) (version 2) | ecosystem: Environmental > Terrestrial >...
GCCGGTGGCGGCGCGCACCGGGTGCCGTCGGCCCGGTCGAGGGGGAGGCGACGATGCACGCCTCTGACGCCTGGATCGTGGGGTCGGTTCTTGCCGGTGGCGGCGCGCACCGGGTGCCGTCCCCTGCCGCATTTGTGGTCGGTCCGGTTGAGGGGGGAGGCGACGATGCACGCCGCTGATGCCTGGATCGTGGGGTCGGTTCTTCCCGGTGTCGGCGCGCACCGGGTGCCGGTGCGGGTTGGGGTCGTCGTGGGGCAGACCGCGGGGGGAGGTGGCGGTGCACATTCCTGATGGGTGGGTGGATCTGCCGACTTCGGTTGGGGCTGGGGTTGTGGCCGTGGCCGGGACGGGCGCGGCGGCGCGGCGGGCGGCGGCGGCGTTGCGGGAGAAGGCGACGACGTTGCCTGCTGTCGTTGCGGCCTATGTGCTCGTCGCCCAGCTGTTGGTGATCCCGGTCGGCTTCGGGACCAGCGCGCACCTCATCGGGACGGGGTTGGCGGCGTTGCTCGTGGGGCCAGCAGTGGCGATCGTCTGCGTCACAGTGGTCGTCGTCGTTCAGGCCCTGGTGCTGGCGGACGGCGGGGTTACGGCGATCGGGCTCAACGTCATCAACGACGGCCTCGTCCCGGCGCTCGTCACCTGGGGGCTCTTCCTCGCCGTCCGCCCGTGGGTGGCGAGCCAGCGGCGTCGGGTCGCGGCTGCGGCCGGCGTCGCCGCGGCGATCGGGTCGTTGGCGGCGGCGGGGGCCGCGACGCTGGCGTTCGTCCTCGGGGGGACCGACGCCGTGCCGGCGCACATCGTCGCCGCCAGCATGGGCGGCGCTCAGCTCGGGGTCGCAGTGCTCGAGGGCGTCCTGACGGCCCTGATCCTCACGACGATCCTTCGCCTCCGACCCGACCTCGTCCGCGCGGTTCGACGCCCGGCCCCGACGCAGCCGCCGTCGACACCCAGCCCCAATCCGACGGAGCCGTCGTCGACGCCTAGCCCGGCCCCGACGCCGACGCCGACGCCGACGCCGACGCCGACGCCGACGCCGACGCCGACGCCGCCGCCGCCGCCGTCGACGCCTAGCCCGGCCCCGACGCCGCCGCCGTCGCCCGACTTCGCCAAGGTCGCCGGGGCAGGCCACGAAGGCCCCAGCCCCGGCGAGGCAGCACCGGTCGAGCCGCCATCGGCCGAGGCGGACCTGGAGCCGGCTCCATGAGCGCGACCCACGGGCAGGCGGCGCCGGCCCAGCGCCTGCGCGGACCGCTGTCGGGTTTGCCGCCGACGGCGAAGGTCGGCGGCTTGGTCGTGTTCCTCGTCGTCGTGGGGGTGACGCCGTCGTCGATGCCGTGGGCGTTGGGGATCGAAGCCGCCGCCGCCGTGCTGCTTGCCGTCCTCGCGCTGGTCGACTGGCGAGCGGTCGTCGCCCGGCTGACCCTCGACCTGCCGCTGGTGGTGCTGGCCGTGACCTACGCCCTGGCCGGTCGGGCGCCTCACGTCGACGTCCTCGGGGTCGACCTGTCGGAGCCGGGCCTGCGGGCCGGGCTGACGATCCTCGCCAAGGCCACCATCGGCATCGTGACGGTGAGCGCCCTGGCGGCGGCGTCGTCGGTGCCGGAGATCCTCGACGGCCTGCGGCGGCTCGGCACTCCTCGCTGGTTCGTGCAGCTGGTCGCCCTGACCGCCCGTCAGCTCCAGGTCCTGCGGCGCGACCTGGCTCGCATGCGTCTCGCCGTCGCCATCCGCACCGGCTCGACGCGCCCGACCACGACGCTCGCGGTCGGTGCCCGCTGCCTGGGCACCCTGTTCGTCCGATCGACCGAGCGAGCCGACCGCCTCCGCCTCGCCGCCGAGCTGCGCGGGGGAGCGCCGGAGCAGGCCGAATGACGAAGCCCGCTGACCTGTTGTTGATCGGTCACGGCAGCCGCGACCCCGAGGCCGCCAAGGAGTTCGGCCTGCTCCACGAGATGGTCGAGTCCCGCCTGCCCGGGCGCCGGGTGGCCGGCGGGTTCCTCGAGCTGAGCGACCCGCCCATCGACGACGCGGTCGACGAGCTGGTGGCCGCCGGGGCGACCGACGTCGTGGCCGTGCCGTACGTCCTCTTCGGTGCCGGCCACCTGAAGGACGACGGCCCGGCGGTGCTAGGCCGCGCGCGGCGACGACATCCTCAGGTCCGTTTCCGGCTGGCCCGCGACCTCGGCGTCCACCCTGCAGTGCTCGACGTCGCCGAGCGCCGCAGCCGGGCGGCCGTGACCGGGTCCGAAGGCGGCACGGTCGTGCTCATCGGGCGAGGCTCGACCGATCCCGACGCCTGCGCCGAGTTCGTGAAGTTGGGCCGGCTCCTGGCCGACGGTCGAGGCTTCGACGCCGTCGAGCCGGCGTTTGCCGCGATGTCCCGGCCGACGGTGGAGGAGGCGCTGGAGCGGCAGCGCGTGCTCGCCGCCCGGGAGATCGCGGTTGTGCCGCTGTTCCTGTTCTCCGGCGTGCTGGTCGACCGCATCGGCGAACGAGCCAGCGCGTGGGCCGCCGAGCATCCCGACGTCACCCTGACCGTTGGTGACCCGCTCGGGGCCGACGAACGCCTCGCGGACCTGGTGGTCGAGCGGCTGGCCGAGGCCGAGCATGGCGACGTCCGCATGAACTGCGACCTCTGCAGCTACCGCGTCCGCCTCCCCGGCTTCGAGGAGCGGGTCGGCACGCCGTTGTCGCTGGCCCCACCGGAGAGGGCACCCCGAGGTTGGCGAGCCCGGCGGGCGGCCAACCAGGCGGTGGCCGAGGCGAGCACCCGCCGGGAGCGACCCCGTCGCGGTCTTGGACGGCGCAGCGGCATCCCTCCTGCCCCGGCCCAGGACGGGCCGGTGATCGAGGTGCGAGGCCTGACCCACCGGTGGGCCGACGGCTCGGTTGGTCTCGCCGGGGTCGACCTCTCGGTCGAGGGCGGCGAGCGTCTGGCAGTGCTGGGCCCCAACGGCTCAGGCAAATCGACGCTGGCATTGCACTTGGTCGGTGGGCTGGCCGACGGGGTCGACGGCGTCAGCAGCACCGGCACGATCGCGGTGTCGGGTCGCACGGTGGAACGCTCGGCCCTGCGTGAGGTGCGGCGTCGGGTGGGCCTGGTGTTCCAGGATCCGGACGATCAGATCCTCCTTCCGACGGTGGCCGCGGACGTCGGGCTGGCACCGACGAACGTGGGCCTGGAACCAGAGGAGGTGGCCGACCGAGTGGAGCGGGCGCTCGACGTGGTAGGCCTGACCGACGTGGCCGACCGGGCACCCGAGCATCTCAGCCTGGGTGAGCGACGACGGGTCGCCTTGGCCGGCGTCCTGGCCGCCCATCCCGAGATCCTCGTGCTGGATGAGCCGACGGCGAACCTCGACCCGGCGGCGCGCCGGGACCTGATCGAGGTCATCCGGGGACTCGACCTGACGACCGTGGTGATCACCCACGACCTGCCGTTGGCGTTGGAGCTGTGCCCCCGATCGGTGGTGCTCGCTCACGGGCGGGTGGCGGTCGAGGGCCCGACCGAGACCCTCTTCGCCAACCCCACCCTCCTCGCCGCCCATCGCTTGGAGCTTCCGTACCGCATGTCGTTCTGATTGATCTCATGTGCCCCAGTGTGCCATACTCGAACACATGTTCGTATCGCGGTTGCGAGGAATTTGGCGGAGGCCCGGGTCAGGGGATCGGTTCGCCGATGCCGAGGAGGTTCCCTTCGCTGTCCCGGAACCAGACCGCTCGCTCGCCCGTGCCCTTCGACGGGTAGTTGCCCTCGACGACGGCGATGTCGTTGACGGTCTGCAGTCCGGGCACGTCGACCTGCTCGAAGACGACGCCTCGGGCCCGCAGGTCCTCGACCACGGCGTCGAGGTCGTCGACGGACCAGCCCATCTGGGTGTGCTCGCCCGACGGTCGACCGGTCGAGGCGAACAGCGCGAAGTAGGTCGTGCCGGTGCGGTAGAGGAGGCCGCCGGGGCGCTCCTCGATCGGATCGAGGCCCAGCTTCTCGGCGTAGAAGGCCCGGGCTCGCTCGAGGTCCTGGGCCGGGAGCCGGGTGGCGACGTCACCGTCTCGCAGCAGGCTCATGATGGGCTCCTTCCGGGGTCAGGGTGTGAGGAGGGACTCCAGCCAGGTCAGGGCGTCGGCCGCGGTCGTTGCCAGTGGGCCGTTGGGCACCGGAGGTCGGGCGACCATCACGACCGGGAGACCCACGCGTCGGGCTGCGGTGAGCTTGGCCGCCGTCGCCGTACCGCCGCTGTTCTTGGTGACCACGGTGTCGATGCGGTGGTCGTGGAGGAGGGCGATCTCGTCGGCGACCGTGAACGGGGGGCGGGCGAGGAGCACCGTGGCGCCGACGAGTGGTTGGGGGTCGGGCGGCTCGATGGATCGCACCACGAACTCCACGCCGGCCTGGGACAACGGGCGGAAGGGCGCCAGCTCCAGACGGCCGGTCGTCAGCAGCACCCGGTGGGCGTCGACCTTGCGGAGGGCGTCGGGCGCCGCGGCGAGGTCGGCGATCTCGAGCCAGGTGTCGGCCGGCGACTGCTCCCACGGCGGCCGAAGCAGCCGGAGCCGCGGGACGCCGACGGCGTCGGCGGCCGCGGCGGCGTTCCAGGGCATGACGGCGGCGAAGGGATGGGTGGCGTCGACGAGGGCGTCGTAGGCCTCCCGCCTGATGTCGGCAGCCAGCCCGTCGACGCCCCCGAATCCCCCGACCCGCACGCCACATCCCTGGAGGTCGGGAGGTGACGTGCGACCCGCGTAGGAGACCGTCACCGAGACGTCGGGGAGCTCGGCCAGCAACCGGGCGAGTTGGGTCGCTTCGGCGGTGCCGGCGAGGAGGAGGACCTTCACGATCGTGGCTTCCGGCGGCGGAGGAGGTAGGTGTCGAACATCCAGCGCTTGGCAGCTTTGGCCTCGGCGCGGCGGCGGACGATGTCGTCGGCTACCTCGGCCAGCGGGCCGGAGACGAGGATCTCGTCCGGGGTGCCCAGGTAGGCGCCCCAGAAGATCTCGACGTCGGTCGGGTCGATGGAAGCGAACGCACAGCCGCCGTCGAGCATCACCGTCACGTCGCCATCCGCCAATGGATCGGCCGACGACGCCAGGCGGCGGCCGGTCGTGATGTGCACCGGCTCGCCCACGCCGTGAAGCGCGATCCGGTGCCGCGCCGCCAGCACCTGTACCGCGCTGATCCCCGGAATGACCTCGACGTCGAAGGCGACGGCTCCCCGGGCCAGGATCGAGTCGACGAAGCGCAGCGTGCTGTCGTACAGCGACGGGTCGCCCCAGACCAGAAACGCTCCGGTGCCGCCGGGCGGGATCTCGGTCGCGATCAGCCGCTCGTAGATCGTCACCCGCTGCTGGTGCCACGCCCGCACGTCGTCCTCGTAGGACGGGCCGTCGAGCACCCGGGGCGGGTCGGCGGTCGCGACCATCCGGTAGGGCCCGGTGATGTAGCGGTCGCATATCTCTCGGCGGAGCTGCACCAGATCGGCCTTGTCGTCGCCCTTGTCCATGACGAACAGGACGTCGGTCTCGTTCAGCGCCCGCACCGCCTGCATGGTCACGTGCTCGGGGTCACCCGCACCGATGCCGATGATCAGCAGTCGCTTCACCGTCCGAGTATGGCAATCACGGAGCCAGCGCCCGCACGACCAAGTCGATCTCCCGGTCCAGCGACGGGGACGGGGCGTCCGCGCCGAGGAAGAACCGATGGAACGCCCGGTCGTGGCACAGGCTGACCACGGTGTTCGCCGCGGCACGGCAATCCGCGTCGGCCGCGATCCGCCCAAGCTCGCGCTCGGCGAGAAGGTAGCGCTCCAGGTACACGGCTGGGTCGATGGGCATCGCCCCGCCGGAGCCAGCGCCGCCCCCGGCCAGCTCGGCGTGGAGCGCCTCCAGCAGCGAGCCCTCAGAGAACGCCGCGGCGAACAGCGGCACCATCTCGTCGAGGACGGTGGCGGCCATCCGCGCGGACCGCCGCAGGTTGGCGGCGACGGTGGCCGTGCCGGCGAGGGCGACGAGCTCGTCGAACGGCTCGGCCAGCGTCCGGACCCGCCGGGTGATGGCGTGGGCCAGCAGCTGCAGCCGGTTGTCGAAGTAGTTGTAGACGGTGCCCGCGCCGATGCCGGCCTCGGCCGCGACGGCGCGGGTCGACGTCGCGGCCAGGCCCTGGCTGACGATGACGCGGTGGGCCGCGTCGAGGATGTGGTCGCGCACGGCCTCGGTCTCGCTCCCGCCCGCACGGGCGACCACGTGGGGCGGAAGCGGTCTAGGCATCGCGGCGGCGTTCGCTGATCATGGCGACGGCCATGATGGCCGCCGCGTAGGCGGCGAGCACGACAGCCGCCACCGGCTGGCTCAGCAGGTCCCCGTCGGGGTCCCGGACCAGCGCCCGGCCGGCGGCGACGGGCAGCCAGCGGCCGATGCTCGGCGAGATCTGGAACAGGATGTTCTCGGCGACCGCCAGCCAGGCGAGCCACCCGACGATGGCGCCGACCTGGTTGCGGACGAGGCTCCCGGTCGCCGCCCCGATGGCGCCGAACAGGGCGGCGTAGAGGACCGCGCCGCCGAGGATCGTCCACACGTCGGACGAGTCGACCGGGAACGTGTAGCCCTTGGCCCGGTAGTTGTGGTTGGCCGCACCGAAGGCGGCGAGCGCCGCGAGCGCCCCGAACACCGTTCCGACGCCGGCGCCCACGACCAGCTTGGCGGCGATGACACGGGATCGCCGGGGCGTCGTCAGGAACGTGCCGACGGCGGTGCGCTGCCGGTACTCGCCCGCGGCGATGATGATGCCGAGCACCAGCACGAAGATCCCGCCGCTCGCCGACACGTGCAGGACGGTGCGGACGCCTCGGTCGGACTCGAGGTCGAGGGTGGCGTTGCCGCTGTCGGCGGCCAGGACGGCACCGGTCACCGCCAACATGGTCACACCGACGGTGGCGGCCAGCAGCGCCCACACCGTCCGAGTGGTCCGCAGCTTCAGGATCTCGGCAGCGATGAGGTCGGTCATCGGTGCGCCGCCGTGGTGAGGGAGAGGAAGACCTCTTCGAGGGGGCGGCCGGACGAGCGGAGGTCGGCGGCCGACTCGTCGGCGGCGAGGTGGCCGGCGTTGATGATCACCAGGTGGTCGGCGACGGTCTCGACCTCCGACAGGACGTGGCTGGAGAACAGCACCGTCCGGCCCTCGGCCGCCCACGACCGCAGCAGGTTCCGCAGCCACACCACGCCGGCGGGGTCGAGGCCGTTGGCCGGCTCGTCGAGGACCAGCACCGCCGGGTCGCCGAGCAAGGCCGTGGCCAGGGCGAGCCGCTGCTGCATGCCCTGTGAGTAGCCGCCGACCCGGCGATCCGCGGCGTCCGGCAGGTCGACGAAGTCGAGCACCTCGTCGACCTGGCGAGAGGGCAGACCGGCCGCCCGGGCGACCACCCGCAGGTGGTTGCGGCCGGTCCGGGCAGGGTGGAAGCCCATGTCGTCGATGACGGCCCCGACGGTCCGGCGGGGCGCGGGCAGGTCGGCGTAGGCGGCGCCGTCGATCACCGCTCGGCCCCGGTCGGGGCGAGCCAGGCCCAGCAGCACCCGGAGCGTCGTCGTCTTGCCCGCCCCGTTGGGGCCGAGGAACCCCGTCACCTGGCCCGACGCCGCCGAGAAGCTGACACCGTCCACCGCCGTGGTCTCGCCGTAGCGCTTCACCACGTCCTCGATCTCGATCACGAGCGTCTCCTCACCTGTCCAGAGTTATGAGCGATTGCTCGGTACATAATGAGCAGACGCTCATAACCCCGTCAAGGCCTAGGGCGCGTTGCGGGGGTGGGAGTCGACCGGCGACCATGCTCGGGGCCGGTCGAGGCGACGGCGAGGAGGGGAGTCGATGCGAGCGTGGGTGCTGGTGGCCGGAGCGGGCCCGGCGATCGGGTCGCGGGCCGGTCGGTGGCGGTGGCGACGGTCGTCGGGTGTGGTGTCGGCGGTGAGGGCAGCGGGGGTCGCGACGCTCGTGGCGATGGTGGCGGTCGGGTGTGGCGGTGGGGGTGACGACGATCTCGTCGACCCGACGACCACGTCGGCGGGGGACAGCGGCTGCAAGGTGCAGGGGTCTGCCGTCGCGGAGGGGCGGGCGGCCACGACCGTCGAGGTGCAGCTCAGCGAGTATGCGATCGTGCCGGAGCCGACCACGGTCGAGGCGGGGCCCATCGAGTTCGCCGTGCGAAACGATGGGCACATCGCGCACGAGATCATGATCGTGAGGTACGACGGGGATCCCGGGGCGCTGCCGCTCAATCCGGTTGGGGGAGCGGACACGACCCAGTTGCCGGACGATGCGATCGTCGGGTGGATCCGGCAGTTCGATCCGGGGCACCGGTGCAGCGGGACCTTCGAGCTGGCGGCCGGCACGTACGTGGTGCTCTGCAACCTCGTCGACGACGCCACCAACCCCCACTACGGGCAGGGCATGCGGATCTCCTTCGTTGTGACGTAACTTAGTTACCCGAGGTAACATCACCACCGCTTTGGCTGGACCAAGACCCGAGGAGATCGACACGTGCCCCAGTTCCTGAGCGAAGACTGGATCGCCTCCGCCCGCAAGATCCGTGAGGAGCTCGAGGCCGAGGGCAACCTGCCCGACGCCGGGCAGCCCATCCGCGTCAACCTCGACATCACCGGCGTCCCCTTCGGCGACGGGACCATCGAGGCCCACGCCGACACCACCGACGGCGTCGACATCGAGCTCGGCCACCTCGATCCGGCCGACGCGGCCATCACCCTCGGCTACGACGTCGCCAAGGCCATCTTCATCGCCGGCGACGCCAACGCCGCCATGCAGGCCTTCATGTCCGGCCAGCTCAAGATGACCGGTGACGCCACCAAGGTCATGGCCTTCCAGACGCAGCTCCAGGGCAACGAGTTCAAGGCCCTCCAGGAGCGCTTCCTCGCCATCACCGACTGAGCGACGGCCCAGCGGACCTGCCCCCGGGGGACGCGACCGCGACCTCAGCCCTTGCGGTCGGCGCCCGACTCGGGGGCACGCACGGCGTCGGTGGTGGCGGTGAGGACCTCACCGGCTGCGGCGGCAACCGCCGCAGCATGGTCCTCCAACACCCGGGCCACCACCGGCACGTGCGGTGCGTCGAACCGCAGCAAGCGCCGGCCGTCGAGGATGCGGTGCAGGCGCTCGGCGATCCACGCCGGGTCGTCGTAGCGGGGCCACCCGAGCTGGTCGCGGTGACGCAACAGCCACGACCACCGGGTCGGGTCGCTGATCGCCGGGGCCGCGCCCTCGGCCCGATCCAGCGCCGTCCGGTAGACGGCATGGGTCGACGTGCCGATCAGCGTCCCGTCCAGCAGCAGCTCCCAGCCGACGTGCCCGACCGCCCGGGACGCGCCCGCGCTCAGGCCCGCGGCTCGGACGTCGCGCCGGATCGCGGCAGAGCCGGCCATGAACGCCGGCAGGAGGTGGAATGCCGCGTCGGTCCGCAGGTGGCACACCACGCCGTCGTCGACGACGGGCGGGAGCGCAGAACGGTCGAACCGCACACCGGCCATCGACGCCAGGTCGGGCAGCAGGGCGCCGAAGACGTAGTCGGAATCGGGAGCAGGAGCACCGGCGCCCACCCCGAGCGCCACGAACGCGTGGGCGAGCAGGTTCACGCGCCGGCCGGTGCCAAGGCGGTTTGGCGGAACTGCTGCGGGCTCATGCCCCGGGCCCGCTTGAACGCCGTCGAGAGAGCGAACGGCGTGCTGTAGCCCACCTGGCGGGCCACCGAGCCGACCGTCTCCGACGGGGACCGCAGCAGGTCGGCAGCCAGCGACAACCGCCAGCTGGTGAGGAAGCTCATCGGCGGCTCGCCGACCAGTTCCGCGAAGCGCCGGGCCAGCGTCGCCCGCGAGACCCCGATGTACGACGCCAGCGACGCCACCGTCCACGGCTCGGCCGGGTGGTTCTGCATGGTCCGCAGTGCACGGCCGACGATCGGGTCGCCGTTGGCCCGGTACCAGGCCGGCGCCTCGGCATCGGGCCGCCCGAACCACGCCCGCAGCGCCGCGATGAGCAGCACGTCGAGCAGGCGGTCGAGCACCGCACCCTGTCCCGGCACCTCCTTCACCATCTCGTCGTGGAAGAGCCGCACCAGCGGCGTGTCGCATTGGTCCCGGGGGACGTGCACCAGCGGCGGGAGCGCGTCGAGCAGCCGCTGGCCGACCTCGCCCAGCTCCTCGTACGTGCCGGTGAGCATGGTGGTCGACCCGTTCATGTCGTTGCCCCACGTCCGCACGCCGAGGTCCATCGGCTCGGCCAGGTCCACGCCGTACAGCGTGGTGCACTGCTGGCCCGGGCCGATGATGATCGACGGCGGGGTCGCAGGGTCGTCGGACACGACGTAGGGCGCCGGCCCGCGGGCGATGGCGACGTCGCCCGGCTCGAGCTGGACCGCGGGGCCCGAGGCCGGCTGGATCCACGCCGTCCCCCGCACCAGCGCCACCAGCGTGAGAGGCGCCTCGTCCTCGATCCGCATCGACCAGGGCGACGAGAACACCGAGCGCAGCAGGAACGCGCCCCGGGCGCGCGGCCCGTCCAGCAACCCGGTCAGTCCGTCCATCGGCTCACTTTAGACGCTTGCGTATGGATTTGAGCTTTCGAGCGATGGGAACTCTCAGAGGGCTGTCGTTCACTGTGAGCCATGACAACGACCCACGACCCCATCCTCATCATCGGCGGCAAGGGCAAGACCGGCCGTCGGGTCGCCGAGCGACTCGAAGCGCAGGGTGTCACCACCCGCAGCGCCTCCCGGTCGAGCGAGCCGCCGTTCGACTGGAACGATCCCGCCACCTGGGCCCCTGCCCTCGACGGCGTCAGCGCCGCCTACGTGACCTACTACCCCGACCTCGCCTTCCCGGGCGCCGCCGAGACCATCGGCGCCTTCGCTCGCCAGGCGGTCGCCAACGGCACCCGGCGGTTGGTGCTGCTCTCGGGCCGGGGCGAGGAAGGTGCGGAGGCCAGCGAGCGGGCGCTGCAGGACTCCGGCGCCGACTGGACGATCCTGCGGTCGACTTGGTTCGCGCAGAACTTCAGCGAGCACTTCCTGCTGGAGCCGGTGCTGGCCGGGGTCATCGCCCTGCCCGCCGGCGACGTGGCCGAGCCGTTCGTCGACCTCGACGACCTCGCCGACGTCGCGGTCGCCGCCCTCACCGAGGACGGCCACAGCGGGCAGGTCTACGAGCTCACCGGTCCCCGCCTGCTCACGTTCGAGGACATCGCCGAGGAGCTGACTGAGATCACCGGCCGGCCCATCCAGTACATCCCCGTGACCGCCGAGGAGTACGCGGCGATGGCGGTCGAGCACGGCGTGCCGGCCGAGGAGGTCGACGCCCTCAGCAACCTGTTCGCCGAGGTGCTCGACGGCCGCAACGCCCACCTGACCGACGGCGTCCAGCGGGCTCTTGGCCGCCCGCCCCGGGACTTCCGGGACTACGCCACCGCGGCCGCCGCCACCGGCGTCTGGAACATCGACACCGCCGAGACCACCACGAACGCCGGGAGCGAGCAGTGAACAACCGACTGATCTACGGCCTGACCCTCTACTCGACGCTCGGTGCAGGCTTGATGGCCGGCGTGTACTTCATCTTCTCGGTCGCCATCATGCCGGCGCTCGACAAGTTGCCTGCCGGTCAAGCCATCGCTGCCATGCAGCACATCAACAAGGTCATCGTGAACCCGGTGTTCATGCTGGCCTTCATGGTCACGGCGATCACCAGCGGCATCGTCGGGGTGTACGCAGTCGTCAAGCTCGACGGCCCCGAGCGGTGGTGGCTGGTCGCCGGGGCCGTGCTGTTCATCGTCGGCTCGCTGCTGATCACCGGCGGCTACCACATCCCCAAGAACGACGCCCTCGACAAGGTCGACCCCGGCACCGCCGACGCGGCGAAGGTCTGGGCCGACTACCTGCGGGAGTGGCTGCCGATGAACCACGTGCGAGCGCTCGCCACCCTCGGCTCGCTGGCTTCCTTCGCGGTGGCGCTCAGGGTGGCGTGACACCCCGATGCCGATCGAGGCCCGTCAGCCGTCGAGCAGGGCGCTCAGCGGTGGGCGGGCCTCGGTGTGGATCTCGAGGCCGTCGGCGCCCTCGATCTCGAGGTGGTCGGGGCGGGCCACGTCGATGGTCAGGCGGTGGCGACCGATGGTCAGCCCGCCGACGTGCAACCGCCCGATGTACCGGGGCAGCTCCGGCGCCAGCCACAGCTGGCCGCCGCTGGCCCACGGGTCGAGCCGCAGCAGCGACCGCAACCACATCAGCGGCGACGCCGCAGCCCACGCCTGCGGTGAGCACGAGGTGGGGTACGCAGCCGGCACGGTCAGCTGCCGCCGGGAGAAGCCCGCGAAGAGCTCGGGGAGCCGGCCCCGGGTGGTGGCCGCCACGTCGAGCTGCGCCTTGATGATCCGGTGGGCGTGCTCGATGAAGCCGTAGCGGGTCAGGCCGGCCGCGCATATGGCGTTGTCGTGGGGCCACACGGAGCCGTTGTGGTAGCTGGCCGGGTTGTAGGCCGGCATCGACGTGGCCAGCGTGCGTACCCCGAACCCGCTGAAGAAGTGGTCGCCCAGCAGCCAGTCGGCCACCGACTCGGCCCGGTCGGGCTCGACGATGCCGGTCCACAGGCAGTGGCCAACGTTCGACGCGACCGATGCCACCGGCTTCTTGTCGCCGTCCAGCGCCAGCGCGTAGGTGCCCACGTCGTCGAGCCAGAAGTCCTCGTTGAACCGGCGCCGTAGGTCGACCGCCTTGTCGCGGTAGCGCTGGTAGGTGGCCTCGTCGCCGGCCTCCGACGCGAAGTGGGCGCGGGCCAGGTAGGCGGCGTAGACGTAGGCCTGCACCTCGCACAGGGCGATGGGCGTGCCGGCGAGGGTGCCGTCGGCGTGGCGGATGGCGTCCCACGAGTCCTTCCACCCCTGGTTGGCCAGGCCCTGTTCGGTGCGGCGCTCGTACTCGACGTAGCCGTCGCCGTCGCGGTCGCCGAACTCCTCGATCCACGCCAGCGCCCGGTCGGCGTGGGGGAGCAGCCGGTCGACCAGCTCGTTGCTCGGGTCCCAGCGGCGCAGCTCGCCCAGCAGCATGACGAACAGCGGCGTGGCGTCGATCGATCCGTAGTACACGTCGGCCTGCTGCAGCGACGTGGTGGCTGCGGCCGTGAACCGCATCTCGTGGAGGATCTTGCCGGGCTCCTCCTCGGTCTGGTCGACCACGTCGTCGCCCTGGAAGCGGGCGAGGGTCTCCAGCACACCCTGGGCCAGCGTGTGGTCGGCGATGAGCGTCATCCAGCCGGTGAGCAGCGAGTCGCGGCCGAACACGGTCATGAACCACGGCGCCCCGGCCGCCACCACCGGGAGGTCGGGGTGGTCGGGGTCGAAGATCCGCAGCGCGCCGAGGTCGTCGCCCGAGCGGTCGAGCGCCAGCTTCAGGCTGCTGTTGTCGGTCTCGACCAGCGGGACCGTGGTGCGCCACTGCCGTAGGCGGGCGGCGGGGACGGTCTCGTCGTCATCGCCGCCGCCGCAGACGAAGCGCGGCTCGATGGCCTGCTCGTCGACGGTGACGGTGACCGCGACGCAGCTGCGCCACGACTCGCCCGGCTGCAGGCTGGTGCGCCAGCGGGCGTGGCCCGCCTCGATGGCGGCGTCGTCCGCCAGCCGGACCGTCGCCCGCTTGGACCGGGGGCCGGCGTGGTCCTCGAAGAACAGGGTGCCGTCCTGGATGTGCAGGCTGCGATGGCGACCGATGTCGAACCGGCTCTCCTTCACCGCGAACAGGTCGGCGAAGTCGACGTCGATCTGGGCCTCGACCTCGACCGGCACCACGCCGAGGCCGTAGTTCGTGATGGTGATCTCCTCGCGCATGCCCCGGCCGATGTGGCGCCGCCGCCACACGATGAGGTCCGAGTCGGCGTGGCCGAGCGCCGCATGGGCCCGGGCGACGAACGTGGCCGCGTACGGTTCCCGGGTCTCGACCGCCAGCGTCTCGAGGCCGCGGCCGTTGACCCGCAGCTCCCACCGCGACAGCACGCGGGTGTCGAGCACGAACAGGCCCTGGGCTTCGTCGGAGGCCATGTCGCCGGCCCGGTCGCTGAGCGCGAACGTGCGCCCCTCGACCAGCGTGACCGGACCATCGGCGTCGGACAGCGTGGCCGGGGGCGTGGTGCCCGCAAAGGGCGAGGGCTCGGCGAAGCGCGAGTCCCCGCCCCGGATGCGGCTGACATGGCTGGTGCTGTCAGTTGTCTCGTCGAGCATGCGTTCCTGGCGGGACGATCACCCGGCGGTGGACATTGCGTCGTGCTCGGCCATCGCCTGGCGATAGAGGGCTACGTGGTCGGCGACCATCCGTTCCGTCGAGAACCGGGTCTCCGCGTCCTTGCGGCACCAAGTCCGGTCGAGCTCATCGATGCGGAGGAGTGCGTCGGTCAGCTCGCTGTCGGTCGCACGTACGAAGCCTGTCACACCATCGGTGACGATTTCGGGGACCGACCCGCATGGCGTGGCGATCACCGGGGTGCCGCTGGCGAGCGCCTCGATCATCACCATGCCGAACGGCTCGGGCCACGCGATGGGGTTGAGCAGGCACGTTGCTCCGGCCAGGAGCTCGAGCTTCTCCTGCCACCCCACCTCGCCGACGTACTCGACGTCGCCACCCAAGAGGGGCTTGACACGCGCCTCGAAGTAAGCCCGCTCGGGGGCCTCGCGCATCTTGGCGGCGATGCGCAGCGGGACACCCGCGTCGCGGGCGATGCGGGCTGCGGTGTGCACGCCCTTGTCGGCGTTCATGCGGCCGAGGAACAGGGCGTAGCCGCCGCTGCCGTCGCCGAGCGGGAAGCGGTCGACGTCGACGCCGTGGTGGATGACGGCGGAGACCTGGACCGGCCCGGCGGTCGACGCGTGGTGCTGCGAGATGGCGATGATCGGCGCCCGCAACCCGAGCATGCGGTAGCAGTCGCCGAGGTCGCTCACGAACGGGCCGTGGTTGGTGGTCACCACCGGCACGCCGTAGGGCCCGGCGATGTGCGGGCCGATCAGCGTGTGGTCGTGGACCACGTCGGCGCCCCAGTCGAGGAGCGTCTCGTAGGCGTTGACCGCATGGTGCAGCTCGGTCACCGCACCGGCGTCGACGGTGCCCGCGGCCACCTCGCGGGAGTAGCGGATCGGCACCTCGCAGGTGCTGTCACCGGTCGTGTACAGCAGGACGTCGTGGCCGGCTTCGCGGAGGCCGCGTGCGAGGTAGTCGAGCACGGCCTCGGTGCCGCCGTAGGCCGGTGGGGGGACCGGGACCCAGGGCGGTGCGACGATGGCGACACGTAGGTGGGAAGGTTGCTCCGGCTCCGGCGGGAGCTCCGGAATCTCGTAATCCAACACGCAGGACTGCTCCTTCGTGAGCCCGCCTTGCCCACGAAGCGTCCGTACCCTTGCACTTTCCGCGCGAACCGGTTTGAACCGCAGCACCGGTTGCTAGCAGCGATAACGCACCTTTTGATCGCCGAAATCGGGTGCCCGCGCGAGCGGAAATCAGCCCAAAACGCCGTGTGGCCCCTGCGGGTCGCAGGGGCCACGATGGTGCGTCTGGCGCTGAGAGCTAGACGGCTCTGGTCCTCCGGCTGACCGGGACGTTGGTCTTCACGACCGTCGTGCCCGGGTTGCCCTCGGCGGTCATCGACGAGGTGACCGTGCCCGTGCCGACGTCGACACCCCGCACGAACACCACGTACGAGGCGACGTCACCCGGGGTGCCGTCGGTGCTGGTGACCCGCAGGTCGGCGGTCGGCAGCGTGGCCGCCATCTCGCCCTGACCGAGCTGGTTCTCGGCCCCGACCAGGAACTTACCGCCCGGCGGTGGCGCGCTCGGCAGGTCGGCCGGGTTGTAGGCGTAGGTGATGTCCTCGGTGCCGTCGATGCCGATCCAGGTCTCGAAGGACTGGCGATCGGTGGTCCCGAAGTGGTTCACCTGGTACTCGACGACGAGCCAGCTGTTGGTCCCGTCGGTGAGCACCTCGACGAAGACGCCCGGTGCACCGGTGCCGTCGAGGTCGGTCCAGAACGGCGCCAACATGTTGTTGGGCCGGGCCGGATCGGGCCCGTCGGGCAGGTTGCAACAGTTGTTGTCCTCGGCGCTGCCTCCGCCGACGATGACGTAGCCGTTGGAGTCGACGCCGATGCGGCTCCACATCTGGCCGGCGTACTTGAAGGCCGGCACGTTGAAGTTGATGATCTGCTCGTCACCGATGGGCGTGGCCGGGACGCCGAAGTCGCTCAACGGGATGTAGCCGAAGAGCTCGCCCGGGTCGACCGACGGCACGCCGGGATGGCGTCCCGCCAGGTGTACGCCGACCAGTTGGGCGTGGCGGTTGTCGAGCCACTCGCCGCCGTCGGTGCCGGCCACCCGCAGCACCCCGCTGGTCTCGGTGAAGATGTCAGCGGTCGTGTCGGCGAACGTGTTGTTGGCCGCCTGGACGGTGCACGCCGTGGTGCCGCCCACCTGGATGGCCTGCGGCGAGCACGACTGGGTGAGGGTGACGCCGGCCTGCTTGGGGATCCACGCAACCGGGAGGTGCATGGCCGGCCCCTGTGCTGGCGTGATCTTGACGGAGCCGAACTGCTGGTCACCGGGCACCGGTGCCTCGATGGTGACGTTCAGCGTGATCGACTGGTTGGCCGACAGCGTGAAGTTCCTCGGCGTGACGGTGATCTTGGATCCCGCCGGCGCCGACGTGGTCACGCTGAAGCTCTGGCGCCGACCGCTGATGTTCTTCGCCACCCGGGTGGTGTCGAGCCGGCCCGGCATGACCGGGGCGTTGATCGACGGCACGTTGAGGTGCACCGAGTTGACCGGGTCGTTGCCCAGGGCGAAGTAGTTGTCGGCGGTCTCGTCGAACGACAGCGGCGCCGCACCGGCCTTGGTGAGGTCGATGCGCCCGGCACCCATGTCGAACGGGTCGGACGCCGAGCCGTCGACGTTGGTGACGGTGGTCTTGGCCGTGGTCATCAGAGCCGACTTGACCTGACCGGGCGTCCAGTTGGGGTGGAGCGCTCGCACCAGCAGCGCCGAGCCCGCCACGTGGGGCGACGACATCGACGTGCCGGCGATGGCCTGGAAGTACTCACCGGGAGGCCCGGCGCTCTCCGAAGGCGGCGGCGGGACCGGCGTGTTGCCGGCCAGGATCTGCGCCCCCGGCGCGGTGACGTCGGGCTTGATGAAGTTGCCGGCGGGGCCACGCGACGAGAACTCCGTCATGACGTCGCCCTGGCCGTTGCGCTTGGCGCCGGCCGCCCACGAGGCGGCGACGTTGGTGTGGCTGTTGAGGAACGCCAGGAACGCGGTGCCGTCCGGCAGGTGCACGGTCGGGATCCAGTGGCTGTCCGACAGCGCCTCGGCGGGCGTGGCGTTGTAGAGGATCATCCCCACCGCGCCGCCTTGCATGACGGTGAAGCCCTTGAGCACCCGGTTGGGGCCACGCTGGCAGGCGACGATCTTGCCGGCGAACATGCCCGGCGGAGGCGTCGCGATGCAGAGCGGGTCGTTGTAGCCCGGGGCGGTGGCCGCGAGGACGACCGGCGTGGAGCCGATGCCCGGGGTGATCGAGATGCCGTTGGCGCTGAAGGTGGCGCCGCCGTCGGCGGTCAGGTTCAGCGTGGTGCCCCACTCGCGCTTCTGGGTGGAGGCGCCGACCGTGGTGACCCACGGGCTGAGGTGGTTGGCGGTGCTGGCGCCGGGGCCTTCGTTGCCGGCCGAGGCCGACACGAACACGCCCGCGGCGTAGGCGTCGAGGAACGCCAGCTCGACCGGGTCGGTGAACGGCTGGGTGCCACCGGAGATCGAGAAGTTGATGACGCTGACGCCGTCGAGGATGGCCTGCTGCACGGCGCGGGCCGAGTCGGAGCTGAGGCAGCCCTGCGGACCGCACACCTTGTACTCCATGACCCAGGCGGCCGGGGCGAGGCCCTGGATGCGGCCGCGGTCGATACCCAGCACGGTGGCGTGGTCGACGATGTTGCCGGCCGAGGTGGACGCCGTGTGGGTGCCGTGGCCCTCGCCGTCGCGGGCGGTGCCCTCGAACGGGTCGTCGCCGACGAAGCGGTCGTAGTCGACGGTCTGGTGGTCACCGCCGATGAGCTTCTTGTTGCAGGCGAAGACGTCGGTGGCCGGCGTCAGCGGGTTGTCGCCGTAGTTGCACTCCCGGGTGCCGCCGCCGCTCCGGGCCGGGGGCGTCGCCAGGTTGCCGAGGTCGGCGAACGAGGGGTGCTCCGGCCAGATGCCGGTGTCGAGGTTGCCGTAGATGACGCCCTTGCCCGAGTTCGCCGCCCCACCCAGCTGGTTGTAGATGGTGGGTGCGCCGATGAAGTCGGGGCTCGAGTCGGTGAGCGGCTGGTTCAGCTTGTTCTGCTGCACCGCGATGACCCCGTCGACCCCGGTGATGGCCTTGACCGAGCTCGCAGGCACGATCGCGCTGACGCCGCCGTAGACGACGTCGAGGCTGCTGCCGACCTGGGCGTCGGGCGCGGCGGCCTTGACCCGGGCGACGATGGCCTCTCGGCGCTGGTCCGTGTAGCGCTTGTACGCCACCTCGGCGGCCGACTTCCCGGTCAGCTTCTTGCCTGTCACCGCCGGGCTGGTGGCCTTCAGTCCGTCGATGCCGCCGGCGTAGGTGGCGACCGAGTCGTAGTCCAGCTTGATCATCACCCGGACGAGCCCGCCGTCACGGCGCGCGGCCAGCGACGGGTCGGTCTGGGCCAGACGGCTGCTGGGCGCCTTGTCGGCGCTCACCACATCGGTCTTGGTGACAGAGCTGGCTCTCGGCGTGAGGCTGGGGGCCTCCTGCGCCCCCGACGGTGTCACCGCTACCGCCATCGATAGGACGACGGTCGCGGCTAAGCCGGCCAACCGGAGTGGGTGTCCGCCCATTGCTCCCCCTTGTTGCCTGTTCTCTACGTGCTCGACGGATCGTAGTTCGGTGGTTGCTCTGGGTCATGGGGAACATGGAAAAACCTCGGGGTGCCACGGTCCGTGATGACCGTTATCCTTTGAGGGCTGGTGAGACAGGCGACAACACCGGTTGGGGTCGTCGAGCCCGAGGCGGCTGTCAGGTCCTCGCCGCCCTCGCGACCTGTCCAACCGATCGGGGCGACCGAGTCGAGGCAGGGCGCAAGTCGCCCCCGTCTGCAGGCGCTGGACGCCGCCCGGGGCTTCGCCATCGTGGTGATGCTCGTGGTCATGAACCCGGGCAACACGGGGGACCTGCCCGAGCAGCTCCGCCACCCTGAGTGGCACGGCTTCACCATCGCCGACCTTGCGCTGCCGCTGTTCCTGTTCGCCTCCGGCTTCGCGATGGTCCTGTCGCGGCGGGCCCTCGACACCCGCCTGGTGCTCCGACGGGTCGGCCTCATGGTCCTGTTCGGGATCGCCCTCGGCACCCTCAAGCACAACGCGCTCACGTGGACCGGCGTGCTGCAGCACCTCGCGGGCTCGTACCTCCTGGCGTGGGCGGTGCTCCGGTTGCCCCGCCGGGTCCAGGCGCCGATCGCCGCCGGCATCGTCGGTGCGATGTGGATCGCGTTCGCCGCCTGGGGTTTCGGGGGTGACCCGTGGGCGCCGGGCGACACGCTGGCCCACGCCTTCGGCCGCCTCGTCGGGACCGGCTTCACCACCGAAGGCCTGCTGCAGACCATCACCGGCGCGACGACCGTGCTGGCCGGCGCGTTCTTCGGCCGGCTGAGCCGGTGGGCGAGGACCCCGGAGGAGCTGGTCGTGCCGCTGGCCGGCTACGCCGCGGCCTTCGTCGGCGCCGGGATGCTGCTGGGCGTGATCGTCCCGTTCAACAAGCACCTCTGGACGCCGTCCTTCGCCGTGCTCACCATCGGGACGTCGCTGGCGTTCCTGGCGTTGGGCATCTGGCTCATCGACATCTGCGGCCTCCGCCGCCTGACCCGGCCGCTGGTGCACCTCGGCGCCAACCCGATCACCATCTACGTGGCGTCGATGGCGATCCTGTTCAGCCTCCGGGGCTACGCCGAGGGCTGGGCGCCCGAGATCGCCCCGGCCGGCAGCCCGTTGCTCGGCGCGACCGTCTACGCGCTCGGGTGGACCGTGCTCTGGTGGCTCGTCGCCCGCACGCTGTACTGCCGTCGCATCTTCATCAAGATCTGAGGCCGATGGCGCAGCTCAGATAGCCCGCTTATTTGGGGCGATCGCGGCCCATTCCGACGAGAACGCGTTTCTACTTGTTGGTAACGTCCCGTTCCATGTGGGGGGACAGGCGGGCACCCGTCCTCGCTGGGATGCTGGCCGTGGGATTGTTCCTGGCGGCTTGCCAGTCGGGCGGCGGCGATGCAGCGGTCGGAGGTGACGGTCAGGACATCGGCCCGGACGAGGCCGCCTTCAGCCACGCCGGGCCCTATGACGTCGGCGTCCGCACCCTGCAGCTCGACGACGACCACAAGACCGAGGTCTTCTACCCGGCCGCGGCCGGGGCCACGAACGGCAAGTCCGAGGTCGTCTACGACATGACCTACGCGCTGGGCGACAGCCTGGCCGGCATGGTGCCCGAGACCCTCAAGATGCCCTACGAGGTCCCCGCCTTCCGGGACGTCCGGGCCGCGGCCAAGGGCAAGTTCCCGGTCGTCGTGTACTCCCACGGCTACGGCGGCTGGCGCACGATCAACGCCACGATGCTCGCCAACATCGCCTCGTGGGGCTTCATCGTGGCGTCGACCGACAAGCCCGACCAGAGGTTCGAGGCGGTGTTCCTGAACGTCGCCCGGCCCGACTGGGACCCCGACGTCGACGCCGTTCTGATGAGCGCCACCCTCGACCGGATCATCGACGAGGGCAAGGACGGCGGCATCCTGGCCGGGGCCGTCGACGCCGGGCACGTCGCGGCCATGGGCCACAACAGCGGCGGCGGCGACAGCTACAGCATGGTGCGCAACGACGACCGCGTGGACGTCGGCATCTCGTGGAACTACACGTTCAGCGAGGACGTCGGGAACAAGCCGTTCATGATCATCGCCGCGGACGGCGACCCGGTCACGCCCCGAGTCGACGCCGACTTCGCCAAGCTCACCGGGCCGTCCCGGCTGGTGCAGCTGGCCAACAGCGGCCACATGGTGCCGACCGACATCTGCGACGGGCTGCTCAGCCCCGACGGCCTGCTGAGCCGGCTGGACAAGTCCAACTTCCGCCTGCCCCCGGTCATCGACGACGTGATCCGCAACGGCTGCGAGCCCGGCGACCTCGCCGTGCCCAAGGGCCAGGCCGTCTACCTCCACTTCACGATCGCCGAGCTGCGGGACGCCTTCGGCATCGGCAAGGAGGGCGCCGGCCTGGGCCAGGAGGTGGTCGCCGACCTGCCGGCGCTGGTCGTCTACACCCAGACCCACATCGCCGACGACGGCTGACCCGCTGAACGATCAGCGGCGGGCGCGCTTGGTGGCGTAGAGGTTGTCGTCGGCCATGTGCACCACCTCGCCCGGCGGGCCGGTGGCGACGCCGACCGAGCTGGTGACGGTCACCATGGCGCCGGAGCCGAGGCCGAGGTCGATCGGCTCGGCGACGGCGGCCTGCAGCCGGTCGACCAGCGTCGGCACGCATGCGGGCTGGTCGCTCCCCGGGTCGTCGGCGAACACGATCGCGAACTCGTCACCGCCCAGCCGCACCACCAGGTCGTCCTCCCGGACCGCCTGACCGACGCGGAGCGCCACCTCCCGCAGCACCGTGTCGCCGGCGTCGTGCCCGTAGGTGTCGTTGACGACCTTGAAGTCGTCGAGGTCCATGAACGCGACGGTCACGGGCGCCGTGGCCGCGTCGAGGCGGCGCCGCAGGGCCGAGCGGTTGCCCACGCCCGTCAGCGGGTCGGTGACGGCCTCGCGGTCGAGGGCGTGGTGGCGGCGCTGCTCGCCGATGACCAGGCTCGCCAGCCGCTGCGCCTGCCGCAGCGAGTTGTTGGTGCCGATGTTGAGCTCGACCTCGATGGTGACCCACACGGCGACGCAGCCGGTGACCTGCTCGCTCACGCCCTCGTACACCGGCACCATCCACGCCGTCACGAAGCCGGCGGCCCGGGCCTGGGCGGCGAGGTCGTCGGGGTAGCCGTCGAAGTCGACGGGGGAGCGGGCCTTGCCGTCGGCGAGGCAGTCGGTCCACCAGCGCGGGTCGGCGCCGAACGCCGCCACCGGGCTGCCGGGCGGCACCCCGATGGTCTGGTGGTCGTCGATGAGCCCGACCACCACGGCCTCGCCGAGGTAGCCGGGCACGAGCGAGGCGCAGGCGCCGAGCACCTCGGGCAGCTCCGCCCCGGCGACCAGCAGGTCGACCACGTGACCCACGCCGTCGAGGGCGCCGCCGACGGGCCGGACGACCAGCAGCAGGGCGTCGACCACGGGGTCGTGGAGCAGGTTGTGGACCAGCGCCTCCCGCGTCACCCAGCCGTCCTCCGGGTTGCCGACCCGGTAGCGCAGCGGCTCGACCACCGGCACCCCGGGGGACGACACGTTGGCCGACTCCAGCTGCTCGAACGCCGCGGCCAGCTGGCCGATGTCGTCGGGGTGCACCCGCTCCAGCGACTCGCGGCCCCGGCGGCTGTCCGGGTCCACGCCGCTGACCCATGAGGCCGAGCGGCTCAGCCAGCGGGTGCGCAGGTGGCGGTCGATGAGGACCGAGAACGTCGACGGCGACAGGTCGAGCGCCCGCGCCACCTGGGCGGCGATCTCCGGGGGCACGTCGTACGCGTCGAACTCACCCGGTCCTGCTGGGTCGTCGTGCGTCCCCCTCGACACGATGGTTCTCCTTGCGGCGGATGTGCGGGCCGCGCCCGCAGCGGACCCGATGCCCAGCGTCGCGGCCCACGAGCACCGGTCGAGTCGGTACGTACGGTAGGCCACACAAGGCTGCTCGTGTAGAAACGGGCCATGCCGCTGGATGGAACGCACGAGCCGGGCACGTGGGACGTGTCGAACAAGCAGGTCGACCGCATCGAGTCGAGCGGGGGCACCGAGGGGCTGCTCGCCGCGGAGCGGCCAGTGGTCGTGGTGTGGACCCGGGGCCGCCACACCGGGAGCATCCGCAAGACCCCGGTCATGAAGGTGCAGGACGGCGACATCTACGCCGCGGTCGGCTCGAAGGGCGGCTCGCCGGCGCACCCCGAGTGGTACCTCAACCTGCTGGCCGACCCCAGGGTCACGCTGCAGGACGGCCCAGCCGTAGGCGACTACACCGCCCGCACCGCCACCGGTGACGAGCGGGCCCGCTGGTGGGCGCTCGCCGTCGAGGCGTACCCGCCGTACGCCGAGTACCAGACGAGGACCGACCGGGAGATCCCCGTGGTCCTCCTCGAACCGGCGCCCGGGGTTTCGTGACCCCGAACGTCCGTGCCGTGGTGGCGGCGCGGACGCTGCGGGGCTTCATCGACGGCTTCGTCTCCGTCCTGCTCGCCACCTACCTGTCGAACCTCGGGTTCTCGCCGTTCCAGATCGGCGCCATCGTCACCGGCACACTGATCGGCTCGGCGGCGGTGACCCTGGGCGTCGGCCTGCTCGCCCAGGGCCGCGCCCACCGCACGGTGCTCCTGGCAGCCTGCGTGCTGATGGCCTTCACCGGGTTGGGGTTCGCGGCGGCCTCCGCCTTCTGGGCCGTGCTGCTGGTCGCCATCATCGGCACCCTCAACCCGACGTCCGGCGACGTCAGCGTGTTCCTGCCCACCGAGCAGGCGTTCCTCGCCGACCACATCGAGGCGCCCGCCCGACCGCGGCTCTACGCCCGGTACAACCTGGCCGGTGGGGTGGCAGGCGCCGTCGGCGCACTGGTGACGGCGGTCCCCGAGCAGGTGAGCGATGCAACCGGGTGGTCGCTCGAGACCACCCAGCGGTTGGGCTTCGTGGCCTACGCCTGCGTCGCGCTCGCGATCGCCTTCCTGTACCGCCGGCTGCCGACGGACGACCGACACCACGCGGCCACCGTCGCGCCGAGGCGCCGTCGCCCCCGGCGGATCGTGTGGGAGCTGGCCGCGCTGTTCAGCCTCGACGCCGCCGGCAGCGGGTTCGTGGTGACGTCGCTGCTGGTGCTGTGGCTGCACCTGCGGTTCGACCTCGACACGGGCACGACCGCGGCCGTGTTCTTCGCCGCCGGGATGCTGGCGGGCTTGTCGCAGCTGCTCGCGGGACCGCTCGCCGCCCGCATCGGGCTGATCCGCACGATGTCCTACACCCACCTGCCGGCCAACTGCGCGCTCGCCCTCGCGGCCTTCGCCCCCGTGTCGTGGCTGGCGATCGGGCTGCTGCTGCTCCGGGCGACGTTCTCGCAGATGGACGTGCCGGCCCGGCAATCGTTCGTGATGGCCGTCGTGCCCTCGGAGGAGCGGGCCGCGGCCGCCAGCGTCACCAACGTGCCGCGCAGCCTGGCCTCGGCGACGACGCCCCTGCTCGCCGGGGCGTTGCTGAGCTGGTCGAGCTTC
>Ga0209382_10002884_pt1 | contig 24453 bp, 23 predicted proteins | sample SoiMetdeltSBSDD5_FD_187599 | JGI IMG/M metagenome (GOLD analysis project Ga0209382, IMG submission 187599) | Bulk soil microbial communities from a Populus tree surrounding site in Tennessee, USA - Soil MetaG P. deltoides SBSDD5 (SPAdes) (version 2) | ecosystem: Environmental > Terrestrial >...
CGTGCGTCACCACCGAAGCCCAGAACGGCCATCCGGCCAGACGGCTCTCCCTCGGCACGCTGATCACGTCGCTCATCACCGCGCCTCCGATGTGGGCGTCACCGCGATGGCCATGCGGCTCACACCCGCCAGGCGCAGCGCGTCGAGCACCGCCACGACGTGGCGATGCGCGGCCTCGGCGTCGGCGTTGATGACCATGGCGATCGCCGGATTGCTCTGAAGCAGCCCGCGCACCCGCTGATCGAGGTCGCTCATCGCGACCGGCTCGCGGTTCAGATAGGCGTGGCCCTCGCGATCGATCGTGACCGACGCGGTCTCCGACGCCGCCACCTGCCCCGTCGCGGCCTGCGGCAGGTTCACCGGCAGCCCGGCGTAGACCGCCATCGAGAGGCTCGCCATCATGAAGAACACGAGCAGGAAGAAGACGACGTCGATCATCGGCACGATCTCGATCCGCGCCCGGCGCGACTCGCGGCGGCGGAGCTTCATGCGCGCGGCGCCTCGCCGCTTCGCTTGGGCACCTCGGCCAGGATCAGCTCGAGATGCGAGCCGTAGCGCTCGATCGTCTCGTGCATGGCATCGACGCGGCTGTTGAAGAAATTGAGCGGTACCAGCGCGGCGATCGCGATGCCGAGCCCGACGGCCGTGGCGATCAGCGCCTCGGCCACGCCGCCCGTGATGGCGTGCGGCGAGTTCATCCCGGACTGGCCCATGATGCCGAACGCCGCGATCATGCCCGTCACCGTACCGAGCAGGCCCAGCAGCGGCGAGAGCGTGACGATCGTGTCGAGGACGGGCAGGAAGCGCTTGAGCCGTGCGATCTCGGTGCGCGCGGCCGCCTCCATGGCGAGCGTGGGAGCCGGGTTGCGATGCTGGATCCCCGCGGCCAGCACGCGCGCGACGGGCGACCGCGAGCCCTCGCCGAGTTTCAAGGCATCGGTCCACTCTCCGTTGGCCGCGCGCGCCAGGACGAGCTCGGGGTCGCGGCTTCGGCCCAGGCGCCACCAGGTGAAGGCGCGGTCGATGACCACCGCGAGCGCCAGGATCGAGCACGCCGCGAGCGGGATCATGACTGGTCCGCCGCGCGCCAGAATCACGATCAAGGCTCTCACCCCGCACCTCCAGAGATGCGACTCAGACGACGCATGCGTCCTCCGATTCCTCGCGGCGGCGCCGAGCGGCTTCTGGCGGCGGCGACTCGCGACCCGGGCGCTCTGGCCCGGCGCTTCAAGGCTGGCTGGCTCTTTGCCGGTGAGGGGCTTCGAGCGGGCTGGCTATTTCGTCAGGATCAGCTTGTCCGACTTCGTGATACGCAGCCGATACTCCTGGCCGTGATGCACGATGACCACTTCGCGGCCCCGCTGGAACAAGGACGCGCTCTCGACGCGCCGCACGGCCGCGGGCTCCGGCGCCGCTGTTTCGGGTGCCGCGAGCTCTGAGATTCGGTGTACCGTCTTGTCCATATTAGGAGGCCCTAAGAAATAGCTCGAAGGCTGGATCCTTGTCAAGTGGATGAGAGCCGGCGGGCCGGCGGCTCAGAGACCCAGGTAGGCTTGCTTCACGTGCGGGCTCGCGAGCAGGCTCGCCCGCGTGCCTTCCAGCACCAGACGCCCGTTCTCGAGCACGTAGCCGCGATGCGAGAGCTGGAGCGCGCGCGGCACGTTCTGCTCGACGATCATGATCGTCGTGCCCGTGTCGTTGACGCGCTGGAGCGTCTCGAAGATGAGCTTCACCATCACCGGCGCGAGACCGAGGCTCGGCTCGTCGAGCAGGAGCAGACGCGGACGCGCCATGAGCCCGCGCCCGATCGCGCACATCTGCTGCTCGCCGCCCGAGAGCGTGCCGGCCAGCTGGCGCTCGCGCTCGCGCAGCCGCGGAAACAACGCGAACACGCGCTCCAGCCCGTCGGCGCGCCGCGCGCGATCGGCGCCGCGGTCGCCGAGCTCGAGGTTGTCGCGCACGGTCATCGTCGGAAAGAGCTGGCGCCCCTCGGGCACGTGGGCGATGCCGCGCGCGACGATCTGCGCCGAACCGAGACCGTCGAGCCGCTCGCCCTCGAGCTCGATGCGTCCGGCGCGCACCGGCAGGAGCCCGCTGATCGCTCGCAGGGTCGTCGTCTTGCCGGCGCCGTTGGCGCCGATCAGCGCAACCGCCTCGCCCCGGCGCACCTCGAGCGAGACGCCGGCGATCGCGATCAGATCGCCGTAGCCGGCCTCGACGCCGTCAAGCCTGAGGAGCGCGGACATACTCTTCGCCCAGGTAGGCTTCGACCACTTTGGGATGGTTGGCGATGTCCGCCGGCGTCCCCTCCGCGATCCGCTCGCCGAAGCTCAGGACGACGATCCGCTGGGAAAGCGCCATCACCGCGCGCATGTTGTGCTCGATCAACAAGATCGAGACGCCGGATCGATGGATGCCGCGGATCAGCCCGATGATCGTCTCGATCTCGGTCGGGTTCAGGCCCGCCATCACCTCGTCGAGGAGGAGCAGGGAGGGCTCGGTGGCGAGCGCCCGCGCCAGCTCCAGTCGCTTGCGCTCGGCGAGCGTCAGGGCGCTTGCCGCGACGCGCTCGCGCGCCGCGAGCCCGACCCGGCCGAGCACCTCGCGGGCGCGCGCGAGCGCGTCGGGCGCGTGCGGATGCCGGGCGAGCGCGCCGACGCGCACGTTCTCGAGCACGGTCATGCGTGGAAAGGGCCTGACGATCTGAAACGTCCGCGCCAGCCCGAGGCCGCAGATCGCGTGCGGCGCTAGCCCGACGATCGATCGTCCGTCGAGGCGAATATCGCCCGCGTCCGGCGCGAGGAACCCCGAGAGGAGGTTGAAGACGGTCGTCTTGCCGGCGCCGTTGGGCCCGATGAGTCCGAGGATCTCTCCCCTGGCCACCGACAGATCGAGCCCCGCGACGGCCTGCAGGCCGCCGAAGCGCTTGGCCAGCCCGCGCGCCTCGAGGAGGCTCATCGGCCGGAGCCCGCCGGCCGCGCGAGCGCCCGCACGAGGCGCGGATAGGCGCCCTCCGGCAGGAATAGCACCACCGCGATCAGCAGCACGCCGTAGGCGATCAGGTGCGCGCCGTGCAGCCCGCCCTGCCCGAGGTAGAGCCGGGAGAGCTCGGCGAGCGGCGTGAGGATGAACGAGCCGAGGATCGGGCCCAGCAAGGTGCCGGCGCCGCCCACGATCGGCCGGATGATGATCTCGACCGAGAGCGGGATGCCGAAGAGCGTGTTCGGCTGCAGCGAGAACAGATAGAACGCATAGAAGGTGCCGCCGAGGCCGGTGAGGAACGACGACACCACCATCGCGAGCATCTTGTACTTGAACGCGTTCACGCCGAGCGCCTCGGCGGCGGTTTCGTCCTCGCGGATCGCCGCCAGGTAGACGCCGAAGCGCTGGCGCTCGATCGCCCAGGCGGTCGCGGTGGCCACGAGCATGAGCGCCAACGCGATGTAGTAGTAGGCGCGGCCGTCCTGGAACTGGAACTGGCGCGGGTTGCCCGTGAACGTGATGTAGAGCCCGAGCGGGCCGCCGAGCGCGTCGATGTTCGTCACCGCGATCCGACAGATCTCCGCGAACGCCACCGTGAGCAGCACGAAGTAGAAGCCGCGCAGGCCGAAGCGAAATCCCAGATAGCCGACGATCGCGCCCAGCGCCGCCGCCAGCGCGCCGCCGATCAGCATGCCGATCCACGGCGTCAGACCGAGCTCGATCGAGAGCACCGCCGCTGTGTAGCCGCCGACGCCGACGAACGCGGCGTGACCGGCCGACAGCTGGCCCGCGTAACCACCGACGATGTTCCAGGCCTGGCCGAGGAATCCATAGAAGAAGATCAGGATGAAGAGGGTAAGCGCGTAGGAGCTCAGCACCGCCGGCAGCGCGAGCAGCGCCACCAGCGCGCCCGCGAGCGCCCACTTCATGAGGCGCGGCGACCGAACAACCCGGCGGGCCGGAAGAGCAGGATCACGACCAGGAGCGAGAAGCTGAACAGCTCCTTGAGCGACGGCTTGAGGAACACAGCGCCGAGCGACTCCGCCAGCGAGACGAGGAGCCCGCCGACGAACGCGCCGAGGAGGCTTCCCATCCCGCCGATGATCACGATGTTGAACGAGGCCACCGAGAGCGACAGGCCGGTCGATGGCTGGAACGGAAGGATCGGCGACACGAGCGCGCCCGCCGCCCCGACGCACGCCGCGCCGATGCCGAACGCCACCGCGTACACGCGCCGCACGTCGGCGCCGATCACGAGCGCCCCGTAGGTGTTGTCCGCCGCCGCGCGCACCGTGCGCCCGAGGTCGGTCTTGAAGAGAAACGCCCAGAGCACGAGGGTCAGCGCAACGGCGACCACGAACGTGACGAGGCGCGCCACGTCGACGAAGACGGGCCCGATCCAGATGGCGGCGGCCGCCAGCGGCGAGCGCACCCGCGTCGGCTCGGGGCCGAAGAGCACCAGCGCCAAATTCTCGAGCACGAGCGCGACGCCGAGCATCAAGAGAATCTGCATCTCGTGCGGCGCCGACACGATGCGATCGACCAGACCGCGCTGCACGAGAAACCCGAGCACGAACAGCGCGAGCGCGCACACCACGAAGCTCACGTACGGATCGACACCCGCGCGCGCCGCCAGGACATACGCGAGATACATCCCCCACACCATCATGTCCCCGTGCGCAAAATTCACGACCCGCATCACCCCAAAAATGAGCGTCAACCCCACCGCCATGAGTGAATAGACGCCCCCGAACAAAATGCCGCTCAGCACCCCCTGCACGACGAGCGTCAAATCCACGCAACTCCCCGCGGCCCAGACGCCGCCCCCCGCGATCCGGCCGCGGCGCTCCTCACGCATCGGCCAACAGCGGTCAGTTCCACGGATCTGAGACGTTCGACGGATCCAAGAACACGCCGGCAGAAATCGTCAGTGATCGCGGCAACGGACCTCGACCACGAATGACGGGCGCGTGTCAGGTAGAGGGGGTGGGGTCGACGGGACTCGTTCCCAACACGCGACGACGGACGTCCGCGCGCCGAGATGGAGCCCAGCCGCCGCGGAGCAGCGTACGCGTGCCGCGTGGTCACGCCGACCCCACCCCCTCTGCCTGGCACGCGCCCGCCGCCAGCGGCCTAGGCGCGAGGACGAGGAAATACGAATTTCTGCAGAGCGGCTTCTTTGGGCCAGACGGCGACCGGCTTCTGTCCGAGGATCTGGATCATGGTCGGGATCGCGTTGGCGTTGTCGCCAACGTCGTTGAAGACGACAGGGCCGCCGTACTGCATGAGGCCGCCCGAGTAGTTGGTCTTCTTCATCGCCTCGACGATCGCGTCCGGGTCGTCGAGCTTCTCCGCACGCTCGAGGATGTCGGCGATAAGGAACACGGCATCGTACGAGTAGCCCGAGTTCGTGTCGAAGGTCTTGCCGCCCGAGCGCTTCTTGAACTCTTCGGCGACAGTGTTGGTCTTCGGGTTCTTGAAGTTCGCCCACGGCACGCTCGTCAGCACGTACTCGAGGTCTTCCTTGAGCTGCGCCAGCTGCCCAGCCTCGTAGATGCCGGGGCTGCCGGGCCCGACGATGCCCATCATCTCGACGCGCTGCTTGCGGATCTCGGGGAACAGCAGGAGCGCCGAGGCCGGGCGCGTGATCGGCGCGATGATGTCGGGCTTCGCGGCTTTGGCCTTCGAGACCTCGGTCGAGAGATCCGTCGGCGGCTCAGGCCACGGAATCACCTCGACGATGTCCCACGACGGGTTGGCGGCCTTGTGCGCGGCCTGGAAGCCGCGCGCCTGGTTCTGGCCGAACAGATCGTTGCAGTACATCAAGACGACGCGCTTGGGCGAGACGTTGGCTTCCTTGAAGATGTCGATGAAGTACTGGACGGCTCTCCGGCCGAAGCTCGAGCCGGTCGGGAAATTGCGGTAGACGTACTGCACCTTCTGCTGACCGCTCTTCACCGACGCCGCCACGTTCGCGGTGATCGGATCCGCGGCCGCGATGTCGATCAGGAACGGCACGCGCCGCTGCTGGGCCACCGACACCATCGCGTTGGTGCTGCCCGAATCGAAGGAGCCCAGGAGCATCTGGGCGCCCTGGCTCACCACGCGCTCGGCCTCGACGCGGCCGTTCTCGGGCTTGGTCTGCGTGTCGCCCAGGATCAGCTCGAGCTTGAGTCCGTTCTTGCCCTTGATGCCGCCCGCCGCGTTGACCGCGTCGACTGCCATCTGCGCGCCGAGCCGGCACGCCTGTCCGGGCTCGGCGAGCGGACCGGTCACGGGATGGATCGTGCCGATCTTGAACGTCTTGGGCTGCGCGCGCAGCGGGAGCGGAAAGCCGAGCGCCGCGGCGCCGCCGACGGTGGTCGTGAGAAACGTCCGACGCTTCATTCGAAGCCTCCCCTATTGGTTGGCGTATTGGTTGGCGCGCCGCTCATCCGCCCAGAAGCTCCTTGGCGATGATCATGCGCTGGATCTGGTTCGTGCCCTCATAGATCTGCATGATCTTGGCGTCGCGCATGTACCGCTCGACCGGAAACTCGCGCGTGTACCCGTACCCGCCGAAGATCTGCACGGCGTCGGTGGCCACCTTCATGGCGGCGTCCCCCGCCCAGCACTTGGCCATCGACGCTTCGAAGGTGTTGCCGCGGACGCCCTCGTCGACCTGGCGCGCGGCGTGGTGCACCATCAGCCGCGCCGCGTGCACCTGCATCGCCATGTCCGCCAGCATGAACTGGATGCCCTGGAACGAGGCGATCGGCTGGCCGAACTGCTGGCGCTCCTTCGCGTACGCGGCGGCCGCGTCGAGCGCCGCCTGGCCGATGCCGACCGCCATCGCGCCCGTCATCGGCCGCGTCATGTCGAGCGTACGCATCGCGATCTTGAATCCCTCGCCCTCTTCGCCCAGGCGCTGCTCGACGGGCACCGCGCAGTCCGTGAAGTGAAGGGCGACGGTGGGCGAGCACCGGATGCCCATCTTCTTCTCTTTCTTGCCGACCGAGAATCCGGGCATACCCTTCTCGATGACGAACGCGGTGATACCCCGGGCGCGCTTGCCGGGATCGACCGTCGTGAACACGGTGATCACGTCGGCGTGATCGCCGTGCGAGCACCACTGCTTGGAGCCGTTCAGGACGTAGTGATCGCCCTTGCGCACTGCCGTGGTCCTGAGACTCGCGGCGTCGGAACCGGAGCCCGGCTCCGAGAGGGAGTAGGCGGCCATGAACTCGCCGGTGGCCAGGCGCGGCAGATACTTCTTCTTCTGCTCCGCGGAGCCGGCCAGGAGGATCGGGATCCCGCCAAGCGGATGCGCGCCGAAATTCGTCGTCGTCCCCGCGCACGCCCAGCCGAGCTCCTCGGCAACGAGTGAGAGCGCCAGACAGCCCATGTCCGAGCCGCCGTATTCCTCCGGTACCCAGATCCCGAAGAGGCCGGCGTCGACGAGCGCCTTCATCGATTCGGTCGGATAGCTTTCAGCTTCGTCGTACTGCGCCGCGTTCGGCGCGATCCGGTCGCGCGCGACCTTGCGAGCGAGGTCCCGGATCATGCGCTGCTCTTCGGTCAGGTAGAACAGGTCATTCATGGCGCGTCTCCCTCAGACGATCTGGCGCCGCCGCAGGTCGGCCAGCCGCTCGGGCGAAAGGCCGAGGGCGTCGCCGTAGATCTTCTCATTGTGCTCGCCGAGTCTGGGCGGAAAGCTGAGCGCCGGCCGCTCGCCGACCGGCGGGGCCGGCAGCGAGATCCGGAGCCCCGACCGAGGGTCGGTCACCTCGATCAGCCGCTCGGCGACGAGGCGGTCGGTCATCATGTCGGTGAGCGTGTTCACGCGGGACACGGGCACGCCGGCGCCGCGCAGCGCCTCGAGCGCCTCCGCGCTGGTGAGCTCGGCGAAACACCGTGCGAGCTCGCGGTCGATGCGGTCGACGTCGGCGATGCGCCCGGCGTTGGCAGCATACTCCGGCCGCGCGAGCGCGCCGAAGCGAGGCAGCGCTGTCAGCGCGGCCCATTGCTGATCGTTGCCGACCGCCAGATAGATGTGACCGTCGCGGGTGCGATGGACGGCGACCGGCGCGAAGAACTGGTGGCGGTTGCCCTTGCGCGTCACACGCTCGCCCAGGCTCGAGAGCACGACCGGCGCGACCATCCACGACACCGCGCTTCGCAGCATCGAGACGTCGATGCGCGCGCCCTCACCGGTCGTGGCGCGGCGATAGAGCGCCTTCATCACCTCGCTGTAGCCGTGCTCGGCCGCGCCGAGATCGACCATCGGCAGGCCGAAGACCAGCGGTGAGCCGTCTGCCTCGCCGGTCAGCTCCATGAAGCCGCTGCGCGCCTGGAGCACCGGGTCGTAGGCCGCCTCGTCGTGCTCGGGCCCGAAGCCGGTGATGCCGAGCCAGATCAGGTCGCGCTTGACCGCCGACAAGGTCGCGGGCTCGATCCCGAGCCGCGCGTAGCCGCGCGGCCGCTGATTGCACGCGAACACGTCGACCTGGAGCTTGACGATCAGCTCGCGCAGGAGCGCCTGGCCGTCCGGGTGGCCGAGGTTCAGCGTGATGGCTTCCTTGCCGCAGTTGTTCGGCAGGAAGTAGCTGCGCATGGCCGGCTCGGGGAGCACCTCGCGGCCGACGAACCGGTTGGGATCGGGCCGTTCGGCGTTCTCGACGCGGACGACGCGCGCGCCGTCGCACGCCAGCCGATAGGTCAAGAACGGCAGGGTCGTGGCCTGCTCGAGGCTCAACACGGTCACGCCGCGGAGCGCGCTCACTGCCGCGGCCGGCGATCGACGACGCGCACCGCTTTGCCCTGCGCCCGCTCGATCGCGCCGGGCGCGCAGAGACGAACCTCGGGGCTCAGCGCGAGCGCGTCGTGAAGCTCGCGCCGGATCCGCGCCGCGACTCCGGGGTCGCACCCCGCCTCGGTCTCGACCAGGATCGTCATCCGTTCACCGCCGCCTTCGGTGTCGATCACCACCTGATACTCGTGGCTCACGCCGGCGTGGCGCAGCAGGGTCGTCTCGATCTGGCGCGGATAGAAGTTGATCCCCTTGTAGATGACCATGTCGTCCACTCGGCCGCGGAGACGGTCGAGTCTGAGCGCCGTGCGTCCACAATCGCAGCGAGCGCGCGAGACCACGCGCGTCAGATCATGGGTCCGATACCGGATCAGCGGCAGCCCCTCGCGCGTCAACGTCGAGACGACCAGCTCGCCCTCGGCGCCATCCGGCAGGACTGCGCCCGTCGCCGGATCGACGATCTCCGGGTGATAGTGATCCTCCCACACGTGAATGCCGGCGCGGGCGGCGCAATCGATCCCGAGACCGGGGCCGCCGGTCTCGGTCATGCCGATGATGTCGAAGGTGCGGATGGAGAGCTCGCGCTCGATCCGCGCCCGCAGCTCGTCGGACCACATCTCCGAGCCGAGGATCCCGACGCGGAGCGAGAGCGAGCCGAGGTCGAAGCGATCCTCGCGTGCGGCTTCGATCAAGCGCAAGGGATACGTCGCGATTGCGGTGACGACAGTCGCCTTGAGGTCGCGCATGAGCCTGAGCTGCAGGCCCGTCCGCCCGGCGCCGGTTGGAATCACCATCGCGCCGAGACGCTCGGCGCCGTAGTGAAAGCCGAACCCGCCCGTGAACAGGCCGAACGAGGGCGTGATCTGGATGACGTCGCTCCGCCCGACGCCGGCGGCGACGTAGCAGCGCGCCATCACCTCGCCCCACTGCGCGACGTCGTTCGGCGTGTACGGGTTCAGGATCGGGTTCCCGGTCGTGCCGCTCGACATCTGGATGCGTCGGTAGCCCACGGCGCGACCGCACGCGAGCCCGTACGGGTAGGCGTCGCGCAGATCCTCCTTCGTCAGGAACGGCAGCCGCCGCCAATCCTCGACGCGCGCGATGTCCTCCGCACGAACGCCGGAGAGCCGGCGAGTCCACGCGGGCTCGGCCAGCACACGCGCGAGCGTCGCCCGCATCCGCTCGACCACGAGGCGCTCGAGCAGCGCGCGGTCGAGCGACTCGAGCTCCGGCTGCCACATCGCCGTCACGGTCACCGAGTCTAGCCCGGATTATTCATGACCGCGCACGCGCGCCGCCGGCGAGCCGGCGTCGTTCCGCGCGCGGTCGAGCCCGAGGTACGCGGTACGCACGCGCGGGTCCGCCGACAGCTCGGCGCTCGTGCCGGAGGTGACCAGGCGACCGGTCTCGAGCACGTAGCCGCGCGAGGCCAGCGCCAGCGCGCGGCGCGCGTTCTGCTCGACCAGCAGGACGGCGACGCCGTCGTGGTTGATCCGACGGATCACGCGGAAGATCTCGCGCGCGAGCATCGGCGCCAGCCCGAGCGACGGCTCGTCCAGCAAGAGGAGCCGCGGCCGGGTCATCAGCGCCCGGCCGATCGCGAGCATCTGCTGCTCGCCGCCGGACAAGGTGCCCGCGATCTGCGGCTGCCGATCGCGGAGCACGGGAAAGACGCCGAACACCGACTCGAGGCGCTCGCGGATCTGCGAGCGCTCGACCGTGTGGCCGCCCACCAGGAGGTTTTCGAGCACGGTGAACTCGGGGAAGATCTCGCGGCCCTCGGGCACGTGGCTCACACCGGCGGCGACGATCGCGTCGGCGGGCACGTGCGTGATGTCGCGGCCCTCGTAGCGGATGCGGCCTCGCGTCGGCCGCACGAGCCCGGACACGGTGCGCAGGGTCGTCGACTTGCCGGCCCCGTTGGCGCCGAGCAAGGTGACGATCTCGCCGGGCGCGACGCTCAGGCTCACGCCCTCGAGCGCGCGACGCTTGCCGTAGGCCACGGCCACGTCGTCGAGCTCGAGCACCGCGCTCACGTCTCCTGCTCGCTTCCCAGGTACGCTTCCACCACGGCCGCGTCGTTCACGATTTCGCGCGGCGCACCCTCGGCGATCTTGCGGCCGTGATCGAGGACGGCCACGCGGTCCGAGATGCCCATGACGAGCTCCATGTCGTGCTCGACCAGCACGATCGTCAGCCCGCTCTCGTCCCTGAGACCGCGGATCACCGCCATCAAGGTCTGGGTCTCCGTGGGGTTGAGTCCGCCGGCCGGCTCGTCCAGCAGCAGGAGACGCGGCTCGGCGGCGAGCGCCCGGGCGATCTCGAGCCGCTTCTGGGCGCCGAGCGGCAGGCTGCCCGCCTCGGTCGCGGCGGCCGACTCGAGCCCTAGACGTGCCAGCAGCGCGCGGGCCGTCTCGCGCGCTCGCGTCTCTTCGCGGCGAACCGACGGCAGCCCGAGGGCGCCGCGAATCACGCCCGTGCGCAGGTGGGCGTGGCGCCCGATCAGGACGTTGTCGAGTGCCGAGAGCTGACGGAAAACCTCGGTGTTCTGAAACGTGCGCGCGACGCCGCGCCGCGCGATCTCGTGGGGCGCCAGCGCGAGCAGGTCGTCGGCGCCGAGCTTGATCCGGCCCGAGAGCGGGCGGTAGAGCCCGGTGACCACGTTGAACACGGTCGACTTGCCGGCCCCGTTGGGGCCGATCAGCGCGAAGATCTCTCGATCGCGAGCTTCGAAGCTGAGCTCGCTCAGCGCGGCCAGACCGCCGAAGCTGATCGAGAGATCTTCGACGCCGAGCACCGCCCCTACTCGGACTTGAGCCAGTCCGTCAGCTGCTTGAAGCGCCCGTTCTCGACGCGAACCCAGAAGCCCTGCTTCTGCGCCTCGTGATCGGGGCCGATCGTGATCGGCGGCAGGATCCCGGTCTCGAAGCCCTTGAACGAATCGAACGCGGCCATCAGCGAGTCGCGCGTGAGATTGCGTCCCGCGCGCTTGGCCCCCTCCGCGAACATCATGGCGGCGAAGTAGCCGGCGATCGAGTAGCGGTTGGGCTCGTTCTTCGGGAAGTAGCGCTGCATGTGCTCGCGGTAGAGCTTGACGCCCGGCAGATCGGAGGTGACCGGGTCGGGCCACAGCGACAGGCCCTCGACGCCCTCGGCGGCCTCGGCCGCGAGCGCCAGGTAGCGCTCGTCGGTCAAGGGCCCGGTGGACACCATCAGCGTGTCCTTCCAGCCGATCTTCTGCCGCTCCTTCAGCGCTTGCGCGCCCGGCCCCGGAACGAGCACGAGGAACGTCACCTCGGGCTTGGCGGCCTGGAGCTTCGCGATCTGCGCGCTCACGTCGGTCACGCCGCGCTTGACCGACTCGGCGGCGACCAGCTTCAAGTTGTATCGCGCCAGGTCCTTCTCGAACGCGGTGAGGAACGACTTGCCGTACTCGTCGTCCTGATAGAGCGCGGCGAACTTCTTGATCTTCCGCTGGCCGGCCAGGTAGTCGATCATCATCTTCGACGACCGGTCGCTGAGCGTCATCCCCTGGATGATGTAGCGCTTGCCTCGAGTCACCGGCGAGCTCTGGTACGGAAACAAGAGCGGCACCTTGTTCTCCTCGAGGTATTCGAGCGTCGCGACGACCGGCGGCGAGCCCTGCGGAATGATGATCGCGAACACCTTGTCCTGCTCGACCAGCTTCTTCGTGTTGGCGACCGCGTCCTGCGGCCGGTAGCCGTCGTCGTAGTACACGGTCCGGACCTTGCGCCCGTGGATCCCGCCGGCGTCGTTGACGACGCGGAAGTAGAGATCCACCCCGAACTTCGTGATCTGCTCGCCCGTGAACGCGAGCGGGCCCGAGAACGAGTTCGAGCTGCCGATCACGATCTCGGTGTCGGTGACGCCCTGCTGCGCGGCGGCGGGCAGCGCGCCCATGGTGAGGGCGAGGAGCAGCAGGAGGCTTGCACGACGAATCATCGATCGTCTCTCCTTGTGAAAGGGGGCCAGGCGACGGCCCCCGGGATTCTTCGCAGCGCGCTCGCGATCCCGCCCGGCATGAACAGCATCGAGATTACTAAGATCGCGCCGAAAATCAGCGGACGGTAATTCTGAAATCCGGCGAGCGAATCGTTGAGGGTCGTGATGAGAGCGGCGCCGATAACCGAACCTAAAATCGACCCGAGACCGCCGACGATGATCATCGCGACGAAATCGACCGAGAGGAACACGTCGAACGAGTCGGGCGACACGAAGCCCACCACCAGCGCGAAGAGGCCCCCGGCGACGCCCGTGTAGAACGCCGACACCACGAACGCGAGCGTCTTGTACGCGGCCAGGTTGACGCCGCTGGCCTGTGCCGCGATCTCGCTCTCGCGCACCGCCAGGAGCGCACGCCCGGTGCGCGTCCGGCTGATGTTGACGGCGGCCGCGATCAGCAGCGACGCGACGGCCACGACCAGGTAGTACCGCGCGGTGTCGGTCGCGAGGCTCCACGGGCCCAGCCGCGCCGCCGGCACGTGCAGGCCGTCGTTGCCGCGCGTCAGTATCTCGAGGTTGAGGATCGCCTCGACCACGACGAATCCGAAGGCGAGCGTCGCCATCGCCAGGTAGAGGCCCTCCAGGCGCAGACACGGCACGCCGAGGGCGAGGCCCACCGCGCCGGTGACGAGACCGGCGAGCAGCAAGGCCACCGGGACGGGCAGCGCCGGGGCGCGGATCGTCAGGATGGCCGCCGCGTACGCGCCGATCGCCAGAAAGCCGGCGTGGCCGAACGAGAGCTGATTCGTGTAGCCCGAGAGCAGGTTCAGGCCGATCGCGACGATCGCGTTGACCGCGATGAGGCTCGCCAGGAAGACGAAGTAGCGCGGCGCCGCCCACGGCCAGCCCAGGACGATCACGGCGCCGGTCGCGAGCGCGGCGCGGCGCATCACACCTTCCGCCGCGCGACGCGCCCGAGCACGCCGCCCGGACGCACGATCAAGATCGTGATCATGACCAGGAACGGCACCGAGTGCTTGATCGAGGCCGGCAGATAGAGCGGCGCCAGGTTCTCGAGCACACCGAGCAGCATGCCGCCGACGACCGCGCCCGGCATCGAGCCGAAGCCGCCCAGGACCGCCGCGGTGAATCCGTTGATCGCGACCAGGCCCATCTTGGAGGAGAGGAAGATGACGGGCGCGATCAGCACGCCGGCCACGGCGCCGACAACCGCGGCGATCATCCACGACGAGGAGTAGACACGCTCGACGCTGATTCCCATGAGCCGCGCCGCGCGCTGATTCTGCGCCACCGCGCGCATGGCCCGGCCGAGTCGCGTCCAGCGGAAGAGAGCGCCGAGCGCCAGCATCATCCCGAGCGAGGCGCCGATGATGCCGAGCGAGACGGGCGCCACGCGCAGCGGGCCCACGATCAGCGGCCGGTTCGAGAAGAACGACGGAAACGGAAACTCGTCGTGCGTCCAGGTGACGCCCGCGGCCGAGCGCAGCATCAGCGAGAGCCCGAGCGTGATGATCAGCACGTCGAAGTGGGTGGCCGAGATCGCGTGCCGGATCACCACCCGCTCGAGGACGAAGCCCAGCAGCGCAGCCGCGATCACCGCGACCGCGAGGGCCACGATCAGCGGCGCCTGGAGCACCTGCATGGCGGTCCAGCCGACGAACGTCGACACCATCAGCATCTCGCCCTGGGCGAAGTTGAGCGTGCGGGTGGCGTTGTAGATGATCACCAACGCGATCGCCATCAGCGCGTAGATCGAGCCGGTCGCGAGGCCGCTGATCACCACGTGCACGAGCGAGGCCCAGGTCATGAGGCCTCGAAGCGGCAGGCCGGCGCGCCCGCGGCGACGCACGCGGTCTCGACAACCGTGCGTGGTCCACCGAAGATCGACGCCGCGAGCGATTCGAGGACGCCGCGGGTCAGATGGCACACCGGGACCGCCGAGTGCCCGTAGGCTTCGGCGACCGGCGAGTGGCGCACGCTCACGACGAGCTCGGTCGCCGTGAGCCGTTCGAGCGCGAACTCGCCCCAGCCGATCTCGCCGCCGATTCGCAGCAGACGGCTCACTCGCTCCTGCGCACCGCCGTCGAGCGACGCCGCGGCCCGCGCGCCGCCCGCCCGCCCGCCGGCGGCGATGCACGCCGCGGCGCGCTCGCCCAGGGCAGCCTCGACCGCCTTCTGCAGCGCGACCAAGGTCTCCGGCCGGATCAGCAGATAGCGCGCACCGCCGAGCGCGAGCCCGCCGCGGCCGTCGGCCTCGAGCGCGGACGGCGCGCTCATCGAATCACTTTCGCCCAGATCGGCGACTCCCAGCCCTGGTCGAGGAAGGCGCGGATCTCGCGACGGCTGTAGTCGCCGAGACCGAGGTGCTCGAGCGCTCGGCCGCGCCCCGACAGCTGGCGTCCGAGCAGCGCGCCGAACGTCAACAGCAATCCCGAGACTCCCGGCGTGTCGACGCCGGCGGCGCGTCCGGCCGACTCGAACAGCGCCAGACCGAAGGCGACGTCCTCGGTGACGTAGCGATGCTCGAACGTGAGGATCTCGCTCCAGAGCCCGCTCGCGACCAGCTTGGCCTTGGCACCCGCGCCGTAGAGCCCCTCGGCGGCGCGCGCCTCGTCATAGTAGGTCGCGAGCTCGTAGTGCGGCGCCGGGTAGCCCCAGCCCTCTCGCGCGGCGACCCGCTCGGCGTCGACGACGTCGATCAGCCGCTTGGTGCTCGCCGTCGTGCCCGCGGCGTGGACGTCGAAGCGTCCGCCGTCGATCGGACCCGCGTTGAGCAGCACGAGCGGCGGATGGATGACGGGTCCGGCGTTGGTCAGCGCGGCGTCGAGCGCGTCGACGCACGGCCGCGCGGCGGGAAACAGATCGGCGAGCCGCGCGAACGTCTGCTTGCCGCGCGAGGCCGGGAACACGCCGAGCGGGAGATTCGCGGCCCGCACCGGCGCCGACGCCGCGGCGGGGCCCGTCTTGCGGGTGAGATACGGCAAGGTGCCGGTCTCGGCGAGCGCGAACGGCAGCTTCGCGCCCGCTCGGGCGAGCGCGCGCGCCATCGAGTAGCTGCCGAGCGTGCCGGGCGTCAATAGAATGATGTGCCGCTCGGTCACGTGCGGCGCCAGACGCTTGGCCAGGTCGTCGTGGCCGGTCGCCGGAATCGGCGCGATGAGAATCTCGGCGCCGGCGACCGCCTCGCCCAGATCGGTCGTCGCCCGCGCGAGCCTCGCGGCGCCGGCGCGGCCCTCCGTGGTCAGCGTGATTTTCGGATCGCTCGCGACCGGGCCGAGGGCCTGAGCGCTGCGGCCCCAGAGACGAACGCTGTGGCCGGCGAGCGCCAGATCGGCGGCGGTGGCGAACCCGCCGTTGCCGGCGCCGAGGACCGCGACGTTCACGCGATCGCCCCGGTGGCGTGAAGCTCGGCGATCTTGACGTTCGAGTACTTGAGCACGCGGCTCAGGATCTCGTTGGTGTGCTCACCCAATCGCGGAGGCGGCGTCAGCTCGAGCCCCATCGCACCGTCGATCTTGATCGGCGTGCCGAGCGTGCTGATCTTGCCGTGGCGCGGATGGTTCATCTCGGCGACCATCCCGCGCTGGAGCACCTGCGGATCGGCCAGCACGCGGTCGACCGTGAGGATCGGCGTCGCGGGGACGTTGGCCGTCTGCAGGCGGTCGAGCCATTCGCGGGTCGTCCGCGTGCGGAACGCCGCCTCGACCAGCGGCATCAACACGTCGCGGTGCAGGACGCGGTCGCGGTTGGTCGCGAATCTGAGATCGCGCTCCCATTCCGGGTGGTCGACGGCGCGGCAGAAGAGCGGCCAGAACTTCTCGGCGAAGATCGCGACGATCAGGTGGCCGTCGCGCGTCTGCAGCGCCGAGTACGGCACGACCGAGGCGTGGCCCGAGCCGAGCGGCGTCGGGACGCGGCCGTTCGTCCAGAAGTACTGCGCGATGTAGGTCAGCAGCGAGACCTGGCAGTCGAGCAGCGAGAGGTCGATGTGCGCGCCCTCGCCGGTTCGCTCCCGGCGAAACAGCGCGCCCGAGATCGAAAACGCGCCGAAGAGCGAGCCCGCGAGGTCGGCCATCGGCAGCCCCATGCGCGCCGGCCGCCCGCCGGGCTCGCCGGTGACCGACATCGCCCCGCCCATCGCCTGCAGCGCCAGGTCGAACGCGGGCCAGTCGCGATAGGGCCCCTCCTGGCCGTACGCCGACACGGAGCAGACGATGATGCGCTGGTTGAGCGACCAGAGCTTCGAGTACGCCAGGCCCATGCGCTCCATGATCCCGGGCCGGAAGTTCTCCCAGACGACGTCCGACTGGCGCACGAGATCGTAGAAGACCTCGCGTCCGCGCTCGCGCGCGAGATCGAGCGCCAGCGACTTCTTGTTGCGGTTGATCGACAGGAAGTACGCCGACTCCCCGTCGGGCATGAACGGCGGTCCCATGATCCGCATCGGATCGCCGCCGTCGGGGTCCTCGATCTTGATCACCTCGGCGCCCATGTCGGCGAGCAGCATCGAGCCGTAGGGCCCCGCGAGCATGCGTGAGAGGTCCAGGACGCGAACGCCTTCGAAGAGCTTCATCTCGACTCCTGCCGCGACGGGCGCGACGTCTGGGTCATTGAACGGACTCGCTCGGCGGTGATCGGCAGCTCGGTGAAGCGCGCGCCGATCGCGTCCTTGATCGCGTTGCGGATGGCGGCGGCGACGGGGATCACGCCCGACTCGCCCAGCCCCTTGGCGCCGAACGGCCCCTCGGCGTCGACCGACTCGATCAGCCGCACGACGATCTCCGGCATCTCGGCGGCCTTCAGCACCGCGTAGTCCATGAACGTCTGGCTCAGCACCTGGCCTTGCTCGACGACCAGCTTCTCGGCAAGCGCGTAGCCGAGCCCCATGTGGATGCCGCCGTGCACCTGGCCCTCGGCGGCGGCCGGGTTCAGCGCACGCCCGACGTCGTGGGCCGACACGAACCGGCGCACGGCGACGTGCCCGGTGTCCGGGTCGACGTCGACCAGCGCCGCCTGAAACGCGGACGTGTAGGCCGCCGACACGTTGCCCTGGAAGTCCTTGTCCAGCATCGTGGTCGGCGGATCATAGAACGCTTCGGCCACCAGCACACGCCCGCCGCCCCGGAAGTGTCCGGCGCGCGCGACCGCCTCGTACGGAAGGCGCCGCGCCGGGTCGCGCTTGACGAAGATGAAGCCGCCCTGCACGGCGAGCGCGGCAGCGGGCTCACCGAACTGCGCCGCGGCCATCTCGAGGATCTGCACCTTCAGCTTTTCGGCCGCGAGACGCGCGGCGTTGCCGGCGATGAACGTGGTGCGGCTGGCGTGGGTGCCGACGTCCCACGGTCTGACGCTCGTGTCCGAGTTGACCACGTCGACACGCTCGAGCGGCACGCCGAGGGTCTCGGCGACGATCATGGCCAGCACGGTCTCCGAGCCCTGGCCGATCTCGCTGGCCCCGGTGATCAAGATGGCCTTGCCGAAGTCGTCGAGCTTCAGGATCGCGCCGCAGCCGTCCGAGCGATAGATGCGCGCGCCGCCGCCGACGTGGAACATGCCGGCGTAGCCGACGCCGCGCCGGCAGCCCGGGAGCGGCGGCGGCGGCGACTTCACGACCTCCTCCGCCGCGGCGTCCAGGCATTCGCGCATCGCGAACGACGTGAGCACGAAACCCTGCGGGTTGACGTCGCCCGGCTTGGTCGCGTTCAGCCGTCTGAGCTCGAGCCGATCCATGCCGAGGTGATCGGCGAGGTCGTCCATCTGCGACTCGACCGCGAACGTCGACTCGGGGTTGCCGTAGCCGCGCATCGAGCCCGAGTACGGGTTGTTCGTGTAGGCGATCGTCGTGTCGAAGCGCACGTTCGGCACGCGGTAGAGACCGGCCACCGTCGACATCATCACGTACGGGGTCGTCGACCCCCACGAGGTGTAGGCGCCGCCGTCGATGGTCACGTGGGCGTCGCGGGCGAGCAGCCGCCCATCGCGGTCGGCCGCCGTGCGCAGCCTGATCGCGCAGGGCTCGCGCGTGGGACACGCCACGAACTCCTCGACCCGGTCGAACTCGATCTTGACCGGGCGCCGGGCCGCGCGCGCCAGCAGCGCGGCGATGACGTCGATCGGGTAGATGTCGAGGCCGCGGCCGAAGTTGCCGCCGACCGGCGGCTGCAGGACACGGATCCGATCGCCCCCGATCCCGAGCGCCTCGCCGAGGTCGCGCTGGTAGAGAAACGGCACCTGGGTCGTCGACCACATCGTGAGGCTGCCCGAGGCTTCCCAGTCGGCGATCGCGACCATCGTGCCCAGACACGCGGGCGTGACGAAGTTGAGCCGGTACGTGTCCTCCACCACCGCCGCCGCCTCGGCGAAGGCGCGGTCGACGTCGCCGTGAACGAACCGGTAGCGCAGGTGGTGCGCATTCGTCCCGAGCTGATCGTGCACGAGCGGCGCGCCGGGCTCGAGCGCGGCCAGCGGATCGAACACGGCCGGGAGCGGCGCGTACTCCGCGTCGATCAGCGCCAGCGCCTCTTCCGCGATCTCCGCCGTTTCGGCCGCCACTGCCGCGACCTCGTCCCGGATGCAGCGCACCTTGCCGCGCTTGAGCGCCGTCTGATCCTTGGCGAAGCCGAACGGCCGCTGCTCGACGTCCTCGCCGGTCAGCACCGCGCGCACGCCGGGCAGCGCGCGCGCCCGGCTCGTGTCGAGTCGGACGATGCGCGCGTGGGGCACGGACGTGCGCAAGATCTTGCCGTGCAGGAGCCGCGGCAGCTCGAGGTCGTGCAGATAGCGCGTCCGTCCCGTGACCTTGTCCGGGCCGTCCCGCTTCGGGGTCGACTTGCCGACGACGTCGAACGACTGCCCCATCGTCAGAGCTTGACGGCTTCCTTGTGCTCGCCGAATACCTCGCGCATGGCCTGGGCGATCTCGCCGAGGCTCGCGTACGCCTTCACGGCTTCGAGGATCGGGTACATCAGATTGTCGCGCCCCCGCGCGGCGTCGCCGACGCGGCGCAGCGCCGCCTGGACGGCGGCGCCGTCGCGCTGGGCGCGGATGCGCGCGAGCTTTGCCAGCTGCGCCGCGTGCGCCTTTTCGTCGAACGCGTAGAGCTCGACGTCGCGATCGGCCTCGGCCGCGGCCTCGCCGACGTGGCAGTTGACCGCCACCCGCGGGATCTCGCCGGAGAGCACCTTCTGCTCGAACAGGTACGCCTGGCGGGCCACCTCGGCCTGGATCGCGCCGCTGCGCACGGCCTCGACGATGCCGCCCATGCGCTCGACGCTCGCCAGCTCCTGCTCGATCTGCTTCTCCATCGCGCTCGTGAGTGCCTCGACGTAGTACGAGCCCGCCAGCGGATCGACCGTGTCGGCGGCGCCGGACTCCTCGGCGCAGATCTGCATCGTGCGCAGCGCGATCAGCTGCGCCTTGGGCGACGGGATGGTGTACGCCTCGTCGTAGGTGGGCAGCGCCATGGTCTGGGCGCCCGAGAGCGCCGCCGCCAGCGCGATGTAGGCGCCGCGCACGATGTTGTTCTCGGGCTCCTGTACCGCGAAGGCCGAGCCGCCGCCGCCGATCAGGCTTCTGAACATCCACGACTTCGGGTTGGCGGCGCGGAAGCGCTCGCGCAGCATGCGCGCGTAGAGCCGGCGCCCGGCGCGAAACTTCGCGACTTCCTCGAAGATCTTCCCCCACGCGGTGAAGTTGAACGAGATCCGCGGCGCGAAGTCGTCCACCGCCATGCCGCGCGCGAGCATCAGCTCGACGTAGGCCGCGGCGATCGCCAGGCCGTAGGCCATCTCCTGCGCCGTCGTGCATCCGGCCTCGCGGATGTGATAGCCGCACACGGAGACCGGGTTGGAGCGCGGATAGTGGCGCGCGGAGAACTCGATCAGGTCGGCGACCAGCCGCAGCGACGGGTCCACGGGATAGATCCACGTGCCGCGCGCGATGAACTCCTTCAGGATGTCGTTCTGCGGGGTGGTCACCACGCGGTCGGCGGCCACGCCCTGCTTCTCGGCGACCGCGTAGTACATCGCGGTGATCGGGGCCGCCATGCCGTTGATCGTCAGCGACACGCTCACGCGGTCGAGCGGGATCCCCGCGAACGCTTCCTCCATGTCGGCGAGCGTGTCGATCGCCATTCCCACGCGCCCCACCTCGCCCTCGGCCTTGGGATCGTCGGAGTCCAGGCCGAGCTGCGTCGGCAGGTCGAAGGCGACGTTGAGCGCGTCCTGCCCGTGCGCCATCAGGTACTTGAACCGCGCGTTCGTTTCGCCGGGCGTGCCGAAGCCGACGTACTGGCGCATCGTCCAGACGCGCTCGCGGTACATGTGCTTGTGGATGCCGCGGGTATACGGATACTCGCCGGGCCGGCCGATGTCGCGGGCGAACTCGACCCCGGCCACGTCCTCGGGCCCGTAGACCGGCGCGATCGGGAAGCCGGCGTGCGCCTTGATCTCTTTCATCGTGTCCTCCTCGAACCTCTCACGTCGAGCGCGGCAGCGGCTCGAACGGATATGCTCAGCGCTGCGGCTCCTTCTTGAGCGCCTTCACGATCTCGGGGAGCGGCGTCCCCATCGGGAACACGTGACGGACGCCCAGCTGCTTCAGCGCCTCGACGTCACGCGGGGGAATGATACCCCCGACGACCACCGCGATGTCGCCTGCGTCTTGCGCCCGGAGCGCGTCGACGACCCGGCGCGCCAGGAGCAGATGGGCGCCCGACAGCACCGAGAGGCCGACCACGTCGACGTCCTCCTGGATCGCCTCGGCCACGATCTCCTCCGGCGTCCGCTTGAGGCCGGAGTACACGACCTCGAACCCGGCGTCGCGCAGCGCGTGGGCGACGACCTTCGCGCCGCGGTCGTGGCCGTCGAGCCCGGGCTTCGCGATGAGGACTTTCATGCCGAGCCCGCGCCGGCGGTCGTCATGCGAGACGGAACGCCGGCAGCCAGCGCGGGTTGCCGTGCGGATCGTCGGCGATCTTGAGCGGCGACAGCCGGACCGCGCGGCCGATCGCGACGTCTCCTGGATTGGCGTCGACGAGGATCGAGAACACGCGCAGCCCATCGAGCTTCACGATCGCGAAGACGCGCGGGCCCTCGAAGCCCGCGGGCAGCCCGACTTCTTGAATCGTGAACGCGTGGATCGTGCCCTCGCCCGAGAGATCCACCCAGTCGAAGCGATCCGACCCGCACTCGGCGCAGAACGCGCGCGGCGGCCACGCCAGGCGCTTGCACTCCCCGCACCGCGTCGTGGCCAGCCGGCCGGCGGCGAGCCGCGCGTAGAACTCGTGGAGCTTCGTGTGCTCCGGCGACTCCAGTGGAAACGGATCGGTCGCGCGGAAGTAGCTCACGTCGTCTCCCGGCGCCGCTTGAGCTGACGCAAGAGGTCGCGCACCTTGGCGGTCTCGAACGTCTCGCGGCGATCGCCGGCGTAGTCGAAGAATCCCCGCCCGGTCTTGGGGCCGAGCTCGTTACGCGCGATCTTTTCCTCGACGAGCCGCGCCGGCCTGAAGCGGTCGTCGCCGAGCGCCTTGGCGAGAAACCCGCTGGCGCGGTGCAGGATGTCGACGCCGCCCCAGTCGATGAACTCGAAGATGCCGACCGTCGCGTAGCGAAATCCCATCCCGGCCTTGAAGGCTCGATCCACGTCCTCGGGCGTCGCCACACCCTCCTCGACCAGGCGCACCGCCTCGTTCATCAAGAGCGCCTGCATCCGCGGGCCGATGAATCCGGGTGAATCGGCACAGCGCACGGGGACCTTGCCGAGCGTCTCGAGAAACGCGACCGTCCGCTCGACGACCGTCGGCGCGGTCGCGCGCCCGGGCACCACCTCGACCAGCGGGATGATGTGCGCCGGGTTGAGCCAGTGCACGACCAGGAAGCGCTCGTCGCCGCGGACCGCGTCGGCCATGTGCTTGGGCGAGATCGTCGAGCTGGTCGACGCGATGATCGCTTCCGGCGCGACCCGGCTCGACACGCGCCCGAGGATCTCGCGCTTGAGATCGACGAGCTCCGGCAGCGCCTCCTGGATGTAGCCGCACTCCTCGAGGCCCTCGAGTCCGAGGTGCTCCTCGATGCGCTCGAGTGCTGGTGCGATCTCGGCCGCCGCGATCACGCCCTCTTCGGCCATCAGCGCGAGGTCGCGTCCGATCTCGCGCCGCGCGTCGGCGAACACCGCGGCGGCGCCGCCCGGCGGCCGGTCCTTGATGTCGACGAGGTACACACGCGCGCCGCCGAGGGCGAAGGCGAGAGCGATCTGCCGCCCGATCCGGCCGGGTCCGAGCACCGCGGTGTGCGTTGGCGAGCCGGTCATCGCGCCTCGCGGCCGTAGATCATGACGACATGCTCGCCCATGCCGCTGTTGTTGTGCGTGAGGCCGACCGCCGCCTCCGGCACCTGACGGGCGCCCGCCTCGTCGCGGAGCTGTGCCCACACCTCGGCCGCCTGCGCCACTCCGGTCGCACCCAGCGGATGGCCGCAGCCCATCAGTCCGCCCCGCGGGTTCACGACGACGTCGCCGCCGTAGTCGCTGCGGCCCGCCGCGACGAACGCGCCGGCCTCGCCTTTTCGGCAGAACCCGAGCTCCTCGTAGGCGATCAGCTCGGCGATCGCGAAGCAGTCGTGCACCTCGGCGACGTCGACATCGCTCGGCGCGACCCCGGCCATCCCGTAGGCGGCCTGCGCGGCCCGCGCGAGCGCGGGCCAGTGCGCGTAGTCCTCGTGCAAGGACGTCAGCTGGAAACCGTCGAGCGCCTGGCCGGTGCCGCGGATCCAGACCGGCTTGTCGGTCAGCGCCCGCGTGCGCTCTTCCGACGCGAGGAGCACCGCGGCCGCTCCGTCGGTGATCGGCGAGCACATGAAGAGCCTGAGCGGCGACGAGATCATGCGCGAGCCCATCACCTGCTCGAGCGTCGCGCCGCGCTGGAAGTGGGCGTAGGGGTTCTTCGACGCGTGCGTGTGATTCTTCACGCCGACCATCGCGAGCTGCTCCTCGGTCGTGCCGTATTCCGCGATGTGCCGCTGCGCGGCCAGCGCGAAGCAGGGCGGCGCGGTGAGCCCGAACGAAGCCTCCCACTCGCGGTCGACGCCGGTGCCCATGTTCAGGATCGCCTCGTCGCCGTTCGGCTGATTGAGCTTCTCGACGCCGAGCACCATGACCAGATCGGCGAGCCCGGCGGCGATGAAGGCGTACGCGTAGCGGATGCCGACCGTGCCCGAGGCGCACATGTGCTCGGTGCGCGCGCTGAGCGCGCTGGGCCGGATCCCGAGCGCCTCGGCCGCCATCGACGAGATGTGCGACTGAAATGCGGTGCGCTCGGGCATCACCGAGCCGACCACGAGCCCTTCCACGTCCTTCGGCTTCACCGCCGGCGCCGAGTCGAAGCAGGCCTTGCCGGCTTCCCAGATCAGGTCGCGATAGCTCGCCTTTCGCACGCCGAACTTCGACACGCCCGCGCCGACCAGTGCGACTTTCCTCATGACCACCTCTCCCTCACCCGCGCCTCCGCATGAGGACGTTCTCCTCGTAGGTGCAGACCACCTCGTCGCGCTGGTTCTTGACCACGACGTCGAACGTGACGACGCCGCGGTCTGTTTTGGACGACTCTCGCGCTTGCTTCACGGTCATCTCGGTGTGGATCGTGTCGCCGAACTTTACCGGCACCGTGAACTGGAGCCGGTTGAGCCCGAGGAGCGCCAGCGCCG
>Ga0209382_10002885_pt1 | contig 24452 bp, 20 predicted proteins | sample SoiMetdeltSBSDD5_FD_187599 | JGI IMG/M metagenome (GOLD analysis project Ga0209382, IMG submission 187599) | Bulk soil microbial communities from a Populus tree surrounding site in Tennessee, USA - Soil MetaG P. deltoides SBSDD5 (SPAdes) (version 2) | ecosystem: Environmental > Terrestrial >...
AGGACGGCGACCGCGAAATCGACGCGGACGGCGCGGCCGTCGCGCAAATGATCGGCCACGCGGGCTTCGATCAGTCCGAGCCCCGATGCGCGCAGGTGCAGCATGTCGCCGACGACGCGGACCGTCAACGATTGCGCGTGCAGCTCGAGCGTCGATACGGTCAGCGTGATCGCGAGCACCAGCAGGCGGAAGGATGCCGCGATCGCCATCGCGTTCCTCAAAACCGCACACCCATCATGAATCTCGCTCCGGCATCACCGCTGTCGAGCGGGAAGGCGAGCGTCACGAAGGCGTTGTCGCCGTGGAACCCGAAGCCGGTGGAGGTACGGATGCGCTGATTCGTGGTGGGCGTCCACACCGAACCGGTGTCGAAGAAGACGGCGAAGTAGTGGAAGCTGTATTCGATCGATTGGTGGAACATGCGCTCGCCGCCAGCGGGCGCGAGGTCGTACTTGTTCCAGCCGCGCAGCGTTGACGAGTCGCCGAGCGAGAAACGCTCGAACAGCGGCGCCTGGCCGCTGATGTATCCGGCCGTGAACCCCGCCGTGACGCGGTTCGGGCCGCGCTGGTAGTGATACTGCGCCCGGCCGAGATGACGCTTGTAGCTCAGATCGGTGTCGAGCGCGTCGCTGCCGACGCGCACCTCATATCTCGCCTCGGCTTTCTGAGTCGAGTCGCCGTCGATGCGCCAGCGCTGGTCGTAGCCGATCGCCGCGATCCAGGCGCTGGCCATCTGCGAATCCGAGGGACGTGCCAGCGACTCGAGCTCCGAGAAGCTCACGCCGCCCGAGATCCGGACGTGCGGCGTGACGGCGAACGTGAGCGTGGGCTCAACCGTCAGTCGTGAGCGATACAGCTCGGGAATGTCGGGGCTGGCCGCGACCAGGGCAGCGGTGGAGTCCTGCCACGACGACTGCAGCTTCGAGAATTCCATCGCGGCGCCGAGCCGCGGCGTGCCGATCTTCAGGCTTTCGACCCGAAGCCGGAATCCGGAATACGTCTCCAGCAGGTCGTCCTTGTTGTCCATCGCGACGCCAACCGTCACGCGTCCGCTCGTGCTGCCCATCGGGATGTCGAGCGCCCCGCTCCAGCCCAGATCGGTGTGATAGATGAACTTCGATCGGGTCGGGAGGAATGGAATCCATGGCGCTTCCTGCACATCGAACACGACGCGAATCTGCCCGGGCGCGCTGCCTCGCTCGATGCGCCGACTGACGGTATGTCCCGGCAACTCTTCCCGCAGATCCTCGGTGAGATCGTCGGCCTCTTCGTTGTCGAGCCGTCGTCCGACCAGCGCTTGAAGCCGGTCGCGAAGGGAGCGGCCGATCTGCTCTTCGGGAATCCCCGACAGCTCCACTCCCTCGACGACGTAGCGCGCGTTGATGTTCGAGGCGAGATCGCCGTTGTCGCTGATCAGCGCGACGACGAAGACGACCCGCGCCTTGTCGTCGGGACGAGCGATGCTGCGGACCGCGGCGATGACTTCGGGGTGCTCGTCCTGAATTCGAGAAGCGAGCTGATTGAGCCGCTCGCGATTGAGGCGCTCGCCGACGAGCGACTCGATGTCGCGGCGCAGGCCGGGACTGAGCTCGTCGAGCGGTAACCCGGAGACGTCAGCCGATTCGATGATGGTGCCTTCGGGCGGCTCGGCGTCCTGGGCCGCGGCCGGACGCGGCAGGCTCAGCGAGCCGAGGAGGAGGAGGAGCAGAACGAGTGGTCGCATGCGGAGCGGCGAGGCAATCGGCGCGCCATTCTACAAGTAGTTGATCCTCAACAGGATGGTGGCGCTGCGACTGTGACGCCGGTTCACACCTGTGAAGGCGGCGACACACACACCGCATGTGGGGGCCGCATGGAGGGGCCGCCTTTAGGCGGTCCTTCACACCAATCGCTCGCATCCGAAATCGGCAGGCGTCGTGCATTGGGGCCGCGCACGCGAATGGAGGCTGCAATGAATCGTGTGCCGATAGGGCTCGTGGCGCTCACCGCGTTGAGTGCGGGCACGCCGATCCAGGGACGCGGCGACGCGCAGTCGATCGAACGGCCGTTCACGGAAGGCGGACTCGTCCGGTTCAACCTTGCTTCAGGCGACTACGACGTGCGCGCCGGCGCGAACGATCGCATCCGCGTCGAATGGTGCGCGAGCGACGACGCCAGGGTCACAGATCTGAACAAGCTGTCGGTCGATGTCAACGTGTCGGGGAGCACCGCAATCGTGTCGACCGACGGTCCGACGAAGCACGTGCGGTTCACGATCGAGATTCCAGAACGATCGGACATGTATCTGCGCATGCGGGCCGGCGACATGCGGGTCGACGGCATCGAGGGCAACAAGGACATCAGGATGACGGCCGGCGACCTCACCATCGGCATCCGTCCGGCGTCGCTCTCACGCGCGCATGCGTCGGTGACGTTTGGCGATCTGAATGCGCGGCCGCTGCGCATCTCGAAAGGCGGCATCAAGCGCTCGTTCCAATGGATCGGCGCCGGCACGTACACCCTCGACGCGCGGCTGTTTGCCGGCGATCTGACCTTGTCGCACGACTACGGCACGCGCTAGGCCGACGTAGAGCGGGGCTTCAGCCCCCGCGAGCGTTGCCGACATGATCCGCCGCACCGGCACGGACACCCGGACCGCGATCGCGTGCGCTCACGCCGGGAAACTGACCTGCACTCGTACCCTGCCGCTTCCCGCGCGTCTAGTTGCTGACTCGTCACGCCAGTTGACAGGTGGCTCGAAACGACGTCGCTGATTCGTGCAACTCGAACGCATGAAGGGAAGACGCGCGGATGAATCGTTCCGGTCAGTTTCCGGCTTCGCCGTGCAGTCGGCGTGGCTTACGCGATCGCCGTCCGGGTGTCCATGCCGGTGCAGCGTCGCGCGATCCAAGAGTTGCCCGCCTCGCGCGCAGCGCGCCCGCACCTCGCGCGCGAAGCGCGCGCCTGCACCTCGCGAGGCGGCAGCCGAGCGCCGCACCTCGCGAACGAAGTGAGCGTCGCACCGCGCACCTAATCCAGCTTGGGCGGCGCGCGGCGTTTTGTTGCTTGTTCGAACGCGTAGGCGAGCTCGATCAGGCGTGGCTCGCTGCAGGCGAGGCCGGTGAAGCTGACGCCGAGTGGCGCGGGCTTCGGGTCGAAGCCGGATGGTATCGAATCGTTCGGCACGGTACCGAACGGCACGATGACGGTCGGGTAGCCGGCCCTGGCGGCGATGGCGGCGCCGGTGTTGCTCGCGAAGATGAGCGCGTCGAGCTTGTGAGTGCGCATCACCGCGTCGATGCCTTCAGTGCGTGACAGCGCCAGGTCCTTCGCACGATCGGCCTCGTAGCGCGCCCGATCCGCCGCCACGTCCATCTCGTCGGAGTTGTCGAGATTCGCCTGGCCGAACTTCAGCGTGCCGGCGCGCTCGTGCGCTCGATTCCACGCGCGGAGCTCGGTCAGCGTCTTCACCGGTGCGCGACCGCCGAGCGAGGCCAGCCACGCATTGAAATCGCGCTTCATGCCGTACTTGAACACGACCGAGCAGTCATCGTCCCGGCTCTTGGCGTCGGCGGAGCCGTTGCACACCGGCCACCGCATCAGGCTGCGTGCCGGATCTGTCGTGACGATCGACGGCACGTCGGCGGGATCGACCACCGTCGCCCCTTGCGCCCGCATCGCCGCGATCGCATCGGCCATTACCGCCTTCTGCGCCGCGTTCAGCCCGCCATCCACTCGTTTCTCACCCGGGACCGGCGCCGCGTCGTAGTAGAACGCACGAGGGACGCCGATCCGCGCGCCCTTGAGCCCGTCGCGTTTGAGAAAGCGCGTGTAATCGCGGTTGGGTGGCGGCATGCAGGCGGACGTTGCCGCGTCGTGAGCGTCGGGCGACGCGCCCTCGAGCGCTCCCAGCATGGTGGCGGCGTCAGCGACCGTCCGTGCCATTGGACCGGGTGTGTCTTGCTCGGCGGCGATCGGAATCACCCCGTACCGGCTAATCCGTCCAAGCGTGGGCTTGATCCCCACGAGCATCGTCTGGTTCGACGGGCTGAGGATGGAGCCGGACGTCTCGGTCCCGACGTTTGCTACCCAGAAGCTCATCGCCGTGCCGATGCCCGAGCTCGAGCCGCCGGTGCTGAGCACCGGCCGGCCGTCGAACGTGGCATCGCGCGGATCGCGCCGCGGGTCGTAGGGGTTGAACGCAAAGCCGGCCAACGAGTTGTAATTCGGCGGCATTCCGTCGGCGACCCAATTGGCGAGCTCCGTCATCGTCGTCTTGGCGAGGATGATCGCGCCGGCCTGGCGCAGGTGCGTCGTGAGCGTCGCCTCGTAAGGAGGAATGAGGCCCGCGAAGGCGAGCGCGCCCCCGGTCGTCGGCATGTCGGTCGTGTGAATGTTGTCCTTGAGCGCGACCGGGATGCCGTGGAGCGGACTGCGCACCCGGCCCGTGCGGCGCTCACGATCCCGCACGTCGGCCTCGTCGAGCGCGCGCGGATTCACGTACAGTGTGGCGTGCAGGCGGGATTCGTAGGTCGCGATGCGGGCGAGCGACTGCGACACAATCTGCCTCGACGTGACGCGACCGCTGTCGAGCGCGGCGCGCATGTCGGCAATCGTGGCTTCGACTACCGAGAACGGCGCGCGGGTGGCGCGACTGGGCGACTGCGCCGCCACGGCGACCGCAGTCAGCACAAGCGCAGCGGCGACGCGAATCATCGGCACAGAATGTTACGCGAAGGCGGCGCTCGGGGCACCCGAGCACCCACCAACTCATGAACCAGAATCAAAGCACCCGTCCAGCGGAGCACACGCGAACTGCGCTCATCACCGGCGCCTCCGCCGGTATCGGCGCGGCATTCGCCGATGTGTTCGCATCGAACCGGTTCGATCTCGTCATCACCGCCCGGCGCGAGGAACGTCTTCGACAGGTCGCCGACCAGGTCAGGCGACGGCACGGCGTTCGAGTCGCGGTGATCACCGCGGACCACGCGCTGCGCGAGACGCCGCGCCAGCTGTGCGACGAGATCGCCAAGCTCGGCGTCAAGGTCGACGCGCTCGTGAACAACGCCGGCTACGGCGTGCCAGGCACCTATGTGGCCTCGACGTGGGAGCGACACGACGAGATGATGCAGGTGATGGTCAACGGCCTCGCGGAGCTGACGCATCACCTGCTGCCGGGGATGCTGGCTCGGCGCTACGGCCGAATCATCAACGTCGCGTCGCTGGCGGGCCTCGTGCCCGCGCCCGCCGGACACACGCTGTATGCGGGGTCGAAGGCGTTCGTGATCAAGTTCTCGGAGGCGCTGGCCCATGAAGTGCGATCGCATGGCGTCCATGTCACGGCGCTGTGTCCCGGATTCACCTTCAGCGAATTTCACGACGTCACCGGTACTCGCGAGCAAATGAAGCGGCTGCCGTCGTGGATGTGGATGGACGCGTCGACCGTCGCGCAACAGGGCTACGACGCGGTGATGGCGGGCACGCCGATCTACATCAACGGACGCGTGAACCGTACGATCGAGAAGATGGTCCGGTACATCCCGAGGGGCGTGGTGACGGCAATCGGTCGTCGAGTGGGCAAGACGTACCGAAAAGCGTGAAATGCCGGGCCTGAAGAACAGGCCCGGCCGACACGTACCTTCGCCGTCTATTCCTCGGGAACGTGGAGGGGAGTCCGCGCAGTCTGTTCTGCGCGTGATCCGGGATCGTTACTACTACCGATGCCTGGACCCTGGAACACGCATCCGAGCCTGCGAGGGCGTTTCGACGAAGAGTATCCAGACGACCTGCGCGTGATTGCACACGACGGCGGTCCGCGCTTCAGCCGTGTGGCGCCCGAGGTCGTGTGGGTGCGCGTCACGGGCGGCGACGGTGACGTGTGGACTGGGAATGTGCTCGGTCGCTCGCATCGCCTGTCGAGTGACGGGAGCCAGTCGATACGCTTCACCGTGCCCAACAGCCGCGCTCTGCCGGTGATGGTGAGCGACAGGTATTTGGAAGAGCGTCAGAACTGGGTCGTGCATCCCTGCGATCGATGCGGCATCACCGAATTGTTCGACCCACCCTCCGACCTGATTCGTGCCGTTTTCGAGACCGAGCCCGACCGCATCGACGCCGCGGGGTTCACCGCGCTCTGCGGCTGGTGTGGTGGAAGTCAGTTCGTCGAACGCGCTCGTGGCCCGCGACATCCCATATGTCAGTGGCTCGGGGAACTTTGGGTTCGCCTCGCTGCGTTGTGTGTGCCGGGCCTGAAGGCCCGGCCTACACTGTCTCTAAGCGCGAAGTGTAGGCCGGGCCTTTAGGCCCAGCGTAATCAAACCGCGAACCAAGACATGCGCACCCTGATTTCGAGCGGCAGTCCGTACGAACCCAAGGTCGGCCTCTCGCGCGCGGTCCGAGTAGGACCGTTCGTTTCCGTCGCGGGCACCGCGCCGATCGGAGCAGACGGTCAGACCGTTGGCGTTGGCGATCCCGCTGCGCAGGCACGACGATGCCTCGAGATTATCGCTGCCGCACTCGAGAAAGCAGGCTGCTCACTCCAGCACGTCATCCGCACACGCATCCTGCTCACTCGCATCGACGACTGGCAGGCGGTCGCCGCCGTCCACGGCGAGTTCTTTCGCGACATCCGCCCGGCGAACACCATCATGCAGATCTCAAGGTTCATCGATCCCGCGTGGCTGGTGGAGATCGAGGCGGACGCGGTGATCGAGGACTAATTCAGGTCAAAGGGCAAAGGGCAAAGGCCAAAGGTGAGGGCACTGACACCTAGACCTGACACCTAGACCTTTGACCTCACCTTTGCCCTTTGACCCTTGACCTTGACCTACTCGGTCACAACAGGGTCCCCCTCAGCACCACCAGCGCCACGGAGAAGTAGATCACGAGTCCCGTGACGTCGACGAGCGTGGCGACGAATGGAGCAGACGAGGCCGCGGGATCGAATCCGAGACGCTTCAATGCGAACGGCAGCAGCGATCCGCTCAACGTGCCCCACAGCACCACACCGACGAGTGCCACCGACACCGTGATCGCGACCAGCAGCCAGTGCGGTCCATAGATGTCCGAGAAGGCGGACCAGAGCGTGATGCGCAGGAAACCGATGCTGCCGAGGATGGCGCCGAGCGCGACGCCGGCCAGTAACTCGCGGCGCATCACGCGCCACCAATCGCGCACGCCCACCTCGCCGAGCGCCAGCGCGCGGATGACCAGCGTCGCGGCCTGCGATCCCGAATTGCCGCCGCTCGAGATGATGAGCGGCACGAACAGCGCCAGGACCACCGCCTTCGAGATTTCCTGTTCGAACGCCCCCATCGCGGTTGCCGTCAGCATTTCCCCGAGGAACAAGGCGGTCAGCCAGCCGGCACGCTTTTGAATCATGCGCCAGAACGCGATGCTGATGTAGGGCTCGTCCAAGGCTTCCGACCCGCCGATGCGCTGGATCTCCCTGGTCGCCGTCGCCTCCGCAACGTCGAGCACGTCGTCGATCGTGACGATACCGATCAGCATGCCGGCCGTGTCGGTGACCGGCAGGGCCGAGCGGTCGTACTGCCGGAACACGCCGACCGCGGCTTCCTGATCGTCGGTCGCCTTGAGCGCGACGAACCGGCGGTCCATCAGATCGGCCACTCGCTTCTCGAGCGGCGCCAGCAGGAACTCGCGAATGCGGACGTCGTCGATCAGCGAGCCCTGCTCGTCGACGACGTAGATCACGTTGAGCGTTTCGCTGTCCTGCCCGTGCGTCCGGACGTAGTCGAGCACTTCGCGGACGGTCCACTGCTCGCGGACCGCGACGTAGTTCGGGGTCATCAGCCGGCCGACCGACTGCTCCGGATACCCGAGCAGCGTCAGCGCGACACCGCGTTCTGCCGGCGTGAGCAGCGATAGCAGCTGACGTGTCGCCTCGGCGGGCAGCTCCTCGAGGAACAACGTGCGATCGTCCGGCGCCATGTTGTTCAGCAGCGCCGCGACGTCTTCCTGCGCCATCGCCTTGAGCAGCGCTTCCTTCGACTCCTGCGGGAGGTACTCGAACACGGCCGCCGCGTCCTTGCGTGGCATCACGCGGAAGACGACGACCTGGTCTTCGAGACTGAGAGCGGTGAGGACGGAGGCCACGTCGCTGGCGTGCCGGTTGCGCAGCATGTCGCGCAGCCGGGCGTAGTCACGCGTGCGCAGGACCTCCGCGAGCTCTTCGGCCGGGCGCGCCTCCTGTCGGATGGCGGCGACGGCCTCCTCACGTTGCGGGCCGTTGAGCTGTTGTTCCATTTGTTTCAGCGCTGCTCTGACGACATCGCCATGGTGGACGTGTGGACCGACGGTCTTGACGGCGTCGAGCCACAGGCGGTGAATCAGGTCGAGATCGCTCGAGGTGAGCGAGGGCGGATGGGCGCCCAGGTGATACGTGTCGGCACGGCCGCTGCGATGGCAGATCACGAGTCGGACATCGAGCGCTTCGGGCTTGTCCGATCGCTCCCACGCCTCGCCCAGCAGGCGGGCCTGGTCCGCGGCCGAGAGCGTCGTCGACTCGCCGACGAAGATGTCAGCCGATCGCAGTCGAATGACGGCGCCGACGATGGCGTCGACGACGTTGCGGGTGGGGACGATCAGCAGGCGCACCGGGCGGCCGACGCGCTCGGCCAGCGCGACCACCTCGGACAGCAGACGCCGCTCGGACGATGTCGGCGTCGGCTGCGCGGCGGTCTCCTCGCTCACGTCGACCTCGAGCACTCGGGCGGTCATCACGACAACGTCGCGATCGCCGGGCGTCTGCAGGGCGGCGAGGACGTGCTCGAGTGCGTGCGGATTGCGCACCGGGACGAGCACGTTGCCGGGACGCGCCGCGATCTGGTCGGGCGACAGCTCGGCCGCGAGCAGGAGATCGAACGTGCTCTCGTCCGCGCTCGTCTCGAGTGGTGCGGCGTGCGGCGTCGCCCGGACGAACCAGAGCGCGAGCACCGCGATGGCCATGCCGGTGGCGATCGAGGGCACGTCCCCCGTGAGCACCATCGCCGCTGCCGTCGTGCCGACGACTCCCGCGGACAGCAGCAGCCCCACCGGCCGCTCTTTTCGCCCGAGCCGAAGGTTTCCCCGCGTCTTGAACGGCGTCGGCGTCTCACGTGTTCGACGCAGTCGAATCAGCGCGGCGATCGTGAGAACGAGCATGGCCGCGATCGCGATCGTGTAGGCGCGCGACAGCCAGGCCACCCGGCCGCCGCTGGCGAATACCACCAGGCTCATGGCGATGATGGCGACGTCGACCGAGCGGCCAGGCGTCCCAAATCGGGTGTGCAGCGAGGTGAGACCGGCGGGAAGCGTGCCGTCCGTCGACGATCGGTGCAGCATCTGCTCGGCCTCGCCCAGAGTGGCGTGCACCGCCGCACCGAGCATCACGATCGCAGCACCTGCCAGTGCCACAGCAATCAGCGTGCGGAATGCAGAGGGTGCGGCCAGGTGCTGGGCCAGGCCCGCCAGCGGCGCGTTGGCCCAGACTGGCTGCTCGCTCGCCGGTACCAGCCATACGATGAGAAACGCGCCGAGCGCGGTGGTCACGCCCGCGAACAACACCGTCACCCGGGCGGTACGCCGTAACGCCTGCACGCGGGGTGGCTGCAGCTCCTGGGCGGCACGTGCCAGAACCTCACCACCGCCAACGACCGGGAGTGTCACGCCGAACCCGAGGATGATCGCGAGCACCAGATCGAATGGAAACCAGCCGGTAATGGCACCGACCGGCGGAGGCGTCGCAATGGCGGAGAAGCTCACGTCGCCACGTACCAGCGACAGGCCGCCCCACACGATGGTCGCCAGGAGAACGGCCACGCCGATCCACACCGCCTGGGTCATCGCGTCGCGGCCAATTTCACGCCCGATCCGCTTCGCCAGCCACAGCACGCCGAGCAGGCCGACCGCCACGATCGTCGCGAGATCCTCGGGACGGACGAAGCCGGTGAAGCGCCAGCCGGCGATGGCCGTGGCCGAGACGCTGGCGACATAATGGCCGGCGACGACACAGGCGAGCGCCCCGAGCAGCAGGCGTTCGACCAGGGCGATGGCCCTGGCGAGTCCAGTGAAGCGCGGGCCGAACGCGCCGACACGCGTCACGAACCCGCCGGGGATCAGCAGCGCCCAGCTTTCAATGTCGATGGCGCGGACGAACGCGGCGAGCAGCGTCGCCACGAGCACGAACCACGGCGCCGAGTCGCCAAGCGCCGTGCGAGCGACGCCGGGGATGAAGAACGCCGCGACGCCGAGCTGCGCGATCGCCAGCGCCGCCGCCTTGCGCACCGACATGAACGGCTGGAGCGCCGTCGACGACAGCACGACGCGAATCGGGTGGCGAAGCGGGATCGGCGAGAACGGGGCCATCGTCGAGTACGAGAGCGCGCTACGAATCGGATGATAGCTCGACCTCACGACATCGGCGTCTTGGCGTCGACGGACCGCGGTTGACCTGTGCGTCTGGCGGGCGCCCAGGAGCGGGCGAGATCAGGGTTGTTCGCGGCCGTTGCAAGTGCAATGCTGTCCGAGATCGTGGTTGTCGAGTCGTCGATCCGCACGAAAGCACCATGGGCCGCGCTGGTCGTGGACGACGACGCCGGTGTGCGGCAGTCGCTCAGGCTGTGTCTGGAAACGGCCGGCGCTCGCGTGCTCGGCGTCGCGACCGGGCGTGCGGCGCTCGAATCGCTCGATCGCGGGCATTTCGACGTGGTGTTCCTGGACTTGTGGTTGGGCACCGACGCAGGTCTGGAGCTCCTTCCGGAAATTCTGGTCCGGCAACCGGATGTCGGCGTCATCGTCGTGACCGCGTACGCCTCGATCGAGAGCGCGGTCAACGCGATCAAGCGGGGAGCGGTCGACTACGTGCCGAAGCCGTTCACCCCCGATCAGATTCGGCTGGCCGCGCATCGCGTCGTCGAGGCCCAGCGGATGCGCCGTCGACTGGCGGAACTGCAGGAGGCGCTGGACGAGAGTGGCGAGCCGGCGTTGTTCGAGTCGCGAAGTCCTGGCTGTGCTCGCTTCCTTCAGACGGCGGCGCGAGCGGCGGCTTCCGACGCGGTCCTGTTGCTCCGGGGAGAGAGCGGCACGGGGAAGAACGTGCTCGCGCGATGGATTCGCGCGAACAGCCCACGCGTCGATGCGCCGCTGATCACCGTCAACTGTCCGGCCCTGTCTGGTGAACTGATGACGAGCGCCCTGTTCGGGCACCGCAGGGGGGCGTTCAGCGCTGCGGTCGCGGACGTGGCTGGCAAGATTCAGGAAGCCGAGAACGGAACCCTGCTCCTCGACGAGGTCGGCGATCTGACGACCGATGCGCAGGCGCGACTGCTTCGCTTTCTCAACGACCGCACCTACGAACGGCTGGGCGAGGCACATGAACGACACGCCGATGTCAGGCTGATCGCGGCGACGAATCGCGATCTCGAAGCGGACGTGCGCCGCGGTCGTTTTCGGGAGGATCTGTACTATCGTTTGAACGTCGTGACGCTGACGCTGCCGGCGTTGCGCGAGCGCCCGGAGGATATTCTCCTGCTGGCGCAGCACTACCTCGCCATCTTCAGTCAAAAGCAGCGCCGCCGCAGCGTGACGTTTTCGGCCGCGGCCGAGCAGGCGATGCAGACGCACGTGTGGCCGGGCAATCTTCGCGAGCTGCGAAATGCCGTCGAGCGCGCGGTGATCCTCGGACCCCGAGCACAGATCGACGTCGGCGATCTCGGTCTCGCCGCACCGAGTGCGCCGGCGGTGGACACTCACCGCCCTGCCTTGCATCCGGGCGATCTGATCTCGATCGACGCGTTGGAGCGGGAACACATCGCCCGCGTGGTCGCGCAGGCTCCTTCGCTCGAAGCCGCGGCGCGGATCCTGGACATCGACGCGACGACACTTCAGCGGAAGCGCAAGCGATATGGGTTGGCGTGATCGGTTGACGATCCCCGGTCGTCTCGGTGTGCGATTCATGGTCGCGGCCGGCCTGCTGGTCTGCACCACGGTGACGGCGAGCGTGTGGACGTTCTTCGCGCTGACACGACTCAGCGGCATCGTGACGGATACGGTCCGTCAGAGCGAGTCGGTCACGGCGGTCACGTCGCGGCTGGCCGGCGCGCTCGAACGCGAGGACGACGCGGTGCTGCTGATCCTGTCCGGTGACACCGAAGGCGCCGTGGTGCTGGCGCGAGAACGCACGGTCGTCGATCGGTCGATGTCGGATCTCTTCGAGGTGCTTGGACCCGAGGATGAGCGTGAACTGGCGAACCCGCTTCGAGCGGCGCTCGGCGCCTACCGTCACGCGGCGGACACGGTGCGATCGGTCGCCTCGGAGCGCGAGGCGCTCGTGCAGTACCACGACGAGGCGAATCCGCTGCTGCGCCGAGCGGTCGCGCTGACGACCGCTATTCGCGACCGCCATTTCGCGCTGGCTCGAGCAGCGGTCGGCGGTGCCCGCGACCAGGCTGCGGCGGCGCGCCGCGTCGTGCTGCTCATCACGCTCGCCGCGCTGGGAATCGCGGTGGCGGTCGCGTGGCACCTGACGCGCAGGGTGGTCGGACCGCTGCGACGACTGACCGACGGCGCGAACGCGATTCGCGGTGGTCACTTCTCCGAACGCATCGACGTGTCCTCGCGCGATGAGCTCGGCGAACTGGCCGGTGCGTTCAACCAGATGGCGAAGGATCTGGCCGAGTTCCGGCGCACGAATATCGGTGAGGTTGTTCGTGCCAAGAACACGCTCGAAGCGACGCTCGAGGCGCTGCCGGATGCGGTCGTCTTGCTCGACGACAAGGGGCAGATTCAGTCGATGAATCGCGCAGCCGTGAGAACGCTCGAATCGGCTGGCGTGCAGGCGCCGCGCTGCCTGGACGACTTGCGTCTCGACGGCTTGGACCTGGACGCCGTCACGCGCGCAATTGTGGCCGGCACCGGAGCGGTGGCAGCTGCCGACCTGACTCGAACGATCCGCATCGAGCTCGACGGGACGGTGCAGCGTCTGTTGCCCCGCGTCGTACCCGTTTCAGGCCTGGCACCTCGTCAGCACGGCGCGATCGTGCTCTTGTACGAGGTGACCGATTTGGTCCGGTTCGACGAGATGCGGTCGGAGTTGGTCGCCGTAGCTTCTCACGAGCTGCAGACGCCGCTGACGACGCTCCGGATGGCGCTGCTCATGTTGAAGGAGGCGTCCGACGTGTTGCCCGACCGCCAGCGCGAGTTGGTCGACACCTCGCTGATTGGTGTCGACCAGCTCACCGAAACCGTTCACGAGTTCCTCGACTTGACGCGCATCGAGTCCGGCCAGCTCCGTCTCAATCTTGAACCGCTCCAGGCCGAGGCCGTCGTCGCTGAAGCCCTCCGTCGCGTCGAAGGACAGGCCAGGGCCTTGGGCATCAGCATCACCAACCGCATCGAGCGAGGGCCGATGCGCGTCGTGGCCGACGCACTCCGCCTGCGCGCGGTGTTCGACAACATCCTGTCGAACGCTCTGAAGTACACGCCAAGCGGGGGCACGGTCACGCTCGAAGGTCGACTCACCCCTGCCAGCGACACAATGCCCGGGACGGTGTCGATCAGCATCAGCGACACGGGACCGGGAATTCCGGCCGCCTTCCATTCGCGGGTCTTCGACAAGTTCTTCCGGCTCGAACATCACCACACCGAACCGCACCCCGGTGCTCGCGGCGCGGGGATCGGGCTCTACATGTGCCGGCAGATTGTCGAACTGCATGGCGGCACCATTACGAGCGGTGCAGGCCTCGGCGGACGCGGAACTCGGATCACCGTCACGCTCCCGGCCGCCACACCGGGTACCGCAGCGATCGACGACGCTGCGGCGTACGTCACTCGGTTGTAACGCGCACGGCCCGCGTCCGCCCACTCGCTCGGGTCGAGATTCCGCAGACTCTGGGCGGCCGGATCCCGCATTTTGCATGGACGCCCGACTCCAGCAACCGGACGATGTGTCGGCGCGTTAGCATGCGAGTGGCCGTGAATCCTCGCTTTCCCATCGCGGTGTTTGTGCTCACGGTGTCCGCGGGCGCGCTGTTGGCGCAGCAGACGCCGCCGGTTGGCCCCAAGCCGGCGCAGGGGCCGTCCTTTCGCGCCGGTGTCGACGTTGTGTCGATGAACGTGACCGTGACCGATGGCATGGGGCGCTATATCACCGACCTCGAGTCAGATGAGTTCTCGGTGTTCGAGGACGGCGTCAAGCAGACCATCACGTTCTTCAACCGCCGCCAGCAGCCGATTGCGCTCTCGCTGCTGCTCGACACGAGCGCGAGCATGGAGCAGCATCTGCCGACGCTGCAGGCCGCTGCCTCGAACTTCGTGAAGCGGCTGCGACCCAGCGACATCGCGCAGGTGATCGATTTCGACAGCCGGGTGGAGATCCGGCAGTCGTTCACGTCTCGCCACAGCGACCTCGATGCCGCCATTCTGCAGACGGCTGCCGGTGGATCGACCTCGCTCTACAACGCCATCTACATCGCGCTGCGCGAGCTGCGGAAGGTCAAGGCGGTGACCGAGGAGGACGTGCGGCGTCAGGCACTGATCGTGTTCTCCGACGGCGAGGACACGTCGAGCCTCGTCGCGTTCGACGAAGTGCTCGACCTGGCCAAGCGTTCAGAGACGAGCATCTACACGATTGCGCTTCGAGGATCCGACTCGCAGGCGAAGGGCTTCAAGGAGGCGGAGTTCGTATTGCGTACGCTCGCTCGCGAGACCGGTGGACGATCGTTCTTCCCCCTCAAGGTCGAGGACCTGGCGGATGTGTATGCGCAGATCGCCGACGAGCTCGCCAGTCAGTACACGGTCGGCTACGTCTCTCACAACCCGAAGCGCGACGCGTCGTGGCGTCGTCTCGGCGTTCAGATCGCCCGCCCGAACCTCACCGCCCGGACCAAGAATGGTTATTACGCGCCTGGCCCCCGCTGATCGTCACTGGTGCATCGCCCTCCTCGTCCTGCTCTCGTTGACCGCGTGCGGCGGCGAACCGAAACGCATCCCGGTGGGTCCTGCCGCGCCGAATCCGAACGGGTGCTATGCGTTCGTCTACGACCGCGACGACTTCAAGGGAGCGAGCGCGGTCTTGAACGGACCCGGACGCTGGCAGAACCTGGAACGCCTGCAGGTCGATGAAGTCGATTGGCGGAATCGAATCCGGAGTATCGACGTCGGTGCCGCCGCGGCCCTCACCGTCTTCATCGAGATTGGTTTCACGGGAATGTCACGTCAGTTTCCACCCGGCAGCCGGCTGACACGGCTCGACGACGCACTCACCGCAAACATCGAATCCATTCAGATGTCGTGCAAGGGAGCAACCCCGTGAGGGCCCCTTCCGTCGCCGGTGGCTGCAGTCCTGAGAGATCGTCGGATGCCGACGTTAGCGGTTGAGAGCCCGGGCGATTCGAGCGCCGCTGTCCGGCTCTTCCACGTAGCGTGCACTGAGCACGTCGATCACCGCTTCACAGTCACAGTCGGATCCGAGGTTCTTGAGTCGGATGTCGAAGTGAACACTGAAATCCGGCGAGAGTTCAGACGAGGAGCGGACGTCGAGCGGCCCGGCCACGCGAGTGCGCGGCGTATCGGGTTGATCGGCCGTTCGCGATCGGACCATGACGATCCGTACCACGATATCTTTCACGGCACGTGGGCTCGTGTTGTGAACGTCGAACTGCAGTCGAGACGAGGGCGGAGCATCGGCAGGTTGTTCGGCGTCCAGTTGAATGTGCCGAATCTCCATGGATGCACCGGCGGATAATGGCGCGATGAAGACACCCTTCGATGGTGCGAACGGTGCAATGCTGAGAAGGACGCCAAGAACCGACCCGGACAGCTGAGTCATGAAGCCCTTCTAGTTTAGCCGGAAAGGAACTGACGCGCGAGGCGATCCACCAGCGCGTCGAGCGGCTCACCGTCGAGCGCGAACGTCTTCTCCTCCGCCGACCAGGACAGCTTGAAGCTGCGCGACATCGCCGACACCCAGATCTGCCGCACCGGCGCGTTCGGACTGACGACGAACTTCGAGGGAGTCGGCTCGTCGAACACGACCTGCAGTACGCCATTCTGCAGTTCGACCTCGAACCCTTGCTCGTCGGCGATCGGCTGGAGTGCGTGCTGAAGGTGCTCGAGCGCGAGATCCGCTTGCAGGCGGAATTCCTGATCGGTCAAAGACATCGGCCGGACTCGGTAGTTCACAGTTCAAGGTTCATCGTTCAGCGTTCCGGGTTCAGTGTGAACTTTGAACTCTGAACCTTGAACTGTGAACTGCCGGGCTACTTCGTGCCAGAGAGCCGATCCGCGGATGCGACGTAGCTCTTTCGTGCGCGCGCGTTCTGGCCTGGCGTCTTCGTTTTCACTTCGAGCTTGTGCTCTTTGTTGTCGAACGCCGTCGGCGTGAAGCCGATCGTATAGAGGCTGTGCAATTCCGCGGCGACGCGGGTGAACGTGGGCGCCAACTCCGCGGTCTTCTTCAGCTCGAAGTAACCGCCGCCGGTTTCGTCGGCGAGCTTGCGCAGGCCGCGATCGGGTCTGGTCCGCTGCATCCGTCCGGGACCGATCGCGATCTCCGACTCGAGGCCGATCGCGTAGATCATCGTCTCCGTCTCGCGCGCCTTGACCAGCACATCGCCCATGTCGCGCTTGCTGGCGGTGTCGTCGCCATCGGTGAAGACCAGCACGATGCGGCGGCCATCCACGTCCTTCAAGACGTCGATGCTCGCGTCGATCGCGTCATACAGACGCGTCGGATTGCCGAACTGCAGATCGCTCAGATCTTTGATCAGCGAATCTCGGTTGTTCGTGAACGTGCCGCTGAACTGAATCTTGTCGCTGAACGCGCCGACCTGACCTTTGTCGGAGGGCAGCATGCGCAGGAGGAACTGCTCGGTCGCCAATTTCAGCAAATCGAGATTCGCAGTCATGCTCGCGCTGAAGTCGAGCATCACGACGACGGTGAACGGCTGTGTCTCGTTCTGAAAGAACGAAATCGGCTGCGGCTTGCCGTTGTCGAGAATGGTGAACTCGTCCTGCTCGAGGTTCGGTACGAGCCGCCCCTGCGAATCAGTAACGGTGGTCAGGACGGGCACGATGCTCGTACCGGACTTGAAGGTTGCCTGCTGCCCGGAAAGCACCGCGGCGGCGAGCAGGATGGCCACCGGCGTCAGAAGTGCCCGCATGAGTGGAGCTTAGCAATCCGACGTGCCCCAAAACAACCTGGTGTACCCGTGTCCAGGCAAGATGCAGGAGCCGTGCTGCACGCACTCGCACACGAAATGGGTTTGCCGGGCCTGAGCAACAGGCCGGGCCCGTTCTTCAGGCCCGACCAGACACCGTTCTTCAGGCCCGGCCAGACAACAGACGCGCTAATATCTCCCGTCATGCGTACAGCTTTGGTGGTCGTGTTGTGCCTGGTCGCCGCCGCGGCTCAGGCTGCCGCGCAAGCCGGCTTATCCGGCGTGGTTCGCGACGAGGCTGGCGGGCTGGTCTCGGGTGCCTCCATCGCCGTGATGGGCCCGGCCGGGCTTGAACAGCAGACGACGTCCGGACCCGACGGGAAATTTTCACTGCCGGCGGCACCCGGGGCCGGCAAGACGCTCGTCGTCCGCGCCGGCGGCTTTGCCGAGTGGACGCAGCCGATCTCGGCCAGCGAAGTGGACGTTGTGCTCAAGTTGGCAGGGCTGTTCGAGACCGTCACGGTCACGCCGACCCGCAGCGAAAAGCGCCTTGGCGAGGTGCCGGTCAGCGTGAACGTCATCGAAAAAGAGGTCATCGAACAATCGCCCGCGGTCGTGGCCGACGATGTGCTGCGCCAGGTGCCGACCTTCAGCTTGTTCCGGCGCAGCAGCAGCATCTCGACGCATCCGACGACGCAGGGTGTGTCGCTGCGCGGCATCGGGCCGAGCGGCGTCAGCCGGACGCTCGTGATGGTCGACGGCGTGCCGTTCAACGACCCGTTCGGCGGCTGGGTCTACTGGACGCGTGTGCCGCTCGAGAGCGTCGATCGCATCGAGCTGATCGACGGCTCCAGTTCCAGCCTGTACGGAAACTACGGCATGGGCGGCGTGATCAACATCATCTCGGATCGGCCGGCGCGGCGATCGATCGACTTCAAAACGCAGTACGGCAACCATGGCAGCCCGAAGGCTGACTTCTTCGTCAGCGACGTGTGGGGCAAGTTCGGCGCCGCCGTCGAGGGCAGCTACTTCGACACCGACGGGTTCCCCATCGTCGTGGCGAACGAACGCGGCATCATCGACAACAACGCGACGGTCACCTACAAGAACACGAACCTCAAGCTGGACTACCGCGCGAGCGATCGCCTCAGCGCGTTCGTCCGATTCGGGTACTTCAAGGAGGACCGCGTGAACGCCAAGGTCGGCGAGTTCAACGACACCGACTGGACGTCGGGCGGCGGCGGCGTGCGCGTGCAGCTGCCGGACACGAGCGATCTGCAGGCCACCGTGTTCGCCGACTCGAACACGTTCCACAGTACCTTCCTCGCGGTGAACCCCGCCCCGTACAACAACACGGCCCTGTATCCGCCGCGGAGCATCGTGCGCCTCGCAACCGATCAAAACGTGCCGACCGATTCGTTCGGCACGATGGTGCAGTGGTCGAGGGCGTTCGGACACCTGCACTCCGTCAGTGCGGGCCTCGACTGGAAGCGCGTGAAAGGGGACAGTCTCGAGGATGCGTACGTGAACGGCGCGATTGTGACTGTTGGCCCGACGGCGCCTGCCGTGCTCAATCTGCGGCGCGTGTCGGGCGGCACGCAGCACAGCACAGGTGTGTTCCTGCAGGACGTCATCACGGTCAACAAGATGGTGCTGACGCTCAGCGTGCGCGCCGACAACTGGAAGAACTTCAACGGCCACATCAACGAGACGTCGGCGGCAACCGGCTTGCCGTCGGCCGGCAACCGCGGCGACCTCGAGGACAAGAGCGATACCGTCGCCAGCCCTCGCGTGGCCGCGCTCTATCGGCTCTCGGACAAAGTCTCGGTCTGGGGCGATGTGGGATATGGATTCCGCGCGCCGACGCTCAACGAGCTCTACCGCCAGTTCAGCGTCGGCGTCCTGACCACGCTGGCGAACGAGAATCTCGGCCCGGAACGTCTCTTCGGCGGCGAAGCGGGTGTGCGTCTCGAAGCGACGCGCAACGTGTCGGTCCGCTCGACGTGGTACGACAACCGCATCAAGAATCCGGTGGCCAACGTCACGATCGCGACCAATCGCGCTCAGCGCCAGAACCTGGGCCGCACGCGCGTTCACGGATGGCAGAACGACGTGGAAGCGCGGTTCGGTCAGTACGTCCGAGTCTCGGGCGGCTATCTGTTCAACATCGCCAAGGTCACGGAGTACAACCCCGTCCCGATCGCCGGCGTGACGGTCGTCGATCTCACGGGCAAGTATCTGCAGCAGGTGCCAAAGCACCGCGGCTCGTTCTCGATCGCATACATGAACCCGCGATACATCAACGCGTCGCTGAGCAGCACGTTCTTCGGTCGTCAGTTCGACGACGACCAGAACGCACGCATCAAGCCGGGTGAGACCGATCCAGGTCTCCCGGCGTACGGGATGGTCGATATCAGCGCCTCGCGCGCGATCGTGCGCAACCTGGACGTGTTCTTCGGCGTACAGAATCTGTTCGACCGTGAGTACTACGTGATGTTGCTGCCGACGACGACCGGATCGCCTCGGCTCGTCCACGGGGGAATCCGCGTCAGGTGGTCGGGACGCTAGAGTGGCTTTCGGCCATGGACAAGGGACGGACGACGCACCAAGGCCGAAGAACCAAGGACCAGCGAGACGCGTTTCGTCGATTCACGCTGGGTGTGGCGCTCGTGATGGGACTGGCGGCGTCCGGCATGGCGCAGACGCCACCGGATCTGCTCGCGCGTGTCGCCGCCTACGTAGGGGAGTTCGCTCGCAGCTTCGGATCCGTCGTCGCCGAGGAGCGGTACGAACAGACGATCCGCCGCGTGCCCGGGTCCAACACCACCTCGGTTCAGCGCGGTAATACCGGACCCATCCAGACGACGCTCGTGTCGGACTTTCTGCTCGTGCAGATACCGGGTGAAGGCTGGCTGCCGTTCCGGGATGTCTTCGAGCGCGATGGCGAACAGGTGCGCGATCGCGAGGAGCGCCTGGCCAAGATCTTTCTGAGCGGCTCGCGTACCTCGCTCGATCAGGCGCGCGCGGTGATGGACGAGAGCGCGCGCTACAACATCGGCAACGTGCAGCGGAACATCAACGTGCCGACGTTGGTGCTGACCCTGCTCACCGACGACCATCGCGGCCGGTTCTCATACAAGGTCGGCAAGGTGGACGACGACGGCACCGTGGTCGAATTCCGCGAGACCACCCGGCCGACCTTCGTCAGGACGACGAACGACAACGATCTTCCGGTCAACGGGCGCGTTTGGGTCGACGCCGAGACCGGCACCGTGCGGCGCACAGAATTGCATGCGGTCGACACGAGCGTGGAGGCACACATCACCGTGACGTATCAGCTCGACGCGGTGCTGGGTGTCTGGGTGCCGGCGCGAATGGACGAGCGCTACCGACGTGGGCGGGATACCGTCGAAGTGCGTGGCCTGGCCACCTACTCGAGGTTCAGACGGTTCCAGGTCAAAACCACCGAAAACATCGATGAACCCAGCCGAGAGCTCCGCCCTTGATCTCCCCGCAGAGCCCTCGGCTGGTCGGCAGTCTCTTCTTGGCGCGCTACGCGTGCCGGGGACCGCGGCGCGGGTCACAACGCGTTCTGGATTCATGCAACCAGCCGCCCCGCGGTCCCAGTAGTATCATCAACTTTATGAAGAAGGCCCTCTATTTGTCGGCGATTCTGTCGTTGTTTGCCTGCTCGTCCCCGCTGGCCCAATCGGGCAGCGAGACGGCCGCGCGTGTGGGCGGCAAGACGATCACCACGAAGGAGCTCGACGACCGATGGAGCAAGGACGACCCCGCGGGTCAAACCGAAGCGACGCAGAAGCTCTACGAGGGGCGTCGCGCCGCGCTCGACAACATCATTGCTGAAATGGTGATCGCCGATGCCGCCAAGGGCAAGGGCATGACGCCCGATGCGTTCGAGACCGCGGAAGTCGCCAAGCGCGTCAAGCCCGTGACCGATGCCGACGTCGTCAGCTTCTATCAGTCGAACCTCAATCAGATGCAGGGCCGATCGCTCGAGACGATGTCGCCGGCGATCAACCGCTTTCTCACGGACCAGCAGCGCGAGAGCGCGCGGCAGGCACTCATCGCCGAGCTGCGGAAGGCCGGTCCAGCGGTCGCCGTCATGTTCGATGCGCCGCGCCGGAGCGTCGAGGTTGCGGCGACGGATCCGTCTGTCGGCAGCAACTCCGCAACGGTGACGATCGTCGAGTTCGCCGACTTCCAGTGCCCGTACTGTGGCCGCGTCGCACCGACGATGAAGAAGGTGCGCGACACCTACGGCGACAAAGTGCGCATCGTCTGGAAGGATTTCCCGCTGACGCAGATCCACCCGCAGGCGTTCAAGGCCAGCGAAGCCGCGCACTGCGCCGGCGAGCAGGGCAAGTACTGGGAATACCACGATCGCCTGTTCGCGGATCAGCAGGCGCTGATGCCGGACGACTTGAAGAAGACCGCGAGCGCAATCGGCCTCGATGCCACCAAGTTCGGGTCGTGTCTCGACACGTCGAAGTTCAGCGAACGCGTGCGCGACGGCGTTGCCGAAGGCACGCGGCTCGGCGTGAACTCGACGCCGACGTTCTACGTCAACGGCCGCCTGCTGTCGGGCGCACAGCCCTACGAGGCATTTGTCGCCGTGATCGACGAGGAGCTTTCCCGCACCAAGAAATAATCGCTGGTCAGGGCACGAGCACGATCTTTCCTCGCGCCCCGTCGCCCATCACCGCCTCCTGTGCCTTGGCGGCCTCGGCCAGCGGGAACTCCTTGCCGACGGCTGGCGTCAGCGTCCCGTTCTCCAGCCCCGCGACGATGCCCGAGTGAATCTCGTGGAACTCCTCGCGCGTGGCGTTGAACAGCGTCATCCCCAGAATGGTGGCGTCGCGCGGCATGGTCTTCCGGGGATCGATCTCGACGCGGCCCCGGCTTCCGATGACGACCACGCGTCCGCGGAACGCGAGCACGTCGAGATCGCGATCGAGATTCACGTTGGCCAGCATCTCGAGGATCACGTCCGCGCCCTTGTTGCCGGTCAGCGGCATCACCTGCTGCAGGTAGTCCGGTTCGCGGTGGTTCAGCACTTCGTGAGCACCGTGCGTTCGAACGAGCGCCATGCCCTCGGCGGTGCCCGCCGTGGCGATCACGCGCAGGCCGTGTGCCCGCGCGATCTGGATGGCGCCGGTGCCGACGCCGCCGCTGCCGCCGTGCACGAGGACCGTCTCGCCCGCGCGCGCGTGTGCCCGTATGAACAAGGCGCGCCACGCGGTGGCGTAGGGCACGCCGAGCGCGGCGCCCTGCTGAAATGAGATTCGGTCGGGCAGCAGGTTGGCCTGCCATTCGTCGCACAGGGCCAGCTCCGCGTAGGTGCCAGGTACCGAATGCGCGTAGACGCGCGCGCCTTTGGCGAGGCGTGTCACGCCGTCGCCGACGGCCTCGACGATGCCAGCGACGTCGGCACCCGGCGTGTAGGGAAGCGACGGCTTGCGCGCGTAGGTCCCCGATCGGATGTAGCTGTCGACCGGGTTGACACCCGCGGCGCGTACGCGAATGAGGACCTGTCCTGGCCCCGGCTTCGGGTCCGGCAGGTCCTCGAGCTTCATGACATCAGGCGGCCCGAAGGCCCGTACGACGATGGCTTTCATGTCACGAAATATAGATCAGGCCTCAGGGCCCTGGGGCCTGAGGGTTACGGCTCGGGCGCCGCCTCGGAGGCTTTCTTCAACTTGTCCACCATCTTCCGCATCTCTTCGATGTGGATCTTCGAATCCTCGATCTTTCGCTGATCGATCACGCGGTAGTCGGACGGCACGCTGAAGAGATCCGGCGGCGGTTCGTTGCGGATGATGTTCGTGAGTCGATACGTCGTGTCGCCGGAGCGGGGATCATGCCGGGTGATCATGACGGCCATGCCCAGCTCATCGGAAAACCACCGCTCCGTCACGAGGTTGATCGGCAGCAGGTTGCCGATGTCGCCCGCGCGGATGGTGCTGGTCGTTCGGACGCCGGTTGCCGTCACGCCTTCGAACTGGCGTGTGCCGAGCGATTCGACCTGGACGCTGCTTGGCGTCATGACGTCGTGCTGCAGTGTGAGCTGACCGATGGGAGCGCCCTTCCGGTCCAGTGCGGCCTCGATCCTCTTCTGTTCCGCCAGCTCAATCGCGCCGACGTTGCGCTTGAAGAACATCGACACCATCGGAGTGAGGCGCGCTTCCTTGCGCTGGTCGTCGAGCGTGTAGCTCACACGCTCGACGGGATCGGTAATGGTGATGAAACGGGGCGCCTGGTCGACCACCGTGACCGGCTGGGGTCCCCGGCCGCCGCGACCGCCGCCGCCGAGCACGAGCGATTGCTTCGCGTCGTCCAGCATGACCGTGAGCGGACCGACGAGCGTCATCTCCTGCTCGCGTCGTGTGCGGCCGCGCCCGTCGCGCGCGATCGTCGTCGAGTTGCGACGCTCGATGCGGTTGCCGTCGGCGAGCAGCTGCGTGAATTCGGTGGTCGCCTCGGCGGTGAACGGCGCCCCGGTTATCGTGGGCACTTCCTCCGGTGAGTCGACGTTCAGCACGGTGAAGCCGCTGGCGTTGACCGCCACCGCACGGCCGCGTTGCGCATGAGCCCACGACGGCGTCAGTACGACGGCCGCCAACACCAACGACAAGCGAACAGGACTCTTCATTTGTGAACTCCCCTCAACGCCTACAGCGGCACGCGCACGCCGCGTGCAACCCCGTCCTCGCCCACGACGACATCGATGTCGACCATTTCCGCCGGCGACGCGGCGGAGACACCAAAGACACGCAGCGACGCCCGTGTCACGCGCATCCGCACCACGTGAACGACCTCGTCCGCCGAGATTGGCTGGCCTACCAGCACGACCGCGGAGCGCGACGGCTCGACGCTCGACTCCGTCGGCGGCCCGACCTTTCGCGACGACTGGAGCGCGTTGATCTCCGATGCCGCGTCGACACGCGGCATGCTCGGCGCTTCGAGCGGCGGCCGATGCGGCAGCGCGAGTGGTCCGCTCGCGAGCTCGCGTTCGATCGCCACCGCGCCGACCAGCGTCACGCCCGCCGCCATCGCGCCTGCCGTACGGACCAGGCGACGGGTCGCCGTTCGTCCGCGTGCTGCGTGCGCCACATCCCACCGGGCCATCACTGCCGTCTCGACGCGCGCGGGCGTGTCGACGCGCGCCTCCGCTTCGGCGAGCGCGCGCAGCGCTCGTGTCAACGCCTCTTCATCCAGCGGTCGGCGGTTCATACTTCCACCTCAACGTGGGACGCGGAGCCGACGCGGCGCACGCGCGCGCGCGTTGCAGCTTCTCCA
>Ga0209382_10002886_pt1 | contig 24450 bp, 18 predicted proteins | sample SoiMetdeltSBSDD5_FD_187599 | JGI IMG/M metagenome (GOLD analysis project Ga0209382, IMG submission 187599) | Bulk soil microbial communities from a Populus tree surrounding site in Tennessee, USA - Soil MetaG P. deltoides SBSDD5 (SPAdes) (version 2) | ecosystem: Environmental > Terrestrial >...
TCTGACGACGTGCGCCTCGCTCGCGACTTCCTGCTGCGCGCATCGTACCTGCGAGCGGCCAGGCGCTCCGAGCTCGGCCGCCAGGTCGCCGCGACCTTGAGAGCCCGCCTCCAGGCCGCCGGCCAGTCCGTCCCCCCGGACCTCACCGACGACCGCCTCCTGCCCGGCGTCGCCGCCCTCCGCGCCTGACTGCCTCGTGTTCATGATCATGTACGCGCAAGAGGATCGCGGATATACTGCGCTGTAGAGTTTTGCGCTGTTGGAGTCGACGACCGAGGTGAATGACGACTCTCCGGGAACAATATGGACGCTCGCAGTCGCTCGTTTGCACGAGACGCATGACCTGAAGCGGGAGATCACGGACGTGTTTGCGTCAGCAGCCGCTATCTGCATGGAGCGTCACCACCGCTCGCCGACGATGTGGTCAGTTCGGCTGGATGACGACGCAACCTCGGAATACGAGGTCTCTTGGAGCACACCAACGGCTGTGGACCGACGATCATTTGCCAATCACGAGGAAGCGACGGAGCTCGGTGCCTGTGGTGTCGCTCTGGCCGCGGTCGAGGCTCATCTCGGCCTCGTGACGTTCGCTCGGGCTGAGCCGAGGACCGGGATAGACTTCTATCTGGTAGCCCCTCATGAGGATGTGCCCGACGCCATCAGTTACGATATCGATGATCCGAGACTTATCGGGCTCGAAGTGTCTGGCATCAATCGCGATACCGACGCGACCATGAGAAGCCGGCTCCGCGCAAAGGTGGCTCAGATTCGGCGGGGGCGATCGCCCCATCATGCCATCGCAGGAGTGGCTGGATTTCTGCGGGCACGCATGGAGTCTCGGACGGCGAAGCCATGAAAATGCAGAAGGATCTTGAACTCCACCGTGAAGCTGAGCTGTTCATGGGGCGGGCCGACCTGGCCAGGGTCCAGAACAGACGAGAGGACGCGGCTGCTCACGATCGTCGGGCGGCGGAGCTCGAAGCTCAGGTATTCGACCTCCTGCCGTTGGATCGACCGAAGACTCGGGGCATCACTGCCATCAGCAGCGTCGCTCTGTACCGTAAGGCCGGTGCGCTCGATCAGGCTATCCGCCAGGCGAGGTCGTTTCTCGCGCCCGGCAACCTGCCCGACTTTGCGCGGCTAGATCTCGAAGAGATGATCGAGGAGATGCGCGCCGAGCAGTACGTCTCAGCGACCTACAGGAACCTCACAGCCCGGCAGCAGAAGGTTCTCGCACTTAGCCTCGCCGGTGTCACGCCTGAAGAGATTGCCGCCAGGTTCGGCGTCAGCCCCCGCGCGGTCCAGCGCACCATGCAGCGCGCTCGTCGTCAGCTGCAGGCGACCGGCTCAATCGAGGAGAACGGGAGCCAGGACGACGCCATGAATGGCCTGCGTCAGAAGCTGGACGCCCTGATTGCCTGAGCGAAGCTCATCCGGCCGAAGGCGACTCATGGCAGCCGTCTGAACGCTGCTCACGATCTCGCCGACGACCGCCTCCTGCCCGGCGTGGCTGCCCTCCACGCCTGACCCGGCCGGCGTGGGATCCCACTCGGCTATGATCCTCGGCGACGACGGTCACTGAGGAGCGAGCGAACGATGGCGACTGGCCAGGTCACGGCGTCCAACGTGCGGGGGATTGGGCGCGATGCGCCGCTGCGATTCGGCTGGCGGATGCCGATGTGGGACCCGGCCGGCGCGCCAGCCACCTCCTGGCTGCCGGCTGTCCGCGCCAACCTCGCGGCCCTGCGCGGCAAGTACGACTCGGTCTGGCTGTCCGACCATTTCGTGCCCGGCACCAACTGGATGCCGCCCGAGCCTGACACCCTGGAGTGCTGGACGGCGACGGTCCACTTCTCGGCGGTCTTCCCGGAGTTCCAGTACGGGCAGATCGTCATGGGGAACAACTACCGCCACCCCTCGCTGCTGGCGAAGGCCGCCTCCACCATGCAGGTGCTGACCGGCGGCAAGCTGATCCTGGGGATCGGCGCCGGCTGGATGGAGAGCGAGTACCGCATGTACGGCTACGAGATGCCACGCCCGGCCATCCGCATCCAACAGCTCGACGAGGCGTGCCAGATCATCCGCCGGATGTGGACGGAGTCGCCGGCCAGCTTCCAGGGGCGCCACTACACCATCGACGAGGCGTACGCGAACCCCCTGCCCAGCCCCGTGCCGCCGATCATGATCGGCGGGAGCGGCGAGCAGTTGACCCTGCGCGTCGTCGCGAAGCACGCCGACTGGTGGGAGTCCGGCAGCCAGTCGCCGAGCGAGTACCGACGGAAGTCGGGCGTGCTGGCCGACCACTGCGAGGCCGTCGGCCGCGACCCGAGCTCGATCCTCCACGTCTGGCAGTGCCAGGTCGTCTCGATGGCAGACAGTGAGGACGAGGCCCGTGAGATCGCCGAGCGGAGCCTGCTCTACCACCACAGCACCGAGGACACGCGACTCGTCGGCACCCCCGAGCAGATCGCCGAGCGGCTGGAGGAGCGGATGGAGATCGGCGTGCGCCACTTCATCCTCCGCTTCATGGACTTCCCCCACACCGACCAGGCACTGCGCTTCGCCTCCGAGGTCGCCCCGAGGCTGCGCCGCAAGCTCGGAAGCTAAAGGGAACAGGTGAGCGAGCCGCCCGTCCGTGCGCCGCGCTACCTCAGTCGGTTCCGCTGCATCGGGCCGGCCTGCGAGGACCATTGCTGCGCCGGCTGGGGCGGCATCGACGTCGATCCGCCCACCGCCGAGGCGTACCGCCAGCTCACCGTCGAGGGGGATCAGCGGGCCTGGCTCCTGAACCTCGTCAACCAGCTCCAGCCCAACCCCGAGGCGTGGCCGGACGAAGGGTGGCCGGCCGCGCTGATCCCGCTGCCCACCGCCATGCCGTGCCCGTTCTTCGGCGACGATCACCTCTGCACCATCCAGGGCGCGCTCGGCGAGGAGCTGCTGCCGTCGACCTGCGACACCTTCCCGCGCCAGGCCACCCAGATCGACGGGCAGATCGACCTGGCCGGGCGGCTCTCCTGCCCAGAGGTCGCGCGGCTGGCGCTGCTCGCGGAGGACGCGCTGGCCGTCGAGACCGTGCCAGCCGATCGGCGTCTCTCCGAGCGCGGACGCTTCTGGGTCGATCGGCCGTGGTCGGATGAGCCCGAGGAGGACGATCCACGCCGGCAGTACCATCTGGTCCGTGCCCGTAGCATGGCGCTGCTCCAGCAACGGGCATACCCTCTGGCGGTGCGCATGCTGGCCCTCGGGCTGGCGCTCAGCTCGCTCGCTTGCCCCGACGAAGGAGGGGGGGCCGGGTTTCGGGCCGCCGACGCTGAATCGACGTTCGACCTGGCCGAGCAGCGGCTGCCGTCGGTCTCCGACTGGGTCGAGGAGAGCGGGCTCGGGGCCGGCGATGGCCTGGGCGGGCCGCACCGGCTCCTCTTGCGCCGGATCAGGCGCTGGATCGCGATGACGGAGCTGCCCGCGCGCTACCGGCGGTGCGTCGAGCGTGTGCGCCTCGGGCTCGGCCTGCCCGCCGATGCGACGACGCCCCTGGACGGCCCGCTCGGGGAGCGTGTCGGGATCGCCTACACCAGGGCGCGCCAGCGGCACCTCGACCCGTACCTGGTGCACCGCCCCTACCTCTTCGAGCACCTCGCCCTCAACCAGATCTGGCTCGGGACGTTCCCGTACCACCCGGAGCGGACGTTCGCCGAGGAGCACGCCCTCCTCACGTTCCGGATCGGCCTGATGCGGCTCCACCTGGTCGGCGCGGCGGCAGCAGAGGGTGGGCTGACCGATGACCTCGTCGTCGAGACGGTCCAGGCGTTCGACAAGTACGTCGACGGCCATCAGTTCTGGGACCGCACCATGAAGCTCCTGCGAGACGAGCAGGCCCTCGACCCGCCGAGCCTCGCCGCGCTCCTCCTGGCCTGATTCGGCGGTATGATGAGGGTGGACCATCACGGAGGGTCGAGATGACGCTGACCGGACAGCTCACGCTCGACGAGTTCCAGCTCCTGCCAGAAGAGCGGCCGGCGCTGGAGTACGAGCGAGGAGTGATCACGCAGAAGATGGCTCCGCTGGGCTGGCACGGACTGCTGCAAGGCGATCTTTACTTCCGCTTCAGGACGCACGGACATCCCCGAGCGATGGCTGTGGCGTTCAGCGAGACGCGCGTCACCTGGCCCGACGAAGGGGTGTCGTACGTCCCGGACGTGATCGCCTATCGCAGCGATCGGGTGCCCACTGATCAGGACGGCCTCATCGACAACCACCTCACGCTGCCCCCAGACATCGCCGTCGAGATCTGGTCGCCGGGTCAGACGCTTGGCCGGCAACTGGATCGGTGCCGCTGGTACGTCGAGCACGGTGTGCCCGTCTCGCTCCTGGTCCATCCGGACCGCCGAACGATCTGGACGTTCCGGCCCGGCGCCGAGAGCGGGCCTCTCCAGAACGACGACGTGGTTGACCTCGGCGACGTCCTCTCAGGCCTGTCCTTCACCGTCGCGGACCTCTTCGCGGCGCTCCGACCCCGCCGCCGCTGATCGACAGCGACCGATGGGTCGTCGGACCTCAGTGGCGCATGCTTCATCTGGAGTGATGCCCCCGCCAGGTGCCTCAGTCGACGACTACTGGCCTTACCATCCTCACGTTGTCTGGATGTAGCCGGAAGGCGTTGGCAAGAAAGCGTGCGGTTTCCACCATGTGCATGATGATGCAGCCCGGCTGATCTCGGAGATCCACACCCACTCGTAGGCCGTCCGCGACGAAGACGCTGAGCGACACCTGCGTCTGTGGACCCGCCCGCCATGTCGGCACGTGAGCTGCTTGCCAGGATGCGTGCGGTCCATGGCACGGTTCATGCAGTAGCATCTCCTTCGACTTTTCCGAGCGGCCGGAGTAAGACTGCATGGACTGGGGCGGCGCGCCGGCCGTGGCTGCGCCGGGGGTCCCGAGCGATCTGGAGGGCGAGCGCTCGAGGAGCACAGTTGACGTGATGCCGCGCATCGTCGCTCGGCCTCAGGTCGTCTTGCGCGTGGGCCTGTTCCAGTGGGCCGTCGGCGCCTTCTGCGGCATCGTCGGCGCGCTGACGTTCGTGACCCCGCATCAGTTCATCGGTCCGGCCTACCGCCTGCTCAGACCGTACCTGCCCTGGTGGGGCCTGCTCTGTCTGCTCGGGGCCGCCGCCCTGATCTCCGTTGCGCTGCTCTCTCCGCGCCGACGCCTGACCCTCGTGGCTCATCTGCTCGCCGCGCTGCCGATCCTGCTTCTGGGCTTGAGTGCCGGCGCGGCTGGCGGCTGGACCGGTCTGACCGTCTACACCGTCCTGGGCATCAGCACGGCCATCGCCCCGTTACTCTGCCCGCCATCCCTCCGAGCCATGGCCACCGGCGACCTCTTCGCCGTCGTCATCGGCATCTCGGCCGTGCTGAACGGCGCGATCATGCTGCTGGCCCCGGAGCAGTTCCGGTCCCCGATCTTCGATCCCGTGAGACCGTACTTGATGATCTTCGGCGCAGGCTTCCTGGTGGGCGGCCTCGGCGTCGTCTGGTCGCACCTCCACGCCGTCACGCCAACCCCGATCGTCTGGGGCGCACACCTGATGCTCGGGATGGCGCTCTCGGCGTTCGGGCCGCCGGTGTCGCTGCCGAACCGGGCCTTCACCTCAATCGCCTACTACAACGGCTTCGGCGCGCTGGTCGCCCTGCTGCCCTGGCTCCGGCCCCGTCTCCGACGGTCTGACCCGGCCTCGCTGCGAACCCGCCTGGCACTGGCGTTCGGGCTCGCCGTCTCGGTGCCGCTGGTGGTCACGATGGCGCTCGTGACCAGCCAGGTCGAGCGGTCCGCGCGGAGCGAAGCGTTCTCCCGAACGCGGGTCATCGCCGAGACGCTGGCGCTCGGCATCTCGGACTACGTCGATCTGCACCGGGCTGCCGTGGCGGCGCTGGCGGCGCAGCCCGGCCTGCTCGCGGCTGCGCCCGAGACCCAACACGCCATTCTGCGCGCCTTCGCCGAGACGTACCCGGACGCGCTGACCTTCGTGCTGTACGACGCCGATGGCCAGCCGATCGCCCGGGGCGACGACGTGCCGATCCAGACGCCGTCAGCCGTGCGCTCGCCGCTGTTCGACGAGGTCCGCCAGTCCGGTGCGGCCGAAGTCCGGGTCATCGTCTCGCCGGTTCTGGGCCAGCCGATCGTGGCGCTCGGCCTGCCGATCCTCGACGCGAACGGACGGTTCGCCGGCGTGGCTGCCGTGGTCCTCGAATCGACCCGGCTGGCGGACGTCGCGCAGCGCGCCGCTACCGAGCCCGGCGGCCAGGTCTGGGTCGTCGACCGACGCAGCCGGCTGATCACCGCCTCCGGCGAAGCGATGCCAGCCCCGATGAGCGACGTCTCCGGCGAGCCAGCCGTGGCGGCGCTTGCTGCCAGCGAGGAGTCCGGCTCGCTCACCTACGAGTCGGCGAGCGGCGAGCGCCTGGCCGGCTTCGCGGTCGTGCCGCTGCTGCATTGGGGCGTGGTGGTGGAACGTCCGGCCGCGCTGGCGCTGGCCGGCGCGCAGTCCGCCCGCGATCTCGCGTTCGCGGTCTTCGTGGTCGTGGTCGCGACGGCGGCGGTGCTGGGCTGGATCGCGGCGGCACGGCTGGCCGGGCCCCTCGAAGGGCTGACGCACGCGGTCGACGCCCTGGCGTTCGGCACCGCGCCGACGGAGCTCCCGACGAGCGGCGTCACCGAGGTCTCGCGGCTGGCCGCCGTCTTCGGCGACCTGCGTGACCGCCTGCGCATCCGGACGGCCGAGCGTGAGCGTGCCGAGCGTCGCCTTCGCTTCCTGGCGGATGCCAGCAGCCACCTGGCAGCCTCGTTGGACTACGACACGACCCTGGAGCGCGTGGCCTGGCTGGCCGTCCCGGCGCTCGCCGACTGGTGCTTCGTGGACATGCTCGAGGATGACGGCGAGATCCGTCGTGTCGAGGTCGCCCACGCCGACCAGGCCCGGGCAGCGGACGCCGAGCTGCTCCGCGGCTACCCTTCTGACCGGCGCGCCGTGGAGGGCATCGCACGGGTGCTCCGGACCGGCGTTCCGGAGCTGATCCGCGAGATGTCGGACAGCCGCCTGCCGGCCATCACCCGTGGCGCGGAGCACCAGGCGATCGTGCAGTCGCTCGGGGTTGCGTCGGTGATCCGGGTGCCGCTGCTGGCTCGCGGGCGGACGCTGGGCGTCATCTCGTTGCTCTCGACCGATCCGAACCGCCGCTACGGCGCGACAGACCTGGCGCTGGCAGAGGAGCTGGGGCGCCGTTGTGCCGTGGCCGTGGACAATGCGCGCCTCTACGCCGAGTCCCAGCAGGCGATCCGGGCCCGCGACGAATTCCTCTCGATCGCTTCGCACGAGCTCCGGACGCCGCTCACGGGCATCAAGGGGTACGCCCAGATCTTGCTGCGCGCCCAGTCACGGGGCCAGCTCGACGACGATCGCCTGCTCCGCTCCCTGGCGACGATCGACGACGCTGCCGATCGGCTGGCGGCCCTGGTAGACGACCTGCTGGACGTCTCCCGGATCCGGACCGGCCATCTGCCGCTGCGCCTCGCAACCATTGACCTGGCGGCGACGCTCCGCGAGGTGACGGATCGGTACCGCGACCACCTGGACGACGAGCACGATCTCGTCATGGAGCTACCGGACGGGCCGATCCCCGTTGAAGTTGACGTGGACCGTCTGGAGCAAGTCGTCACCAACCTGTTGAGCAACGCCGTGAAGTACTCGCCGTCTGGCGGCCCGGTGCGGCTCTCGCTCGTCGGCGGCGACGGCGGCGCGCTGGTCCAGGTGACAGACAGCGGCATCGGCCTGCCGAAGGAGAGCCTCGAGGCGATCTTCCAGCCGTTCGGGCGTGCTCCGAACGCGACGCGGCGGAGTTTGCCAGGCATGGGGCTTGGACTCTACATCTGTCGAACGCTTGTGGAGCGCCACGGCGGGCGTATCTGGGCCACGAGCGGCGGCGAGAACAGCGGCACGACGTTCGGGTTCTGGCTGCCCAGGCCGGAGCGGGTCCCGACGATGGAGCACGCGCATGCCTGACGATGGGCGCCGGATCCTCGTCGTAGACGACGATCCGAGCATTCAGGGCTTTCTAGCAGAGGCCCTCACGGATGAGGGGTACGAGGTCCGGACGGCTGCCAACGGACGCGAGGCGCTCACGATCCTCCGGGAGTGGCGGCCAGACCTGATCCTGCTTGACCTGATGATGCCCGAGATGGACGGCTGGGCGTTCCGCGGAGAGCAGCGCGCGATGCCAGGCATCTCGGACGTGCCGGTGATCGTGCTCTCGGCGGCGCGCGACCTGAACGCCAAAACCCGTGACCTCGATCCTGCCGAGGTCTTCTCCAAGCCGTTCGACCTCGAAGCGCTGCTCGGCACGATCTCGCGTCTCACCGCCTGAAAGTGCCCCTCCCCCACGGATGGGGGAGGAGTTGGGGTGGGGGATGCTCTGGAGCCTACCGGACTTCGAGCTCCTCGCGGACCTCGCGGCGGTTGCCGTCGCTGTCACGCACCTCGCCGATGATCTCGTAGCGGCCACGCTTCGTCGTGGTGATCGTCCAGACGTTGGCGCAGTTCTCCTCGTCGTCGCAGTCGAACTCGTGATCGGCGGTCAGCTCCGGATCGGCATCGTCATCTGAGGCGTTGTCGTTCCCGTTGTCGTCGGCCTCGTCGTTGTCGCCGTCTTCGTTGTCGTTCGTGTTGGCGTTGTCGTCGTCGAAGCTCTCGATCAGGTTCGCCTCCCAGCGAATCCAGTCGATCCCATCGTCGTCCTGCGCGATGATCGTGATCCGTGCCACGTCGCCGACGTCGACGTCGTCGTCTTCTACCTGGACGGACAGGTCCGTCTCGTCGTCATCGCCATCGTCGTCGTCGTTGGACGCCGTCGTGGCCGGTGGTGGCGGCGGGGCGCCCGGAGCCAGCGGTGCCATTGGCGCGAGCGGCGCGACCGGCTGCGCGATGATCCCGCCGGTAGCGGTCCCTGTCGACGTGCCGGTAACTCCTACCCCGGTCTGGGGGGCGGCCGGGGTCATCGCGTGACCCGGCAACTCGGGGACGAAGGCGTTGGTGAAGTCGGATTCCGGGAGCGCGCCCGGTCGAGCCAGTCCGGACGGCGAGCCCGGCGCCCACTGATTCTTGAATGGGCTGTCGAACATCTGCTGCGCCAGGTCATCCGGCACGTTCTGGCCGGTGATGACGTTCTTGAACCAGTCAGCCAGGAGGATGCGCTCCGTGCAGGCGCAGGCCTCGCGGTAGTGCATGATGGCGCGCTGGAAGCGCTGATAGACGAACGTCGGGTTCCCCGGGTCACGCATTGGTCGCGAGGTCGGCGCACCCCAGATCTCGAGGGCCAGCAGCGGCTTGAGGGCGGCGTTCCCGCCGCCGTTCGGGAACGCCGTCGCCAGGTCAATGGTGGCGTCGAAGGAGCTGGCGAAGCCGACCGGTTTCCCCTCGAACTCGTTGGGGATGTTCTGCTGGGTGAAGGCGACCATCTCCGACGCATACTCCGGCGAGCCGACCTTCGGCGTCGCACCGACCAGCGCCGGATCCTCAGGTGGGAACACCGAGCCGTTGATGCGCGTCACCGGCATCAACCCGGCTTGCAGCAGGTTGAGGGTGGTCACCCGGCCATCCGGCAGGAGCTGCATCACGTGCCCCTGGAATATCTGGACCGGGAACCCGTGCAGGCGGAGCACCCGTGAAGTCGGGTACCCGAAGCTCTGGACGCCTCCCCGTAGCGTGAAGTACTCGGCGAACGCCGTGTTGCCGATGCAGTAGCCCGTCTCCGGGAAGCAGTTGGACTGCGCGGACGTCGATTCGGATGTCGGGAGAATGGCGGACGCGACGGCGAACAGGATGAAGGCAGCGGCGACGACGAAACGGAGCAGCGGACCTTTCACAGCATCACCACCTTGAAAGCAGCGGCAGCCTGGACCGGCCGTGGATCAGGCCAGGGCAAGGCCGCCTCGCATCAGCATGGAGCCGCCGCTCGGGCCGGCTGCTCCATCGAACAAGAGCCACACTGCTCGCGCTATTTCGGTGGCGTTGGGCAGCATCTGCGCAAAGATGTTTGCATAGCCTGTGCCAGCCCAGGTGGGCCAGAGGCCCTCAGCGGGCCGGGTGGCGCAGATGCTGCTCCAGCTCGTCGTGCCGCACGTCCAGGTACACCACGTCGTCGTCCACGCTGGAGATCAGGTTCGCGGGCACCTCGACGTCCTCGGTGAACAGGAAACCTTTGCGGATGACCAGCATGGTCGGCCGCCCCGTGTCCGGGTCGAACTCCAGCCGGTGGACCTCGCCGAGCTTCTCGCCGTCCCGACTCTTCACCGTGCTGCCCTCTTCGACGACCGCGCCGCCGAGATCCTGTTCACGGTGCATCGTCGCGACCTCGTCCCCAACGGCGCCGATGGCGTCGTGGCCGTACGGCTCGCCGGAGACGGGTCCGCTCCAACTGGAGGGCCAGAGCAGGCTGGCGGTTGGGTAGCCGTACCCGCTGGCGTACTCCGCGCTGCGCTCCGGCGGCGGCGTGGTGTAGCTGCCCTCGTAGAACGTCCGCAGCCCCTCGAGCTCGCTCTCAGCGTACCGGAGCCGCACCGCGCCGTCTTGCCAGCCGACGATGTCGTCCAGCTCGACCTCGACGTCTCGATGGAACAGCAGGCCCTTCCGAACGACGACGGAATGGACGTCACCGCTGTCCGGATCGAGGATCAATTTCTCGATCGTGCCGATCCCCTTGCCATCGGCAGTTGATACCTTCGCGCCAAGCTCGATTCTCATGATGGAGACTCCCGGATCGAATGACGGCCGGTACCTCGGCCTCTCTCCAGGTCTCATCGCAAGAACGTGGCCCAGCGGGCGTGTGGCTACCGGGCGGCGCCGGCCGGGGTGGGCGCGAACGTGTCGTACCGCTCACCCGCGAGCTGGACGGCCAGGTCCACGTCTTCGGCCAGCAGGTACCGTTGTGCCACCAGCGCCTCGGCAGCGGCGCGAACCTGCGCCAGGTACTCCTCCCGGTCGCGGTACCGCTCCTCGATCGAGGGGCGGGGATCGCTGCGCTGCTCGCGCTCGGCCCTCGTCGCCGCGAACGGGAACGTCGATCCCTGCATCAGGTTGATCTGGCCCGCGCCGCCCGTTTCGGGGGCTCGAGGGTTCCAGCCGGTGTAGGTGGCGACGGGGACCGAGATGTCCGGCATCCGGATGCCAGCCACCTCGTTGGCGTCCGCGTCCAGCGCCGAGACGTAGTTCTGGTACCGCTCGCCCAGGCGGGCCGGCGGCTGCATGATGCCCTTGTCCGCCTCTGGCCCCACGTCCGTGCGCCAGACCATCAGCCTCCGCTCGGGATCGGCGACCACGGCGCCGGGGATGGCGTGGAAGCGGGCCAGCGCCTCTTCTGGCGTAATAGCCGTGCCGTCTGCGATGCGCGGGAAGGCGCTCGCCGGCGGCTCTACTCCCTCGGCGACCCAGGCGTCCAGGTTCATGAGCGCGGCGCGGATCAGCGGGTCGTGGTTGATGGCGTTCAGGCCGTTGGCGCCGCGATCGCCCTCGTTCCCGCTCTCGTGAACCAGCGGGACGGCCCCCCTCCCGTGCTGCGTGCTGCTGAGCAGGTAGCAGCGGACCTCGGCCGGCGGCTCGACGTCGCGAGTATCCGCCAGGTCGGTGTGGATCAGCGAGGCGTCGCCACGCCAGTACTCGGCCGAGGTGTTGATCGTGAACACTCTGGGCACGCCGCCGAGCTGGCGCTGACGGTCCAGCAGCCCGCCCGAGTCGCCGGTCAGCGGATCGGTCTGGGGATCGTCGGCGAACGGCATCAGGTGCCCGAAGCTCGGCATCGACTGATCGGACGGCTGGGCGTAGCGCTGGTTGAACTGGCCGCGCCGCCCGCCAGCGACCTGAGGGATCAGGCCGTCGAACACCTGGCGTCCGGCCTCGTCCAGGTTGAGACCCAATGAGAGGAAGAGGCGCAGGAACCGCCCGCTCTGCGAGATGCCGTAGCTGTACGCCCGGTCCAGGCGGCCGGCGCAGGGGTTGCTGTCCTCCTCGGAGGCGAAGCGCAGGAACGAGGCGAAGTCCCGCATCGAGAGGAGGCCGCAGCCGGCGACGGGACAGTTTCTGGTCTGGTAGATGACCTCGTAGAAGAAGCCCGGCTGGAAGCCGCCCTCCAGCCAGACGTAGTCGGCGTCAGGGATTGGCGTGCCGTCCATCTCGCGAGCGAAGCGCCAGCGTTCGCGCGGGATCGTGGTCCGCTCGCCGCCCTGCCACTCGCGGACGGTCAGGACGGCGTCCGGCTGGTCCAGGTCGGCGGCTGTGTACGGCTTGTGGATGCGATCCGCCAGCAGGTGGTCCGCCAGCACGCTGTTCGGCTGGAACTCGACGGCGACGGTGCCGACGATCGGCTTGCCGTCCGGCCCGAGCGCCTGGGGCACGTCGATCCCCAGCAAGGCGTCGCTCCGGAAGACGTCCCACTGCCAGCCGCACCACCCGACGGTCCAGCCGTGGCGCATCAGGAAGCCGTCGCCAGGGTCGATCGCCTCGGTGTGGACGGCTGGTTGCGGGGCGAGGTTGAAGCGGCGCACGGCGCCCTTCAGGCCACGGTTGAGGATGTCGAAGAGGAGGGCGCGCCGGCCGCGCGCCGGATCGGCGGGCTGAAGGATGCAGAAGTCGGCCAGGAAGTGGACGCGGCCCGAAGTGTCACGCTCGGCCTTGTCCAGGTCCACGATCGCCTGGTTGGCCGGATGCTCGGGGTCCACGGCGAATCTCGCTACCCCGTCGATCCGCTCGTACGATCCATGCTCGCCGAACGCCACGCCATCGGCGAACGGACCCCGCTTCTGAATCTCCAGCTCGACGAGTGCCATCCCCTGCCTCCCTGAACATCATTGTTCGGCAGGTTAGCCCACCGTCCCCCCGGCCGGCGAGCGACCTGCCTGGGAAGGCTCAGGCGCGGACGGCCGGGACGACCTCGCGGGCCAGGTACTCCACGGAGTCCCAGTAGTTCGGCCACTGCTCGGACTCGGAGACCGAGAAGATGTGGTGGGTCACGCCGATCTCGCTCAGCGTCCGCAGCCATTTTGTGATCCCGGCCGGCGTGTCGACGATCATCCGCCCCGCCAGCGCCTCGGGTGTCAGGTTGCTCTTCGTCGCCAGCTCATCGCGCATTCGCTTCGCGTTGGCGTCGTCCGTGGCCACGGCCATGAACGTCATCTTGCAGACGTCGAGCTCCTTGACGTTTTTGCCGGCCGCCTGACAGGCGGCGCTGAACCCGTCGTACTTCTCCTGGATCCCTTCCGCCGTCGCGCCGCCGCCGGCCATGTTCCAGCCGGTCGCGTACTTCGCCGTCAGCGCGAACATCTGGGGACCGCCAGACGCGACCCAGACCGGCACGTCCGGCACGACGGTCCGCAGGCTGGCGTTCTTCAGCGTGAAGTACCGTCCCTCGAACGTCACCGTCTCGCCGTTCAGGAGCGCCGTCATGATCGGCAGGTACTCCTTGAACGCGCCGATGCGGTTTGTGAAATTGTGGCCGAACGACGTGTTCTCGTTGACCTGGTTGCCGGCCCCGATCCCCAGGATGAAGCGCCCGCCAGAGAGCTCCTGGAGCGCACCAGCCATCTTCGCCATTATGCCCGGGTGGCGGAACGTCGCGGAGAGCACGTTGGTCCCGAGCTTCACCTTCTCGGTCTTCATCGCGATGGCGGTCAGGAGGGTCCAGACCTCGGGGAACGTCTCGATCCCGGCCGGCCGGTCGAAGTAGTAGTGATCGGGTAGCCAGACGGCGTCGAACCCGAGCTTCTCGACGCGGACGCCATCCTCGGTCATCACGCGATGGCTCGGAAACGGCGTCGTGGCGGGATCGTCCTCGCCGCGCGAGATGAGGTGGACCCCGAACCCTGGTTGTGGCATCAAACACTCCTTCGTTCGCTGGCAGGGAGGGTATCGGCCACTCGGGCAGGTGTCAACCCCCGGGGCGTCAAGGGCTTGCGCAGCGGGTGGTGAGGCGGCCAACCTGGAACGGTCGGGGAGCGGCCCATGAAGCGGGGTTGGTGCGGAGTTGGTGCGAGGTGGATGGAGCTGAGGGGCCTAGCGTGCGCAGCGAAGGGGAGACGGGTGCGCAGCGGATGGGGAAGCCGGGCGGAGAGCGGGTGCGAGGTGGGGTCGGCGGTGGAGCCGGAGGCGGGTGGGTGACGGTCGCGAGGTTGTGGAGGCGGGGTGCGAGCCGGGGTGGGCGCAGGGGCAGTCTGCCGGAGCGGCGGCGCGGCCGTCCGGGTGACGCCAGCACGCGGGCGGGCGACGGTCAGCCGGCCGTCAGGGACGTGGCCTGACGGACGAGCCGCCCGAGGGTATGGAGGTTGAGAAGGAAGTCGGCGAGGTGGATCTCCTTGGTGGCCTGGGGGAGGCCGTGGATGGGGAGGCGCTTGAGGCCGAGGCCCGCGAGCTGGCCGTTGCGGCTCTCGGAGAGGTTGCGGCGGCCATAGCGTGCGTTCCAGGCCTCCGAGCCGACGAGGATCTCACGCGCCAGGCGGCGCGAGCCATCTGGGAAGGTCCGACCGACGTTGACGACGAAGCCGAGCGGGTGGCTCAGGTCGAGGAAGGGGCAGGCGGGGACCGGCTGGGCCAGCGCGTCGGCGGGGCCGGTCGGTGGTGGGTCGCGGCGGCAGGCCTGGGCGCAGACGTACTTGGCCCGCCGCCGCGCATGGTCGTAGCCGTTGGCGCGCAGGCGGTAGCCGTGCGGGCAGAGTGGTCGGCCCGTCCCATCGTAGCCGCGCGCCAGGCACGCGGCCGGATCACGATCAGACGGGTCGGCCCGGATGTCGATCATGCGGAGCGCCCCGAGCTGCCAGACGGCGTCGAGGCAGTCGCCGTAGCCGACGCCGGCGTCGTCGAGCCACTCGCCGATCGGCAGGTCGGGCACGGTGGCCGTGAGCGCCTGGACGCGGTCGACGAAGATGGTCCGCTCGTCGGTGGTGGCGGGGTAGAGTCCGCTGGTCAGCGTCCAGGCGACCGCGAACCGATCGTCGAGCACCCGTTCAGCGACGCTGCGGTAGCCGAAGACGTCGGTCCCCCGGGCACCATCCCGGCCAGCGTAGTGGATGAAGCGGGCCTCCGGATCGAGCCGGCTGGCGCGCACACACTGGTCGCGGCAGACCGGGGTGGTGCAGGCGCACCCCTCCTTGCCCTGCTCGCGAGCGCGACACGGCCGTCCGGCGGCCTCGGTCGGCGTGGCCTCGGTCGGCTCGGGCAGGGGCCGATAACAGGCGTCGGTGGCCACCTGGCAGCTCGGCCGACTGCGGGCCGGGTGGAGCATGCCATCCTGGCTGACGGTGACCCCCTGGTCCGGTGGATCGCCGGGGAAGGTGCTGTGTTCCGGGAACAGGCCGTGGGCCCGGAGCAGGGCCACGAACTGGGGGCAGCGGGCCGCGATGGCGTCAGCGCCGACGGCGCCAGCGAAGTAGCGCAGACCTGAGGCCGATGGAGTCTGGCCGTCGGCGAAGCCGAGGCGTGCCCGCCAGCCGGCCCCGTGGGGCCCGGCCAGCAACCGGGCCAGCGCCCGCCAGCCCAGCCCGAGCTCGCGCCGCAGGCAGACCGCCAGCAGCAGCGAGACCGGGTGGAACGGCACCTGGCCTTTGGCACTCGGGCGGTACATCGCCGCCAGCCGCCGCTCCAACGGCGAGCAGTCGATCAGGGCGAGCGCCAGCTCGAAGTCACTCAGCAGCCCCCACTCGGCCGGATCCGGCAGCTCAGCCGGGGCCGGGGGCTGATACGTCGAGCGGTACCCATGCTTCGGCGAGGGCGGCAGGTCGGGATCGACCGGGAAGGTCAACGGCAGCGACGGCCCGAGCGCCGCCAGCGACCAGGTCGCGGCCAGCACCGGCTGCTGGGCCCGCTTCTGCTCGGCGCTCAGCGGCCGGACACGCGGCGTGTCCGGGGTCGACGCCGTCGTCGGACTCGACGGCATGACTGGGAGTTGGATACGGGTTAGGACCGGCATCGCCGCCTCCGTGGCTCACCGCGGCGCATCCGTGCCAGCCGTCGCTCACGGGCGACCGTCCGCTGATAGTCGGTCCGGGTCTGCCGACCAACCAGCTCGCGCACCACCCGCGAGCGCGCCGGCTGCGCCAGCCAGACCAGCGCCGCACGATACACCGCGTGGACCCGCTGGCGGCTCACCCTCAGCTGCCGCCCGAGGTGCGCCAGGCTCACCGGCGCACGGCCGTCCAGCCCGTGATGGGCCACCACGATCCGCCGCGGTCCGGGTGGCAGCTCCGCCACCAGCGCCCGCACCGCCGCCTGGACCGCCGCCCGGTGGAGCAGCTCGGCCGGATCCTCCCACCAGACCGGCTCGGCCACGCCCCCGACGTCCGCGTTGCTCGCCGGCGTGACCTGCGCCACCGCCCGCCAGACCGCACGCTCGATCGCCGGCACCGCGTACGTGCTGAAGCGCGTGCCGCGCTCCCGGTCGTACCCGAGCAACGCCCGCCACAGCCCCAGCCGCCCCTCGTGCAGCGCGTCGGCAAACGACAGCGCCCCACGCTGCTGCCGCCGGACGACCAGGCGCACCAGCCCCTCATGCGCTGCCAGCCGCTCATCGAGCGGGCCACCTCCGACGCCGGCCCGACTCCTGCACCGCTGTTCCATCGCACGACCTCCTTCGGGCGGGAGATTCCTCTCTCCACTCGCCGCTGGAGGTCGTGCTCATTCTGGTCCAGCCTGCCCAGCCACCGTCCTGGGGTGGTTAACCTCTCCCCGTGGGGTTGATCCTGGTCCCGTCACCCGCTGCGCAAGCCCGTCAACGCGAGGATAAGGAGAACCGGCGTTTCTGGCTCCGGATCAGGATGCTCTGGAGGATGCCGAACGACGTCAGGAACGTCAGCATCGAGCTGCCGCCGAAGCTCACCAGCGGCAACGGCACGCCCGTCACCGGCAGCACCGTCAGGTTGGCGCCGAGGTTCACGAACGCCTGGAACAGCACCACCCAGCCGACTCCGAACGCCACCACCCGCGCGAAGCCGTCCGGCGCCTTGTCCACCACCCGCATCACCCTGAACAAGAGGACGATGAACAGCGCGAACAGCACCATCGCGCCGATGAACCCCATCTCCTCGGCCAGCACCGAGAAGATGAAGTCGCTCTGCTTGACTCGCAGGTAGTCCAGCTGGGTCTGGGTGCCCTGGAGCCAGCCCTGGCCGAACATCCCGCCAGAGCCGATGCTGATCCGAGCCTGGAGGATGTTGTACCCCTCGCCGAACGGATCGTTCTCCGGGTTCATCACCGTGGCGAAGAACGTCTCGATGCGGGCGCGCTGATACTCCCGCATCAGCATCCAGCCGCCGGGCGCTGCCAGGACTGCCGCCAGCACGATGATGCCGATGTGGAGCGGCCGTGCCCCGGCCATCACGATCAGGCCGAACCAGAGAAAGATGAACAGCAGCGCCGTCCCGAGGTTCGGCTCCATGTAGACCAGCACGAGTGGCGGCAGCAGCAAGAACGCCGAGGCGATCGTGCGGCGGAACGAGAGCGGCCCGTCGCGGTCGGTCAGGAAGCGGGCGAGCGTCAGGATCAGCGCGATCTTCGTGACCTCGGAGGCCTGGAGGTCGAACAGGCCGAGGCGGATCCAGCGTCTAGCTCCGTACTCGACGTCGCCGCTCCCGAACAGCAAGACGGCCACCAGCAGGACGAGCGCCCCGAAGTACGCCGTATAAGCGAGCGAGCGGTACACCTTGTAGTGGATCGAGGCCGTCAGCACCATCGCGCAGAGGCCGGCGGCGGCGTAGAGCGCCTGGCGAGTGGCCCAGGACGTGGGCGGCAGCAGGTTCTCACAGGACGGCGAGCAGGTCGCGCTGTGAATCATCATCAGGCCATAGCCGACCAGGCCGGCGATAGCCAGCAGGAGCAGATAGTCGATCTGCCGCCAGAACCGGGCACGAAGCATCGCCGTAGACTCTACCAGCCCGGCCGCTTAGCCCGTCCACGAAAGGCATCCACGACCCTGGATGAGCGGTCTGTAGCGGCCGGGCCGGTCACATCCGGCTCGTCGTCATGAGGATTGAGACAATTCTCGCAGCGCCTGGTCGTTGCGCTCGATGTCCTCGTCTACCCTCGACGGGTGTTCTTCGTACCAGGCCAGTGCTCCCCGGATCTGATCCGGTGTCAGCGTCGGAAACGTCTCGATGACGAGATCCATGTCCCTGGTCTGGCGATAGGCAATAACCAGTGTGCGGACCGGGATTCGGGAATTGCCGACGCGAGGGTAGCCTCCGCAAACGCCGGGCGTCCCGCGGACCACATCGGAACCGATCATGCTGCCGTCCCAGGCTGATCTACTGCCCACGTCATGGGCACATTGTACCGGGAAGCTGCCACCGCGCTCATATGGCGAACCACCGTGGCGTAGCGCTTCCGGCTGAGCGGCGCGACCGCCCGCGTGTAGAATGCCGGCGCGGCCGACCATCCTGACCGTGCCGCCACATTGAGCCAGACATGCGCGAGGTGACGACGATGGCGGCCAGCAACGGACGGAATGGATGGGACGGCGTTGGGCGGGAGCTGCTGCTCGACATGCTCCGCGGGAAGCTGACGCGCGCCGAGGCCGCTCGTCAGGCCGGCATCCCCGAGGCGGTCGTCGATGCCGCGCGTGACGCCGTGCTCGCCGCCAAACTGCCACCGGCAAGCCTGAGCCTCAGTGGCCTCGTCCAACAGCCGGTCAGGATCGTCAGAGACACCACCGGCACGGCGCACGTCTACGCCGAGACACAGCGCGACCTGTTCGTCGGGTACGGCTTCGCGCTGGCGCAGGACCGGCTCTGGCAGATCGACTACTACCGGCGCCGGGCGCTCGGGCGGCTGGCCGAGATCCTTGGGCCGTCTGCCGTCGTCTCCGATCGCCGCAACCGACTGCTCGGGTTCGGCATCCTGGCCGATCAGGAGATCGCTGCGCTTTCCTCGGAGGAGGCCGAAGCGCTCGACGGCTTCGCGGCCGGCATCAACGCCTGGATCGGCCAGGTCACGGATCGCGCCGAGCTCCTGCCCGTCGAGTTCGAGATCCTGGAGCACGCGCCCGAGCGCTGGGCCCCGCGCGACTCGATCGCCCTGATGCGGGCGTTCTTCTGGCAGCTGACCGGCCGGCTGGAGAACCTGGCGGCCGGCGAGGCCGCCACGCGTTACCTGGGCGCCGACCTCGGCGCCGACTTCCTGACCACCGAGGCGGCCGACGAGACCATCCTGCCGTCCGGCCACGCCGAGCGCGGTCGGCTGGTGGGGGCCGGCGCCGTCGGCGGTGCCGACTCTGCTGGCGGCTCCAACAACTGGGCCGTCGCCCCGTCTCGCTCGGCCTCCGGCAGCGCGATGCTCGCCTCGGACCCGCATCTGCCGTACATGCTGCCGGTCGGGCTGTACCAGATCCACCTCTCGGGGGCCGGATACGACGTGGCAGGATCCGGGTACCCCGGCACGCCCGGCATCTGGTTCGGCCACAACGACCGCGTCGCCTGGGGCCTCACCAACCTGGTTTGTAGCCCCAGAGACCTGTACGTCGAGACGCTCGACCCGACCGATCCCGGCCAGTACCGTGACGGCGACGGCTGGGCCTCTCTTCAAACCCGCACCGAGACGATCGGCGTGCGGGGCGCGCCCGACGAGACGATGACCGTCCGCTCGACCTCGCGCGGGCCGCTGGTAGACGAGATCGTGCCGCTGGCCCCGGAGCCCGGCCCAGGCGGCGAACCGACCGCGCTCAGCCTGCGCTGGACCGGCCAGGACGTGCTCCACGACACGCAGGCCGTCCTCAACCTCAACCGCGCCCGCGATTGGACCAGCTTCAGACAGGCACTCTCCGGCTGGCACCTGCCGGTCTTCAACTTCGTCTACGCCGACGTGGACGGTCACATCGGCTGGCAGGCGACCGGCAGCGTCCCGATCCGGGGGGACGGCGACATGACGCGTGGCTACCGCCCGGCCAACGATCCGGCCCACGTCTGGGCCGGCGACGTCCCGTTCGACGATCTGCCGCGGATGGAAGATCCGGAGCGCGGCTGGGTCGGCACGGCGAACAACCGCCCGGTTGATCATCCCTACCACTGCACCGCTGCGCGGCACAGCGGCGTCGCGGAGCAGACGGTGCCGCTGTACGGCTGGTGGGCGCCCGGCCACCGTGCCGTCCGGCTGCGGCAACTGCTGGACGACGGTCACACGCTCTCGGCGGACGAGATGCGGGCGATGCACGCCGACACGACCAACCTGCGCGCCGCCGACGTGCTTCCCCGGCTGCCCGGCCTTCTCGGCGGCAGTGTGGCTGGCGCCCGTGTGCTGGAACTGTTGGCTGGCTGGAACCTCCAGATGACCACGGATAGTGTGGCAGCTACCGTCTTCGAGGCGTTCTTCGAGCGCTGGCACCGCCAGGTCATCGCCGCGCGCTTCCCAGAAAAGATTCGCCCCTTCCTCGGCACGCTCGGGGCCGGCTCCGGCCTGGCGATGCGCCTGCTCTCCGAGGGCGATCCGGCCGGCTGGTTCGGCGCGGGCGTCTCGCCTTCATCCATCGCCGAGATCGCCGCCGTCGAGGCGCTCGCCGACCTGGAGGCCCGGTTCGGCGCGGACCCGGCCAGTTGGCGCTGGGGCGTGGTCCACTCGGTCTCGTTCAGGCATCCGCTGGATGGTCGGCCCGGCACGGACGGCCTGTTCGCCACCCCGCCGCGCGAGACGCCCGGCACCGGCTACGTCCTGAATGCCAACGGCTTCTCGCACGACGCGCCGTTCGCCGTAACGTCTGGGCCGGAGTACCGGCTCGTGGTCGACCTGGGCGACCTGGACGCCACCACCACGGTTCTCACCACCGGTGTCTCCGGCCTGCCGGGCTCACCGCACTATGCCGACATGGTGGACCCGTGGGTGAAGGTCGAGTACCTGCCGCTCCCACACAGCCCGGTCGCCGTGGAGGCCGCGAAGACCGCCGAAACCTACCTCACCCCCTGAAACCTCCACCATGCCCATCTCCCCTCCCCTCGCAGGGGAGGGGCTGGGGGAGGGGTCTTCCCGGGAGGTCGCGATGAACGACCAGCTCGTGCTGGAGCTATACACCCGCGACATCGGCGCGTCCGTCGCGTTCTACCAGCGCTTCGGGTTCCGCCTGCTGCGCGCCGAGGCGCACTTCGTGGAGCTTGGCTGGGATCAGGCCCAGATCTACCTCGAAGAGATCGCGGACGCCCCTGCGCCGAACGGCCCGCTCGTCGGCAACGTCCGGGTCCTGGTGCCGGACGTCGATCGGTACTGGACGCTCGCCCAGGAGCTCGGCTGCACCGTCATCCGCCCGATCGAGGACCGCTACTACGGCCTTAGAGATTTCACGATCGCCGGCCCGGACGGCGTCGGCCTGCGCTTCGCCTCCCGCCTCTCCTGACTCCTCGGCTACCATTGCTTCGAGGACGGAGGGTTACAGGCGATGGTCCAGAGCTGGTACGACATCATCATCGTGGGCGGCGGCATCGTCGGCCTCGCCACGGCGCGCGATCTGCTCATACGACGGCCCGGCCAGCGGGTCGCGATCCTCGAGAAAGAGTCGGCCATCGGTCAGCACCAGACCGGGCACAACTCGGGCGTGATCCACGCCGGCGTCTACTACGCGCCGGGCTCGCTCAAGGCCCGGCTCTGCGCCGAGGGCCGCGAGAAGACGTACGAGTACTGCGAGCAGAAGGGTATCCGCTACGAGAAGTGCGGCAAGCTGATCGTGGCCGTCGAGGAGGAGGAGCTGCCACGGCTCCAGAACCTCTGGGACCGGGCAACGGCGAACGGCGTGCCGGGCATCCGGATGGTCGGCCCGGAGGAGATCCGCGAGATCGAGCCGCACAGCGCCGGCATCAAGGGGATCTTCTCGCCAGAGACCGGCATCGTCAACTGGAGCGAGGTCGCGCGGCACTACGCCGAAGACGTCACGAACGCTGGCGGCGAGATCCTGACCAATTATGAGGTCGCCGGCATCCGCCGCAAAGATGACTGGGTCCTGGTGAAGACCACCTTCGACGAGATCATCCCGACGAAGTACCTGATCACCTGCGCGGGACTCCAGTCTGACCGGGTCGCCGCGATGTCTGGCGCGGACAAGAGTCCCCAGATCGTGCCGTTCCGGGGCGACTACCTGAAGCTGAAGCCGGGCAAGGAGTACCTGACCCGAGGCATGATCTATCCCGTCCCGGACCCGCGCTTCCCGTTCCTGGGCGTCCACTTCACGAAGCGGCACGACGGCGAGGTCTGGCTCGGCCCCAACGCCGTCTACGCCTTCGCGCGGCAGGGGTACGGCAAGCTGGACTTCAACATCAGGGACAATATCGAGACGCTGATGTTCCCCGGATTCTGGAAGATGGTCAGCAAGCACTGGAAGATGGGCGCCGACGAGATGGTCCGCGACTTCAGCAAGAAGCTGTTCGTGGAGACCTGCAAGAAGTACGTCCCCGAGGTCACCGAGGACGACTGCATCGACGGCCCGTCCGGGGTGCGTGCCCAGGCGCTCGGCGCGGATGGCTCGCTGGTGGACGACTTCATCATCCAGACCTCAGACCGGATCTTCCACGTCCGCAACGCGCCCTCGCCGGCCGCCACCTCCTCGATGGCGATCGGGCGGGCCATCGCGGACCGGGCCGAGCAGGTCTTCTCGATGGCGTCATGAGCGACGCTCTCGGTAAGGTGCTGAGCGTCCTCGGGCCGATCGAGCCCGAGGCGCTCGGCACGACGCTGATCCACGAGCACATCCTGTTCGACCTGTCCGTCTACCACGATCAACGGTTCGGCCCCGGCAGGGCCGAGCCGCTGCCGGACGAGCCGCTCGGGATTGAGCACCTCTGGATCTTGAAGAACAACGTCGCCCGACTGCGCGACAACGTCCATCAGCGAAGCCTGGACGTCGCCGAGCGGGAGCTGCTCCGCTTCAAAGAGGTCGGCGGTCAGACAATCGTCGAGGTGTCGAGCGGCGGGCTGGTCCCGAACTACCCCGGTCTCGCCGAGCTGGCACGACGGACCGGCCTGAACATCATCGCCGGGACCGGCTACTACATCGGCGCCTCGCACCCGCCGGAGCTGGCCGCCAAGAGCGTCGGGCAGGTCGAGGAGGAGATGCTGCGCGACGTCCTTGAAGGGATCCCGGGCACGGGCGTGCGGGCCGGCGTCCTCGGCGAGATCGGCACCACCGAGCCGCTCTCCCCGACCGAGCGCACCGTCCTCGAGGCGACCGGCCGGGTCCAGGCTCAGACCGGGACGGCGATCGTGCTCCACCCCGATTCCGTGCACCGGACGTACGAGCAGATCGACCCGACGCTCGACATCCTGGAGCGGGCCGGCGCCGACCTAGGCCGGGTGATCGCCAGCCACTGCGACGACCGCCTCCACCCGAACTACGACGCGTACGCGAAGCTGGCGACGCGGGGCTGTACCCTGGCGTTCGACACGTTTGGCAAGCAGACCTACTACGAGACGCGCAAGCGACAGTACCCGAGCGACGATCAGCGGATCGTCACGATCGCGCGGCTGGTCGGGGACGGGCTGGCCGGCTCGGCCACGCTCGCACACGACGTCTGCTACAAGACGGACCTGACGCGCTGGGGCGGCGACGGCTACTGCTAGTTTTTTGTGGGTATACCCACCACAGGTCTGCCGGGGTGGGGCATCGTCATCCGCTCGCCCAACAGGACGGACCGGCCCCCCGACGCCCCGGACCTTGACACGCTGACCACCCTGGAGAAGGACGGCTACGATGCGCGCAGGCTTCGGACAGTTCAACGTCCCGACCGATGAGTACTTGCAGTACGCGGCGCAGTTCGGCGCGACTGACGTACTGCTGAACACGCCCCAGTTGCCGGGCGGCGAGCGCTGGGAGTTGTACGACCTCGTCAAGCTCCGGGTGCGCGTGGAAAGCTTCGGACTGAAGCTGACGGCGCTGGAGAACGTCCCGACCTCGTTCTACGATCACATCATGCTGAACGGTCCCCGACGTGACGAGCAGATTGAGAACATGATCAACACCGTTCGCAACATCGCGAGGGCCGGAATACCAATCTTCGGGTACAATTGGATGCCTTCCCATGTCTGGAGGACTCCTCCCGAGCGCATCCGTGCCGGTGCTCTTGCGACGGCCTTTGACGATGCCACCGCCCAGACCTACCCGCTGACCCACGATCGGGAGTACAGCGAGGCGGAGATGTGGGCGAACCTCGAATACTGGATCAAGATCATCACCCCCATCTCGGAGGAGGAGGGGATCAGGCTCGGGATTCACCCGTGCGATCCGCCGGTGCCCATCCTGGGTGGTATCCCGCAGTTACTGCGGGACTTTGACTCGTACACGCGGCTGATCGAGATCTACCCGAGCGACTCGAACGCGATCGAGTTCTGCCAGGGCACGATGGCCGAGATGGCGGAGACGGACCCGGACAAGGACATCTACGGCAAGATCCGCTACT
>Ga0209382_10002887_pt1 | contig 24449 bp, 10 predicted proteins | sample SoiMetdeltSBSDD5_FD_187599 | JGI IMG/M metagenome (GOLD analysis project Ga0209382, IMG submission 187599) | Bulk soil microbial communities from a Populus tree surrounding site in Tennessee, USA - Soil MetaG P. deltoides SBSDD5 (SPAdes) (version 2) | ecosystem: Environmental > Terrestrial >...
GCGGCTATATGTAGATGGAGTGACGAAGATAGACGCGTGGCGTCTCCAGGGGCCGACCACATATACGGCGGATATGGAGCTTAGCGCAGGCCTCCATGAAATCAAGCTGGAATACTTTGAATGGACGGGAACCGGAGTGGCGAGTCTTTCCTGGGCCCAGGCGCCGCCTTTGCCACCGTCAAACCTTGTAGCCAGCGTGGTATCAGCTGCGCAAATCAACTTGAGTTGGGCGGACAATAGCAACTTTGAGGACGGGTATAAAGTAGAGCGCTGGAATGGCAGCAGTTGGGCGCAGATTAACGTGGTGGGCGCCAATATGACCGCGTATGCCGATACTACCGGGCTTGCCCCTGCAACAACCTACTACTATCGAGTCAGGGCTTACAATAGTGTAGGGGACTCAAGTTACTCAAATGAGAGCAGCGCGACCACATTCGCCTGCAACTATTCGATTTCTCCCACCAGCAAAAACTTTGGGGGAAGCGGCGGCTTTGGTAGCGTTACCGTATCGGTGGCGGCAGGCTGCTTATGGTCGGCGGTCAGTAGTGATTCGTGGATCACTATCACATCAGGAGCGAGCGGCGCCGGCAATGGCAGTGTCAGTTACTCGGTCCAGGGCTTTGCCTCGCGGGGCGAGACCCGGGTGGGGACCCTTACGATAGCAGGTCTGACGTATACGATTAATCAACAGGGGCCCCCGAATACATGTCGTATCAACTGTTTCTCCGGACAATCTCAACCCACTGCGCTTGATCAATCGGGGACAGGCTCAGGAACCGGAGGTATGACGGCCCGATACTTCGGCAATACGACATTGGGCGGTCAGCCTGCTCTACAGCGCACCGACGCCATCATCAATTTCGACTGGGCCGGCGCTAGCCCCGATGCGGCGCTGCCGGCGGACCGCTTCAGTGTGCGATGGAGCGGCCAACTTAGCGCGCCTTCAAGCGAGACCTACATGTTCTACCTCTACAGCGATCAAGGCGCCAGGCTCTGGGTGAACAACCAGTTGGTGATCGATCGCTGGCGGCCGCCGCTCGAAGCGCAGAGTCGCAGCGCGCCAGTCGAACTGAAAGCGGGCGAGAAGGTAGATATCCGCTTGGAGTAGATCGCATGTGGCCTATTGGCTCTCCTACTCCGGATCGATCGTAAGGAGTCGAAACGGACAGATGAACACGGCAATCAGTTCGGGTGGCGAGCCGGGATTAAGGATGTTCGCGGCGCTCAGGTTTGGCGTCGGGTATGGGATGGCATTCTTGTGAAGTGGTAACCAATATGTCGATCCTTTTCGAATTTGGTTATTCGAAGACTATCAATGGAGGTTTACTATGCTTATACGACGCGCTGTCACAGTTATTCGCTTGTTAATAGCTCTATTTTATAATCCGTCTCGCGCCGCCAAGTTTGTGGCAATCGTGCGACGCGTGCGAAATGCGCGTCATGTCGCCAATCTTACACCAGGTTGGCGCCTGATCTGTTTTGTCGCCTGCCTCGGTTTAATCCTTTCGAGTCGCCCAATTCTACCGGCGAGTATTGGCAAGTCCGCCGAAAGGTCCAGGGGGCTATTTAAGCAAGGTCCTCCGGGTCTCAATTTGCCTGATATCAACGAGGTTCGCCGCCTGAACCCCGGCGTCCCTAAGATCACCCCTCCGGTCTCCGCCCCCTTCGCGTCCAGGGTCGAGCCGTCCGCCACGGCGCCGCCATCAATGGTAGAGAATTGGCCGATGGATCTGCTCGCCCAGGGGAATCGGGTCGGGATGGGGGGAGAAGACCTGCTCTCGCGTAACTACAATTGGAGTACGCCGATCGTCAGCCTTCCCGGCAGGGCTGGGATGAATTTGAATCTCGGCCTCTCCCTCAACTCGTTGATTTGGACCAAGAGCGGAACGAATATTTATTTCAACCTGGCTAAGGGATTCCCATCTCCCGGATTCCACTTGGGCTTTCCGGAAATCGGCGTGGCCTTCTACAACACTGAAACGGCGACCGGATCTATGCTCGTGACCATGCCTTCCGGGCAGATGTTCGAGTTCCGAGCAAACCCCGCCTTAGGCTCTAACGTGTATGAAGAAATGGGCGGGACTCATATGCTTCTGGTAGTCAAGCCCGGCGTCTTCGATTATCGTGACACGGTCTGGACTTTGTTGCTGACTGACGGTACCGCGTACAAATTCAAAATACCGACCAACGGCAACAACCCCAAGTGCATAGAGGTCAAAGACCGTAACGGAAACTTCATCAGCATCGCTTATACCCCTTTCGAACAGATAAGCGCCGTTACTGACAATACGGGCAGGATCGTCAATTATAGGTACGACGGCTCCAACCGCCTCATTGCTATCGCCCAAGACTGGGCTGCTGGCCCGCACAACTACGCCACTTTCGCCTACGACGTTGTGACGATCCAGACGAATTTCCTGGGGTTGGATATGGTCGGGGCCGCCAACGGGACTACGGTCTCCGTGCTGTCGCGGATGGATATGCCCGACGGCAAGGTCTACGCCTTCGAGTACAACACCTACGCGCAGGTCAAGAAAATCAGATGTTACGCGCCGAGCTCTGAGAACCCGGTTAATTTCCCGGACGATTACACCCTCTTGTCGTACGTCTCGTATAACCTGACGCCTGACGGGAGCGCTGGGCAAACGGATTGTCCGCGCTTCAGTTCTCGCAGGGATTGGGCGAAGGACTGGGATGCCGTACCTGAGGATGGAGCGATCAGGCTCTATGACGGCGACGGCGTCTCCTGGGGGTCGGTGACGACGCCTGACGGGACGATGTACAAGGAGTTTTTCGGCGCCTCGGGTTGGCAGCGCGGATTGACGCTGCGAACCGAGACCTGGTCGAACGATTCGAAGAAGAAGTGGACCGAATCGACGTGGGCCAACGACAATCAGAGCGTCCCATACTGGCTCAACCCGCGGGTAATCGAGACCAATGTCTATGATGGCGCCACTCGAAAGAGGACCATGATGGATTACGCCGATTTCGGGTCCGTCAGCGAAGTCCGTGAATATGACGCCGACGCCACGACAGTCTTGCGGAGCACTCAGTTCGAATATGTCAGAGGGACGGCGTACACGGCCAACCTCAAACGGCGGCTGACGCAACTGGTGAAGTCTAAAACGATTAAAGACAAGAATGGAACGCTTCAGTCCAAAGTCACCTTTGTGTATGACAAGGGGGGCGAATATCTGGTTCACCAGGGGCCGCCGATAAGACACGACACGGCAAATTTCGGCCCTACCTTTGTTGAAGGGCGAGGCAATCTGAACAGTGTCATACGATGGGACGTGACCGCCCCGGATGTCCCTGCCAAATCGTTTGCTATTGAGACTGGATACAACACGTCGGGATCGCCGATTTTCACCCGCGATCCGCTCAACCACAAGGCGAGTATAAGTTACGCGGATTCGTTCTCCGATTCGAACATTAGTCGCAACACGTTCGCCTACCCGACGGTGACGACGGACCCCGATCTAAAGTCGTCAGCGATCCAATACAATTACTATTTCGGAGCCGTGACGAGGGCAGAAGACCGGAGAGGGGCGGCTGTGGTTACTAACTATGATTCGATTGGAAGAGTCGTGGAGGTTAAAAACGAGGTTAACCAGGCGCACATTCGCTACGTTTATGCGCCGAATCATCTCTACACGGAATCGTTCGCGACGGTCAATGATTTGAATTCCGAGTTCCATCAAATCATGGTCTCTGACGGGTATGGAAGGAAGCGTGTCGAGGGGTCACAGCATCCCGGGAGCGAGGGCGGTTACAAGGCGCAGAGCTATAAGTACGACATCATGGGAAGACCGGTTCTGCAGAGCAATCCGACGGAGGTCACCAACAATTGGATTCCGACCGGGGCTGACCATGTGTGGGTGTTTAGCAGTCAAGCGTATGACTACCAAGGACAACCGACGGTCTCCACCAACCAGGAGGGGATAACCAGATCGATTAGCTACGACGGGTGCGGATGCGCCGGAGTGCAGACGGTGACGACGACCGACGAAGTAGGGCGCAGGCTGAGGGAGTTCCACGATATTCTAGGACGAGTCTCGAAGAAACAGATTCTGAACTCGGACGGGACAGTATTCTACACGACGGTCAATACCTATAACGCTCGAGATCAGGTGACCAGGGTGCGGCAATTTAAAGGCGCCGGCCCTGCTCCCGGGGATGAGTCCTGCCCTGCGGGGCTTTGTCAGGAGACGCTGACGAACTATGACGGGCATAGCCGGGTGAGCTTTACCAAGCGGCCCGAACAGGGCGCGTCGGGCACGACCTATTCCTATTACCCCGACGACATGACACGGACGATCACGGACTCCCGCAGGGCCTCGGCGCTGTTTACATACAACGCCCGTCATCTCACCACTAACATTGCCTACACGACGCCGGATCCCGCCGACATCCAGAACGTGCCTGATGTTTCCTACCAGTATGACAACATGGGGAACCGCACCCAGATGACCGACGGCGCGGGCACGGTGAATTACGTCTATGACGGCTTGAATCGCTTAACGAGCGAGACTCGCTACTTCAGTGAGCTCGCCAGCCATAATTACAGGTATGAGCAAACCAATACGCCAGTACAGACTACCTATCAGATCGGCTATTCTTATAATCTTGCCGGACAGCTCAAACAAATCACCACGCCGACCGGAGATACGGTTGACTACACGCTCAACGGGGCGGGGGAAGTGACTAAAGTATCGGGAACGCCGCGAGATGGTGTGACCGATTACGTCTCGAACATTACTTATCGAGCATGGGGCGCGGAAAAGAGCCTATCCATCGATTTTCTGAATTATTCGGTCTCGAAGAGTTATAACAACCGAATGCAGGTCACCAGGATCGACGACCAGGGCAAATTAGCCGCGGACTACACTTACACCATCGACGGGTTGCTCAGTACCGTCCAGGGGCTGAATGATCGCAGGATGGACCGGTCCTTCAGCTACGACTACTTCGGGCGGGTGACGGGGACGCGCTCCGCCTCGGCCGCCGGTCTTGGGTCCTCCGAACCGCCTCAATTCCAACAGGATTACGACTACGACGAGTTCGCCCACATGACATTGCGCCAGGGGAAGTATTGGTACACGAATGACAATACATTTTCCGCCACTTATACCAATAATCTTGCAAGCAATGTAACGGACGGTGGGTTTCCGCGAGACTGGCAGTACGACGCGGAAGGGAACGTAAAGTCAGAAGCCCAATGCCCACCAGGTCCACCATGGCCGTGCACACGGAGACAACATAACTACGACGCAGTAGGGAGAGAAATCGGGTTTCCAACCGATGCCGACAACTTTGACGGCGATGGTCGCCTTGTCTCCCATATAAATACCAGCGAACTGTCCCCGAGTACACAGGTAAGGGGAGCAAACTACTATTTGTGGTCGAGTGTACTCAATGAAAACATGGTTACCATCCTGTTCAGTGGAGATGCGGCCCCCAACTCAGAGGTGCGCACGTTCTATGATAACTTCATCTTTGTCAATGGCCAACAGGTCGCGTTCAGGAGGTTCGGTTGTTATTGGTTTACGCCAAATTTGTGCAGTCATGTGGTTTGGTCTGTCCGTGACCCGCTCAACGTCGCATCTCGGGGCATGGAATCAGAAGACGCACATGACGGGATCCCTAGAGACGCCCTATATGTGATCGACCCGCTCGGCGTGGTAGCGCAGGCCGCGCATCAAAATGAGATGGACGCTTATTGGGCTCCCCCGAATGGCAACCCATCGCCGGACCCGGGCAACCCCCCTATAGGCATGTACTCAGATTTCTCAGGGAGCTCTACTACTTATATGGGTGGCAATCCGGTTTCCGGCTTCTGGGGGCTTGGATGCACTCTCGACGGGGTAAGCGCTAACTGCGAGGATGTTCTTCACAATATCGGCAACGGCAGCGTCCAGAAGGCGACGATAATCCTTCATGGCGGCTCCGCCGACCCGTCTGTCGCTCCCATTATCGCTAGCTTTAGACCAAACGCCACTGAGGTAGACGGTCAGGAAGTCAGGCGCTACCACCTGGTGCCTATGAAGGCGCCTGGGAACAGACCGTTAGTAATATCGACTGGACATCCGGATGACCCGAGTGATTATCAGATAATCAGTATAATACAAGAGCCGGAAAAGACCATCTATGCTAAAATATATGAAGGGCCGGCTGCTAATATATTCGCCATTGCCGGATATCTTATATTTGGCAATGATGGGCACCAAGGAGAGGTCGACCCGGTTGACTATGAAGGCTTTAAAAGTCAGCCCATTATTGATAGCGCGTTTAGAACATGCCGGCTAGACCAGATAGATTGGGTAAAGCTGGCAAATCGTAACGTTCTCTTAGGCCCTGACGGCCTAAGTACTAGAAACATAATACCTCATACCTGGTTAATATTGCCGGACGGAAATGCTTGGGGATTTGCTCCTAGTCGAAATCTCCCGTGGGACAGAGGCGAGGTTCAGGACAACACCAACCCCGATCTCGACCGTATAAAATATCCGAATGACCATTCCAGAGAGTACCATGTCTGCCCTACTACCTTAAAGAAACTCGAACAAAGCATAGAGGATCATCGGAATGGGCGTTACACGTGGAGTAATAGGCCAGGCAAGTGGCCGGATGGAATGAATTGCACCGGGTGGGCAGCTCTAATGCTGGAGAACGCGGGGATTCGTCCTCCACTCCCATCTTCAACACACTGGTTAATGCCATGGATGATGAGATGAACTAAGATATTATCTGCCGGACGACGCCGGAGCCAGGGCGCATTTTCAAAGTTGGGGTTCACAGTGAATGGCAGGTGGAAGCAAAAAAGGCAAAAGGGGCAAAACAAGACTGAAAGTTCGCCTTTTTTGCTTCCCCTCGCAATGGAACGCAAAAGGTAGAGGCGCAAAAATTTGCGTCTCTACAGTAAATAGAGCGTTAACTCAGTTTTTGGCATTTGTTTAAATCAGAACACGTGAGATTGGTACCGCTACCGCGCGCGTAAGCAAGCGGCCGTCTCATAAGTCAGCCGCTTGCTTACGCGCGCGGTAGCGGTACCAGCGCCCCAATGTAGCGTGTTTTGATTTATGGGAAACATTCAAAAACTTCGTAAATGTGTCCTGACATCAGCAGACGATGGCGTAAATTCAGCCATTTTTATGCGACTGAATTTGCCATTCGAGAAATCTCAAGTCTATGGAAATTCACGGAAAATGAAAAAGAGGGCGCCATGAACATTGCATATGAAGCATTTTTAGGTAAGCTAAGTATGGCATCGGGCTTGCTGATTGCCGCGGCGATTGCATCGCTGTTTTCGATCAGTGCCGAAAGTCGGAGTGATGATAGCCAGGTTAAATGGGATGATGACGCACTTACTCTGGCGACCCTTTCATTAGCGTCCAAGCCGAAAGCCATCTGGGCATTTAAGGGAGATGGAAGGTTACATTCGAAGGGCGATACGTCGGGGGGCGACACTGCCGCTGTCGTCCTTAAGATGTTTGACAGGCAGTCGGAACAAAGAAGAACACGCGGCATATTTATATATAGCTGGAGCTATGCCATCCCTGACACTCCGGAGGAACATCAGGCAATGTCAGAGCAGATATATGAGCAATATCATGACCCTGAATGGCGTAAATCAGAGAATGCGCTGATTGAGGAGTTGCAAGAGGAGTGCGATAAAAGAAAGATACCGTTGTATGTTAATCTGTCATCAGATTTATATGGGAAATGGAAGAAGCTTTCTCCAAAGAATTGATCTCGTCATGTAGCGCAAAAACGTGTTTGACACTCAATCACTCCATCTTTGGTGATTTGAGGCAAAACGTTGGGTGTAACTTGGCGCGCTTGCAGCCGCAATGTGAACATGAAGCTTAAAATGATTGTTGTCGCGATTGTAATATTGACTGTTCTTTACTTGATTGGCTGGTTCTTTTTTAGACCCGCAATCGGGGTCGAATCTTCTGACGGTAAATGGGGAGATGGTGAAAGTCCGCTGAAGGGACGAGATTTTGAGAACATAGTCTACTACTTTGAGAAATACAAATTGCGTTGCAACGCTCCTGAGGCTACGCTGGTTCGGATTACGCCCAAAAATCTCTTAAATATTTTCGGATGGCCCAGCTATCTATTCAGTGATAAATGGAAGTTGGAATACAGGGAACATCCGACCGATTTCTCGAAAGATTATTACGCAAAGATATGGGATTGCTATAACAAACGCAGTGGGGTAGCAAATGAAGAAGGGCGGATAGCCCAGGCAGGCGATGAGTTTCTTAAAAATCTGGCAAAAGTCAAGCGACCGTCACTATTTAAGCCGTGACAATCAAAGTAAGAAATATACTGCTCCCGACAATTTGATCAGGCCGCTTAAGTAGTAACATTGCCATCGACCGAAGTCGCGACGCATATCCTGAAGTCTGATTGCAAACAATCAAACCTATTGATCCCTTTGCTCGGAAGCCTTGTCCTTCATTTACCCTGCCTTTTTCAATGGAGCCTTTCCTTATTCAGTCCGTAGCCCAACAAAGCCCGGGATGGGTCTTCGCATCAATCGCAAGCCGAGCTTTACTCAGCACAGATATTTTCTGATACGTCCGGCTGGACAGACGCCACCTTCGGCGGCATGCCATATCCAAACTTTTAACCGCCGGCGCAGGTAAGGCTCGTACAGACCTTTCAGAGCCGCTAAAAAAAAATCGCCCTCCGAGGTAAATTTGCCCGCCAAAGGCCTCTATATGTCATGAAAGTTCGACAACCAATCTGGGGGCAGGCTGTTCTGTAGTCGCCGCAGCGCTGGTTGGAGCTGGCGCTCCCCTCAAGCATTGGATGTTTTCTGAGACGTAGCATTCTTGGCGCCGCCTTTCCTGGCGGTCTGCAATTCGTCTGTCAATCAGTCTGATGACGCGCCGTCAGCGATAACGGTTATGACTAGGCGCGCCGTTGAAGGGGTAGGCTATGCGAGGACAACGTATTTCCATCTTGATGACATCGGCCGTCGGCATAGTAGCCGTCTGTATGTTTCTGATTGGGGATTTGGGCATATTCCCCCATGCGAGGTCACAAACCTTGAGTAACGGGCCTCAGGAGAATGTCTCCGCCGGCGAACTTGCAGCCGCAGTTGAAGCGCAAAAACAGGCGGACGCGAAGTTGACCCGCGGTGAATCGGCCGAGCGAAGATTTCAAGAGCTCGGCGCAAAGTTGCAGCAGAGAGGCGCTCTGCGGGTGATCGTTCAACTTCGCGTCGCCTGGCGTCCGGAAGGCGTGATTCAGCAGGCTGAACGGCTGGCGCAGCGCGCCTCCATCAGTCAGGCGCAGGATGATCTGCTCGGCGGCGTTCAGCTTCGCAACCCTCGCTCACTCAAGCGGTTTAAGAATCTCCCTCTCCTTGCTTTTTCGGTCGATGCGACGGGATTGGAGGCTCTGCGTTCGTCGTCGGAGTTGATCGACATTTACGCGGACACACCCATCGCATTGGCTCAGGCTCCACCCCCAACCGTCACTTTGATCGGAGCGCCAGCCGCCTGGCAGATGGGTTATAACGGCGCGGGTAAGACCATAGCGATACTCGACTCGGGCGTGGACAAAAACCATACGTCACTGTCCGGGAAGGTCGTGTCCGAGGCCTGCTATTCGACCGATGATCCCGGGGATGAAAATCCTGGGGATGAATATATCTCGCTCTGTCCGGGCCACGTTGCGGAGTCAGTAGAACCAGGCTCCGGCGTCAATTGCACGGAGTTAGGAGATTGTTCTCATGGGACGAGCGTCGCAGGGGTTGCGGCGGCCGTTGCCCCGGGAGCCAACCTCATCTCTATCAAAGTCGCTTCCTTCGTCAATAAAGCTGATGACTGCGAGGCCGTCGGCGTCGCCACCCCCTGTCTTCTTACCTCGCCCTCTGATCTGGATAAGGCGTTGGATCGCGTTTATGAATTGGCTACGACTCCCGGTCCCTTACAGAACAGCGTCGCTTCGGTAAATGTCAGTTGGGCCTTTCCCTCTTTTTCCGAAAATTGCGACAACGGCAATCCGGTCAAAGCTGCGATTGATAATTTGCGGTCGATCGGGATTGCGACAGTCGTCGCCGCCGGTAATGGCCTCGGTAATGTAGGGCAGGCTAACGCCATCGGTTTTCCCGCCTGTACCTCTTCGGCCATCAGCGTGGGCGCGACGGGAAACGACGCCAATCCAATAGCCGATGTGATGGCGCCTTTTTCCAACGGCGCGTCGTTTTTGAGTTTGCTGGCGCCGGGCATTTTCGCCTCCGCGCCGATCCCGGGCGGATTCAGTAGCGTACCGGTATCGGGAACTTCCGTGGCTGCGGCGCACGTGTCCGGGGCCTGGGCAATAATCAAACAATGGCGGCCCAACGACGGCGTGGACGCAGTCTTTAACAGATTGAATAATTCCGGAGCGCCCATCACCGACCCGCGCAACAACAACGTCCCTAAGTCGAGGATCCGAATCGATGCCGCCTTCAGTTGCTTGCAAAATGTACCGGGGGACAGATGGAAGGGCGAGTACTTCAGCAATCCCGATCTGGAAGGCAATCCCGTGATGAGGCGCGATGACGGCAGCGCTCCCTTCCTCAACATGAACTTTGGCGCTGGAAGCCCCGATTCGGACTGCGCATCGAACGCGGATAATTTCTCCGTCAGATGGACTCGGACGTTCAACCTCGTCGCAAACGTTTACCAGTTCTCGGTCACGGCCGATGACGGGGCGCGGCTCTACATCGATGGCGTTAATAAGCTGGACTTCTGGAATGGTCCCGTTGGAACCCACACGATTAACGTGTCGCTGGACGGAAGGCCTCACGAGATCAAATTGGAGTTCCGGGAGTTAGGCGGGCTTGCATCCGCCAGCCTTTCATGGACTAACCCTTGCGTGGCGGACGTTCAGGCGGGCAAATGGAAAGGTGAGTACTTCAATGATAATCCCGCCAATCCCAACCAGCACCTTGCAGGAAGTCCATTAATGGTGAGGGATGACGGCAATAATGATTTCCTCAACTTCGATTGGGGCGCCGGAAGTCCAAATTCCAATTGTTTTATCGGGGCAGATTACTTCTCCGCGCGCTGGACTCGTAGCCCTAATTTTAGCGCCGGGACATGGCGATTCACAGTTACCGGAGACGACGGGGTGCGGCTCTATGTAGATGGAGTGACGAAGATAGACGCGTGGCGTCTCCAGGGGCCGACCACATATACGGCAGACATGGAGCTTAACGCAGGCCTCCATGAAATCAAGCTGGAATACTTTGAATGGACGGGAACCGGAGTGGCGAGTCTTTCCTGGGCCCAGGCGCCGCCTCTACCTCCAATTAACCTTGTGACTACCCCGATATCGACCGAGCAAATCAACTTGAGTTGGGTCGACAAAAGCAACTATGAGGAAGGGTATAAGATAGAGCGATGGAACGGCAGCGGTTATTCGCAGATTGGCACGGTGGGGGCCAATGTCAACACTTATGCCGATCACGGGCTCAGCCCTTCAACCACATACTACTATCAAGTCAGAGCTTATAACGGCATAGGTAACTCAGCTTACTCAAATAGCGCCGGCACGACCACATTTAACTGCACCTATGCGCTTTCTCCCGAGGGCGCCGGGTTTCCCTGGTACGGTGGCATGGGTACAATTACGGTATCAACCCCAGCAAATTGTTCCTGGTCGGCATCCAGTGATTCATCATGGATCGCCCCCCTATTCAACGCAAGCGGCGTCGGCAATGGCAGCGTCGAATACCGGGTCCAGAATTATAATGTGCTGGACGGCTCGCGTGATGGACGCATTACGATAGGAGGTCAGATTTTCTGGATCGGTCAAGAGGGGCCGCCCTCTGATTGCAATCAACATTGTCGAAATTGCTGTCCCTCCATTTCATCTCAAGGCGCAGCGCTTGATCAGTCGGCGACTGGTGCGGAGCCGAGAGGTCTGACGGCCCGCTACTTCGACAACACGACATTGAGCGGACAGCCATCGCTACAGCGCACCGACGCCATTGTCAATTTCGACTGGGCCGGCGGACGCCCGGATGCGGCGCTGCCGGCGGACCGCTACAGTGTGCGATGGAGCGGCCAACTCGCCGCGCCCTTAAGCGAAGCCTACACGTTTCACCTATACAGCGATGATGGGGCCAGGCTCTGGGTGAACAACCAGCTGGTGATCGACCGCTGGCAGCCGCCGTTCGAAAAGCAGATCCGCAGCGCGCCTGTCGAACTGAAAGCGGGCGAGAAGGTGGACGTCCGCGTGGAATACTACAACGCCGGGGGAGAAGCCCTTATCCAATTGCTATGGAGCAGCGCCTCGACGCCCCTGCAGATCATCCCGCAACGACATCTGTATCCGGAAGCCGCAACGGACAAATCCGCGCCGGCTGACATCAACAAACAAACAGGAATGCTGTTGCCGCCGGGACCCGGCGCCGACCCGAAGGCCACACGATCACAGCCGGGCGGACGGCTAGCGTTACCGCTCGGCCGCGCGGGATTGGCCTTATTGATGGCAGGCGCCGTATTGGCTCTCCTACTCTGGATCGATCGTAAGGAGTTGAAACGGACAGATGAACACGGCAATCAGTTCTGGTGGCGAGCCAGGATTAAGGATGTTTAGGTCGCTCAGGTTTGGCGTCGGGTATGGGATGTCATTCTTGTGAAGTGGTGACCGCAGTGTCGAATCTTTCCGAATTTGGTTATTCGAAGACTGTCGACGGGGCTTTACTATGCTCATACGACGCGCCGCCATAGTTATTCGCTTGTTAATAGCTCTGTTTCATAACATCTCGCGCGCCGCCGATTTTGCGCGAATCGTGCGGCGCGCACGGAATGTGCGTTATCTCGCCAACCTTACACCAGGTTGGCGCCTGATCTGTTTTTTCGCCTGCTTCAGATGAACCGCTTATATTGTGAAACCTGGTTGCAAACAATTAAACATTTTGATCCCCATACTCGGAAGCCTTGCCCTTCTTTTACTCTGCCTTTCTCAAGGGATCATTTCCTTATTCGCCCAATTGCCCGCTAGCGCCTGGGATGGGTCCTCACATCAGTCACTGACTGAAATTTACTCAACATGTATCTTCCCTGACACGTTTGGTTGTACAGACGCAGCCTTCGGCGGTATGCCATTCCCCGACTTTTACCCTCCGGCGCAGGTCCTGCTGGCCACCTTGCTTCATCATTTGCGCTTATTTTCTTTCGCGGCGGCATTCAAGTTGGCTGTACTGATTCCTGTTCTACTTCTACCGTTGGCGATATGGATCGCGGCTTGGCAGATTACCGGGCGCGACACACTGGCCGCTCCCAGCGCCGCGATCATCAGCCTCTTCCTCCTCGCCGATTCGCGCTTCTACCTGAGATTCAACTCGGGGATCGATCTATTCAGCACATTTCAGATCGGACTATACGCGCAATCATTGGGTTTCATCCTGTTAGCCTCCTGGCTGTCAATCTATCTATCAGAATCACAGTCTTGCCGCCGACGTGGATTGTCGGCCGCGGCGCTAGCGTTAACGATCCTCTCGAACTTTTTCGCCGCGATCACTGCGGCTGTTTTTGTAGCGGCGACTCTGCTTTGCGATGGGTGGGGGTGCTGGCGGGCGTTTGGTAGCGGCGCCTTCCGCCCGACGGTCAAGAGGCTGTTGGGTCGTCTGGCGGTTGTTCTGGTCGGCGTTCTGCTGGCGCTTTTCTGGCTGGCGCCGATGCTCAGCGAGTACGAATACTTGGTCACTCGCCCCAACCCGGTCAATCTCGGCCGTTATTTCTCACCTGTTCTATGGGGCTACTGCGTTGTGGCGTTGATCGGCGCGGCGATCTGGCGCCGGAACCCATCCCCGCGGATGTGGCCGTATCTGGGCGGGTGCGGCTTGCTGGCCGTGGCGCTGTTCTTCTCTTCGGCGGTTGCGCCAGCATGGTTTCCCCTGCAGGCCCCGCGATTGCTTGCCATTCTGATCTTTTTGCTGGCTGTTCCAGCAGGCTACGCGCTGGCGGCGGCTCTCCGAGCATTGGCCAGACTGCTCCGCGAATTTCCCGGAAAAGATCAGGCGTTTTCATTGACACGCGTGCGCTATACGGCGGGCATCGCTTTGGCGTCGCTGCTAGTGGCCGGTTTCACTTCGCCGGGGACGAAGATTCAATACTCCTTTTACAGTCCCGAAGAGTTCTCGGAGATAGCCCGCATTTTGGACTTTGCGAAAGGGCGGCGTGACGGACGCTACCTGGTTGAGGTCCCCCCACAGCGAGAGACGCGGGCGCAGTTCGACGGGAGGGCGATCAACGCTTACCTGGCGGCTCAAGGGAACGAGACGTTGAGCGTCGCCTACCACGAGGCGTCGGTTAATTCTCTATTCTTCCTGCCGGTCGTCAACACGCTCTCCGGCGCGCCATACAACTTCGGGATCAGCTCGGTCCTCTGCGACGACCTGGACTTCATGGCCCAACCCGTGTCGAAGCGCTTGGAACGCGCCAGGATGATCGGCGTTCGCTATCTCTTCATCCACACGCCGCAGATCAAATTCCGTCTGACTCAGGAACCTGCGATTGGTCTTCTAAAAGATTTCGGCGCGTGGAGCGTGTTCGAGTTGAAGGAGACTCCGCCGCCCCGCGCCCGCGTATTGCCGTACCGCCCCGCTCTGGTGGTCAGCGACTTCACGGTCAAGGAGAGGCGGCGTAACGAATCGAGCTTCATCCGCTGGGCCGAGGAGCAGTTCGCCGACGGTTGGTTCGACGTTCTGTTGGCGCGCGCGCCGGAGAGGAAGATTGACCGATTGCCCGGCCTGGACGGTTTTGGAGCGCTCGTTGTGGACACCTATGACTGCGACGACTGCGACAGGGCCTTCGAGCGGTTGCGAGAGTTCGCGGGGAAGAGGTTGTTGATCGCCCTGGCGAGCGAAGCCCCACTGTTTCAGCGGATCAACGCCGCACGGTCGGAATTCGCGAGACTGGAGATCATCGAGCGCCAGAAGGAAGCTCCGGGCGAGCGCGTGAATTCATTATTCCCGACCTATCATTACAGCTCCACTCAGATTCGCCGCCAGTGGGCCGCCATCCGACGCGCCCTGGATCAAAATAAAGTTCTGACCTACATAGCGCCGGATGGTTCGTCCGCGCCGTCCGACACTGTGGCCGTCGAAGTCGGGAAAAATTCGATCAAGTTGACACGCGCTGTGAATGAGGCCGCCGTGGGGGTTGAACCGGCGCCGATTCTGGTGGCGACCACTTTTCATCCAAAGTGGCGTCGGGCAGACGGCGGCCTGCTCTACGCGGCCACGCCCTTTTACATGTTGACGTTTGCGGATAGGCCCGTGACGCTCACTTTCAGGCGGCAATGGTATGACTGGGGGGCCTTGTGGGTCTCGGCCATTACTTTTGTGGGGCTGGCCTGCTTTACCGCCTGGTCGGGGCTGCGAGGCAAAAAGAAAATCGGCCACGAATGAACGCGAATTTTCACGAATAGGAGAAAGGGGATGGTGAGCATAATGAGCGACCGGATCATCCTTAAGCATCCTGCCTTCCGAAAGGCGAGCTTACTCGTTCTTCTCGCCGCGCTCGCAACGTCGGCGGTTTATGCGCACATGCAAATGATAAGGGCGAAGATCGATTACCTCGGCCCCGTCGTCCTGTTGGACCACGCTTTCGACCTGCTGCTGGCGGTCGCCATAATCATCGTCGCCTTTTGTGTCGGGCGCGGCGTCTGCCGAGTTCTCAAACTGGATTTCGTCAGCCACGCCGAAGAAGTGGCGTACCCGGTCATGCTCGGCGTTGGCGCGCTCGGCCTCGGCCTGCTCGGGCTGGGGCTTGCCGGCTGGCTTCGGCCACTGCCGGTTGTCCTGCTCTTTGCCGCCGCTACGGCGATCACTCATCGCGAACTGATCCGGCTTTATGGCCTGTCGAGCGATTATTTTCGCAGCCTCAACGCGGCGCCTGAAAGGATCGTCTGTTCGGCGGCTTTCGCCTTAGTGCTTGCGCTGTTCATTATGCGAGCGGCGACGCCGCCCTACTCTCCGGACGAGGCCATCTATCATTTGCCGGCGCCGCAGGCTTTTGTCGAACGTGGTCGCGTGTTCCCTCTGACCGACAACTTCTCGGGGAACCTGCCGTTTCTCGTCCACATGCTCTACGCCGTCTGCCTGATGGCGAAGACCGACATCGCGGCCAAATTGCTCAGCCTACTGCTGGCGGTGGTAAGCGCCTTCGGGCTGTACGCGTTCTGCGCAAGGTTCCTGTCGCGCCGCGTCGGAGCGCTGGCCCTCTTCGCCTTCTTCGCCACCGGGATGGTAATCGAAATCGCCGTCACCACCAGGATTGACGTCACGCTCGCCGGAATGCTTTTCCTGACGACCGGAGCGTTGATTACATACCTGCAGACAGGGGAGCGGGGCTGGCTGGTGGCGAGCGCGCTGTTGGCGGGTTTCAGCCTGGGCGTCAAGTATTCGGCCGGGATATGGTTGCTGCTCATCGGCCTAATGTTCTGCGTCGAGAGCCTGCGCAAGCGCGTTCCGCTCATCGTGATTGCCAGGGAAGGGCTGCTTTTCATCGCTGTTGCGCTCGCGACTTCCGCTCCCTGGTTCGTCAAGAACGCGGTCTGGTTCCATAACCCAATCTATCCGTACTTCACCGGCGAGGTGGCCGGATTCGAAAACGGCTCCCCACGCTACTTCACCGCCGAAGATGAGGGGAAGATTGCGGCGCACTTCGAGCAGGCGCGTAAAGAAAATCCTGAGATGGCGGCCGACATTGAAAAAACCATGGCCGCTTACGCCGCAAAACGGCCTGAGAGACATCCACTGAGGTTCTGGGAATACTTCACCAAGTCGAACAACTACAACGTGTCTGATACGGCGCTCACGCCCAATTATTTGTTTTTATGTGTTCCACTGCTCCTATTGGCCCGCAGGTCAAGATGGGTTACCTGGCTTCTCGTCATAAGCGCGGGCTTCTTTCTACTCACAGTCAAGACTGTCTGGGTGGCGCGATACCTGCTGCCGATCTATCCGACGCTTACGGTCGCCGCCGCTTACGCGCTCGAATGCGTCGCTGAACGGATTGGAAAATACATCCGCCATGCGAGACGGCTGGCCGCAGTCATTGTGTTAAGCGCCTTGGCAATCGTCCTCGCACAAAATGACCATCGACAAGCTGTCGAAAAAGCCTGGCCGTTCGTCAACGGTAAGTATTCGCGGCAGGAATTTCTGGCCTTCGCAAGGGGCTATTATCGCATGCTCGACTTCGTCAACCAGCAATTGCCAGGGAGAGGGCGGGCGCTGATGATCGGCGCGCAACTCAGCTACGGATTGCATCAGCCGCATATTTCGGACGGGAGCTGGATGTCGGTCGAATGGCGGAGGCTGTTGAGTCGCCATGCGTCATTCGAGGAAATCCATCAATCGCTCAAAAGCGAAGGGGTCCAATGCGTGATTTATTACCCCAACCTCTTCGGGCTTGTCGCATACGTTGGCGCGGAAGGTAGCGGGCCTTCGGGAGACGCTTCGCTCGGCAACGGAGCGTTGGACGGTAAGCCTGATTATTTGCCGCAACTGCAGAACTGGGTCACCTTCGAGGCGTACAGCCGTAAACATCTTGAACGGGTATACGGCAATGATTCTATGTTCGGCTTTAAGATCTTCCGACTCAGGTAATATATGCAAACTTCTCGCCCGGTCAAAATCGCGGTCCTGATCCCTTGTTACAACGAGGAATTGACGGTTGCAGAGGTTGTGCGCGGCTTCAGCCGCGAATTTCCGCAGGCGGAGATCTACGTCTTCGACAATGACTCGACAGATCAGACGGAGCAACGGGCGAGTGAAGCCGGCGCCATTGTCCGCCGCGAGAAGATGAGGGGGAAAGGGCATGTCGTTCAAGCGATGTTCCGGCAGGTCGAAGCCGATGTCTACTTGATGGTTGACGGAGACGGGACTTACCAGGCTTCGGAGGCGCAGGGGCTGATCGAGCCGATCCTGCGCGGGCAGGCGGAAATGGTGATCGGGGCGAGGTGGACGAAAGACTCGCAATCGAAAACCAGGTTAATTAATCTGCTGGGGAACGGCTTATTTCGGGCGATCGTGAACGCCTTATTCGGCGCCGGGCTGAACGACGTTCTCTCAGGGTACCGGGCCTTCAGCCGTGAATTCGTGAAAGGGATGAAATTGACCGGCGGAGGCTTTGAGACTGAAGTGGAGGTGACGATCAAAGCCGCGATCGGGGGATGGCGCATCGTCGAAGTCCCGATCAGCCTTGAAGAGCGTCCGAGAGGCAGTCATTCGAAGATCAGGGTGTTGCGCGACGGGGTGGCGATCCTTGGCGCCGTTCTCTCACTGTTCCGCGAATTTAAATTGGAACAGTCAAGAGTGGGGAAGACTTTAGTCTTTCCGTCGGATAAACGTAGGCAGCCAGACTAAAGTCTGCCCCACATTGCTAGTGTGATTCCCGATTAACAATTACCCCGCTGCGTCCCACCAGAAAATCGAGGTCGGCGCCTCTGTCGGCCTGCATTACGTGATCGATGTAGAGTTTGGAATAGCCGCGGTCGTATTGCGATTGCGGCGGGCGCCATTTCGCCCGGCGCCTGGCCAGTTCTTCGTCGTCTACGTTCAGGTGAAGTCTCCTCGCCTCGACATCCAGCTCGATCAAATCGCCGTTTTCGACCAATGCCAGATTGCCCCCGGCCGCGGCTTCTGGCGCGACGTGTAACACGACCGTGCCGTAAGCTGTGCCGCTCATCCGCGCGTCCGAGATGCGGACCATGTCGGTTACGCCGCGGCGCAGCAGCTTCGGCGGCAGCGGCATGTTTCCGACCTCGGCCATTCCGGGGTAGCCGCGGGGGCCGCAATTTTTCAGAACCATCACGCTCGATTCGTCGATCTCCAGGTTCGGGTCGTCAATGCGCGCGTGCAGGTCTTCGATGGTTTCAAAGACCACTGCGCGGCCGCGATGTTTCATCAGCGCCGGGGTCGCTGCGGAAGGTTTGATGACCGCGCCGTCCGGGCAAAGGTTGCCGCGCAAGATGGCCAGCCCGCCCCGCTTCGTCAGCGGATCGTCGAAGGGGCGGATCACGTCGCGGTTGTAGCAGGGCGCGTCGGCGGCGTTCTCGCCGATAGTCTTGCCGTTGACGGTCAGCGCGTCGCGGTGGATCAGGTCGCCGAGTTCGCGGATCACGGCCGGCAATCCGCCCGCGTAATAGAAATCCTCCATCAGGTATTTTCCCGAAGGCATCAGGTTGACCAGGCAGGGGACTTCGCGCCCCAGCCGGTCCCAATCGTCGAGTTTGAAATCGACGCCCATCCGCCCGGCGATGGCCAACAGGTGAACGACGGCGTTCGTCGAACCGCCGATCGCGCCGACTACGCGCACCGCATTTTCAAACGCCTCGCGCGTGAGGATTCGCGACATCCGCAGGTCTTCGTGAACCATCTCGACGATGCGGCGTCCGGCCATGTGCGCCAACGCGTAGCGGCGCGAATCGACCGCCGGAATTGCCGCGTTCATCGGCAACCCGATCCCCATCGTTTCGACGACGCTGGCCATCGTCGAGGCCGTGCCCATCGTCATGCAATGGCCGGCCGAGCGGCTCATGCAGCTTTCGGCCTCCTGGAAATCGCACAACGGCATCACGCCGCTGCGCACGTCCTCGCTGAACTTCCAGACGTCGGTTCCCGAACCTATCTGTTCGCTGCGGAATCTGCCGTTGAGCATCGGCCCGCCCGACACGGCGATCGTGGGCAGATCGCAACTGGCCGCGCCCATCAACGCCGCCGGCGTGGTCTTGTCGCAGCCGACGAGCAGGATCACGCCGTCGATCGGGTTGGCGCGGATAGATTCCTCGACGTCCATGCTGGCCAGATTGCGGAATAGCATCGCCGTCGGGCGCATCATCGATTCGCCCAGCGAAATGACCGGGAATTCCAGCGGGAAGCCGCCCGCTTCGTAAACGCCGCGTTTGACGGCGTCGGCGATGGCGCGGAAGTGCGCGTTGCACGGCGTCAACTCCGACCACGTGTTGCATATGCCGATGACCGGCCTTCCGTCAAAGAGGTGATTGGGAAATCCCTGATTCTTCATCCAACTGCGGTGGATGAAGCCGCCCTTGTCCGCGCGCCCGAACCATTCCGAGCTGCGGAGTTCTCGTTTCGACGACATCAATATTCTCCGGAGTCAGCGAACTGACCGTCGCATTGAAGGGGTAACCAATCGATATGGGGCCGAATCAGTACCGCGAGCGGTAGCGAGCGTGATTCCTAGAGAGGGTTATTGACTGGAGCCTCGCTCGCTACCGCTCGCGGTACTGATAATGCGGTGATCTATAAAAGCTACTTCGACCGCGAAGACAGCCGTTTGTAATACTCGTCCACCAGCTTGCGGTAAGCCGCCGGCGCCTCGCCCTCGTCCGACAATCGCAGGTTGTTCTTGCCGAGCTTCAACTGCAGCCGTTTGCTCAATTCCAGCTCGACGCCGCGCAGCGGCTCGATCACCTGGTCTTTCAATAGCAGCGCTGTTTGCATGTCGTCGCGCACGAGCGCGTCGTTGGCGCGCCGCAAACCTTGAATCGCCTGATCGAGGCCGGTTGCCAGATCGCGATCCTTGCCCAGGTTGCGGCGTATGTCTTCGGCCTCGCGCAGACTTTCGCGCAATTCGGAGCCGAGTTGGCGGCGATCATACCCCTGGGGCGGACCGCCGCCCCTATTTGCTCGATCGCTTTGCCGGGTGGGCGTTTGTTGGCCGCCGCCGCCCTGTCCGTCGGACTGTTGCCCTTGCTGTCCTTGCTGTCCCTGTTGTCCTTGCTGTTGTCCTTGCTGTCCCTGTTGTCCTTGCTGTTGTCCTTGTCGGCCCTGCTGTCCTTGTTGTTGTCCTTGTTGTTGTCCTTGTTGGCCCTGCTGCCCTTGCTGTCCTTGTCGTCCTTGTCGTTCCTGCTGTCCCCGTTGGCCTTGCTGACCATTTTGGCGATCGTTTTGGTTTTGGGCTACTTGCTGACCTTTTTGCTGCCCCTGCTGACCTTGTTGTCCTTGCTGCCCCTGTTGATCCCGGTTAGCCTGATTGCCTTGCTGTTGCTGATTGCCGTTTTGGTTGCGGTCGCCCAATTGCCTGCGCATCGATTCGAGGTTGTCGGCGAGCTTGCGCGTTCTTTCCAGGGCGTCCTCGGTCTCTCCGCCCGCGCCTTTGCGCTGCGCGTTCTTTTCGGCTTCGGCCAGTTGTTGCTCGAGTTGTCCGAGGTTCTGCTGGATCGTCTGATCGCCCTGTCGCGCGACGTCGAACTGGTTCATTTCCATAAGCTGCCGCGTGGTGCGGATGCGATCCTGCACGCGATTCTGGCGCAGGCCGCTGGCTGCTTCGCGCAGTTTGTTGGCGGCGGCTTGCTGCTCCTGGCTGAGGCCGCGCGCGGCCTGATCGATGTCTCTTTCGAGATTTCCGACATCATTGGCCAGCTGGTCTTTGCGTTCGGACAACTGTTGTTTTGAATTGTTGACCGAAGAGTCGCCGGAGCGGGCGCGGCGGGCGAGGTCTTCGACGTCTTTCGTGATTTCATTCTGGCGCTGAGCCGCCTGGGCGGCGCGCTGTTTCAGATCCTGGATCGATTGGCCGCCCCGCGACTGCTTCAGCCGATTCAATTGTCGTTGCGCTTCTTCCAGTTGTTGCATTGCGCGCATGTTGCGCGCAATCGATTCCTGTTCTTTGTTGTTCTGCGCGGCGTTCTGGGAGCGCTGCATCTCGTCGGCGGCCTGATTCAGACGGTTGGCCAGGTCCTGCATTTGGGGGTCGCGCCGCTCGCGCGAGAGCCGTTCGAGTTCGCGCGCGGCTTTGCGGGCCTCATCGATCATTTGCTGCTGTTGGCGCCCGCCTCCGCCACCGCCCTGGTTGCGGGCCTGCTGCATGCGCTGTTGCTGCTGTTCGATCTCGCGCTGCATCCGTTGGGCCAGCTCTTCCAGCTTGCGCTTCGCCTCGTCGTCCTGCTGTTGCGACTGCTGCTGCTGCTCCCGGTTGAGCGTCTCGTACTGGTTCTTCCTCTTGTCCATCTCGAGCTCGAAGAGGTCGGCGAGTTCTTCGGCCTGCTGGTTGTTTTGGCCCTGGCCCGATTGGCTGAAAGAGACCTGGATTTCGCGGAAGATCGCGTCGGCGCGCTGCAACTCCTTCAACGCGCGCTGTTCGGGCGGCATGGCGTCTTTGGCCTTGCGCGACTTCAACTCCTTGATAGCCGGCTCCATCTCTTTCGACGCCTGGGTGACGTGCTCGACCAGTTTGACGAAATCCTGGTTCTGGCCGAGTCCGTCGCCCATGCGGCGTTTGATCCGCTCGACGAGCGCGATGGCGTCTTCATGCAGTTTCTCCTGAGCCAGGGCGATAGTGTTGTAGTTGTCCTCTTTTTCCTTTTCGGGGTAGGTCGCTTCGTCGCGGTTGACGCGGAAGGTCGCGGCAATGACCTCTTTCTGGCGTTTGGTCAGACCCTCCTGCTGTTCGCCCTGTCCGTCACCTTGCTGCTGCGCTTGTCTGAACTCCTTCTCGAACGGTTTGACCTCGATGAAGTAGATGTCGCTGGTCGTTTCTCTGTGCGCGTCGCGGGCCTTAGCGTAATAAGAGATCAGGTCGCCTGGCTGCAACCCGAACTCTTCGAGGAAGAAGGTGTGCGCGCCCGTCATCTCGCGCGCCGATTCGCCTTTCAGTTTCTGCAGGTCGACTTTTTTCTCCTCGCCGCCGTTGACCGCGAAATAGAGGTCGAGCGATAGCACGCCGTAATCGTCTTCGGCCTTGGCCTGCGTGAGGACCTCCTCGACGCTCGTGGCGCGCGTGTCGCGTCCGGGCTTTTCAAAAGTGACCGTGGGCGGGCGGTCTTCGAGCAGGGCGATGTCGTATTCGTTCGACCCGTTGTAGACGTCGCCTTCGACGCTGGTGACCTCGACGTGATAAGTGTTGTCTTTGTTGACGATCATCGATGCGGCGAAATCGGTCTCGCCGGCCTTCTCCATTTCGATCTTACCGCCGTCGCGCAGGACGATCCGCGCTGATTTGGCCTTGCCTGTGAGCCTGGCAACGAGCTTCACCGTCGTGCCGGCGAGGACGGAGACGTTCGGCGCGTCCTCGATCGTTTTCGGCGGGAGGCCGGTGAAGGCGGGGTAGCTCTGCGTCTGATCGATGCGTTTGACGTAAGGCAGATCGGCGACCGTCAGTTTGAAGACTTCGGATTTGACGCCGTTCGACTCGACCCAGTATTCGGTGTCGTCCTGAATGTTGAAAATGAAGAACTGGAACTCGTTGTTGTTTTTGGCCGGCTCCATCTGTTGGCCGATCCACTGGGCGTCGCTGGCGCCGGCCTTGCGGGTGAAGACCGTCGTCTGTTCGGAGTTGAAGTTTATCAGCTTGGCGGAAATCTTCTGGTCGGAGCCTTTCGGGACTTTCGCCGTGCCGGGTTTGACCTCGAACTTCAAGGCGTTGGACGCGGCGACCTGGCTCTGCGGCGTTATGATTTGCGCAATGCCCATCTTGATCTCTTTCGGGCCGAAGATCAGCGCGGCGATGAACAACGCCAGGCTCGCGGCCGCGGCCCCGCCGAATTGCCAGAAGCGTTTTCGCGGAACGATCTCGTCGACGCTGACGTCGCGCGCGTGGCTGTCGGCGTCGTCAACCAGACGGTCAATTATCACGGGCGAGAAGGCCGCGCGCATCTCTTCGCCGGAGAACTCGATCGCGCTGACGAAGCGGTCTTCGACGCCGGGATGTTTCTCTTCGACCAGGCGCGCGAGTTGGGCGTCGCTCGCGCGGCGGCGCAGCGGGCGAACGAGGGCGAAGTAGACGGCGGCGATCACGCTCAAGACGGCGAAGATGCGCAATGACACGAGCGCGGCTGCGCTGAAGCGGAAGCGGTACGCGGCCAGGCCCGTGATGACGAGTAGCGCCGCCGTCGCGGCGATCGTGATCGCCAGCCCGCGCAATACGATTAACAGATTGCGGCGCTTGCGCACCGCGCCGATGACGACGGTCAGATGGTCGTTCATATTGCCCTCCTAAATAATGCCGCGCCCGTTCATTTCGAAGTTTTCGCGAACCCGGAGTAACTTGTTGACGGCATCGAGATCGAATTCTTCCGGGTCGAAGGCGCCGCCGACCCACTCCAAGAACTCCTCGCGCTGATTGTGCTCGGGATTATTTATCGCCTGCAGAAAATTGACGTAGCCCCACACGCCGCCGACGTCTTCCGGCGGGCAGGCGTTTTCTCCCGCAATGCATCGCGGGTAATTGGCCCGCGCCTCGGCGTCCAAGATTTTCTCCAAAACCACCTCGTGCTCCCAGGAGTCGCCGAAATCATATTCGTAGACTATCTTCGGTTTGGTCGCTGAAAGAACCTTACTGATAACGATCTGGCCCTCATTCTCCTCATCCGGCAGATCGTCGCCCTCATACGGAATCGGCGCGCCGATGAACCGTAGATTCGGGGGCTTGCCGACGATGAAATGGTGCTGATGCGAATTGGTCCAG
>Ga0209382_10002888_pt1 | contig 24437 bp, 30 predicted proteins | sample SoiMetdeltSBSDD5_FD_187599 | JGI IMG/M metagenome (GOLD analysis project Ga0209382, IMG submission 187599) | Bulk soil microbial communities from a Populus tree surrounding site in Tennessee, USA - Soil MetaG P. deltoides SBSDD5 (SPAdes) (version 2) | ecosystem: Environmental > Terrestrial >...
GGCAGACCGGCGACCAGATTAGCAGGCACGCCCGGCCGGCGACGAACGCAGGGTCAGAACCCGGCGGCTCGCGGGTCGCCGCGCGGCGCTGCACCGTACCGGATGGAATAGGGCTGCCCGCGGACCGCACCGGCGCGGTCCAGCCCGGCGATCGCGCGGCGGACGGCCTCCCGCTGCGCGGCCAGGCGCTTCTGCGCGGCCCGGCGCTCGGCGGCGCGGCGTTCCTGGGCCCGCCGCACCTCGGCCTGCCGGGTGGCGAGCCAGGCGGCGCGACGAGCTTCGATCCGGCGCCGGCGCCGGTCCGCCAGTGCGATCGTGCGAAGGTACCCGAGGAACGTCACGAGCAGGGTCATGGTGACGGCGACGCCGACCCAGAAGCCGGGCCCCACGATCAGAACGCCGGCCAGCTCAACGGCATTGAGCAGCAGCAGTGCGGCGAGGACCCGGCGGCGGCGGTAGACCGCCGGCGCGCCCCGCCGCCGGCGCCGCGCGGGCGGCCGCCGGCGGGCCGGGCGGTGGGTTGGCCGGGGCTCGGTCTCGCGGTCGGGAGAGGCCGGGCGCAGCGTCACCACGAGTACGCGTGGCGGGTTGACCGGGGCGCGTCCGGGCACGCTCCGGCGTCGACGGCGCCTGTCCAGTACGCGTGCCGTCGACAGCGCCCGCTCCGCCACCAGCCGCTCCGCCGCGTCGTACCGGCGAACCAGAGCCGGGGCGAGCGCGAGCAGCGAGGCGGCGGCGAGGACGGCGAGGAGCACCGATGTCGGCACCCACGCCTCCCATCACACCGCCCAGCCCGTTACCTGCAGGCTATGTGGCGACACGCCCGGCAATCGCGCGCCGCGCCGAGGCGGGAGGTATCAAGATCCCGACCGGACCCGGTGCCAGCGGGCCAGCAGACCGCCCTCGGCGGCCACGTCCTCAGTGGTCAGTGCGTACCCGATGTGGTCCCGCCAGGCACCGGCGATGTGCAGGTAGCGGGCCAGGTGGGACTCCTCGCGGAAGCCCAGTTTCTCCACCACCCGGCGGGACGCGAAGTTCTCCGGGCGGATGTTGACCTCGATCCGGTGCAGGCCACCGGGGCCGAACGCGTGGTCCACCGCGAGGGCCAGCGCGGTCGGGATCACCCCCCGGCCGGCGACCCGGGAGTCGATCCAGTAGCCGGCGTACGCCGAGCACAGCGCCCGGCGCACGATGTTGCCCAGGGTCAGTTGGCCGACCAGCCGCTCCCGCGCATCGGGTGAGCGCAGGCACACCGCGAACGGCATGGCGTACCCGGCCCGCGCCGAGATCTTCAGGTCGCGGTACACCGCCCGGAACGCGAACGGCGAGTTCAGGTCCCACCAGGTGCCGCCGGGTGGGGTGGGTTCCCAGGGCGCCAGCCAGGCCTCGTTCGCCCGCCTCGACTCCGACCAGGCCGGGCCGTCGCGGCGGCGGTAGGGCCGCAGTACCACGGGGCCGTCGGCGAGCACCGCCGGCCAGCCCGGCGTCCTCACCGTCTCCGGTCCAGCAGGAGAACGTCCACAGTGGAACCCGCCGCCGCGCTGGTCACCCTCTCGCCGAGCACCATCAGCCCGTTCGCCTCGGCCAGCCCGGAGAGGGTGTACGGGCCACCGGCGAGCGGATGCACGGTGTACCCGCCGCCGCGCCGCTCGGCCACGTGCGCCGGCCGGAACTCGCGCAGCCCCATCGGCGACGAGATCGTCTCCAGCAGGTGCGCCCGCACACCGGGCCGGAACACCGGATCGGCGCCGGAGAGCAGCTGAATGACCGGCCGGGCCAGCACCTCGAACCCGATCAACGCGGAGCCCGGATCGCCGGGTACGCAGACGATCGGCACCTCCTCCGCGCCCACGGTGCCGAAACCGAGCGCCCCGCAAGGGTAGACGGCGACCTCGCTGAACGCGACCGATCCGGCCCGGCTGCCGTCACGGCGGGACAGGATGCGCCGGACCATGTCGCCGGGGCCGGTGCCGGTACCCCCGCTGGTGACGATGAGGTCGGCCCGCAGGGTCTGGTCCTCGAGCAGCCCCCGCAGCCCCTCGGGATCGTCGTCGCAGATGCCCACCCGGTACGCCAGCGCGCCCGCCTCGGCGGCGGCCGCGGTGAGCGCGTGCGAGTTCGCGTCGACGACCTGACCCGGCTGGCTGGCCCGGCCGACATCGACCAGCTCGTCGCCGGTCGCGACCACGACCACCCGCGGGCTCGGCCGGACCACGACGTGACCGACCCCGGTCGAGGCGAGCACGGCGATCAGTGCCGGGGTCACGTACGAGCCGGCCCGCGCGATCACCGCACCCGGCTCCAGCTCCTCGCCGGCCTTGCGGATCCCGTGCCCGCGCCGGACGGACCGGTGGATGGCCACGGAGGCCATGCCCTGGTCGGTGAGCGCCAGCGGGACGACCGCGTCGGCCGCCGCGGGCAGCGGAGCGCCGGCCGCGACCGAGAAGCAGGTGCCCGGCGCGATCCGCACCGGGCGCCACGACGAGGCGGAGAGATCGCCGACCACGTTGAGCCGCACCGGTCGCTCCGGCGAGGCCGTGGTGATCTCGTCCGATCGCACCGCGTACCCGTCGACCGCCGCGTGGTCGAACGCGGGCAGCGACCCGGGCGCGGAGACGTCCTCGGCGAGCACGTTGCCGTACGCCTGCGACAGTTCCAGGTCCAGCGGCGGCAGCGGCCGCAGGCGACGGAGTACCCCGCCGAGGTACTCGGCCAAGGGCACCAGCTCGGCGTGGGCGGTCGTGCGGTCCGCCTGGGCCGTCAAGCCAGCCCCCTGGAGCCCGCGAATCCCGCCAGCCAACTCCTGAACTCGGCCCCGATGTCGTCGCGCTTGCAGGCGATCTCGACGATCGTCTGCAGGTACCCGAGCGGCAGACCGGTGTCGTAGCGCGTACCGCGGTAGATGATCCCGTGGACCGGCGTGCCCTCCTCCAGCATCGTCGCCATGGCGTCGGTCAGCTGGATCTCGCCGCCGCTGCCCGGCTTGGTCCGGCGGATCGCCTCGAAGATGCCGAACGGCAGCACGTACCGCCCGACCACGGCCAGGTTGCTCGGCGCCTCGGCCGGGCTCGGCTTCTCCACCAGCCCGGTCACCGTGACCACGTCCGGGGAACCGGTCGGCTCCACCGAGGCGATGCCGTACCGGGAGACCTCCTCCTCGGGTACCTCGATGAACGCGAGCACGATCCCGCCGGTACTGGCCTGCAGGTCCAGCATGCCGGGAAGCAGCGGCTCGTCCTCGTCCACGAACTCGTCGCCGAGCAGCACCGCGAACGACTCGCCCCCGACGTGCGACTCGCCGTACGAGACGGCGTGCCCCAGGCCGAGCGGCTCACCCTGCCGGCAGGTGTAGATCTCGGCCAGCTCGGCCAGGCGTACGATCGCCGCCAGCCGCTCCTCGTCGCCCTTCTCCCGCAGCCGTTGTTCCAGGTAGGGCTGCCGGTCGAAGTGGTCGACCATCGAGGTCTTGCCCCGCCCGGTGATCAGCAGGACATCCACGATCCCGGCCGCCGCCGCCTCTTCCACGATGTACTGCAGCACCGGCCGGTCGACCACCGGCAGCAGCTCCTTCGGCACCGCCTTGGTGGCCGGCAGGAACCGGGTGGCCAGGCCGGCAGCAGGGATGACGGCCTTCACCGCGCGGCGTGTCGGGGTATGTTCCGGCATGTCGCGAGACTATCCGCCGCGGCTCTGCCGCGGAGGGTGAGTCCCGGTAGACGCGCCGCGGGACGGCACCCGGGCCCCGTCAGCAGGTTGGCCAAAGGCCCCGAACAGGCGGTACCCGTCCCGACCGGCCGCCTTGGCCGCGTACAGCGCGTCGTCGGCCGCCCCCAGCACGCCTGGCCCGGTGTCCGCGTGGTGCGGGAAGACCGCGATGCCGATCGATACCGTGACCCGGACCGTGACGGTACGCCCGCTGGCTTGCACCACGAACGGCGTCGACTTGACCGCCGCGCCCAACCTGGCGGCTACGACGATCGCTCCGGCCGCATCGGTCTCCGGCAGCAGCACGACGAACTCCTCACCACCCTGGCGGAACGCCAGGTCCACCTCGCGGATCTCGCCGCGGATCCGGCGGGCGAACTCGGTGAGCACGGCGTCCCCGGCGGCATGCCCGTACGAGTCGTTGACCTCCTTGAACCGGTCGAGGTCCAGGGCCAGCACGCCGAGCATCCGGCCGAACCGGCTGGCCCGCTCGACCTCGCGGCGCAGCGACTCCTTCAGGGACCGGTAGTTGAGCAGGCCGGTCAGCGGGTCGGTCACCGACAACCGTTGCGCCTCCTCGTGCCTGCGGACGTTGTCCACCGCGACCGCGGCCTGGCCGGCGAACGTCCGCAGCGTGACCAGGTCGGCGTCGTCGAACTCGTCCCGGCCGAGCCGGTCGTAGAGGGCCAGCACGCCGGACGCGGCCGGCAGGATCAGCGACCAGGTGTTCGGCCGGGTGGCGCTGCCCGGCAGTGGCGGCCGGGTGGTCGCCGACCAGGGAACGGCCACGTACGTCCGGCAGGTGGGCTCGGTGGGCGTCAGCACCGGGCCGTCGCGGTCGACGCGTCCCCGGCGGGCCTCGCGCGTCGCGGCCACGCCGCCCAGCAACCCGGCGCCGATCGGTACGCGCAGCTTTTGCGGCACCGCGATGCCCCGCTCGGCCAAACCCTCCCCACACTGTCCGATGAGGACACCGGTCGCAGGATCGGCGAGCAGCACGACGCCGGCCCGCGCGCCGGTCGCGGCCATCGCGGCCTGCAGCAGGACCTCCAGGATGCGGCCGAGGTCGTGGGTACTCGCCAGGGTGTCCCCCAGCACGCCGAGGTGGCGGCGCATCTGGTCCCGGCTGGCCATCAGCGCCCGCACGTAACTCAGCATCTCCCGGGTCATCCGGTTGAACGTCGCGCCCAGCCGGCCCACCTCGTCCCCGCCGCGCACCGGTACCCGCGCCGCCAGATCGCCGGTGGCCACCCGGTCGGCGGCCTGGGCCAGTTCGGAGAGCGGGCGGGTGGTCGAGCGAGCCAGTGACCAGGCGGCCCAGACGGCGAACAGGGCAGCCAGGACGACGACCGTGACCAGGATCGCGTAGAGCGCTCCCGGTGCGCCGGCCGGCACGGCCAGCGCCAGCGGCAGGGGCTGGTCGGCGACCGGGCCGTCGCGGCGGACGTACCGCCCGTCGGAGGTCCGGCCCATCGCACCCTCGCGCAACGGCGTGGCGGCGGCCACGGTTCTCCCGACCGCCGGACCGTCCTCGGTGGATACCGCGGCGTCCGGGGCACCGCCGAGCAGGGTCACCGCGGCACCGGAGGCGTCGGCGAGGCGGCGCAGCAGGGCCCGGTCGAGCCGCTGCGCGACGTAGACGTACCCGAGCCGGGTTCCCGCCGGGCCGCGCAGCTCGACGCGTACCGCGATCGCCTCGTACCGCCAGACACCGGTGGTGTCGGCGGGCGGACCGGCGCAGTCGGCCCACGGCGGTGGCGGCGCGTCGGCGGTGGTGAACGTTCCGGTGTCCGCGACGTCGGTCACGTGGACCGCGGTGGCCAGGCCCGCTTCGACGACCCGCTGGGCGGCCGGTGCCGGCGACCCTCCCGCGGCCAGCACGGCGACGGACTCCGCCGCGGCCCGCAGCTGGCGGCACAGCGCGCCGACCGCGGTACGGACCGAGCTGACCGCGAGATCCAGCCGCTCCACCGACCGGTCCCGGCTGACGGTCGCCACGGTCGTCCCCACGAACACGGCGCCGAGCAGTACCGGCCCGAGCACCACCGCGAGGAAGGCTCCGGTCAGCCGCCCGCGGAGGGTCATGACGCCGTCCCACTCGGCGGGACGCCACCGTTCCCGGGTGGACCGAGCCTGATGATGACCTCGCTTCGCTCGGTCATGGCGTCTTCCTCGCTTCGCTGGAGTGCGATGCTGTCATCCGGGATAACGATGGAGTGGTACGTGCCGGACCTTTCCGATTTGGCCGAGACGAAGATTCGCCTGCGCGCGGCGATGCTGGCTGCCCGGATGTCGATGCCGGCCCAGGTCCGCGGGGTTGCGGACGCCGCGCTGCTGGGCACCCTTGTCGATGTGGTACGGCGTTACCGGCCGCGCACCGTTGCGGCATACGTACCCGTTCGGGGGGAACCGGGCGGTTCCGGGCTGCCCGCCGCGCTCGCCTCGACCGGGGTCCCGCTGCTGCTCCTGCCGGTCCTGCGACCGGATCTCGATCTCGACTGGGCCGCGTACGAGGGGCCCGGTGCGCTGGCACCGAGCGGTCGGGGCCTGTGCGAGCCGTCCTCGCCGCGGCTGGGGGTGTCGGCGGTGGCCGGCGCGGACCTGGTCGTGGCGCCGGCGGTAGCGGTCGACGCGGAGGGGGTACGGCTCGGCCGGGGCGGCGGATCCTACGACCGCGCGCTCGCCCGGGTACCCGCGTCCGCGCTGGTCATCGCGCTGCTGTACGACAGCGAGCTGGTCGCCCGGCTGCCCGCCGAGCCGCACGACCGGCGGGTCCCCGCGGTGATCACCCCGGGCGACGGTCTTGTCTATCTACCCACGATTGCTGGACGGACGGTACGGTCCTGAGGCACCATTAGCACTCGAACACATCGAGTGCCAAGCGCTGCCGGAGGAGATCGTGCCGACCTACCAGTACGCGTGCACTGTCTGCGGCCACCGGCTGGAGGCGGTCCAGTCGTTCTCGGACGACCCGCTGACCGAATGTCCGGAGTGCGCGGGACGGCTGCGTAAGCTCTTCTCCGCGGTGGGCATCGTGTTCAAGGGCTCTGGTTTCTACCGGAACGACTCGCGTCCGACCGGGTCGTCCGGGTCGTCCGACTCGTCGGGTAAGGAACCGGCCAAGGAGCCGGCGGCGGCGTCCGCCGCGTCGGGCTCCAGCTCCTCCTCCGCGTCATCGTCGACGTCGGCTTCGACCCCGTCGTCGTCGAGTTCCACCTCCCCGGCCGCAAAGCCGTCCACATAGCAGATCGACTCGGGCTACGTCCCGTTGTCCACAGGCCGTCCGGTTGTCCACAGCCGGGCGGCCTCGTGCTGTCGGTGGCGGGTCTGACGCCGTACCGTCCGCGGCTGTGACCCGTCGTGCTGACCGGCTCGATCCGGTACGGTTCTCCGCTCCCCGCCCGTTCAGCCTCATCCGGGCCGCGGCCGTCGCGGTGTTGCTCTGCCTTGCAGCGGCCACGCTCTACGTGGAGCAGCCCGGGCCCGGGTCGCCGGCCGTGGCCGACGGCCGTCCGGCCGGCGCGGTGCGCCCATCGCTGCCGTCCGGGCTGGTCGGCGTCCCGGTCCGGCTGGCCGACCCGGCCGCGCTCGCGGTGGTCCGGCCAGGCGACCGGGTCGACCTGCTCAGGCTGCCCGGCGACCCGGGCGCGGCACCGTCAACGGTGGCGACCGCGGTGCTCGTCCTTGACGCGGTGAGTGGGCTGGACGTCCCCGTGCTCTATCTGGCCATGACCGCGCGCGAAGCCGGAGCGGCCGCCGTCGCCGGGCCGGACACCCGGTTCGGGGTTATAGTGCGCGCTCAATGACGACGCCTCGAGACGGGAGATGGTCGGTGCTCAAGGGCTTCCGGGAATTCGTGATGCGCGGCAACGTCGTCGATCTCGCGGTCGGTGTGGTGATCGGCGCCGCGTTCGGCAAGGTGATCGACAGCTTCGTCGCAGCCTTCATCGACCCGCTCGTCCGGCTGGTGAGCGGCGGCCGGCAGGTCAGTGGCCGGACTCGCGTCACCAACGACATCTTCATCGACTGGGGCGACTTCATCAACGCGGTGATCACCTTCCTGCTGACGGCCGCAGCCATCTACTTCGTCATCGTGATGCCGATCAACAGGCTCAACGAGCGCCGCCGGGCCGGCAAGGAGCCCGAGCCCGCGCCGGAGGAGCAGAGCGACGAGGTCCGTCTCCTCACCGAGATCCGCGACAGCCTCCGCGCGTCCTCGCCGGCCGCCGGCCCTCCCGCGCAGCGGACGCAGTCCGAACCGGGCAGCCAGCCGCCGGGCAGCCAGCCGCCGGGCAGCCAGCCGCCGCGCAGCCGGCCGCCGAAGGACGGCGGCGCCTAGACGGACCGCCAGCGGAGTCGGAACGACGACTCGACCTCTCCCGATCGCCGCCTGGTACGCGTACCGCGCAGTCCGGCTACCCGACCCGCGGACCTGACCGTGACCTCCACGCAACCGGTCGGCCGACGGCTACGCGTCCCAGTGCGGCGGGCGGTCCTCGAGCAGCCGGTCGTCGTTGCCGCCGTTCCGCTCACCCCACCCGGCGTCGGTGTCATCGCGGGTCTGGTCGGGCAGCACGGGCACGTCGTCGTCGGAGGGCTCGACCACCCGGTCGTCGTCGCTCTGCGCGTACACGGCTGGCCAGCGTACGCCACACTGGGCGCCACGACCGGCCGGAACCCCCACCCCCGGCCAGGTACCCCCGTGAAGGGAGTCGGCACATGGCGGACGAAGAGATCCTCGACGAACTCGAGCAAGAGGCGGACGAGATCGACGAGGAAGAGCTCGCGCTCGAAGAAGTGGAAGACGAACCGACCCGACCGTTGCGGTACGACGCATAGCACGGCGCGCAAGCCGACACCGAGGTACGACAAGCCGTCGGGGCGGGCCGGCCGGACCGACCCGCCCCCACGAACGCCACCGACTACCGTCGAACCGTGACATCTCCGCACGACGCACAGTGGCGCCGCCCCGCCGAGCCGGCGGCGCCGCAGGGAGCGCCACCGCCGGCCGCCGAGGACACCCCGTGGCGGCCGGGGTACACCGGCCCACCTCCCAACACGCCGCCCCCGCACGACTGGCGTCCGGAGTTCATCGTCCAGCCCGCGCCGCCTCGCCCGCTGCCCGCACAGGACCACGCCGAGATCGACGCGCGTGAACAGTCCGCGCGTACCCTCACCTACGGCATCGGCCTGGTCGCCGGCGCGCTCCTGCTGATCGTGCTCTGCGCGCTCTGCGGACGGGTGCTGTTCTGATCGGCGTCAGCTCCCCCAGACGATCCGGGAACCGCTGTCGCCGGTCTTGAAGACGTAGTACAGGCTGACGCCCGACAGGGCCAGGACGACCACGCTGAGCACGATCGTGACGACGAGCTTCCCCGGACCGGTGCCTGCTGCCCAGAACTGCTGGACCAGGACGACCGCCACGGTGACCACGGCGAGCGCGAGCACCGCCCAGAGCGTCCGGTCCCCGAAGCTGCGGTGCTCGTCGATCTTGACCAGGACCTCCTGCGCCAAGCCCTGGCTGATCAGCTTGTTCCGGAAGGTGTTCCCGGACAGCGTCGTGAACCAGGCCGCGAACGGGGTGACCACGGCCAGGCCGACGACCGCCCAGGTGATCCACCGGCGGGTGAAGGGCACCAGGACGTAGACCACCGCGGCCGCGACGAACAACGGCACGAAGACGACTGCCGCGTGCACCAGCAGCGGATGGGCCGGCAGGCCCAACACCTCATCGAACACCAGCGCCTCCTGAAAGATACCGAGATCACGGCCAGGGTACGGCGCACCCCAGCGCCGGTGTGCCCCAGCGACCGGACACGCCACAATGAGTCGACAGGGCTCAGCGCGGTTCCACGTGAGCCTGGCCACCCGGACCGGCTCTTGTCTTGAGCCCTTACAGCATCGATGGTGTGATGGCGAATATGAACGAGGACCTGCTGCGCGATCGCGGCCTGCGTGTGACGCGGCCGCGGATGGCCGTGCTGGAGGTGCTCGGCGCCGGCGGTCATCTGGACGTCGAAGAGATCACCCGGCGGGTACGGGAGCGTCTGGATTCGGTCTCCACCCAGGCGGTGTACGACGTGCTAGGCGCGCTGACCAGGGCCGGGCTGGCCCGGCGCATCGAGCCGGCCGGCAGCCCCGCGCTGTTCGAGGCGCGCAACGGGGACAACCATCACCACGTCGTCTGTCGCGGCTGCGGGGCGATCCTCGACGTGGACTGCGTGCTCGGCTCCGCGCCCTGCCTCGACGCGTCCCAGACGCACGGTTACGAGGTCGACGAGGCAGAGGTGACCTTCTGGGGCCTGTGCCCGACCTGCCAGAGGCTCCGGGACACCGACGGCGACTGACCCCGGCGCCGGGCACCAGGTAGCTTTCAGGCAATGGACACCGGGTTGTTCGGTCCCCGATCCGTCACCTGGCGCGTACACCAGGAACCGATCCTGTGGCTCGCCGGGCTGCGCTCGCTCTACCTGCAGGCGCTGCACCCGCGCGCGGTCGCCGGGGTGGCCCAGAACTCCAACTTCCGGACCGACCCGTGGGGCCGGCTCGCCCGGACCAGCCGGTTCGTCGGCGTGGTCGTGTTCGGCACGACCGAGCAGGCCGAGCGCGCCGCGCGCCGGGTCCGGGCCGTCCACGCCCGGATGACCGCGGTCGACCCGCTGACCGGGGAGGAGTTCCGCATCGACGAGCCGGAGCTGCTGCGCTGGGTGCACGTCACCGAGGTGGAGTCGTTCCTGTCCACGGCCCGGCGCGCCGGCCTGCGGCTGACCGAGGCCGAGGCGGACCGGTACTACGCCGAGCAGCGCCGGGCGGCCGAGCTCGTCGGGCTCGACCCGGCCGGGGTGCCGGGCAGCGTCGCCGAGATCGACGCGTACTACGCCGAGATGCGGCCCCGCCTCGCCATGACCAAGGACGCCGCGGACACCGCGCTCTTCCTGGCCGTACCCCCGCTGCCCTGGGGTCTTGGGCTCACTCCGGTGCGGCTGGCGCTGGCCGGGCTGGCCGCGACGGCGGTCGGCCTGCTGCCCTCGTGGGCGCGCCGCCTCTACGGACTGCCGGGCCTGCCCACGACGGACCTGACCGCGTCGCTCACCGCGCGGACCATGCGGCTCGCGCTCAACGCGCTCCCGCACAAGGTGTACGAGGGTCCGCTGTACAAGGCCGCGATGGAGCGGATCCGGTCGGCGTAGCTGCTGCTACAGCCCTGACCACGGCTCCCGGTCGACCGCGGCGGCGCCGGCCGGACAGACCTTGCGGAAGTCACACCAGGAGCACTGCGGCCCGGGCGCGGTCGGGAAGGCCCGGTCCGGATCCCCGCCCTCGGCCACCTCCTTCTCGGCGGCCACGATGTCGCGCGCGGTCTCCTCGGCGCGGCGCAGGTGCCGGCCGAGCGACTCCTCGGTGTGGTCGTGCGCGGCGACCGTGCCGGTCGGCAGGTGGTGCAGCTCCACCCGGCGGCACAGGCGGCGGAAGACCCGTTCGGCGGCGAAGGCGTACAGGCCGAGAGCCCGGGACCCGCGTGCGTCGTCGGGTCCGAGCCGGGCCCGACCGGTCTTGTAGTCGACGATCACCACTTGGCCGTGACGCGCATCGATGCGATCGACCCGCCCGGAGAAGGCGAGCACCGAGGTCCGCGCGGCGACCACCCGCTCAACGCCGAGCGGATCCTCGGCCGGGTCGAGACCTTCCACATAGGACTCCAGCCAGCCGAGCGCCCGCCGGTACGCCTCGCGCAGCTGGGTCTCGTCCCGGTAGCCCTCGGCCACCCAGGTCGCCTTCAGCAGGGCCGGCAGCGCGGCCGCGGTGCGGCGCGCGGGGGGCAGCGCGAACCAGTTCTTCAGCGCGGTGTGCACACTCGCGCCGAGGGAGTTGTGCGCCCACGGCGGGCCCTTGGGCGGCGGCGGCCGGTCGAGGTAGACGAACCGGTACCGCCGCGGGCAGTCCTCGAACGCCGCCAGCTTGCTGGGCGTGCAGGTGAACAGCCGTTCGGGCATGCCCGGGAACCCGAGCTGTTCCGGAACCGGCGGAGAGGGTCGTCGCACCCATCGATCCTCCCACCCCGGTACGACAGTCGTCAGCCGGCGCAGCGCATGATGCGGCCACAACCATCGGCCATGACCAGAGCCCCGTCGACCGCGATCTCGACGGACGGCCGGGGTGGGGCCGATCCGCCCGCCTGCCACGCGGCCGTGCCCCCCGCGACCGCGGTGACCGCCAAGATCGCCACCGCGCCACCGGCGGCCTGCCGTCGCCGGGCCCGTCGCGCCCGCCGCACCGCGTCGCCGGCCCGGTCCACGGTCCGCCGTGGCAATGCAGACGCCGCGCGGGTCAGGCACTCACGCACGGCGTCTTCCAACCAACCCACGCAGACTGGACGCCGCCAACCCCGTCCGAGGTTGCCTTTCGGGTCAGGAACGCCGGGCCGCGACAAACTTCCAGCCGTCGGGCAGGCCCGACGGCAGGGCGACGGGCTCGACCGTGCCGTCCGGGCCGCAGCGCACGGCGGCCCGACCGTCCGCGGCGAGCAGCTTGCCGGCACTCTCCCAGGTGAGGTCCGTGGTCACCACGCTGCCGCAGGTGGCCGCCGGGATCGGCGACCGGAACACGGTACGCAGGTCGTAGATCGCGACCGTGGCCGGCGTACGGACGGCCAGCCAGCGGCCGTCCGGCGAGACCGTCGGTGGCGGACCGGTATGCGACACGCCGATGCCGCACGCCTCGTCGGTGGCCGGCCGCAACCCGTCGGTCGCCACCGCGAGCCGGACCAGGCACGCACCGAGCGCGGTCGGGACCTGCGCGACCACGTCGCCGACCGGCGCCTCGTACACGGTCAGCGCCTGCTGCCGCCAGTTGGGGCGGTAGAGCCCGTTCGGCTCCCACCGGTCGACCCGGGCGAGCGTGCCGTTCTCCTCCACCTCACCGATCACGACCTGGTCGCCGGCGAACGCCAGCGGAACCGTCTCCTTGCCCACGCCCGTGGTCGCGATGTCGACCAGCCCGCCGGGTTCCAGCACGGCGACGCGCATCGAGCCGTCGACCACGTACGCGATCCGGGTGCCGTCCGAGCTGAGCACCCACCGGCTGCCGACCGACAGCCGGACCGTACTGCCGTCGGTGTTGACCAGCTGGACGTCGTGGCCGCCGCCGAGCACCCAGCCCAGGGGGATCCGGTACGCGCGGGTGACCCTGGTCTCCCGTTCGGAGACCGGGATGCGCACCCCGCCGGCGGTCCACACGTACCCGTCCGCGTACAGGTCCACATCGGGCCGCGGACCCAGCGACGGCTCGACCGTGGGCTCCGGGATCGCGAAGGTGGTCTCGGCGACCGGCGTGGCATCCCCGGCCGCCTGCTCCGCGGTGACCGGCCGGGACAGCCGCCAGTCCTGCACCGCGGCGAGCCCGCCGCCGAGCACCGCCACGGCGACGGTCGCCGCCGCGCCACCGAGCAGACCGCGGTGCCGGCGGATCCGGCGGGCCCGGCGGATGGCCGTACCGGCGGGGTCGTTGAGCGCGGGCGCATCGCCCACACGCTCGGTGAACGTGCGGCGCAGGTCGTCCTCTAGCACGATCACCGCCCTTCCAGCCGGGGGCGGAGCCCGGTCGCCTCGCCGGCCCGGGGGCGGGGGATGACCGGGGCGGCGCTGTCCGGCGTGCGGCGCGCGGCGGGTTCGATGCCCGCTTCGGCGAGCCGCTGCCGCAGCGCGCCGAGGGCCCGGGCGCACTGGCTTTTCACCGTACCGACCGAGACGCCGAGCAACTGGGCCGTCTGCGCCTCGGACAGATCCTCGTAGAACCGCAGCACGAGCACGGCGCGCTGGCGGGCCGGCAGGGTCTGCACGTGCCGCCACAGCGCGTCGCGCTCGAGGATCGCGTCGTTGCCGTCCGGCGCGGCCCGCTCGGGCAGCACCTCGGTCGGGCGCTCGCCGTGCCAGCGCCGGCGCCACCAGCTCGTCGCCGTGTTGACCAGGACCCGCCGGGCGTACGGCTCGACCGCCTCGATCTCGCCGAGCCGCTTCCAGGCCAGGTAGGTCTTCGTCAGCGCGGTCTGCAGCAGGTCCTCCGCGGTGGCCCAGTCCCCCGCGAGCAGGTACGCGGTCCGCAACAGGGCAGCCGACCGAGCCGCGACGAACTCGCGGAACTCGTCCTCCAGGGTCGGCCGGGCCGCCACCAGTCGTCCTCCCCAAGCCGGCAGCGCAGGTGCTCGCAGCCTATCCAGCCGAACGGTCGATCAGGCTCCGTCGTCCGCCTTGACCTCTTCGGCGGTCCGGCCGAGCCGCGCCTCGACTGCCTGCGGCTCGTACATCTCCTCGACCACCCGCAGGTACAGCTCGTTGGGGTTGGGCAGGTGCTTGATCTCGCGCAGCGCCTGCTCCTGGCCGGCGGACTCGAGCACGAACGTGCCGTAGTTGAGCATCCGGCCCAGCGGCGACTGCTCGTACTTCATGTCGGTCACGCGCAGCAGCGGCATCATCGCGACCCGCCGGGTGATGATGCCGGACACGACCATCACCCGCTTGTTGGTGAGGATGAACCGGTCGAAGTACCAGTCGGCGACCCGCCAGGCGGCCCAGCCCATCACGGCCACCCAGACCAGGACCGCCACGGTGGTCATGCCCTCGGCGTTGTTCCGGGCCAGGAAACCGGAGATGTAGCCGAGGGCGACCGTCCCGGCGGCTCCGATGAGCAGCTGCGGCGTGAGGTGAATGAAGTGCCGCTTCCACTCGCCGCGGTACCGCTCGGTGGGGAACAGGTACCGCGACACCAGCGCGCTGGGCTCGTCCTCCAGCGGCAGCACGCGTCGCGGCCCGATCGGGATCCCGCTCTCGTCGCCGAGGCCGATGAGCTCCTCGGCGGCGATGCCCGGCGGACCGTAGTCGTCCAGACCGACGGTGGCCGAGCCGACGAACCGGTCGCCGTCCGTGGCCCGTACGCGTGGGATCGGTTCGGTGTCCCGCTCGTCGCGGCGGGACGGGTCATCCGGCCCGGGACCGCTGCCCGGTGGCTCCGTGGTCATCCGTCAGGCGACGAGGCTCGTGAAGAAGTCACCGACGCCCTGGGCGATGTCGACGACGCCGCTGCCGAGCGACTTGAAGACGCTCGCTGCCGCGTCCGGGCGGTAAGCGATGAAGAAGAGCAGAAAGGCTACACCGCCCCAGGTGAGGAACTTCTTGAGCATGACGGCCCATCCCCTCCCCACGGCGCCGGACTGTCCGCCGCGGCGATACTCAGAGTATCAGTTTCGTCTCGTATGGTGGTGCGATCGTGGGCGTGAGCAGCTCATTTTCAAGCCGTTCACGCATGACCGTGAAGGTACGGCGATGGAGCACCGTACACGAGTTCCGGCGGCAACCACTCGGTCAGGTCGTGCAACACGACGTGTTCCGCGAGCAGATAGCCGGTGCTCGACGGCCAGGCCACCGCATACAACCACAAACCCAATGCCTCACCCACGTAGGCGCTCCGATCGTCCGGCGCGTCCACCGCCCAGAGCGCGGTCGGATGCCCGGCCACCTTGACCTTCGCGTGCGCGGCCGTGGTCTCCAGCATTCCGGCCAGGTACGGGCCGGGGTCCAGTCCCTCGATGCCGGCGACGTGCGCGCCGAGCCCCACGCCAGGATCCTCGGCGACCAGCACGACATCCGCCGGCCCGCCGCCCAGCGGAGCCGGCCCGCTGCAGGCGAGCGCGGTCGCCCGTACCCCCTGGCGGTCGTCGCCGGCCCAGCCGACGCCGGTGACCGTCCAATTCGGAGGTAGCGGCCACGGGCACCACAGCGGCATGACCCGCTGTCCGCTCCGGGCGGCGGTGATGGCCACGGCCATGCTGGCCGGTGAGAGCGGCTCGGCCAGGACCCGCCACGGGAGCACCGGACCGCACTTGTCGCAGCGCCACTCGGTGTGCATGAGATCCGGGGGCCGTACCTCGCCTCCGCAGCGCGGGCAGCTCGTCGCCACGCTCACGGTTCTACGCTTCCCGCCTTCGCGACCCCCGTCAAGCGGCCCTGTCGAGCGGCCCCGTCAAGCGGCCCGGTGGGACCACCAGTGGAAGAGTCCCATCGCCACGGTGGTGGCCAGGTTGAAGCTCGACACCCCGGCCCGCATGGGTACGGCCACCAGCCGGTCCGCCGCCGCCCGTACCTCCGGTGAGAGCCCGCGCCGCTCCGAGCCGAACGCGAGCAGCGCGTCGTCGGGCACGGCGATCGATCTGATGTCCTCGCCGTCCGGATCGAAGGCGAGCAGTGGCCCGGCGGGCAGGTCGGTCGGCGCGCGACCGGCGACGGCGACGGCGAAGTGCAGGCCGGCACTGCCCCGCACGGCATTCGGATGCCACGGGTCCAGGTCGCCGGTGGTGACCACGCCGGTAGCGCCGAACCCGGCGGCGAGCCGGACCACCGCGCCGACGTTGCCGAGGTTGCGGGGCTGGTCCAGGACCACGACCGGAGCCCGGCGCGGGACTGTCCACAGTCGGCTGTCGTCCGGCCGGCCGGCGAGCGCGACCACCCCCGTCGGGTCGGCCTTCGGCACCAGGCGCCGCTGGGTCTCCGGGGACACCTCCACCGCCGCCGCGTCGAGCGCGGCCGCGAGGTCCGGTGCCAGCTTCTCCGCCAGGGCGCGCACGGCGGCCCGGTCCGAGGTGAGGAGGAGCCGCAGGTCCGCGCCGAACCGCATCGCGTGCTTGACCGCGTGGAAGCCGTCGAGCAGCACGAGACCCCGGTCCGACGCGGCCGACCGCCAGCGTCGCACGTGCTCCGCGTCCGTCACGCCGGCGAGGTTACCCCGGTGGCTGTCCCCGGAGGGCGTTGCCCAGATCGGTCAGGAACCTGGTCTCGGCCGCGCTGACCCGCTCTCCGCCCAGGCCCAGCACGCCACCGGACCTGGTCGCCGCGCAGACCCGCGCCGCGATCGTCTCCAACCAGTGCCGGTACGCGGCGGCGTCCGCCGGGTCGGCCCGGCCGGTCAGGATCGTCGAGGCGGTGCGGCACGCGTCCAGCACCTCGGCCAGCCCGGCGGCCCGGTCGGTGAACTCCTCCGCGGCCGGCGCGTCCTCGTCGGACTCGGCATAGATAGCGGTAACGATGCTGCGGACAAGATCACTGTCGGAGCTGCGGCCGGCAGCGATGGCGTCCAACCCGGCGATGCCTTCGGCGACGGTGCGCCGAGGCATGTCGACCTCGGCCGACGTCGCGGCGATCATCACTCGGGCAGGTAGGTGGATGAGCAGCGCCCACTCGTCTGGCGCGAATGCCAGGCTTGTCGCCTGGCCGTACGACGGCTGGCTCGGCATGGCGACCTCCTAGGGCCAGCATATGCCGACATGTCGGATCAGGGGATAGTGCTGTCATTCATTGACAATCATGCAACCCCATCCGTCGTACGCGCCGCCGTAGCGCTCGACGACCTCGCGGACCAGCCGGGTGACCCGGTGTACCCGGGGCGGCGCGACCGGGTCGTCACGCTTCGCGGCCAGCCGGAAGCCTCGCCGGGCGCTCTCCTCGACGCGTACCGCGAAGCCGTCGACCCGCAGCTCGTCGGCGGCGCGCCGGGCCGAGCCCCGGTCGCCGAAGTACGCGATGTAGTCCACCGGCCGCTCGCGGTCGAGCCGGTCGCCGTGCTCGCGCAGGGCGCGTACCACCTGCATGTCCCGGATCAGGTGGAGCTGCTCGGTGTCGGGCGCCAGTACCTCGCGGAGGTACGCCCAGCCCGGATCGAACGTCGTGGTGATCCGCGGCCGGTAGTCGTCCCGGGGCAGCGCCACCGGGCCGGCCGGCTCGACCGGCAGATAGCTCGTGTACCGGCAGCTCCCGTCGGCGATCACCCGGCCGACATAGGCGCCGCGGCGGAACCGCATCTCCGCGGTGACCACCTCTTCGAAGCGCTGCACCGCCGCCAGGTGCCCGTCCGCCGGCATGCCGTCCTCGCCCGCCGGGAACCGCACCTCGACGTCCAGGCGTACCGGCAGCCGCCTGACCGTCGCGGCGCGGGCCGCGGCCCCGACCGCGCCGAGGTCGACGCAGTACATCGCGAAGTGTTCGCCCGACTCTCCGGGGAAGACGGCCCAGTTCTCCGGCCAGCGTGGCGCCGCGCGGCCGAGCAACCGACCGAACAACCCCATCCGCGCCCTCCGCTCCCGATAGACCCAGGCAGTCTGGCATGTCTGGGTCGGGGAGTAAAACCCGATCAGCCCTTTGGGTCCGGAAAACTCGGCTGCTCCGGGCCGGCGTACTCCCGCGTCGGCACCATCACCCGGCGACGGAACACGCAGACCAGCGTGCCGTCCTGCTTGTACCCCCTGGTCTCCACGGTCACCACACCGCGGTCCGGCTTCGAGGACGACCCGCGCTTGTCGAGCACCGTGGTCTCGCCGTAGATGGTGTCGCCGTGGAACGTCGGCGCGACGTGCCGCAGCGACTCGACCTCCAGGTTCGCGATCGCCTTGCCGCTGACGTCGGGTACCGACATGCCGAGCAGCAACGAATAGATGTAGTTACCGACGACGACGTTGCGGCCGAAGTCGGTGGCGGTCTGTGCGTAGTGCGCGTCGAGGTGCAGCGGATGGTGGTTCATCGTCAGCAGGCAGAACAGGTGGTCGTCGGCCTCGGTGACGGTCTTGCCCGGCCAGTGCCGGTACACCGCGCCGACCTCGAACTCCTCGAAATAACGACCGAACTGCAAGGCGACTCCCGGTCACTGTCCGTGGCTAGGGTTGGCGCCGTCGAGGGCCACCGATGGAATAACGGTAGAGCCAGCGCTACCGCCAAAGCCGGGGATTCCCCGTTCCCGGAATGCAATGAGCGGCGAGGCCCTCCCCGGCACCCGCCGCCCACGCTTGTGGTTGAAGATTCTGCCGGATAACTGACGGTGAACCTAGGGGCGCAGCAGAGACGCAGGTCACAGTTACCAAACCGTGAACTTGGCTCACACAGGGTGGTGGTACGGATACTCGGTTAGCCCCGGATACGCCCGGGAATGAGTTGCCGTAACGCCAGGTTGTACGGACGGCAAGCTATTAACCATGATCGGAGAAAGTCAATGGCGACCGTTGAGCTGACCGCGACGAACTTCGACGAGGTGACGAGCCAGAACGGCATCATTCTCGTCGACTTCTGGGCCGAATGGTGCGGCCCGTGCAAGCGGTTCGCGCCGGTCTTCGAGCGGGCCTCGGAGAAGCACACCGACATCGTCTTCGCGAAGGTGGACACCGAGGCCGAGGTCGCGCTGGCGAGCCAGTTCGGGATCCGGTCGATCCCGACCATCATGGCGATCCGCGACAACGTGATCGTCTTCGCCCAGCCGGGCGCGCTGCCCGAGTCGGCGCTGGAGTCGCTGATCGAGCAGGTCCGCGCGCTGGACATGGACGAGGTGCGCCAGAAGCTGGCCGCGCACAGCCACTGACCGCTTCTCGTACGCACACGGTGTGGGGAGTCTGTGGCTGTGGGGTCGCCGATGGCCACGAACTCCCCGCACCGTGTGGTGTCAGGCCACGTGGTCCCGGTAGGCGGCGAGCGTCGCGTCGAGGATCTCCGGGCCGGGGCGGGACCACAGGCCGGCGTGGAAGATCTCGACCTCGACCGGCCCGGTGTACCCGGCCGCCGCCACCGCGTCCCGGAACCGCCGCAGTTCCACGCATCCCTCCCCGGGCAGTCCCCGACCGAGCAGCACGCCCTCGGGCAGCGGCGTGATCCAGTCGGCGACCTGGAAGCAGGCGATCCGGCGCTCCCGGCCGGCCCGGTCCAGCTGCGCCCAGACCTGGTCGTCCCACCAGATGTGGTACGTGTCGATGACCACCCCGACGTCCGCCGGCGGGTACGGCGCCGCGAGGTCGAGCGCCTGACCCAGGGTCGCCACCACGCACCGGTCCGCGCAGAACATCGGGTGGAGCGGTTCGATCGCCAGCCGTACCCCGGCCGCCCGCGCGTGCGGCACGAGCCGGCCGATCGCCTCGCCGACGTACGCCCGCGCCGCGTCCAGGTCCTGCGAGCCGTCCGGGAGGCCACCCGAGACCAGCACGAGTACCGGCGCCGCCAGCGCGGCGGCCTCGTCGATGGCGCGCCGGTTGTCGTCGTACCAGCCGCCGGTGGCGAAGAACCCGCCCCGGCACAGCGAGGTGACGGACAAGCCGGCACCGGCGACGACCCGGGCCGCCTCGGCGAGGCCGAACTCGGCGACCTGGTCCCGCCACAGGCCGACCTTGGTGACCCCGGCGTCGCGGCAGCCCGCCGCCATCTCGTCGACCGGCCAGTACTTAGCCGTCGCCTGGTTGAACGAGAACCGTCCGGTCACGGGAGCTCGACCCGGCGGCCCTCGCGGGCGGCGGTCAGACCCGCCTCGGCGAGCTGGACCCCGCGGGCGCCGGCATGGAAGTCCCACGGGAACGGCGCATCCTCGACCACGTGCCGCAGGAACGCCTCCCACTGGACCTTGAAGCCGTTGTCGAACTCCTCGTTGTCCGGTACCTCCTGCCACTGCCCCCGGAAGTCCTCGGTCGCCGGCTGGTCCGGGTTCCAGACCGGCTTGGGCGTGGCGGCGCGGTGCTGGACCCGGCACCGGCGCAGCCCGGCCACCGCGCTGCCGTCGGTCCCGTCGACCTGGAACTCGACCAGCTCGTCGCGGAACACCCGGACGGCCCATGAGGAGTTGATCTGCGCGATGACGCCGCCGTCGAGCTCGAAGATGCCGTAGGCGGCGTCCTCGGCGGTCGCGTCGTACGGTTGGCCCTGCTCGTCCCACCGCCGCGGGACGTGCGTGGTGATCACGCAGGACACTGCCCGTACCCGGCCGAAGATCTGCTCCAGCACGTAGTGCCAGTGCGGGAACATGTCCAGTACGATCCCGCCGCCGTCGGCCGCCCGGTAGTTCCACGATGGACGCTGGGCGGGTTGCCAGTCCCCCTCGAAGACCCAGTAGCCGAACTCCCCGCGTACCGACAGGATCCGGCCGAAGAACCCGCCGTGCACCAGGCGGGCCAGTTTGAGCAGCCCCGGCAGGAACAGCTTGTCCTGGACGACGCCGTGCTTGATGCCCGCCGCGGACGCGGTCCGGGCGAGGTCCAGCGCGGCCGCGGCGTCCTCGGCGAGCGGCTTCTCGGTGTAGACGTGCTTGCCGGCGTCGATCGCCGCGCGGATCGCCTTGTCCCGCTGGGCGGTCACCTGCGAGTCGAAGTAGATCTCGACGTCCGGCCGGGCCAGCGCCGCAACGAGGTCGGTCGTCCACTCGGTGAGCCCGTGCCGGTCGGCGATCTCCTCCAGCTTGACCGCGTTCCGGCCGACCAGCACCGGCTCCGGGTACAGCCGGGTGCCGTCGGCGAGCGCCAGCCCGCCCTGCTCCCGGATGGCCAGCAGCGAGCGGACGAGGTGCTGCCGGTACCCCATCCGACCGGTGACGCCGTTGACGACGATGCCGATCGACCTACGACTCACTGGGCTCTCCTCCTCGACCGGGCGTTGGCAAGCGCTTTCCCGGAGGGTACGAGGCGGCCCGAGCGACCGGCAAGCCCGTCCCGCACAAAGTGCGGGGAGTTTGTCGCTATGGTGCGGGCCATAGCGACAAACTCCCCGCACTTTGTGATCGGGGGTGGTCGCGGTGATGCGATCGGAGGACCGGCATGGCCACGCTGGCCGATGTGGCGCGGCGCGCGGGCGTCTCGCCGGCCACGGTGTCGCGCGTCGTCAGCGGCAGCGACCGGAAGGTCACCGAGGAGCTGCGCAGCCGGGTACTCAAGGCCGTCGAGGACCTGCACTACGTGCCCAACGCGCACGCCCAGCTGCTGGCCCGCTCGTCCCGCATCGCGGTCGGCGTGATCGTGCACGACGTCTCCGACCCGTACTTCGCCGAGATCACCCGGGGCCTCCAGCGGGTGGCCACCGAGCACGGCCGGCTCCTGATCATCTGCAACAGCTACCGCGATCCGGACCGCGAGCTGGAATACGTCGAGCTGCTGCGCGCCCAGCAGGTGGCCGCGATCGTGCTGGCCGGCTCCGGGTACCACGACGCCGGGTTCACCAGGATGCTCAACGGCAAGCTCCGGGCGTACGAGCGCACCGGGGGGCGGGTCGCGGTGATCGGCCGGCACGAGCTGGCCGGGGACGCGGTGATGCCGGACAACGAAGCCGGCGGGTACCTGATCGGCGACGAGATCTACCGGCTCGGCCACCGCCGGGTGGGCGTGATCGCCGGACCCAGGCAGTTGACCACCACCACCGACCGGCTGGTCGGCCTGCGCCGCGCGGCTCGCGGGCACGGCCGGGCCCTGCCGGCGCGCCGGGTGGTGTACGGCGACTTCGACCGGGACAGCGGCGCCCGGGCGGCGGGCCGGCTGCTCGATGCCGACCCCGACCTGTCCGCGCTGGTCGCGCTCAACGACGCGATGGCGATCGGCGCGCTCGCGGAGCTGCGCGCCCGCCGGATCGCGGTACCGGATCGGGTCAGCGTGACCGGGTTCGACGACATGCCCGTCGCCCGGGACGTCACCCCGGCCCTGACCACGATCCGGCTGCCGTTGACCGAGATGGGCGCGCGGGCGATGACGCTCGCGCTCGGCGCCGCCGACCCCGGGACCGAGCCCCGCCAGGAGCACGTCGAGGCGACGCTGGTCCGGCGCGAGTCGTCAGGACCCGCCCCAGCGTAATTGCTTGATCACCCCACGCCACTCGAACTTATGTTCTAATGAGCGGGTGCGCTGGGATGGCCTCACGAATGACCCGGATGCCTCGGCGGCGCGAGCGACGCCGGGCGAGCCGCGACCCTTACCGCTCGCGCTGCCTGGCGCCGTGGCCCGTACGTTCGACACCCCCGGATTCGCGGGCATGACCTTCTACGAGATCCACGCGAAATCGATCATCAACCGGGTGCCGGCCCGGTCCCGGATGCCGTTCGAGTGGACGATCAATCCGTACCGTGGCTGCAGTCATGCCTGCGTCTACTGCCTGTCCGGGGAGACGCCGATCCTGATGTCCGACGGCCGGACCAGACCGCTGGCCGCGCTGCGCATCGGCGACAAGATCTACGGCACGCTGCGCAACGGGAAGTACCGGCGCTACACGATCACCGAGGTGCTGGCCCACTGGTCGACGGTGAAACCGGCGTACCGGGTGACGCTCGAGGACGGCACGCAGCTCATCGCGAGCGGCGACCACCAGTTCCTGTCCAACCGCGGCTGGAAGCACGTCACCGGGCAGATGAGCGGGGCGGGCCAGCGGCCCTACCTGACGACCGGGAACAAGCTCATCGGGACGGGCCAGTTCGCCGACCCGCCGAAGGAGACGCCCGACTACATGCGGGGCTACCTGTGCGGGATGATCCGGGCCGACGGACATCTCGACTCGTACCGCCACGCGTACGGGACCGTCCACCGGTTCCGCCTCGCGCTCCCCGACGACGAGGCGCTGCACCGGACCGCGAACTACCTGTGCCGGCTGGACATCGCGACGACCCGGTTCGACTACGAGTCCCGGGCGGCCCGGCGCGGGCGGAGCAATGCGATCCGGACCGAGAAGCGGGCGGCGGTGGCGAGCATCCAGAAGCTCCTCACCTGGCCCACACTCTCCACGGAGGACTGGCACAAGGGCTTTCTGGCCGGTGTCTTCGACGCCGCCGGCAGCCGTAGCGCCGGCATCTTCCGCATCTCCAGCCGGGACCGGGAGCTGGTCGACGAGGTCGCGCTGGCGATGGAGCGGTTCCGCTTCGGGTACGTGCTGGAGGAGGTCGGCAACGTCGGCACGCGCAACGTCCGGATGCTCGGCGGGCTGCGCGAGCAGCTGCGGTTCTTCCACACCACCGAACCGGCGATCACCCGCAAACGCACCATCGAGGGCGTGGCGCTCAAGAGCGACGCGCCACTCGGCGTGGTCTCGATCGAGCCGCTCGGCCTGGACCTGCCGCTCTTCGACATCACCACGGGCACCGGGGACTTTATCGCCAACGGCGTGGTCAGCCACAACTGCTTCGCCCGGAACACGCACTCCTACCTGGATCTGGACACCGGCCACGACTTCGACAGCAAGGTCGTGGTGAAGGTCAACGCGGGCGAGCTGCTGCGCCGCGAGCTGTCCGCGCCGCGCTGGCGCCGCGAGCAGATCGCGATGGGTACGAACGTGGACTGCTACCAGCGCGCCGAGGGCCGGTACCGGCTGATGCGCCAGATCCTCGCCGCGCTGCGGGACTTCGCGAACCCGTTCTCGATCCTCACCAAGGGCACGCTGATCACCCGGGATCTCGACCTGCTGCGCTCGGCGGCGGAGGTGACCCGGGTGGGCCTGTCCGTCTCGGTCGGGTTCCTCGACGACGCGCTCTGGCGCTCGGTCGAACCCGGCACGCCGAGCCCGCGCCGCCGGCTGGACGCGGTCCGCCAGCTCGCCGACGCGGGGTTCGCGGTCGGCGTGCTGATGGCGCCGATCCTGCCGGGTTTGACGGACACCGACGAGTCGATCGACGAGACGGTCCGGGCGATCGCCGCGGCTGGGGCGGCCAGTGTCACGCCGCTCTCGCTCCACCTGCGGCCGGGCGCCCGCGAGTGGTACCTGACCTGGCTCGCCCGGGAGCACCGCCAGCTGCTGCCGCGGTACCGGGAGCTCTACCGCGGCACGGCGTACCTCGGCTCGGCGGACCAGCAGGAGGTCGCCGCCCGGGTGCGGCGCGCGGCGGCACGGCACGGGTTGCGGCGCAGCGAGAGCAACGAGGCACGCCAGACCTCCCCGCCCGCGCCGGCGCCCACCGAGCAGCTCACGCTGCTCTAGCGC
>Ga0209382_10002889_pt1 | contig 24425 bp, 21 predicted proteins | sample SoiMetdeltSBSDD5_FD_187599 | JGI IMG/M metagenome (GOLD analysis project Ga0209382, IMG submission 187599) | Bulk soil microbial communities from a Populus tree surrounding site in Tennessee, USA - Soil MetaG P. deltoides SBSDD5 (SPAdes) (version 2) | ecosystem: Environmental > Terrestrial >...
GATGTTGGCCGAATATCAGGCCAAACGCTATGAGGTCGATGTCATCAGCGGCAGCGCCGCCGCGACGATCTTGCAGCGCGCCGGACTCATGCAGCGTTTTTACTCACCGCCCATCGCCGAGTATCCACCGGAGCTGAAAGACGCCAAAGGATTTTGGGGCAGCACGAATGTGTACTTCATGACGTTGGGCTACAACACGCGCGCCGTGAAGGCCGGCGAGCTGCCGAAAACCTATGAAGATCTACTCAATCCTCGCTGGAAAGGCCAGATGATGTGGTCGACAAGCCGCGGCTCAGGCGCACCGCAGTTCATCGGTAATACTCTGCTGACCATGGGTCAGGAGCCAGGGAAAACTTACCTGCGCAAGCTGAAAGCGCAGAATGTCGCCAAGAGCACGGCGAGCGCTCGGCAAATACTCGATCTCGTGATCGCCGGCGAATACCCGCTGGCGATCCAGATCTTCAATCACCACGCTTATATCAGCAAAGCCGCGGGCGCTCCGGTCGACTGGCAACCGCTGGAGCCGGTGACCGCAACCAACAATTCCATCGGCCTGGCCAAAAACGCGCCGCACCCGCATGCGGCGATGCTTTTTCTCGACTTCGTCCTTTCGAAAAAGGGCCAGAGAGTTTTCCAAGCGGTCAATTACTTGCCCGCGCACCCTGAAGTCGCCGCGTTGCAAGCGGACTTGAAGCCCGGGATACGGTTCAAAAAAGCCAACTACTTAAGCCCGGAAGTTCTTCTGGACAAGGGTAATGAGTGGTCGGATTATTTTGACAAGGAATTTCTCCGGTGAAAGCGACCAGGCAACGCGGGCGCTGGCAGAAAATTGGAAAACACGCAGGAGTTACGATTCGACGAAAGAATTCCTTTGCGTCAGCATAAAGACCCAGACAAGACCAAGGACAGGGCATTAGGGCGTAGGCTTCCTCGCAGGTACTGAATGGCACGAGTTGCGGAAACATTTTCAGTGAGACGATTCCAGCGTCCCGAAATCGCCAATAGAGAGTGGCCGCGCTAATCTGGGGACAATCAAGGCGAGGGCAAATTGCGGACGACGTTTTTGTTTTTGGCAAATCGTGATCGGTTACAATGGTCTTTACTTTCGACGCTGGAACGGCAAATGTCGCGATCGGCGCAAAGGGGCAGGTATGGGCTATATCGAATCGAATTTATTACCGGATGAAAACGTCGCCTACAAGGCGCGCCTGCACTCGATCGTGTTTTGGAAACCCGTGGCACTTATCGTGCTCGGGATTATTTTTCTACTGCTTCAACCGATCATCGGCATGGTCGTGCTTGCGATCGGGCTTTTGGCGTTGATCCCGCCTTTTATTGATTACGCCACGTCCGAATTCGGCATCACCAACAAACGTGTGATTATCAAGATCGGATTTCTGCGGCGGCGGACGCTGGAGCTGCTGCTGCGCCACGTGGAAGCGATCTTAGTGGATCAAAGCGTGCTGGGAAGAATTCTCAATTACGGTTCGGTCACTCTGACGGGCACGGGCGGGGTGAGGGAAACCTTCGGCAATATTTCCAATCCCCTCGAGTTTCGCAGGCGCGTTCAAGGCGAGGCCGCTAAGGACTTGCCCATTCGTGAGGCGCTGCCCCAGCAGCCGCGGCCTTAGTCTAAATCGATGTCCTTTAGCGGTTTGGTGATCGGCTCTTCCTTGGCTTTCTTGAACAACTCTTGGAATTTGGCTTCGAGAACTTTTGATTTGTTCTTTTCCGCTTCGGCGATCTTTTGATACTGCTCGTCGCGCCTCGTCGCTTCTTCCTTGACGAAATTGACGGCATCTTTAATGTGCGCCATCACTTGCGGTTTTGCCGGCAGCTTATGGTCAAGAACAGCGGCGAGCGCGGGATCGATAGTTAACATTGCATCGCAGCACGGACAGGTCACCAGAATCGTGTGTGATTTGTTTTCATCCATGCGAAAGTACTCCTTATAGTGGTTTCGCGTCTGCAGTCTAGGGCTAAAAGCTTAACTCGAAACTTAAGGCCAAGACGCCAGACTCGCTCATCCTCGCAGCTCGATCTGTTCGCCGTCGGGGCCGGCAAAAACGACGCGGCGCCAGCCGCTTTCGCGCGGCTCCCGGGCCGCGGTGTTATGCGGCTCACGGATTAATCTAACCCCTTCTTCCTGCAACTTGGCGACCGTTTGATCGAAGTTATCTGTTTCAAGGCAAAAGTGAAATCCGCTCATCGCGCCGTCGGAGTGGTGCGTCAGCTCAAGAACCGTGTCGCCCAACCTCAAATAGGCGATCTGCGCTCCGCTGCCGGCCGCGTGCTGAAAGTAATGTCTAAACTCGAAGTGCCGCTCGTAGAACTGAATGGAACGGTCGAGATCGGCGACATGAATCGCCACGTGATCGATGCGCTTGAACATAAGCTTAGCCTCGCCTGAAAAGGATAGGCTTTTCCCGTTGCGCTTTGCAAGCTTCATTGGAGAGTGTGAAAATTCTCACCGGCGCGCTAAAATAGCGCGCAGGATCAGCTTTATGCCCATATTTCGCCTCGTTGACGATCTTGTTTTTCCGCCGCCGGATTATGCCGATCCAAGCGGTTTGATTGCCGTGGGCGGCGATCTTTCCAGCGACCGCCTGCTGGAGGCTTACCGCGTCGGGATTTTTCCGTGGTATTCCGAGGACCAGCCGATTCTCTGGTGGTCGCCAGACCCGCGATTCGTGCTCGAGCTTGATCAATTCAAAATCTCGCGCAGCCTGAGCAAGACGCTCCGCAAACGGATATTTCAGGTCACTTTAGACCGCGTCTTTGAAGACGTAATTTCGGCTTGTGCAACCGTAACGCGCGAGGATCAGAGCGGCACTTGGATTACGCCCGAAATGCAGGAAGCATATATCAAGCTGCACGGGCTCGGCTATGCCCATTCCGTGGAAACCTGGTACGAGGGAAAGCTAGTCGGCGGGCTCTACGGCGTGTCTTTGGGAAAAGCGTTCTTCGGCGAGTCGATGTTTCATCGCAAGACGGACGCGTCCAAAGTGGCGCTTGCGGTGCTGGTGGAGAAACTAAAAGGCTGGAACTTTCATTTTATCGATTCGCAGATGACCACCGAGCATATGCTTGGACTCGGCGCCAGGGAAATTTCTCGGCGGATCTTCGTAAAAAAACTGCAGTCGGCGCTGCGCCATTCAACGAGACGCGGCAAGTGGCGCGTCGAAGACTGAAGAATGACGTCCGCAGCCTAGAGTAGAAAACCGCAGTCGCCACCACAACACGCCGAGATCTACACGCTCCAAGTGGGGCTTTCGGACGGCGATTGCTCGCTCGCTCGCACCAAAGCCTCGAACGACTTCTCAAAGGGGAACTCGGTGGTCAGCAAAACCAGGCTGACTGCGGAAAGCAAGTATTGATCGGAGAGGAAGCGACCGAGAAAAGCCAAGACAAAGCCGTACACTGCGATGGCTTCGATGATGGCGAAGACGACGACCTTGCGCGTCACGTAGGTCGAGACGGCAAAGGCAGCGCGTTCCTCGTATGTCCCCTGAAATTCTTCCAGGGCGCGGAACAGTTTGGTCGCTTTCGCGCTTTGCAGTATCCCTTGCACCGACATGTTGCGCTTCTTCCAGTAGGCATAATAGCCGAGATCGACCAGCGTCAGCAGCCAGAAGATGATTCGCGCCGGCTCGGCAATATCCCGGTTGCTGCCGAGGTTGGGATTGCCCAGGATATTACGAGCGATAACGACATAAACCGGGATCGAAATGACAAAGAAACTCCAAAGGATCACCGCCGCCCCGCGTTGATCCATTAAGATCTTTCGAAATTCCGGTCGAATCATCACTCCTCCTAGTTGGGCGATTACTATCACAGGCGAGACCGCGATGTCTTGCCGACGCGCGAAATTCAAACCTGCCTTGTCGCCCCACAGGTGCGGTGATATAGCCGATGCAAGAACGTGAGAGGGGGCGAACATGGCTGATTTCGATATCGTCATTCATGGCGGGAGATTGATCGATGGCACCGGCAATCCGTGGTTTTACGGCGACGTAGCGATCAAAGACGGCAAGATCGCGAGTATCGGCAAGATCAATCCCGAGGCTGGAAAGCGCGCCATCTCGGCGAAAGGCTATGTGGTCACGCCGGGCTACATCGACATGCACACGCACAGCGATCAGCCGGTGGTCGCCGACGGCAACGCCGAAAGCAAAGTTCGCCAGGGTGTAACGCTCGACATCATCGGCGAAAGCCAGACGGTGGCGCCGCTCGAGGGCGCTATCCTGGAAGAATATCGGCTGGAACACCGCAAACGTAACGGCATCGAAACCGATTGGACGACTTTTTCCGGGTACTTTAATACGGTGATGCGCGGCGGTATCTCAATCAATGTCGCCTCGGGGGTTTCGCCGCAGCAAGTGAAACGCGTGGTGTGCGGCTTCGAGGAGCGGCCGGCCAACGCCGCCGAGCAGGAGAAGATGAATCGTCTCGTGGCTCAGGCGATGGAAGAGGGCGCTCTGGGTCTCACCGCCGCGTGGCATGCCAAGGGTCCTGAGAATCCCGAGGAAGTTGTCGAGATGGCCAAGGTCGCCAGGCGCTACGGCGGCTATTACGGCGTGCATGTCGGCAGCGAAGGCTTCGACATGATGGAAGAGCTTGCCAAGATGCTGCGCGTGGCTCGCGAGTCACACATTCCAGTCCACGTCTATCACCTCAAGATGCGCGCCAAAGCAAACTGGGGACGTATTCGCCAGGTGATCGAACAGCTCGAAGAAGCGCGGCGCGAAGGTTTGGAGATTACCGCCAATCAATATCCCTATACCGCGATGCAGCATCCGTGGCGCCGTCTGTTCCCGCGCTGGGTCCAGGACGCGCCGGTCAACGAGACGATTGCGCAATTCCAGAACCCGGATTTCCGCGAGCGCGTGATCCGAGACAAGGAGTTCAACCAGTACGTCGACGAGCACGGCGGCTGGGAAGGCATCGTCGCGGCGCGGCTCGACGCGGAGTCTTTAAAACAATACGAAGGCATGCGGATCGCCGAGATCGCCCGGATGCGCGAGCGGGATCCGGTCAGCACGGTCTTCGATCTGATCTACGAAGAGGGTTCGTTTATTCATGGCGTGCACCACACGATGAACGAAGAAGACGTAAAGACGGTCATGCGTGTGCCTTGGGTTTCCATCGGCTCGGACGGCAGCGCGCTCAATCTCAAATATCCCGGCAAGCCGCACCCGCGCAGCTTCGGCACCAATCCGCGCGTCTTCGGTAAGTACACCCGCGAGGAAAAAGTTCTCACGCTCGAAGACGCGGTGCGCAAGATGACGTCGATGCCGGCGCAAGTGCTTGGTCTGAAAGATCGCGGTCTGCTGCGCGAAGGGTATTGGGGCGATGTGGTTGTATTGGATCCGGATACCGTCGCGGACATGGCAACATACGAAAATCCCAAGCAGTACCCGAAGGGAATCGACTTCGTGCTGGTCAATGGCGCGGTAGTCATCGATAGTGGCCATCACACCGGCGCACGCTCGGGAAAAGTTGTATATGGACCGGGGAAGCGCGCCGCTTAGGCGCGACGCGGATCTCAAATTTCACATCGGAGAAAAAGGCGACCTTGAGGAGCAACCACAATGGATTACGATCTACTGATCAAACAGGGCCGAGTCGTCGATGGATCGGGACTGCCTTCTTACGTCGCCGACGTGGCAATAAAGGACGGCAAGATCGCCGGCATCGGACGGCTCAACGGCAGCGCACGGCGGACCATCGACGCTGACGGGCTTGTCGTCTCGCCCGGTTTCATCGACCACCATACGCACATGGACGGGCAGATCCTTTGGGATCCGTTCGGCACCTGTGAGCCGCAACATGGCGTGACGTCGATCATCATGGGCAACTGCGGTCTCGCGCTTGCGCCGGTGAAATCGGGCGACGAAGACGCGATCGTTAAAAGTTTCGTGCGCGTCGAAGCGATTCCACGCATCGCGCTGGAGAAAGGGGTGCCGTGGGGATGGAAAAGCTACGGCGATTATCTCAACCGGCTTGAAGGCAAAGTCGGCATCAACGTCGGCGGCATTGTCGGTCATATCGCCGTGCGCCAGTTCGTTATGGGCGAAGAGTCGACGGAGCGAAAAGCCACGGGCGGTGAAGTGCAAAAGATGCGTGAGGCGGTGGGCGAGGCGATGCGCGCCGGCTCTTTCGGTTTTTCCACAAACCGAAACGAAAGACACACGCGTGAAGATGGCTTGCCCGTGCCTAGCCGTCTGGCGGACGATGATGAGTTATTCGCGTTGTGCGGGGTGGTGAGCGAGTCGAACAGCGGCGTCATTCAAGTGAATATGGGACGGCATTGCGTCGCGCAGATTCCTCAGTACGACGAGTTGGCGCGACGCACGCGCCGGCCGATTGTGTGGCAGAGCGTGCAATATAAAGAAAGCGAGCCTGAGCTTTGGAAGAACATGCTCGACGGCATCCACAAAACTTTCCGCGACGGCTACCAAGCCTATGGGCTAACGCACACCGTGCCGCTGATGCGCCATTTCACGATGAAAGACGCGCAGATCTTCGATGAGTTTCCGATCTGGAAGAACCTGATGTTTTTGCCGGAGGATGCGCGCAAGCAAGCGTTTGCCGATCCGGCGCGCCGGCAGAAGATGCGCGACGACATGGCCGAACCGCGGCCGGTTTCGTTTCATCGCAACTGGGGTCGAGTATTCGTCGAAAAAGTTGCCAAGTCGGAAAATGATAAATACCTCGGCAAGAGCGTCGCCGACGTCGCGGCGATGCGCAACCAGGATGCGCTTGATGCTTTTCTCGATCTTTCTCTCGAAGAGGGTTTGAACACGACGTTCGAGACCACCAACCGTGGTTTCAATCCCGAAGTGATGAGCACGATCATGAAGAGCCCCTACGTGATCATCGGCACTTCCGACGCGGGCGCGCACGTGCAATTCGGCGCCGATTTCGGCTACTGCACGACGCTGCTCGGCATGTGGGTGCGCGATCGGCAGATGATTTCTTTAGAACAGGCGATTCATAAGCTGACGTTCCATGTGGCCCCCGTCTACGGCATCGAGGGCCGCGGCCTTCTTCGTCCCGGATTCGCCGCCGATGTTACTATTTTCGATGCCAAGACAGTCAAAGCCTGCGCGCCTGAGTGGGCCGAGGATTATCCCGCCGGCACCAAGCGGCTAATCCAACGCTCCGAAGGCATCTGCCAGACTATTGTCAATGGCAAAGTGGTGTATGAGGACGGGAAGATTAGCGGCGAGATGGCCGGAAATGTCTTGCGCGGAACTGCGTATCGGGCGGAGCGATGAGCAGCGTTTTAGGCGACGGAGCCATCGAAAAAGTTTGCAGAGAATTGGCCGGCGCGTTTCAAGGAAGTTTGTCCTGGAAATGGGATCGACGTTTTGAAACTGTTCTGGCTGAGTTTGGTGTCGGCAAAAAGGAGAATATTCGAGCGATCCTAGAGCGATATCTCAGCGCGACTTGGGAGAGCTCAAACGTCGGTAATGCGCCGGATATTGTCCGCACTATCGATGATAGTCTCGGCGGACTCAGGCCGGGGCAGTTTCTTTTTACTTCGGATCCGAATCGCGATGCATTGATCTTTTGTACCTGGTGGCCGTGGGGCGACGGCAAGGAGATCTCCATACGCATTGGGCCTTTTTACAACGACAAGGACTTGTCCGATTCAGAGGTGGCCGAGAAAATTGCATTGTTTAGGAACTGGTTTGGGGTTTAGCGGTGCCGTCCCGCAACCGCGTGTACCGAAGTTTGTTTCAGTCCAAAGTAGTATTGATCTGGAGCCTCGTTTCGGGTAGCTTTCCCGCGAACCTAATCCCCGCAAGGAGACAACCGTATGGAAAGAAAAAAAGCCAGTGATTTCGATCCGCAACTGCTTGGCCTTTTCCACAGGTACGTGCATGGCGGTATTAGCCGCCGTGAGTTCCTGGACGGTGCTGCTAAATTTGCCGTTGGCGGTCTGACGGCGACCGCAATATGGGACATGCTCCGCCCCAACTATGCTTTGGCGCAGCAGGTGCCCAAAGACGATAAGCGAATCAAGGCCGAATACACGATGTATTCCTCGCCGAAGGGCAACTCTTCGAACGGACAGATGAGGGGCTTGCTCGCTCGTCCGGCAAGCGGCGACAAGTTTCCCGTCGTGGTCGTAATCCACGAAAACCGCGGCTTGAATCCGTACATTGAAGACGTCGTGCGACGCTTGGCTGTCGCCGGCTTCATGGCCCTGGGACCGGACGCGACTTGGCCGCTGGGCGGCTATCCTAGCGTGGACAAGTATGGAGCTGAAGCCGATGAAAAGGCTCTTGGAATGTTTAAGCAGCTCGACGGCGGGAAAATCACCGAAGACTTTGTCGCGGCGGCGGAGTTCTTACTGAAGCATCCGCAGTCCACGGGCAAGCTCGGCGCGGTGGGCTTCTGCTTCGGCGGCGGGATGGTGAATAGGCTGGCCGTCCGGGTGCCGCAGCTTGCGGCCGGGGTTCCTTTCTATGGTGAGGCACCGGCTGTTGAGGACGTGCCACGGATCAAGGCTGCTTTGCTGCTAAACTTTGCCGAGCAGGATCCCCGCATCATGGGCATGTGGCCCAACTACGAGGCAGCGCTTAAGGCGAGCAACGTCAAGTACGAAGCGTATATCTACCCTAAGACCAATCACGGTTTCCACAACGACACCACGCCACGATTCGACGAAAGCGCCGCCAAACTGGCCTGGCAACGCACCATCGATCACTTCAACAAGACTTTAAAGGCGTAGATCCGGAAGAATCGAGCAGTTGGCAGGGAATTGACGCTAAAATCCAAATGATCTCGCGACGCGCGGTGTCCCGCCGCGCGTCGTAGGCTCCGTCGTGCTTTACGATAGGTCTTTCCGACGTTCTTCCGCCAAGCTCGGCATAGCTAACGCGGCGCGGAAAATAGCCATGGAACATCTCTCCATGCGGGTATCGCCAACCTGAGGACTGCTGCTGATTTGCGTCATCGTCACCGCCCCAAAAAGATCTGACTGAATTCCTTGCCGCTCTGATCGAGAATCGGAGCGATAAAGTCCACATCCACTAGGAAACTATCTTTTTCTACCAACTCGGGAAATCTTTGCTTCACGCCTTTGCGGGCGATGACGCGGCCGAAGGTGGTGATCATGCTTTGGCCTTCTTCGGAGAGCGACCAGTCGATGAACAGCGCGGCGGCGTGGGGATGGGGCGCGTGCCGCGCGAGCATGAGTTTATTGGCTTGAGCGAAGTAGGGATCGAGGATGACCTGATCGATCGGCGCGCCGCGCGCTTTGAGATCGAGGACGGTGTGGCCGGAGAGGACGATAGCGACGGGCCGTTCGCCCGCGGATAAGAGTTGGCTCTGCGCCGTGCGTCCTCGCACCATTCTTAAATCCTGTTTGGCTAGGCTTCGCATGTATTGAAGCCCCCTCTCGCGGCCCATGTGTTTGAGCAGCACGGCAAACCATTCATACGCCTCGTCGTCGAGAAACATGTTGCTCTTCCACTTGGGTTGCAGCAGATCTTCGTAGGTTCGCGGTACCTCGGGGCGCTTGACCAGGTTGGTGTTGTAGCCGAGGACAATGGGGATCGTATAGAGAGAGGTGAAGTAGCCGTCCTTGTCTTTGTTCGGAACGTTGAAAAAGTCGCGCTGCGGCGAGTGATAGGGATCGATGGCGCCGATCTTTTTGATCGCGGCGGCTTGTTCTGCCGACCCGTTGGTGACATCGAACAAGTGATTGCCCGCGTTCATTTCGGTTTGAATCTTGATGACCTGGCGATTGCCGGAGACTCGGTACGGATTTACTTTGATGAAGGGGTAGCGTTTGCGAAAGACTTGAGTAAACGGATCGATCTGCTGTGCTTGCAGGGAGCTGTAAAAGGAGACTTCGCCCTCGGCACGCGCTTTTTCGAGGAGGATCTTTTGTCGCTGGTCGGCCGGCAGCTTGTTGACCTTTGCCAAAACCGATCCTGCGGTTTCTGTGGCTGCCCCCGCTGTAGCGTGGCCTATTATGAGGGCGAGGAACAGGCAGGCAATTAGCAAAATGAACTTTAACATGACGTCTCCTCCAACTGGGTCCTTTCACGGGGTGATCAAGGACTCGGTTATCGCAGTAAACAGGTTCGTGTCAAACCGAAGCGTTACACAAACGGGGGCGTTATATTGACACTGAGAGGGTGATTCGGTAGCGTCACGACACAAATAAGCCGGGCCGCATCCCGCACGCGGCAGGCAATCCTCGGAGGGGTTTTGGAAGAGCTCAAGCCGTTTAAGAGCGGCAAAGTCAAAGTGGACGACGTCAATTTGTATTATGAACTCTACGGCGTGGGCGACCCACTGGTCCTGGTCGCCGGCACCGGCATTAGCCTGGCGCCCTGGCGCGTGTCGCAAGTGCCGGAGTTTGCCAAGCGCTATCAGGTTTTGATCTACGATCATCGCGGCTTGGGCCGGAGCGACAAGCCGGATATGCATTACACGACCCGTCTATTTGCCAAGGACTGCGTCGGTTTGATGGACGCGCTGGGCATCGGGAAAGCGCATATGATGGGGCATTCGATGGGCGCGCGGGTGTGCCAATGGATCGCCTTGGACTATCCCGACAAAGTACGAAGCATGGTGCTCTCCGGGCCGGGCTCCGGAAAATACAGCGACAAGCTCGAAGACTACCCGCGCGGCGTGCCGATGGACGCCGCCTTGGAGATGATCGAGAAGGGCTACGAGAAATATCAAAGCGATCACTGGGGCCCGGGATTTATGTTTAGCGAGCAATTCATGAAAGACCATCCGGACGTCGTCAAAAAATATCAGGAGCTGATCGTCGACGAAGTGCCGCCGTTAAAATGTTACCTGCGCCACGTCGTCGCCAGGCAATGTCACGAGACCACACATCTGATCCATAAGATCAAAGCACCGACGCTGGTCATCGTCGGCAGCAAGGACACGCATGAGGGCGGCACCGGAGACCACGTCGAGTCGGCCAAGGTGCTCGCGGAAAAAATACCCAACGCCGAGTTGTTTCTCGTCGAAGGCGGCCGGCACGGTTATCTTCGCGAAATGCCCGAAAAAGGCCATCCGCCGATTCTGGATTTCTTGCGACGCCATTAATGCCTGGCAACGGTTTCGATCTATGAACAAAAACGAAATTATCGAGAAGCAGAAAAAGTATCTTTTCTCGTGCGTCGCGACCTATTACGACGAGCCGCTGGTCGTCGATCACGCGAAAGATCAATACGTCTATGACGCCGACGGCAGGGAGTTTCTCGATTTTTTCGGCGGTATTCTCACGGTCAGCGTCGGCCACTGCAATGACAAGGTCAACCAGGCGATCGACGAGCAAACCCACAAAGTGCAGCATATGTCGACGCTCTACGCCAACGAGCCGCAGGTGCGTTTGGCGGAGAAGCTCGCGCAAATCACGCCCGGGCGCTTGGAGAAATCCTTTTTCACCAACAGCGGCACGGAGGCTAACGAAACCGCCGTGTTGCTGGCGCAGATCTACACCAAGTGCCAGGACATCATCGCCTTGCGCCACAGCTACAGCGGCCGTTCGTATTTGGCATTGAGCTTATCCGCGCAGTCGAGTTGGCGTTTGATGCCCAACGTGGTTCCGGGCGTGCATCACATCGCCAACGCCTACTGCTATCGCTGCCCGTTTGGCCTGACTTATCCGAGCTGCGATCTGAAGTGCGCCAAGGACGCCGAAGAAGCGATTCAAACCATGACCTCTCAAGGTCGCGTCGCCGCGTTTCTCGCCGAACCGATTCAGGGTGTGGGGGGATTCATCGTCCCGCCGAAAGAATATTTCCAGGAGATCGTCGGCATCATTCGCAAGTACGGCGGATTGTTCATTTGCGACGAGGTGCAGACCGGCTGGGGGCGCACGGGGGGCAAAATGTTCGGCATCGAGCATTGGGGCGTGGACCCCGACATCATGACTTTCGCTAAAGGCATGGCGAACGGCGTGCCCATCGGCGCCACCATCGCGACGCCGGAAGTCGCCGACAGCATGCAAGGCAACACGATTTCCACCTTCGGCGGCAACCCGGTGACCTGCACGGCGGCGCAAGCGACGATCGAAGTCGTCGAGGAAGACAACCTGGTGGAAAATGCCCGAGTGATGGGCGACCGCTTGCGTCAAGGTTTAAACGCGTTAAAAGACCAATACCCGGTCATCGGCGACGTGCGCGGCATGGGGCTCATGCAGGGCATGGAGCTGGTCGGTGAAAAGAAAAAGCCCGATGTGGAAAGCACCAAGCGGGTGATGGAGCTGACGAGAAAAAACGGCTTGCTCGTTGGCAAGGGCGGAACCTATGGCAATGTGTTGCGGGTGGCGCCGTCCCTCAACGTCAACAAAGATCAAGTCGATCAGGCGTTGAAAGCCTTGGATCAATCTTTTAGCCAACTAGGGCAATAAGCATTGCCGATCGCATTTTGGCGCACGCTTAAAGGCACTTTGAGTCCACGTTTTGCATGAACACGCTCAGTCGCAGGATTGTTGGGGCCATTCCCGTCCTTATCGGCATCTCTTTTCTTATCTTTCTCCTTATGCATATCGCGCCGGGCGATCCGGTGACCCTGCTTTTAGGCGATGACGCCACACCGGCGGACGTCGAGCGCACCCGGCACGAGTGGGGTTTGGATCGGCCGCTCATGGTGCAGTACTGGGATTTTCTCACGCGCGCAGTGAAGGGAGACTTCGGCCGCTCGCTCAAGTTCAATGAACCGGTCATGAAGCTGGTTGCCGAGCGTTTGCCTGCGACGCTTGAGCTCGCATTTGCCAGTCTCTGCGTCGCAATCATGATCGCGGTGCCGCTAGGTGTCTATTCAGCCATCAAGCACAACTCGCTGCTCGATCATGCCGGCATGAGTGTCGCGCTCATCGGCGTGTCGCTGCCGAATTTCTGGCTCGGCATCATGTTGATTTATTTCTTAGGCGGGCAGCTCAATTTGTTACCGGTCGCCGGGCGGATCGAGTACGGCGTCGAGATCAAGTCGATTACCGGACTCTACTTAATCGATAGTCTGATGACCGGAAATTTCGCCGCTTTCTGGAGCGCTCTGCAGCATCTCCTGATGCCGGCGGTCACCTTGGGATCGGCGCTCGCGGCGATCGTGACGCGCATCTCGCGCTCGAGCGTTTTGGAAGTCATGCGCCAGGATTACGTGACCACGGCGCGGGCGAAAGGTTTGAGCGAAAGGACAGTGATCTGGCGCCATATTCTGCGCAACGCGCTGATCACGATCGTGACCATTCTGGGTTTACAACTGGGCGCGTTGCTCAGCGGCTCGGTCATCACCGAAACGGTTTTTTCTTATCCCGGCATCGGCGATCTGTTGATCCAGTCCATTTCGGCGCGCGACTACAAGCTCACGCAAATTCTGATCTTGATGTTTGCTGTCACCTATTTTGTCGTCAACCTGATGGTTGATTTGCTCTACAGCCTGATCGATCCAAGGATCAAATTCTGATGTTGTCCATGCGCTATCTCAAGATTTGGGTTGGCGGAGCGATCTTGATGGTTCTGTGCATCTGCGGCGTCGCCGCGCCATTCTTAGCGCCGCGCGATCCTCAGGCGCAGGCCCTGGAGGATCGCTTAAAACCTCCGCGCTGGGCTGAAAACGGCTCGCCTGCTTATTTGCTCGGCACAGATAATCTCGGCCGGGACATGCTCAGCCGGATCATCTACGGTTCGCGCATATCGCTGATGGTCGGCGCTGCCACTGTCATCTTCGCCGGTCTTGTCGGTTGCACGCTCGGCGCCATCGCCGGATATTTCGGCCGGATGCCGGATGAGATCGTCAGCAAGATCTCGGAGATTTTTCTCGCGTTTCCATTTTTGCTGATCGCCATCGCCATCATGGCCTTTCTCGGCCAAGGCGTCGGCAATCTAATCATGGCGCTCATGCTCAGCCGCTGGGTGCAGTATTGCCGGGTGGTGCGCGGCGAAGTGCTGTCGATCCGCGAGCGCGATTTCGTGACCGCGGCGAAGGCGCTGGGCGGCCAGGATTGGTACGTGCTCTTCCGCCACGTCGTGCCGAATACCTTGGCCAGCGTCATCGTCATCGCGACGTTCGGTATGGCGATCGTGATCATCACGGAAGCGAGCTTGAGCTTTCTCGGCCTCGGGGTGCCGGTGCACATTCCCACCTGGGGCTCGATGCTGAGCGAGGGGAGGAGTTATATCAATCGCGCGCCGTGGCTGACGATTTTTCCCGGCTTGGCGATTTTTATCACGGTGTTCGGCATCAACTTGTTGGGTGACGGATTGCGAGACATTTTCGATCCCAAGTTGCGGCGACAACGATAATGACTTTTACGAGGAGAATGTTATGGCAAACAATAAAAGCGGGGTGAGCCGGCGAAATTTTTTAAAGAGGAGCGCGCTGCTCGGCGCCGGCGCATTGGCTGCGCCTTATCTCTCGCGCGACAGTTTCGCCGCTTCGCGGGATCGGGTGACGATTTTTCACAGCAGCGTCGCCGATTCCATTCATCCTTACAATCACAGCTCCAGCCCGATTTACGGCAACTGGCAGCATGTCATGGAGCCGCTCATCGAGCTCGACTACGATAAGAAGGATTATGTCGGCGTGCTCGCCGAATCTTGGCAATTCCAGGGCAACAAATGGACTTTCAAGCTGAGGAAGGGCGTCAAGTTTCACAACGGCGCGCCGCTGACCTCGAAAGACGTGGCGTTCTCGATTGAAAAAATGCGCGATGAAAAAAACGGCAGCCTGCAGGCGCCGAACTTCAAGGATGTAACTGAAATCCAAACTCCCGACGATCAAACGGTAGTATTCGTCACCAAGCAGCCGCTGGCGATTTTTCTCGACCGCATCGAGAACCGGTTCATTCTCAGCAAAGTCGCGGGCGATAAATACGGCGACAAACTCTACGACAACCCGATCGGCACCGGCGCTTATAAATTCGTTAGCTACCAGCGCGGCGGCAACATGGTCTTTACGCGCAACGACGAGTATTGGGGCGGCAAGGCTGCGATCAAGGAAGTCATCTTCAAAAAAGTCACCGAAGACGCAGCGCGCCTCGCGGCCTTAGAGTCGGGTCAAGCCGACTTTGTGAACAATATTCCGGTGCATGAAGTCGCGCGCTTGCAAAAGCATCCCCGCGTGCGCATCGATCAGGTCGAGGGACTGCGCATGTTTTTTCTAGCATTTAACATGGCGCATAAGCCCTGGGACAATAAGCTGGTGCGCCAGGCGGCGAATTACAGTGTCGATGCGCCGGCCATCGTGAAAAATATTTTCGACGGCATCGGTTACCCGTGCAACGGTCCGGTAGGCGCCAACGTCATCGGCGCAGATCCCAAAGTGAAACGTTATCCCTATGATCCAAATAAGGCCAAGGAACTGCTAACCAAGGCGGGGTTTCCGAACGGCTGCGACATCCAGTTGTATTATTCCGCGGGCAGATATCCCAAGGACAGGGAAGTTTGCCAGGTGGTGGCGGCGCAGATGGTCAAGGGCGGTTTCCGCGTCGAGCTGATTTCCCAGGAGTGGGCGTTGTTTTGGGACAAGCAAGGCGTTAATGGCGGCAGATTGCCTTTCTATTACATTGGCCGCGGTTCGCTCACGGATGCCGACACGCTCTACGATCAATATTTCCGCACCGGCACCACCAAGCGGACAAATTACAGCAACCCGGAACTCGACAAGCTGGTCGAAGACCAGCAGAAAACCGCGGAGCAAAAAAAACGTATCGCGATTTTGCAAAAGGCGGGCAAAGTGATCATGGATGAAGCGCTGTTTATCCCGCTCTACAATCTCGCTGATATTTACGGCGTGGCCAGGAACGTTGTGTGGAAAAAGCGCCCGGACGAAAAGGTGCTCGGTTGGGAAATGAAGATCCAGGGATAGTTGGTTAAAACTGCGCTGAAATATTTCTCGCCGATCTAACAACGAGCTAGCGACTCTAAACCTGGAGGCACAATGGGTTTGGATAAGCCTGGGATCAAACGAAGAACGTTTTTGAAGCAAGGCGCCGTGGCTGGGCTCGGCGCGCTCGCGAGCGCAGCCTGGTCGCGGGACAGCTGGTCCGCGTCCAAAGACCGGCTGATGATTCTCAGCAGTATCGGTCTGGACACCCTTCATCCCTACGCGCATAGCTCCGGTCCGCAGTACGGCATCTGGCAGCACATGATCGAGCCGCTGGTTGAGATCAATTACGCTCGCAAAGATTATTACGGCGTGCTTGCCGAGTCGTGGAAGTTTCAAGGCAACACCTGGGTGTTTCGCCTCAGGAAAGGAATTCGTTTTCACGACGGCACGCCGTTTACCTCGCAAGACGTGCTCCATTCGGTCAATCGCATACGGAACGATAAGCGGAGCCTGCAGAAATCGAACTTCGACGACCTGACGGAAATACAAGCGCCGGACGATTTTACCGTTGTCTTCACCACCGCGGTGCCGAACGCGGTTCTTTTGGACCGGCTCCAAAACCGTTTTATTGTCAGCAAGAACGCGGCGGAGAAATACGGCGACGACGTCGATCAACACGCGATCGGCACCGGACCTTACAAATTCGTCAGCTGGCAGCGCGACGGCAGTCTCGTGATGACGCGCAACGACGATTACTGGGGAACGAAGGTTGCTATCAAAGAAATCGTCCTGAAAAAAGTTGGCGAGGATGCCGCGAGGATGGCCGGCCTGCTGGCCGGACAGGGCGACGTGGTCAACAACGTGCCGGTGGAAGAGATCGCCCGTTTGGACAAGCATCCGCGGGTGCGCGCGGAAAAAGTCGAAGGGCTCAGAATGTATTTTTTGGCTATGAACGTCACGCACAAGCCGTTCGACAACAAGCTGGTGCGCCAGGCGTTCAACTACGCCGTCGATCCGACGGTCGTCATTAAACATATCTATGAAGGCAATGGTTATGTGATGAGCGGGCCGCTAGGCGCCAACGTGATTGGTTACGATCCCAAAATCAAGCGTTATCCCTACGATCCCAAGAAAGCCAAGGAGCTATTGAACAAAGCCGGCTTCGCCAATGGCCTGGAGGTCAAGCTCCACTTTTCACCGGACCGTTATCCCAAAGCGAAAGAAGTCTGCCAGGTGATCGCCGATCAGCTCGCCAAGGCGGGCGTAAAGACCGAGCTGGTCTCGCAAGAGTTCGCGATTTTCTGGGGTTCGGACGGAGTCAACGGCGGCAAAATTCCCTTCTATTATGTCGGCCGGCCGGCCATCGATGCCGATACGGTTTACGATCAGTATTACCGGTCGGGAAGAACCAAGCGCGTAAGCTTTCAAAATGCCGAAGTCGACCGGCTGATCGACGAGCAGCATAGAACCGAAGATCAAAAAAAACGCGTTGCGCTACTGCAGCAAATCGGGCGCATTCTCATGGACGAGGCGGCATTGGTACCCTTGTACACCTTGGCTGAAATCTACGGCGTGGCTCGCAATGTGATTTGGAAGGCGCACCAGGAGGAAAAGATTCTCGCCTTCAATATGAAGATTCGCTAGTTCCATAATCCCATCTTGTTACGCAAAAACGGTCACTCTGGAGGATTGAATGAATTCGAAAAATAACGGCATCAAGCGCAGAGATTTTCTCAAGCAAGGAGCCCTCGCGAGCGTGGGCGTCATGCTCGGGCATTCCATTGTGCGCACGAGTTACGCGGCGTCCAAGGATCGGTTGGTTGTCCTCGCCAGCGTCAGTCTCGATAATCTCAATCCGTACGCGATCAGCGCCAGCCCGCACTATGGCCTCTGGCAGCATATGATCGAGCCGCTTATCGAAGTGAACTACGCCAAGAAAGAATACTCCGGCGTGCTTGCCGAGTCTTGGGAATTTCAGGGCAGGAAATGGGTGTTTAGGCTCCGTAAAAACGTGCGCTTTCACGACGGCAGCCCGTTCACAGCGAAAGATGTGGTTCATTCCGTACTGCGGATGAAAAATGACAAGAGCAGTCTCCAGGCGGACAATTTCCGCGACCTAAGCGAGGCCCAGGCAATCGACGACTATACGGTTGCTTTTATGACGGATTCACCCAATGCGGTTTTTCTCGATCGCATGCACAATCGTTTCATGATCAGCAAGTCGATCGCCGACAAGATGGGCGATCAGGCCGACCAGCAGCCGGTCGGCACCGGGCCGTTCAAGTTCGTGAGCTGGCAGCGTGATGGAAATCTAGTCCTGGCGCGCAACGATGATTATTGGGGTCAAAAAGCCGACATCAAAGAAGTCGTCATCAAACGAGTCAAGGAAGATGCCGGCCGGGTGGCAGGTCTTCTAGCGGGGCAGGGCGACGTCATCAACAACGTGCCCGTGGAAGAGCTGTCGCGTTTCGATAAGCACCCGCGCGTGAGGCCGGAAAAGGTCGAAGGCGTGCGAATGTATTTTCTCGCGATGAATCTTTCACATAAGCCTTTCGATAACAAACTGGTGCGTCAAGCGATCAACTATGCCGTGGATCCGAGCGTGATCATTAAGCACATTTATGAAGGCAACGGCTACGTCATGAACGGCCCGCTGGGCAGCAACGTGATCGGTTTCGATCCCAAGATGAAGCGTTATCCCCTCGATGTGAAGAAATCCAAAGAATTGCTGACCAAGGCCGGCTATCCGAACGGTCTGGAAGTGAAGCTCTATTTTTCGCCCGACCGTTATCCGAAAGCGAAAGAAGTTTGTCAGGTCATCGCCGATCAGCTCGGCAAAGCCGGCATCAAGACCGAGTTGGTGTCTCAAGAGTTCGTCGTCTTCTGGGGAAAAGAAGGGGTCAACGGCGGCAAGCTGCCGTTTTACTACGTCGGCCGGCCGGCCATCGATGCCGATACCGTTTACGATCAGTATTATCGCTCGGGAGTGACTAAGCGCGTCGAGTATAAGAACGTTGAATTCGACCGGCTGATCGACGAGGAGCAGAAGACCGGCGATCCGAAAAAGCGCATTGCGTTGATGCAGCAGGCGGGTCGCATTCTCATGGAAGATGTGCCGCTCGTGCCGCTTTATACGCTCGCGGAAATCTACGGCGCGGCACGCAATGTAATCTGGAAGCCGCGACCCGATGAGAAAGTTCTGGTTGCCGAGATGAAAATTCGTTAAGGTCGCCAAAAAATCGCCCCGGTTAGAGCCCACGTCGCGCCGAGTGAATTCTCTGAGGTCACTTCGGTGGGGACAAGCTATGCTTTTCCCATTCCCAATCACACAATCTCAGCGACGTTTAGCACCGAGTTTGTTGCGCTAGCGGACAAATTTGCACAGTCGCGTGATCGCCCTTGGCGAAATTGACGAATCTCTCAGAGGATATTTCTGGCATTCGCCTTGCTGAATTGAGTCTGCATGGCGACAAATGCTGCTATAAATGACAGGGCCTCGAAAAAAATGCGCTACTCCTCGCTGCTCCGCTGCATTGGCCAGGGACTCGAGGAGATGCCGCTCAAGGCGATTGAAGTTCGAACCCACGGTGACGAACTGATCGTCCAAGGATGGCATCGCGGCACCTCCATGGCGATGGACTTCGAAAAACATTATTCGCCGGAAGATCTGCGTGCCCTAGACAACGAAGAGCGCAAAAAGCGCCGCGCCTTCGCCAACCCGCCGGATTTACTGAGTTTGCCCGAGGTTCTTCGTCTAGCCGGCACCTACGTCGATCGAACCCGCGGCCGGCTTATTCGAGTTTCCTGGCAGGATCAATCAGACAAGATTCAGTCGATCACCGTGCAGTGGGAGCCTATCCAAGACGGTCAGCTGAGCAAATCGCCGCTGACGGTGATTGAAGAGTTGTGTATTCATATCTACAAGCGCCGCAAGAAGATCAATCTGGTCTCCGAGCGCCAGGCCCATCGCCCGTTTGTGAGCGTTGCTAAAAACGGCTAAATAACGGTTAGGCCTGATATTTTACCTCCCCGCCGACTAAGGTCATCTCGACTTTTAATTCTCTGATTTTTTCCGGCGGCACGGCGAACGGATCTTCCGCGAGCACGGCGATGTCGGCGAGCTTGCCGACGTCAAGCGTGCCTTTGTCGTTCTCCTCAAAACCCACCCAGGAAGCCGTTGTGGTGTGCATCGCGAAGGCTTCGGTGACGCTGATCCTTTCTTCCGGAACCCAGATGTCGCCCCAGCGCATTTTGCGTGAGGCTGCAGTGGCGATGTCCCGCAATGGATCGACCGGCCAGTAGCCGGGGGAGTCGGATCCGCCGGCGATGATGACGCCGTTCTTTAACAAAGTTCGGAACGGAAAAGCTTTGGTCAGTCGCCGCTCGCCGACGCAATCGAGGATCGCATCGCCGATATAGTAGGCGAAGGCGATATTGGGAATGGCGACGATGTTCGAGCGAACCATGCGCTGGATGAGCTTTGGCGTCGCCAGCCAGTTGCCCATGTGCTCGATGCGGTGGCGGTGATCTTTGCGCGGCGAGTGCTCGATGGCGTTTTCATAGGCGTCGAGCGCCATGTCAAAGGCTTTATCGCCGATGGCGTGGACGCAGCAGCGCAGGCCGGCGTCGTGGCAGACTTGCACGGTGTGATTCAGCTCGTCCTGCTGAATTCTGATAATGCCGTGGTTGTGCTCGTCGTTCTCGTACGGTTCGTGGAAACAGGCGTTACGACCGGTGATACCGCCGTCGATGCTCATCTTGACGCCGCCGATGCGGAGCCAATCGTTGCCGAATCCGGTGATGAGACCCAGCTCGATCAAGCTCTTGGATTCAATCATCGATTCGATCACCCGCGGCAAGATGCTGACGCGGGCGCGCATGCGGCCTTCCTTGTAAATCTCCTGATAGGCGCGCACCGGTTCGGCGTAGCGCACAATGTCGTGCACCGTCGTTACGCCTCTTTCCAAACACTGATTCAACGCATAGACGATGCCGTCTTTTAACTGAAGATAGTTAAACTCCGGCGCGACTTTCTTGACAATCAACTGAGCTCGCTCATGCAGCTCGCCGGTCGGTTCGCCGGTTTGAGGATCATGCCGGATGTGCCCGCCTGCGGGATCGAGTGTGTCTCGGGTGATCTTCGCCGCAGCAAGGGCGAGGGTGTTGGCGATCGTCACATGCGCGCCGAATGAAATGGACACGGGATGATCGGGTACGGCGCGATCGAGATCATGTTTGTCGGGAAAGCGTTTGTCGTTGATGCGAAAATCCTGCATCGGACTGCCATGGGCGACGATCCAAGAGCCTTTGGGTGCTTTCGCGGCGGCGTTGCCGAGGCGCTGCAGGATATCGGAAACGGAGTTCACGTCGACATAGAAATCGCGGCAGTCGACGAGCTCCATCTCCGCCGTCCCTTTCTCGGACAAGTGCACGTGAGTATCGGTCAGTCCTGGAATGGCTGTGCGCCCTTTGAGATCGATGACTTCGGTATCCGGCCCGGCAAGGCGGCGAATGTCATCGGCGTTGCCCGTGGCGACGATTCTCGATCCCGCGCAGGCCAGCGCTTCGGACGTAGAGGTCTCGGTCGCGAAGGTGCGGATCCTGCCGTTGAATAAAATCAGATTTGGATAAGGTAACGGACGGGGAGTCATAAAATGCCTTGCTCCTTTATGTTCGTGTGCTGTTGATCGACTACCTTTTTCGCATGAAAAGCCGGCACATTAAACCTTCCCGCTGGGAACATTCGCCTTCCAGTTCTTCGATTGAGTTGTCCGGCGGAATTACCTTTTTCGAATGAACAGCTGCCGCAGCAAGGTTTCCCACTGGGCATATTTGGCTTCGACCTCTTCGAGCGTGTACTTCTCGTCCAAGTAACTCTTCTTGAACTTTTGATCGACCGTGCCGACATCCTCGCGCGGCGACCAGAGGCCGCCCTTCATGATCAGTTGCTGGCCTTCTTTGGACAGGAGGTAGTCGATGAAGAGGAGAGCGGTATGCGGGTTTGCGGCTTTCGCCATCAACGCCGCAGAACCGACGGTCGTGACGACAGGTTCCAGCGGCCGCCATTCAACCGGCGAGCCTTTCTGCTTGGCGATCGTCACATTGGCGTCGAAAATCGTCGGCGATAAAGGAATCTCGCCGGAGCCGACGAGATTGATCAGCGCCGCCGGCGCCATGTCCTGAACGCTGATGTCCTGCTCGGCGATCTTGTCGATATACTCGCGTCCTTGCGTCTCCAGAGCGTTGCCGATCCAGCGCACGCCGGTCGACGTGCTGGTAATGGCCATCTTGCCTTTCCATTTCGGATCGAGCAGGTCCTTAAGGGTTCGCGGAGCGGTGGTCGACGGAATCAGTTTGGTGTTGAATCCCAGACTATTGTAGGTTTCGCGGTTGGGCAGATAAAAGAAACCGGTTTTTCCTCTCATCCTGAGCTCGCTCGGATAGAAGCGCGCTTCCGGCGAAAAATACTCCTGAAAGAGACCCTCGCGCTTCAGGATCCCCATGCCATCCGCGGTGGTTTCGACGACGTCGACCAGAACGCGCCCGGATTTGGTTTCTTCGAGGACTTTGCGGATGAGGTTTTTCGAGTCGTTGCGCCATTCCGACGCTTTGATGAACGGATATTTTTTCTCGAATTCTTTAACGAACGTCCGAAACCATGTGTGCGAGGTGTAAAGAGTGAATTGACCCTCGCGTTTCGCTCCTTCGATCAAAACCTTTTCACGATCGGCGCCCTGGTAGAGGGCCGCCTGGGCCGGCGACATCGGCGCGCTGGCTGCGAAGGCAGCCGCCGCGCAAGCCAACAAACAGCAGGCGCTGACTAGGTAAACGAAATTCCGAATCCATCGTTGTCGGAACAAAGTGCACCTCCCAACCAAAGACGTTACGGTTGCAGCTCTTGTTTGTGCGCAACCAGCCAGGCGGACAATCGCGCGATGCCTTCTTCCAGGTAAATTTTTGGCGACCAGCCGAGTTCTTTAGCTGCGAGGGAAATATCCAGCGGGCTGCGCATGCGATGCGGGGCGACTTCGGCGGCATTGGGATGCTGGCCGATTTCAAATTTCAGATCGGGCAGAGCTTTCTTGATCGCTTGGGTAAGATCCGTATTGGTGTAAGCACGGTCGAGGCCGATATTATAGGCGCGGCTGAGCGGTTTGCTTGCGAATAGGGCGCGGCTGACCGCGTCGGCGACATCGTCGACGTAGATCAAATCGTCGAGCGGGCGGGTGAGAAACGGTTTGCAGGGTTGACCGAGGACTCCCTTTTTAAGTTCCAGCGGAATGCTGCGATAAAGTCCCGGGCCGTAGACGGAAGAATATCTCAGCGCTACGAAACCCACGCCGTGTTTCTCCTTGTAGAAATCACCCATCCATTCGGAAACGGTCTTCGAGGCACGGTAGAAATAAGTCGGATAAATCGTAACCGCGTCGTCTTCTTTGACGAGACTGCCTTCGGGCTTTTTGAGCTGGCCGTAGATCGACGCGGAACTGGAATAGACGACGCGCCTAATTTTCAAATCCTTGGCCGCTTCGAGGATGTTGGTCATGGCGTGGTAACAGTAGTTGATCACGCTCGGCGATTCATCACGCGGCGGGTGCGCCGCGTGAAAGATATGTGTCGGTTTCTCGCGATTGCACAGCTCACGAAATGCTCCGTCATCGGTAACGTTCATGAGATGGCTGGCGGTTGCGATACCGAGCAGCGAGAGATCCGGCGAACGGGGCACGACGTCCATTGCAACGACGCCGTGGCCGAGCGATTCCATCAGCCGGGTTACGTGAGAGCCGATGAAGCCGTTGGCGCCGGTAATTAAGACTCTGTGCGACATACGAGGTCAGCGCTGGCGGATGAACAGCTTGCGCATGAGCCCTTCCCATTCTGTGAACTTCTTCTCCAACTCCTCAGGGGGATACCTGCTCTCCGTATAGATCTTTTTGAACTTCTGCTCCACGGAGCCGATGTCGGTACGAGCCGAACTTAGGCCCCCTTTCATGGCGGCCTGCTGGCCCAACTTCGAGTGTAGGTAGTCGAGAAACAGTAAAGCTGCATGCGGGTGGGGCGCGTTGGCAATCATGCCTGAAGTGCCCACGCCGGCGATGACCGGATCGATCGGCCGCCACTCGACCGGCGCGTTTTTTTCTTTGTGGGTAAAAATATTCGAGTTGAAAATCGTCGGCGATAGCGGCACTTCACCCGAGGCCACCAGGCCCGACAGCGCTGCCCCCGACATATTCTGAACATTGATTTCCTGTGCGCTCAATTTTTCCAAAAACTCGCGCCCCATCGCGTCCAATACCGCCCCGATCCACTGCGTGCCGGTGGTGGTGCCGGCGATCGACATCTTTCCCTTCCATTTAGGATCGAGATAATCTTTGAGCGTCTTTGGCGCCTCTGCGGCCGATACCAATTTGGTATTGTAACCCAGGCTGATGTAGATCTCGCGATTGGTCCAGGCGAGCACACCGCTTTTGCCCTTCACTTTGGCGTCATCATCGTAGGCGCTGAGCTCGGGGGAAAAATGCTCTTGCAGCAAGTTGCTTCGGACCAAGAGCGCCACATATTCGGGGCTGGTTTCGACGACATCGGCGAGGTACCTGCCGGCTGCATGTTCC
>Ga0209382_10002890_pt1 | contig 24422 bp, 21 predicted proteins | sample SoiMetdeltSBSDD5_FD_187599 | JGI IMG/M metagenome (GOLD analysis project Ga0209382, IMG submission 187599) | Bulk soil microbial communities from a Populus tree surrounding site in Tennessee, USA - Soil MetaG P. deltoides SBSDD5 (SPAdes) (version 2) | ecosystem: Environmental > Terrestrial >...
GCCGCCGACTGACCGGCCCTCACCGTCGCGCGAGCGCGACAGATCGACGGCTCTGGCGCGGCACGACGTATCCGCACATCACACGCGCACAAGAACGCGGCCGCTTTGACTATCCGGGTCGAGCAGATCGGCGCGTAGCGAGCGGGTCAGCGGCTAGGCCGACCCGTCCGGGGTCCACCGCTACCGGGCGCTGTGGTGATCGACTCCGACACTGCGGTCGACGGCGCGGGGAGGTGGTGAGCTGCAAGCGTGGGGGGATGGATGATCGTTTGCTCGAAGGCCTGCACTCCTGTCCTGCGTGTCAGGTGATCGACAAGGCCGATGGGGTCGAGGACGGCAAGCTCTACAAGACCGCGCACTACCCGGTGGACAGCGAACGCCGCGTCGTCGCGGCAATCCGGCGCACAGAGGACCGGGTCGCCGACCGCGTCACCGAGTTCGCCGGGTCACTCAACTTCGTGTACATCCACACGGTCTGGTTCGCGGCGTGGATCGCCATCAACGCCGGAGTCCTGGGCGCCGGCCTGGTGTTCGACGAGTTCCCGTACGGGTTGTTGACGATGGTCGTGAGCCTGGAGGCGATCTTCCTGGCGACCATTGTGATGGTGAGCCAGAACCGGCAAGCAGCCCGAGCCGACATCCGCAGCGACCTGGACTTCGAGAACAACCTGCGCTCGGAGATCTGGGCCATCCACATCGGCCAGGCCTTGGGCCTGGACGCCGAGCACGTCGAGGACGTCGTGCACGCCGCCATCACTGGCTACCGCAACGAAACCCCCGGCGCCCTCTGACCGCACGACGAGGCGGGCTAGGCGGGGAGGGTGGATTGTCATCGTTCGTGTCGACCCGGGGCGACCGCGATGAGCATCCAACGAGCTAGCCGTCCTCAGCCGACCTGGAGCTCGCTCCATGGGTAGAGGCCGCATGGTCAGGCACGGTGGGACCCGGCGAGAAAGGCGGGCCCCGAGATGGTCGATCGACGGCAGAGCTGGGCGAAGGTCCGGGACAACCTTCTATGGTCGATTGTCGGGGCCTTCTTGGGTGCTGGCGTCGGCGCTGCGCTGACGATCCTCTACTTCGATCCCCGCGACCAGGTTCGCCAGGACCTTCGTGCGGTCATCGAAGAGCAGCAGGATGACGACAGGGCGCTCGCCATGGAGGAGGCCAACATGCTGACGCTCCTGGTCATGAACTGCGAGCCCGTCCAGATTGCGCAGTTGAAGGCAATCCCTCTCGCCGTTCCAACTGGCGCCAATCCCTCGAAGAGCTCGAATGCCTCGACAAACTCAGCGCCCATACCAATCGGTGATCACAAGCTTTCGTGGCTCGAGGACGTCGTCGACCTGCAGAACGAGGGTCTCGCTCTGCTCGGGGATCGGGACTTCGATAGCGCACTCTCTGCTTTGGAGGCAGCCCGGCAGAAGTACACGAACACGACCTGCTTTCGCGACCTCGAATGGGAAGAACGCATACGTAAGGCGCGGCTCTGTGACGTGATCGAGGACGATTCCATTCTCCGTGGATGGGGCTACATCCGAGCGAATAGTGATGCCGATGCTTGCCAAGACGGAGACTCCGATGTGGAAGATCTCCTCTTCTGTGATGCGATCAAGCGTTCAAATGGGAGCTACCGGGTGTTCGAGCGGAAGACCGCAAGCCGGCGGCTCCAGCAAGCCTGCAGCGGGGTGTAGTGCATCAGAGCAAGCCACCTTCTGTTCGAGTCTTGATGGACGTGCTCTTGGTGTGGAGGAGGCGGTGGGCGCCGAGGAGGGCGAGGGGTGGCCAGGCGGCCTTCGAGGGTGGGATGGGCCGCCGCGATGTTGGCGGCGACTGACACAGCGATCGCTAGCGCCAGCCACCAGCGGGATTCGCTGCCTTGGTGGCCGAGCGCGATGAGGACGAGGCCGTCGACAGTGATCGGAACAGGCGAGCGATCCACAGACGCTCACCGGCCATCGTCGCCACCTGGAGCATGTGCCCATATGAGGCGGCAGCAACGAACCCGACCACCAGCATCGCCGCAACGTCGATCGTCGCCGGCCGTCCCACCGGCGACGCGGGCGGTGGAGGCCGCCGGGGGTTCGGCCGCGAGCGCGGCCGTCGACTGGCTTCGGTCCGGGCGACGAGACCCGTATGGCTCCGGTACGGGCGCGTTCGATCTGGAGGCGGCCCTAGCGGTCGCTGCGACCGAAACGGCGGGCCAGGACGGTGCCGGTGGTCCTCTCCCCGCTGCTTCGGCTTGGCGGACCAGCTCGTGGGCGGTGTGGCGGGCTTGGGCGTCGGTCAGGCCGAGGTCGTGGCCGTTGGAGCGGGCCAGATCCACGACCGTCACGACAACCCGACTCCCGACTCGAACGCAGTGCCACCCAACGTCGTACCTCTCTCACAGGGCTTTCTTCATCAGCGGGGGGCAAACGGCATCTGACCTGGGCGGAGCGGGTCATGGGGGGTTGGTGGGTGCCGGGGATGGGTCGGCCAGCGTGTTGCACAGGATGTTGATATTGCGGTCGGTCACCTGGGCGATCGGGTACTCACCATCGAGGTAGCCCTTCTGCGGCATCGCCAGCAGCGCTACCACTGGGGTGCCGTCCGCGAGCGGTCCGGCGTTCCGGGCGTAGGTGAACACGCGACCTGCCACTCTGACCATCGGGCCCGAGAACCCGTAGTTCCCGACGATCACACCGGTCTTGCCGATGACGTTCTGCTGGATCTCGTCGAGCTTGAGCTTCGTCTGGTACTGCGTGTCCGGGTACGGGCCTGGGGTGATGCCGTGTTCGGTCAGCCAGCGGCGCCGGGCGGACTTCACCGCCTCCTCGGTGTCGGAGTCGGTGGTCAAGGCGCCGAAGTCGAAGTAGTTCTTGCCCCCGGGGCCGAGGTATTCCTCCAGCACCTTGTTGTCCAGGATCTTGTGGGCGTCGCCGCTCAGGCTGGCCATCCACGAGGTCCAGAGCCGATGCTCGACCTCGTCGGGGGATAGCGCGGGCTTGGCGATCAGCTGGCTCTTGATCACCGAGAGCCGGGCACCCACCGAACGCGCCCGGGTGAGCGACATGTCGCCGGCCGTCTTCAGCCGCTCCAGCGCGGCGACCTTCGCCTCGATCTCCTCGGCGGTCCAGCGGGCCTGGTCGCCGGCTCGCAACCGAGTGGAGTCACGGGCCAGTTGCTCGGCCGCGAGGGCCACGGATGACTGGGCCGTGGCGACCGACCCCAGGGCGGGGAGCTGATCGACCATCTTCGCGAGCGTCGCGAACGCCTCCTCGAACTTGTCCCCGGCAGCCGGCCCGGCACCGGCCGCGGTGCTCGTCGGTCGCACGTCGGCCGACTGCGCGGCCGTCACACCGCCTCCCGCCACCTGCTCGGCGACCTCACCCAAGCCTCCTTCGGTCGCCTTCTTGGCAGCAGTGACCCCCAAATTCGTCTCGGCCTGTGCGGCCATGCCGATCGCCCTCAATGATGAGGAGGTCGACTTGGCGGCGGCTCCCAACGTCGCGGACACCAAGAGCGCCTCCGGGGCGACCACGGCCAGCGCCGCGGCGATCAAGACGCCCTGCACCGCCCCCTCGACAGCCTGCGTGAACTCGTGCCTCGCGTCGGCCTCGACGAGCTTGTCGTAGAACCGCTGGTGACCGGTCTTGTAGTCCTCGCTGGACTTCTTCAGGTGCGCCGTCGCAGCTTTGAGGTCTGCGATGCTGCGGTCACTGATCTGGTTGAGGCCGGTGGACTGGCGACTGGCGGCGGCGCTGACGCTGTCGAGTCGGGTCTCGGCCGCGCGGAGTCGCGCCGTCGTGGCGGCGTTCGCGGTGCGCCGTTGCATGACCATGGGCCCTCGCGTCGGGCTCCGCTGCACGAGCCCGGTCACCGCGCGGTTGCCGGCCCGCCGCTGCAGGGAGAGCAAGGCTATGCCGCGGTTGGGAGTGACCGGGGGCGTGTTCTGACGACCGCTGCGACCCCCCGGGGCGGTGCCGCGCCGGTCGACGGGCCGTGCGGGTCGCTCGCTGTCCATGCCCTGACCCCCATGTGCGAGGTGCCGATGTCGAGGGCACGACCATCCGACGAACGCGTCTCCGGGCAGTCACCGCCCGGGCGGCAACGCCCGGTCGCCCGTTACCGCAGGCGCCGTTCTGCCTCTGCAAGGAGTTCGGCCATCTCCGGGTCGTCGTCGGCGCCGGAAGCGGCGACGGTGGCGATGCGCACGACCCGGCCACGCGACAGGCCCGGGTCTTCGAGCGCTTCTCGTGCGGTCTGCCGCCAGGTGGCCGCCAGACGTCGCCGCAGGGGTGCGGCCACGTCGTGATAGGCCAGCTGCACTCCGGCGACGTCACCCTGGTAGAGGTCGAGCGCGGCGCGGCGGTCCTCGGCGGTGCCGACGGCGAGCTTCTCGAAGGTGATCGCGTCGACCTCGACGCGAGGGGTCAGCGCCACGATGTCGCCTCGGCGGGACACCAGCTGCTCCGCCTCCGGACCTCGGCCGCCACCACCGCCACCACCGCCACCACCGCCGTCCCCGCGGAGGGCGGAGCGCAGGCGGTGCAGCGCCACCCGCAGCCGGGCGCGGCCGGACTCGGGCTCCGCATCGGGCCAGACCATGTCGATCAGCCGATCCACCGGGGCCGCGCCACCCTGGGCGACCAGAGCGACGACCAGGCGCGCCAGGGCCGCGCTGAGCGGCTGGGTGATCCCGGCGACCTCGGTGCGCACGGTCGGTCCGAGCAGCAGCAGGCGCACCGGCGAACTGGTCGTGGACCGGGTCGCCAGCACCTGGCCGGCCAGGGCGTTCTCCCAGAGCAGACGTTGCTCCACGGGCGGTAGATCGGCGACCGCTTCCAGGTAGAGGCGCTCTGCGACGTCGTGGCAGCCGGCTCGGCGCGCCGCGAGCGCGGCTCGGAGCGCCCGTTGCGCCACGTCGCGATGCAGGCCGAGCCGCCGCCCGGCGTCCAGGTCGGCATCGACGGCCTCGATGGCGGCGAGGTCGCCGCGCTCGAGCAGGTCGAGGCGGGTGAGCAACGACGCCAGCTCCCGGCCCACCTTCGGAAGGTGGGGGGCGCTCGCGGCGGCCCGCGTCGCCCAGCGCCGCGCCAGCTGGAGGTCCTCCGGCAGGATGTGGCCGGCGTCGACCATCACCGCAGCCAGCACGACGAACTGGCTGGCCAATCCGGGAAGGATCTCCGATCGGACCAGGTCCAGGTGCTCGTCGGCCGCGGTGAGCACGCCTGGTGTGGGGCCTTCGGCCAGCAACCGGGTCGCCAGCCGGACGAAGCTCGACAAGGCACGCGCGACCGGGTGCAGCGGCCGATCGAGCGCCATGCGGTCCAGCTCGTCCGCACCGGCGGCCATGGCGGCGAACTCGCCACGGCCGAGATCGAGGACGATCCGGTAGCCCAGCAAGAGGTCGACGTAGTCGGACCCCAGCTGGCGCACCCACGCCAGGCACTCGGCGACGGTCTCGGCGGCCGACTCGACGTCCTCGCCGAAGGCCAGCGTCCATGCGAAACGAAGGCTGGCTGCGCTCCGAGCACACTCGGCATCGAAACCGGCCCGGCGCAGGTCCGCTATGGCGTGCTCCAGAAGCCCCGTTGCCTCCGTCCGGCGGTCATTGCCGATCAGCACGGCGGCCATGGCCAAGGTCCGCCACAGCCGGCCCCGCGCCCAGAGCGCGTCGGGCGCCTGCAGCTGCACGTCGGCGGCGCCGAGGAGGGCCTCCCGAGCGATCGTCTCGCAGATCGCGTCACTTCGGCTCGCATGGAGCTCGGCGAACGTGGCCGCCAGCCGCAGCGCCAGCGTGTCGTCGCCGCTGGCGGCGACCTCCTCCTGGAGCTGCTCGAGTCGGTCGAGGTCGCAGCGCCCCAAGCACACTCGGACCTCGGCGGCCAGCATGGCCAGCTTCAAGGTCGGCTCGCCGGCCTCGGCGGCCGCCAACGCAGACCGGAGGTCACCACGACGCAGCAGCGAGAACGCCTGACGTTCCCGCTCCGCGGCCGTGGGTCGCTCGTTCCCCACCGCTCCGAACAGTAGGCGACCACCCGAACCAAACGACGCCGGGACGATCGAACAGGCCCGTCGCTACGGATCACCCATGCTGTGCCGATCTCGGGTTCCCCCAAGCGGATTTGAGGGGTTGTGCCGAGGGCGGCAGGGATGGCGGTCCCGGACCATGTGGTCGATGGACGTCCCGCAAAGATCCTGGGAGCAACGGCTCATCTGGTCCGGGATGGTGTCCCGCCGGGGCATCGCACGCCTCATCGACGACGTGTTGCTGGTCGCCATCCAGTTCATGTCACTGTTGGCCGGGAGCGTCGTCTACGTCCTGGCTGCCGGCGATGGTGGCGACGCCCCAACGGACGCCGTGATCGTTGCTGTCGCCATCGCGAGCGCCGGCCTCGTTGCCTCGATCATGTACGAGGTCGTCGCGACATGGGTCGGAGCAAGCCTTGGCAAGCTGGTGTGCGGGCTGCGGGTCATCGATGCGGACTCCGGGAGACGGTTGTCGCTCGGCCGGTCGATCCGCCGGTGGCTTCTGGTCTCCGGGGTGCAGCCGCTCGGCTGGCTCGCGCTCGGCCTGAGCGAAGGGACGGCGCCGCGCACTGCTGTCGTCCTCGCCTGCCTGGTGGCGGCGGCGTTGGCGTGGCGGACCGCTTTGGCGGTATCGGTCATCACCAGCCCCGGAGCGCACCAGGGTCTCCACGACCAACTCGCACGCTCCCGCATCGTGCGCCGGCGCTGCCCGAGATCGGTCGATCCCGACATCGGCAAGGTGACGGATCGTTAGGGTGGGCGGGTGAGCGCCACCAACCGGGTCGTGGCGGGCTGGGTCCTGGAGGAACGGCTCGGGTCGGGCGGCTTCGGCGAGGTGTGGAAGGCGCGGCGCCGCCATGTGGACGTCTTCCGGGCACTCAAGCTCACCCCGGTGTCGGACGAGGCGGCGTTTGCCAGCTGGCGCCACGAGATCAGCCGGCTGGCGGAGCTGGAGCACCCGAACATCGTCCGCTTCTACGACGCCGACATCGTGGCTGAGTCCGGTCCCTATGACGATTGCGCCTGGATCGCCACTGAGCTCTGCGAGCGGTCGCTGGCCGACGAGCTGCAGATGCGTGACCCGCACCTGCTGACGCCGGTCGAGTCCGCCCAGCTCGTGGAGGAGATGCTGGGCGCGCTGGCCGCCGCCCACAGCAACGGCGGCGTCCACCGCGACGTCAAGCCGGCCAACATGCTGTGGCATCGCTCCGGGGTGTGGAAGCTCTGCGACTTCGGGACGGCCCGGCTGATCACACCGGGCGAATCGCATCCACGAACCGCGGTGGTCGGGACGTTCCCGTACATGTCACCAGCGGCCCATCGAGGGCAACAGGACCAGGCCGCCGACCTCTACGCCCTAGGCGTCACAGTGCACGAGGCCCTCTCCGGAGTGCGGCTCCATCCCCGGGGCCTCGGGATGACCAACAGCGAGTACGTGAAGTTCATCCTCGACACGCCGCCCACGATCTCACCCAACCTGCCGCCCGCCTGGCGCTCACTGGTCGAGGCGCTCATCGACGGCCGCCATACCGCCGCCGAGCTGCTGGGGCAGGTCCGCCGGAGCAGGGCCTCGCTGGCCCAGGCGACCGGCGACGAGCCCACCCGCGAGGACACGAGCCCGACCACCACCGTGGCGAGCCCGAGTCGCACCGCCGTCTACCCAGAACGGGACAAGCCTCCACCCGCGCGTCCCTCCCGAGCGAGCCGTGACCACGCCAACCTCCTCTGGATCGCCGCGCTCACGATCACGTCGCTCACCGTCGCGGGTCTCCTCCTCAACCAGGCCCTCGGCAACGCCGTACTCGTCACCGCCCTCATGCTCGGCGTCGCCGCCGTCCTCATCCTGGTGATCCTGCTCGACTGAGCGGCCATCGAGGCTGGGTCCTGGTCATTCGAGCGTGGCTCCGAGCGCCTCGTCGAGCGGCGTGGCGTGGTCGCCGAGGAGGGTCGCATAGGGCGTGTGGTCGACGACGAAGTCCTCTTCGAACTCGTAGAGCATCTCGACGATCTCGCCTACGGCCGGCACGAACCGGCCCAGTAGGCGAAGCTGCCAGCGGGGTGTCCCCTGGAGGCGCAGCCTCGTGCCCGCCAGCTCGGCGGCCTGCTCGGCGAAGGCCCGTGTGGTGATCGTCGGGGCGTTGGGGACGTGCCACGCCTTTCCCCAGGCCGCCGGCGTCTCCGACAGGCGCACCATGGCTTCGCCGAAGTCGGGAACGTAGGTGTAGGTGTGCAGCCGATCGGGATCGCCGGCGACGCGTACGGCCTTGCCCCGGGCGAGGGGGCCGAAGACGCGCCGGCCGACGGCCGAGTCCTCGACACCGGGGCCGAAGAAGTCGGAGGCCCGGGCGGCGACCACCCGCAGCTGGCCGGCTTGGTGGGCCGCCTCCAGGTCATGCCACATCTGGGCCCGCACCGTGCCCTTCCTCGTGGTGGCGGTGAGCGGGAGGTCCTGGGTGAGTGGGCCGTGGACGGGGCCGTAGCCGTAGAGGTTCTCGGCGACGACGAGGAGGGCCCCGGCCGATGACGCCGCGGCGACCGCCCGGGTTTGCAGCCCTGGGAACTCCTCGGGCCAGCGGTGGTAGGCGGGCTGGGCGCACTGGAAGACGACCTCGGCGCCGGCGACCGCCTCGTCGGCTTGGGCGGGATCGGCGAGGTCGGCCCGGCGGCTGGTCGTTCCCTGCACCGATGTGCCGGAGCGGGTGACGACCGCGGGTTCGATGCCCCGGCTCGTGAGGGCGGCGACGACGGCTCGACCGACGGGCCCGGCCCCGAGGACGACATGGCTTGCGGACATGGTAGCGACCTCCACGACTTGATATCCGAACGGTGTTCGGGTTTCCGTAGAGCCATACTACCGAACAGTGTTCGGATAGCAAGCGGCGTTCGGGTATCGTTGGTCACATGACTGGCACCGTCCCCGCTCCCCCGGCCAACGAGGGTCGCCGAGCCCGCCAGCGACGCGAGTTGCTGGCCGCGATCGAGGCCGAGGCCCGCCGCCTGCTGGAGGAGGGTGGGGCTGGGAACGTGTCGATGCGGGCCATCGCCCGGGCCGTCGGACTGGGCCCGGCGTCGCTCTACACGTACTTCGACAGCCTCGACGACATCTTCACGCTGCTCCTGCTGTCGAGCTACACGCGCCTCGCCACGGCGACCGCCACCGCCGTCAAGGCGTTCGCGAACGACCCGCCGGCCGACCGGGCCTTGGCCGGCATCCTCGCCCACCGCCGCTGGGCCCTCGCCCACCGCAACGAGTTCAACCTGCTCTTCACCGACGTCCTCCCCGGCTACGCCGCACCCCCCGGCGGACCCACCGTCGACGCCCAGGTCCGGGTGTTCCAACCGATCGTCGACGCCCTCACCGAGCTCGACCCCACCGAGCTCGACCTGACCGTGGAGCAGGCGAGCATCGTCGTGTGGTGCGCCTTCCACGGTGCCGTGGCCCTCGAGGTCAACCATCACCTCGACTGGCTCGACGACCCCGCCGCCGCCCACGAGACCACCGTCCGCCGAGCGCTCGCCAGCATCGGCGCCCCCGCACCCGCCAAGACCCTCCGCAAACGCTTCGACCGCTGGGCGGCCAGGTCCTGAACCGAGGACGAGACCGATGAGGCCTCAGCGGTGTCGGTTGTGGAGGAGGCGGGTCATTCCATCGTGAGGACGGTCTTGTGCGAGAGCGGGCCGGAGAGCGCGGCGGGAGCGTCGGCGAAGGGCACGACGGTCTCGCACACCTCGCCGATGCGGAAGGCCCCTCTCGCCACCAGGTCGAGCACGACCGGCATCTCCTCCCGGACCCGGGGCCGCCCAGTCGTGAAGGTGATGCCTCGCTGGTAGAGCTCGACCCACGGCAACTGCGCTCCGAAGAAGTGGATGCCGCTGGAGTGGCAGCGCCCGCCGGGCTCGGTGGAGCGCATTGAGGCGTTCACCCTCTCCGTCGACCGGACGATCGTCGCCGAGCTCTCGGAGGAGCTCGTCCGGATGCTCGGCTACAGCATCCACCCACCGTTCGTCGGGATGGTGGACGGCATGCATCCCAAGCGACTTCTCCCCACCAAGGACTGACCAAGGACCGCGGTCAAGGGGTGTCGGGGCGGAAGGGAAGCTCGGTCAGCTTCGTCTCGTGGTGGAGCTCGGTCTGGTAGTGGGCGACGTCGGTCGGCGCGTAGAGCGCCAGCCGGAGGACCTGCCCCTCGGGGCCGACGAACACCGTGATGCCGCGGTCCGGGTGGATGTGCCCGCCCTGGGGCACTGCCAGCACGTCCCAGGTGAAGTCGACCGTCGCCGCCGGGGGCCCGAGGGCGTCGAACAGCTCGGCCGGTGCGCCGACCAGCCGGGGAACGTCGGCCTCGATCAGCACCAGCCGCGATCCCATGAACCAGGCCTGGAGGTTCAGCGGGTACCCCTCGGCAACGTGCACCCGGTAGCGAGCCGGCACGTTGTGGCTGCCCAGCATCCCGGCAGCTTCGGCGTCGGACAGCCGGGGGAAGCGGTCGTCGAACGACGCGTAGGCAGCGTCGGCGGGCAGCCCGTGCCAGTCGGTGAAGTCACGGCGGGCGATGGCGTCCCACGGCGTCATGTTCGAAACCTCGGTGGTCAGGTCAGGCGGATGAGGTCGGTGCGGCCGAGGAAGAACGCGGCCATGGCGTTGCGGACCCCAATGATGCCGACCGCTCGCTCGGCGTTGACGGCTTCGCTGTAGCGGTGCGGCGGCGCGATCGGGTGCGCCAGCGGGTGGGCCGGGTCGTGGAAGGCGCCCTCGATCAGGACGCGCAGGGGCGCGTCGAACGTCAGGCCCTCCCACACCAGCTTGGCGAAGTAGTCCGTCATGCCTTCCCGCAGGACGAACCCGCCCCGCTGTTGCGGCAGGTTGTTGCGGAACGTCACGTGGTCGGGGTGCTCCAGCGTGTGGACGTACTCGTGGATGACGATGCCGAAGAGCTCGTAGAGGATGTTGCGATTGCTCGCGGCGTTGGGGCCGCGGTAGCGCTGCAGGTTGATCTGCCCACCGCCGGCCGACGCCGGCCAGTTGCGGTGGATGTCCAGCAGCTCGGCCCGCCGTGCGGTGATGACCGCGCTGCGGATCGGCGCCAGCAAGGCGCGCTCGGCGGCTCGTCCCTGCACCGCACCGTGCTCGCTGTCGATCTGCTTGATGCCATCGCTTCCACTGAGCAGCTTGTCGACCCGCCACTCGGCTGCCTGGTCCGCGGCGGCCGCTGACGCAGCGATCTGGGCGTCGCGCACGTCGAACTGGTCCCGGATGTTGACGCCGAACGCAAGGGCGGGGCCGGTCTTGTACCGCCCGAACACGGCGTCGGTCACCTGCTTGGCCTTGGTGGCAACGCGGTTGATCTCGGCGCCGGGCATGAGGTTCGCCGGCGTCCGGGGCGGCCGAGATGCAACGAGAGCATGGTGGAGGCCGCTCACCGCGGCATTGAGCGCGGCACGGATGCGGACCTCGTAGGGGTCCGGGTCCGCGGCGATCGTCCGATGGAAGACCGGAAGCGTGCCACTCGCCGTGCGCTGCTCCGTCGTGATGGCCTGACCCAACGCCCGCCGATCCGCCGCGTTGAGGGGCCGGGTGCCGTCCAGCAGGCCGCGGGCCGGGTCGGTGGCGATGTCCCGCTCGGGCCGGTGGCCGCCGAAGTGCTGATCGAGCAGGTCCATGGTGGCGGCGTTGACGATGCCGTTGGCCGCCGCGCCGCTCAGGCCCTTGGCCGTCTGGAACGCCCGCACGGCGGTGCGGGTGCCGGCCCCGAAACGGCCGTCGACCGCAGCCGGGGCCAGGAAGCCGGCATCCGCCAGCGCCTGCTGGATGATCGTGACGTGGACGCCTCGATTTCCCAGGCGGATGGTGCGCTCGGTGTCGAAGGTCGCCTCCAGCGCGACGTTGCGGGCGAAGCGGTGGCTGCGGAGGTCGTGGCCGTCGCCGATGGTGCGCTGGACGACTGCGGTGGTCGCCGGGCGGGACCGGACGAGCCTGGCGGTCGCGTTGTTCCCGGCGCTGCGTTGCAGCTGCACGAGCTGCGCCACCGCCGGTTCGAGGCCGAGACCGTCGTCGCAGCTGTGGCTCTGCCCTCCGGGATCACGAGCCCGCGGTGGCCCTGTGCGGTGGACGCTGCCTCGCCCGTCGGGCGCGACCTGATACGCCCGTTCTCGCATGGCGTCCACCGTACGACGGGTGCGTCGGTGGCCTCGTGCATCAAGGGGTGCACGTCAGGGCAGCGCGGCCGACCGTTGGTGCATGAGCCGCAGCAGTCGCTCACCTGGACACCGCGATGTGGGCGTCAGTGGTCGGGGCGTCCCTGGACGTTCTCGAGGACTCCGAGGGTCCCGCCGAGGAAGAGGATGTCGGGATCGTGGTCACCGTCGATGTCCGCGATCTGGATCGCCCGCCCGGGTGTGCCGTCGTCGCCCAGCTTGGTCCCGGTGCTGACCTCGTGGGTGGCGCCGACGCCACCGTTCCCGTCGCCGTAGACGATGGTGGCGGTCTTCGGATCGAGCTGGCTGTTGAAGCCGACGATGTCGGCGTGGCCGTCGCCGTCGATGTCGGCGGGGACGATGAGGTCGAAGCCCGACACGGTGGTACGTGTCGCAGTGAGGGGGCCGAACCCGCCGGTTCCGTCACCCAGCAGGATGTTCACCCCACCAGCGCCCCCGACGGCCAGGTCGAGGTGGCCATCTTCGTCGAGGTCGGCCAGTGCCGGGTAGAGCGCCCAGACGGCGGCGAGGTAACCAACCCGGAACGAGGCCCCGACCGTGAGCGCGCCCGTGCCGTCGTTGAGCGCCACCACCGCATGGCTCTCCCGGCTGGTCCATCCCTCGGGTGAGGTGACCTCGACGATGTTGGTCACGACGACGTCCACGTCACCGTCGCCCTCGAGGTCGCCGGCAACGAGGTGGCTCGGGTTGGACGTGGTGCTGACGAAGCCGAGCGGATACGTGACCGGCGAGCCGAAGGTGCCCGTCCCGTCGTTGAGGTAGATGCTCGCGTGACTGCTGGCGGACGCAGCGATGTCGAGGTCCCCGTCGCCATCGACATCCGACGCCACGAGGTCGGTCAGCCCGCTGACGGGCGGAGTCGGGCCGACGAGCTCGATCGCACCGAACGTGCCCGCCCCGTCGTTCCGGCTCACGGCTGGAACCTCGACCGGCGAGGTCTCCTCGTAGCGAGCGCGGCTCAGGAGATCGAGGTCCCCGTCGCTATCGAGGTCGACCAGCGAAGGGGAGCTCTGCGCCCCGTGAGACGGCACCCGGCTGTCATCGACGCTGAAGGTTCCGCCCCCGTCGTTGACCAACCCCAACGGGGCCGTGCGCTGCCCGGTGACGATCACGTCGAGGTCACCGTCCCGGTCGATGTCGCCGGGGGCGAGTCCGGTCGGGCCGAGCGGCCACCTCGTGGAGTCGACCATCTCGTAGGTCACCGGTGGTGTCCCGAGGTTGCAGCCGCCGAGCAGCAACACGCCGATCGTCCCCACGCCCGCGATGACCGCGCCTCGCCTGCCCAGCATCATCCGTCCCCTGCTCCGCTCCCCAACCAGCGGCCGAGGACGCTACAGCACCTCGCGGCGCGTCCTCCATCGCTCGCGCACCTCGAGCCGGCCGCCGCGCAGGACGACGGCGCGCATCAGCCCGGGCCGCCGTCGCCGACGGGTTGAGCGAGGACCATGGTGAAGCGGCGGCGGGCGATCCGCCAGCCGTCGCCGGTGCGGACGAGCTCGTCGTCGTAGACGCCCGTCGCCCGCACTCCGCAGGTGTTGTCGGGGCCGAGGACGAGGGCGTCGACGTAGGAGCGGGCGGTCGCCCGGTCGTGGTCGTCGCCGGGCGGGTCGACCGCGACGTTCGCCCCCGAAGCCTGGCGCCGGCTCTCCGTACGGCCCCAGTTCAGCGAGATCCTCGCCGCTGCGCCGCCCGGCGCAGTCGACCCCGCCGTCGACCCCGACGACGTGTTCGACCTGCTCCTCGGGAGCGTCCTGGTGCGCGTGCTCGTCCCCGAGGAGGTCCGCCGGCCTGGCCCGATCGAGCGCACCGTCGACCTCCTGGTCCGAGCCCTGTCGCCCGCGGTGCCCTAGCACCTCCGGAACGCCTTAGGGTCAGGTGGTGCGGCTTGATCTCGAGCGGGTGCGTGACGCCGGGGCAGCGATCGATCCCGTGTTCCTGGACAGCCCGCAGTTCGAGTCGGGCCCGTTGAGCGACGTGCTGGGCTGCTCGCTGACGCTGAAGGTCGAGACCCTCAACCCGATCCGCAGCTTCAAGGGGCGGGGCGCCGAGACGGTGCTGTCCTCCGTGTCCCGAGACGGCCGCTTCAAGGCGGCGGTGTGCGCCAGCGCCGGCAACCTCGGCCAGGCCCTTGCCTACAGCGGGGCCCGCCGGGGGATCCCCGTCGTCGTGTTCGCCGCCGAGACCGCCAGCCCCCAGAAGCTCGCCCGGATGCGGGCGTTGGGCGCAACCGTGCACGTCGAAGGCGATGACATCGAGGTCCCCCGGGTGCTGGCCCGGGCGCACGCCGACGAGGAAGGCAGCTACCTCGTGGAGGACAGCCTCGACCTCGCGACGTGCGAGGGCGCCGCGACGATCGGGCTGGAGCTGGCCCGAGCGGCCGCCGGCTTCGACGTGGTGCTGCTCGCGCTCGGCGGCGGGGCGCTCGCCAGCGGCGTCGGCTTCGTGCTGCGCGAGCTGTGCCCGAGCACGGAGGTCATCGCGGTGCAGCCCGTTGGGGCGCCGGCGATGGCGCTGTCGTGGCGGAAGCGGGCCGTGGTCACCACCGACACCGTCGACACGATCGCCGATGGCGTCGCCGGCCGCTACCCGATCCCGGAGGTGCTCGAGGACCTCCTTGCCGTCCTCCACGACGTCGTGCTCGTGGAGGAGGGCAGCATCAAGGCCGGCATGCGGCACCTCTTCGAGCTCGGCGGGCTGGTCGTCGAACCGTCCGCCGCGCTCGGGGTGGCCGCCATCCTCGAGGACCGCGAGCGCTTCCGGGGCCGCACAGTGGCCACCGTCGTCTGCGGGAGCAACGTCGCCGCCGACGACTTCCGACGGTGGGCGCTCGCCCCTGATGCCGATTCAACATCGTCCGCTCACACGTAAGGGGAACCTGGATGAACCGGGACCGGGACAGCTACACGAAGGGCCTCCACGAGGTGGCGGACGGGGTCCACGCCTACCTGCAGCCGGACGGCACGTGGGGGTGGAGCAACGCCGGGGTCGTCGTCGGGGACGGCGCGTCGCTGCTGGTCGACACGCTGTTCGACCTGCGGCTGACCCGGGAGATGCTCGACGCCATGGCGGGGCCGACCGCCGGGAACCCGATCGGGACGGTCGTCAACACCCACGCCAATGGCGACCACTGCTACGGCAACCAGCTCGTGAGCGGGCCCGGCGTCGAGATCGTCGCGTCGGAGGCGGCCACGCAGGAGATCGACGAGGTCCAGCCGGCGCTGCTCGCCGACGCGGTCGACGCCGACCTCCCGGCTCCGCTCGGCGACTTCCTGCGCCACGCCTTCGGGCCGTTCGCCCTCCGGGAGATCGACATGCCGCCGGTCACCCGCTCGTTCTCGGGCGGGCTGGACCTGGAGGTCGGCGGCCGGACGGTCCAGCTGATGGAGGTGGGGCCGGCGCACACCCGGGGCGACGTGGTCGCCTGGCTGCCCGACGAGCGGGTGCTGTTCGCCGGCGACATCCTCTTCATCGGCGGCACGCCGATCATGTGGGCCGGGCCGATCGGCAACTGGATCGCCGCCTGCGACCTGATCGAGCAGCTCGACCCCGCGGTCGTCGTCCCCGGGCACGGACCGCTCACCGACCTCGACGGGGTGCGCGACGTACGGGACTACCTGCAGCTTGTCCACGCCGAGGCCATCGCCCGCCACGCCGAAGGCATGGGCCCCGACGAGGCCGCCCGCGACATCGACCTCGTCGTCAATGGCACCCGCTTCGGGTCGTGGACCGACCGGGAGCGGTTGGTCGTGACAGTCCACGGTGTCTGGCAGGAGCTCGAGCCCGACCGCCCGATGCCTGGCTTCGTGGAGCTGTTCACCGCCATGGCCCAGGACTTCGCCACCCGCCGGGCGGAGCACTGACACGAGGAGTGGTAGTTGTAGACAGATTTGTTTTCCTCTCTTAGGGTGGCTCGCGCATCCACACCACAGGGGGGAATCGATGCTCAAGAGGAAGCGAATGCTCGTCGCTGCCGCGCTGCTGGCGGCGACCACCGGCGGGATCGCCGCGGCACCACCGGCCCACGCGGCCTCGTGCGCCGGCACCTACACGATCGTCGTGGGCGGCTTCAACGACCCGAACTCGATGATCTTCACCGGCAACGTCAGCCAGCGCGTCGGCTACTCGGCCCAGCTGAGCAGCGCCAGCGTCCGGGAGGGCGTGAACGAGCTGAACCGCCTGATCCGCGACCAGCGGCGGGCCTGCCCGTTCCAGCACGCCAAGGTCATCGGCTACTCGGAAGGCGCCGCGGTCGCCCACATCTGGGTCTCCGAGAACTGGGCGACCTTCGACAACGTCAACGCGGTGCTCATCTCCGACCCGAAGCGCAAGGGCGGCCCCCGGGGCGACGGCCTGGCCGGCCAGTTCTACGCGGTCGTCATGGGCGCGCCGCTGTTCGGCTCGGACCGGAACTTCGGCGACATCCCGACGGTGTCGCTCTGCACGAACGACGTGATCTGCGACAGCGCCGCGCCGTCCGGGTGGATCGGCTACGCCACCGGCGCTCACGGCAACTACAGCTTCAACGTCGACGTCTACTCGAACGACGGCAACGGCCAGTGGTTCGACGGCGTGTTCATGCCCTGGTGACGACGAAAGGGGGCGGAGGCTGCAGCCTCCGCCCCCTTTCGCGTTCGGCGTCAGGTCGCGACGACTGACACGTCGTCGAGCTGCAGCCAGGTGTCTCCGTTGGCCCAGAGGCCGGCGTAGACGACCAGGCTCGTGTTCGAGCCCGACGGCACCAGCACGCTGACCTGGCTGTAGCCGTCGAAGCGGCCGAAGCGCTGCTCCCCCATCACCTGACCGGAGGCGGTCCGCAGGCCGAAGTACCCGTCGGTGGTGTTGGCCGAGCTACGGATCCACCCGGTCACCCGGTAGGTGCGGCCGGGCGTGACGGTGACGGTCTGGTGCAGGTCGTTCCAGCCGGACGCGTTGCGGGCCCAGCCGTTGCGGCTGCCGGTGCGGGCCAGGCTGCCGGTGTCGACGCCGCAGGTGCCCGCACACGCCCACGGGGCGAGCCCGCTCTCGAAGCCCGCGTTGGCCACGACGTTCGTGCCGGGCGGCGGTGGCGGAGGCGGCGGGTTGGGTGACCCGAGCACGGTCAGCATCCGGGGCAGCGCATCGTTCAGGGCGAAGTTCCAGCACCCGAAGTTGTGGCCGCCGTCGCACCCGAACGGGGCCGACGGGCCGGGCCGGCCGTACATCCACCAGAAGTTCGGGACGCCGTTCGCGGTCAGCGTCCTGCTGAAGCGGTCGGTCGCCTGGCCGACGGTGCGCTCGAGGATGTCGGCGTCGTTGATGCCGGCCCCGGCGTACAACAGGATCTGCAGGCCCTTCAGGCGGGTCGCCCGCCGCATCGGGTCGACCGCGTTCCAGCCTCCGTCGAAGGGCCAGAACGGGTTGCCGAACGGGCCCGATGCCAAGAAGCCGTTCTGGACCGCCTGCTCCGTGACAGTCGCCCGGATGGCCGAGTCGCCGAGGTCGACGGCGCCGGAGAAGCTGGCCACCGAGGCGAAGAGGTCGGGCCGGTCCTGGGCGAGCCGCACCGCGCCGTAGCCGCCCATCGACAACCCGGCGATGGCGCGCCCGTTCTTGGCGGCGATGGTGCGGAGGTTGGCGTCGACCCACGGGATCAGCTGCGTCAGGTAGAAGTCGGCCCACCGCTGCGCGCCCTGGGACTGGTCGACCCAGTTGGTGAACCACCCGACCTTGCCGCCGTCGGCCATCACCGTGATGATCGGCTTGCCGGCGGTGATCGCCTCGGCCGCGCCGCCGCCGGTGGTCCACTGCGCCGAGTTGCCGCCGGCGCCGCCGTGCAGCAGGTAGAGCACCGGGTAGCGGGCGGTCGGGCGTTGGAAGTAGTCGCTTGGCAGCGTGACCCGCACCCGCTGCGGACCGTTCACCGCCACCGGCGCGACGAGCGCCGTCGAGACGTCGGCCTCGAACGTGCGCGAGCTGATCCACCGGGTCGCGGTGACGGTGATCCCCGACCCGGACACCACGTTCGGCGCATCGGCGCCGGCCGGTGTCGGTGCCACCGATCCGAAGGACAGGGTCGCCGCCGCGAGTGCGACGGCGACGGACAACAGGACCTTGCGCATGGCTGCCTCCCCCCGAGGCCGGACGCGACACCGTGTCGCGACCGGATGCGGTCACGTTCACCCTAGAAGAGAAAGACAAATTTGTCTATAACCTGTTCCAGCAGGTAGACAGGGACGATGGACCAGTTCGTGCACGACGGGATCGAGGTGGCGTACGACCGCCGCGGCGAGGGCCCGGCGATCCTCTTCCTCCACAACGGCGGGGCGTCGTCGACGATCTGGCGGCACCAGCTCGCCGATCTGTCGGGCGCCTACCGGACGGTCGCCGTCGACCTCCCGGGCTTCGGCGCATCGCCCCGGCCCGCGGCGGCCCTCGACCTGGCGGGCCAGGTCTCGCTGCTGTCGGCGTTGATCGACCACCTCGGGTTGGCGCCAGTCCTGCTGGTCGGCAACTGCATGGGCAGCAACATCGCGGCCGGCATCGCAGCGCTTCGCCCTGATGACGTGGTGGGGCTCGTGCTGGTGAACCCGTTGACCGAGGCGACCTTCTCGGCCGGCTGGCTCGGACCGCTGCACACCATGGCGCGCCGGCTGCCAGGCCCGACCCGGGCGCTGCGCCGGGTCGCCCGGCGACTCGTGCCGCCGAAGTTCGCCGCGCAGCTGGCCGTGCGCTTCCAGGTCGGGCGCAAGGGCATCGCCGAGGGCATCCACCGGGACCCCGCGCTCGTCGCCGGCTACCGGCGGGCCGACCAGCTGCCGGCGCTGATCGACGTGCTCGACGACATGGGTGCCTACGGCGGGCTCGACCAGGCCCGGCCCGAGGGCGGCCCGCCGCTGTGCACCATCTGGGGCGCGCAGAACCGCGTGCTATCGCCGCAGGCCGGCCTCGACCTGAACGACGTCCTGGACCCGGAGCGGGCCGAGGTGCTCGACGGTTGCGGCCACTTCCCGATGCTCGAGGACCCCGACGCCGTGACCGCCGTGGTGCGGGACTTCGCGGAGGCGCTGGTCCGATGAGCCCGACCACGTCGGAGCAGGTCATCGACATCGCCGAACGCGTCCGGGCCCTGGCTGACGCGGATCCGCACCGGGTCGCGCTCATCCACGCGTCGAAAGGGCTCGGTGGTGCTGTCCGGTACCGGCGGCACACCTACCGGGAGCTGAGCGACCGGGCCGAGGCGCTCGCGCCTGGCCTCCGGGAGCACGGCGTCACGAAGGGCACGCTGTGCTCGTTCATGGTCCCGCCGGGCGTCGACGCCATGGTGCTCGCCATCGCCCTGTGGCGGGTCGGCGCCGTGGTGGTGGGGATCGAGCCTCACAGCCACGGGCTGCGCAACGTGGCCCGGAGCCTGGCGAAAGTCGGTCCCGAGGTGTTCTTCGGGACGCCGCGGGCCCACGCTGCTCGCCTGCTGTTCGGGTGGGGGCGGGGCACGGTGCGGCGATCGGTCGTGGTCGGGCGGGTGAGGCTGCCCGGCATCCCGACGCTCCGGTCGCTCGAGCGGCGCTCGGGCTCGGGCTCGGGCTCGGCCGAGCCGTCGGTCGACGACATCTCGCCCGAGGATCCGGCGGTCATCGCGTTCACCACCGGCAGCACCGGGGCGCCCAAGCCGACGCTGCTCCGGCAGCGGAACCTCGCGGCGATGATGTCGCTGGTGCTGGGGCACTGGGGCTTCGCCGACGACGGCGACGTCGTCGACCTGGTCACGTTCCCGATGTTCTGGATCATCGGGCTCGCAGCGGGTGGCACCGTCGTCGTCCCGCCGATGGACTTCACGCTCAAGGGCCCCGCCGACGCCGACCCGGCGCTGCTCATCCGCACGATCCGGGACTGCGGCGTGCGCTCGCTGTTCGCCTCACCGGCGCTGCTCGCCAACCTCGCGGTGCACGCCCGAGCTCACGGGGACACGCTGCCGTCGATCGAGCGGATCGTCGCCGGCGGCGCGGAGATCCCCGGCCCGCTCTTCGCCCAGGTCAAGCGGGTACTGGCGCCGACCGCGGAGATGTACTCCGACTACGGCGCCACCGAGGCACTGCCGGTGGCCGAGATCGCGGGCGCCGACGTCGTCGACGGCACCTGGGCGGCGACCGAGCAGGGCGCGGGCGTGTGCGTGGGCCTGCCGCTGCCGGGGGTCGAGGTGCGGATCGTCGCCATCGACGACGATCCGATCCCGACGTGGGCCGACGCGACCGAGCTAGCCGCCGGCGAGATCGGCGAGGTGGTCGTCCGCAGCCCGCACGTCAGCGAGGGGTACTACCGGCAGCCCGGGGCCGACGAGGAGAACAAGATCGCCGACCCCACCGGGGCGTGGCACCGGGTGGGCGACACCGGGTACCTCGACGGCGACGGGCGCCTCTGGGTCTGCGGCCGGCGCTCGCACCGGGTGATCACCGATCGGGCCACGACCTACCCCCTCTGCGCCGAGGGGGTGTTAAACGCGCACCCCGCAGTCAGGCGCAGTGCACTCGTCGCGGTCGACGACGTAGCGGCCGTCTGCGTCGAGCTGGAGGAGGGCGTCGAACCTGCGGCAGTCACCCGGGAGCTGGAGCAGCTCGCCTCCCGCACCGACGCCACCCGTGCCGTCGACCGCATCGTCCCCGTCGACCACATCCCCGTCGACCGCCGCCACAACGCCAAGATCGACCGCCCCCGCCTCGCCACCCAGCTGACCTGATCCGTTTGCGTAGGGCTACCGATGTGGCCGCTGAGCTGGGGGCCGTACGGTCGGGTGACGGCTCGACGACAGGCGGAGGCACCCATGTGGCGGGACAGGATGGTGGGAGTGGACCAGTCGGTCCCCCTGCTCGACGGGCGGTGGGTGCCCTATGTGAACCTCGACAACGCGGCGAGCACACCGGCGTTCCGGGCGGTGGCGACGACCGTCGAGCGGTTCCTCCCCCACTACTCGAGCGTGCACCGGGGCACCGGCTACCTGTCGCGGCTCAGCACCGCGGCCTACGAGGAGGCCCGGGAAGTGGTCGGCCGGTTCGTCGGCGCGGACCCCGCACGTGATGTGGTCCTGTTCGGCAAGAACACGACCGAGGTTGTGAACCGGCTGGCGCGCTCGGTGCGGATGACACCGGGCTCGGTGGTGCTCACCACCATGCTCGAACACCACTCGAACGACCTGCCCTGGCGGGCCCGGACGGGGACGGTGCGGGTCCGGGCCCTGCCCGACGGGCGCCTCGACGAAGACGACCTGGACCGCCAGCTCGCGACCTACGCCGACCGGATCGGGCTGCTCGTGGTCTCGGGTGCCTCCAACGTGACCGGTGTGATCCAGCCGGTGCACCGGTTGGCGGCGAAGGTCCACGCGGTCGGTGGGCAGATCCTGGTGGACGCCGCCCAGCTGGCGGCCCACCGCCGGATCGACATGCGCCCCCACGACGATCCCGGGCACCTCGACTACGTCGCGCTGTCGGCTCACAAGCTGTACGCGCCGTTCGGGACGGGCGCGCTGATCGGCCGGCGGGACGGGTTCACGCCGGCCCCCGACCACTCGGGCGGCGGCACGATCTACGCGGTCACCGTCGACGACGTGGTGTGGGCCGAGCTGCCGGACCGCGAGGAGGCGGGCAGCCCGAACGTGATCGGCGCGGTGGCGCTGGCGGCCGCCGTCCAGGAGCTGGACTCGATCGGCATGGACCGGATCGCGGCCCACGAGGCTCAGCTGACGGCCTACGCCACCCACCTGCTTCGCGGCGTGCCACGACTCACGGTGCACGGCCCGCCGATCAGCGATGCGGACGTCAAGGTGGGGGTGATCCCGTTCACCATCGACGGGATCGACCACGGGCTGGTGGCGGCCGTGCTGGGCTACGAGCACGGCATCGGCGTCCGCAGCGGCTGCTTCTGCGCCCAGCCGTACATCATCCACTTGCTCCGGGTCACGAAGGACCACGAGCGCCGGTGGATGGCCCGGGCCCGGGAAGGCGACATCAGCGGTACGCCAGGGATGGTCCGCTTCAGCCTCGGTTGCTACAACGACGCCCGCGACATCGACCGTGCCGTCGAGGCGCTCCACCGCCTGGTTGCCGGTCAGGTCTCGGGGACGTACCGGGCGCTGGGCGACGGGACCTACGCACCGCAGGACTACACCGAGCCGTCGCTCTTCAGCCTCGGGCGGCGCGCGGCCGTGGCGACGAGCCCCGCCCGCGTCGAGATGCCGAGCTTGGCGTAGACCCGGCCAAGGTGAGACTCGACCGTGCGCCGGGAGACGTAGAGGCGCTCGGCGATCTGCGTGTTCGTGAGGCCCTGGCTGGTGAGGTCGACGATCGTGGACTCCGACGCGGTCAGGCTCGCCCAGCCATGCGACGGGCGCGCCGGAGTGCGCCGCGGCCGCATGACGACGTCCTGCTCCCGGAGCTCGGAGCGCAGGCGCCGATGCCACTGCTCGGCACCCAACCGGTCGTAGGTACGGAACGCCTCGACGGCGAGGCGCCGGGCTCCGTCGGAGTCACCGGCGCGGGCGGCGAGCACCGCAGCGTCGTGCCGCGCGCGGGCCGCTTCGGGTGCCCGGCCATGGACGGCCAGCCGGTCGGCAGCCGCCTCGATCGCGCCGGCCTCGTCGGCAACGAGGCCCGCCACCCAGCCGGTCGTCGCGGCGACGATCGGCGACGCCGTGCATCCCGTCATCACCTCCAGCGCGTCGGCGACCCGTCGGGCGGCGCCGGCTCGCCCTGTCGCGAGCGCCAGACGGACCATGTCGGCCGCCCCGGTCAGGAGCAGCGCCGGCGCCTCGGCGTCGAGGACTGCTCCGGCGATCCCGTCGAGGATCGTCGCTGCCCCGGCGATGTTGCCCTCGGCCTCGTGTACCGCGGCGGAGGCGTAGAAGAGCCATTCCATGCCCAGCTCGCGGGGTGCGCCGGCGAGGTCGGACGAGTCGAGCCACCGCCGGGCTTCGGCGAGCTGCCCGCGGGCGCAGCTCACCAGCGCGCCGATCGAGCGGGGCCAGAACGCACCCAGGCCGAGACCGGTCTCCTCCGCCGCCAGCAGTCCCGCGTCCGCCTCGACCAGCGCGTCATCCCACTCGCCGCGGCGGAACAGGACGAGCGCGGTGCCGAACTGCAGGAGGGGTGACGACCTGGCGAGGCCGAGCCCGGGCCGAGGCCGTAGCACCTCGATCGCTCCGTCGGGGTCCGCCAGGCTGTCGAGCGCGAGGCCGAGCGCCAACGTCGGGCTGGTGGCGGTGAGCCCGAGGCGGTCGTCGTGGGCGGCGGCCTGCAGCGCCGCTCGGGCGTGCTCCGCTCCCTCCTCGAACGCACCCCTGGCGCCGGCCAGCCAGCCCCGCACCGTCGACACCACGGCCCGACGGACCGCCGAGGCCGGCGCCGGCGACCGGTCCGCCCAGTCGACGAGCTGGGCCGCCTCGTCGAGCCGGCCGCTCGTGAGCCGGAGGAACGCCAGCTCGGCTGCGGCCTCGGCGATGCCGGCGTCGTCCCCGCTGAACCGGGTGGTGAGCTCGATTGGGCCGATGCCCTCGTAGCGGGCCCACGCCTCGCCGAGCCGCCCGGCGAGGCTCAGGGCCACGCTCTCCAGCCGCAGGAGCTCGACGGGCAGCGGCCCAGTGGCCCCGCCGACGCGGTCGTGCAGGAGCGGGCCGACGTCGCGGGCTCGCGCGCTTGCCGTCAGTGCCCAGCCCACCTCGATGGTCAACGGGAGCGACCTCGCATCGTCCGGGTCGAGGCCGTCGAGCGCTCGGCGGAGCACGTCGGCTGCGGCCGCCGGGTTGCGAGCCTGCATCGATCGGCCGACCGCCAGCAGGTGGTCGACCTCGGCCGGGTCGGGGGACTCGTCGCTCGCCAGCAGGCACGCGGCGATGCGTTCGGCTGCCGCCCCGCGGTCGATCAGGAGGCTCGCCGCCCGGTGCTGCAACGAGCGCACGATCGTCCGCGGGGTCGAGGTCAGCACTGCGCGGCGCAGCAGGTCGTGGCGGAACCCCAGGGTCGCCCCGGTGTCGACGAGGACCGCGGCCTCGACCGCGGCCAGCGTGACGGCGATCAGGTCACCGAGTGGCTGGTCGAGCAGCGCCGCGAGCTCGTCGACGGTCAGACCACCGGGAACAGCGGCCGTCGCCCGCAGCACCAGCTCGCCTCCCGGGACCGCCAGCAGGGCGCGGCGGGCCAGGCGTTCGATGAGGTCACCCGGCATGCCGTCGC